>Ga0208660_1000495_pt1 | contig 15775 bp, 10 predicted proteins | sample DEB08_DNA_13_FD_184527 | JGI IMG/M metagenome (GOLD analysis project Ga0208660, IMG submission 184527) | Aqueous microbial communities from the Delaware River and Bay under freshwater to marine salinity gradient to study organic matter... | ecosystem: Environmental > Aquatic > Marine > Coastal ... | reverse complement strand
TGGGGCATGCAGGCGCATACTGCAAGTGTAGAATTGCCCGTCAAAATCAATCGTTTTTTATCGGTTTATCCGTTTTATCGCTATCATACCCAAACGGCAGTAGATTATTTTAAACCCTATAAAGAACATTCGGTCAATGACGAGTTCCGAACTTCCGATTACGATTTAGCAGCTTTGAATAGTCAGACTTATGGTTTAGGTATTCGGTATTCGCCCGCAGGAGGGATTGGCGGTTTTAAACTACCTTTCAAAAAACGTCCGATTTTTATGTTGAAAAGTATTGATTTGAAATATAGCCATTATGAACGGAGTACTGGGTTGACCGCGGATATTGTGAGTTTGGGGCTGAGTTTTAGGTTTTAAAAAATAGTAATCTATTATTTACGGGTTTTGAAGCATCGAGTTCTTTTTTGAATTCGGTGCCTTTTACAGCTTAACTTTAAAGCACAGATTTAATATTTTGGGGTTATTAGCATCGGATTCTTTTTGGATTCGGTGCTTTTTTTCAATATAGCAAGCATTAATGCTAGTTTATTTTTTTCATAGGCATGTCCTAGCAGGCAACGCAGCCTATCCTTTTTCTCGTATCCTAAAAAGTAAGCGGTAGTATTCATCAAAAACTTAGAGCGTGTTGGGAGTTTGTTTTTGGAGATTAAAAAGACGCTTTTTTAGCCCAAAGGATAAATTTCCAACAAGCTCTTAATAAAAAGATAATAATGAAAGTAATAGGAACTGGTTTAGGTAGGACAGGTACGATGTCCTTAAAAAAGGCTTTAGAGCAACTTTATGGTGGTAAATGTTTCCACATGACAGAATTACTCAATCAACCCAAAAGAATAAAATACCTGAAAGCCTTTGAAAAGAATGGAACAACTGATTGGGCTGCGTTATTTGAGGGATTTAATACTGTTACAGATTATCCAATTTGTCTATATTATGAAACCTTATTAGAAAAATATCCCGATGCAAAGTTTGTACATACCATCAGAGACCCTGAAAAATGGTATGCCAGCGTACGGGAAACTATTTATAGAGGTAAACCAAAAAACGTAAAAGAGGGGCTAAGATTGTTCTATAACTTAGTGAGGTCTTCCGATATGCGCAAGGTAGCCCCAGTTTTTCAATATAATGATAAAGTGATTTGGGGCAAACAATTTCAAAATAAATTTGAGGATAAAGCTTTTGCGATTGACACTTACTTGGCGCATACGGAACGGGTCAAAACTATTATCCCAAAGGATAAATTGCTAGTTTTTAGTGTTAAAGATGGATGGAACCCCTTATGTACTTTTTTAAATTTACCCATCCCCGAAACGCCTTTTCCGCAAACGCATCAGCGAAAAACTTTTAATGTAAAAATGGATAGACTGATTATGGATGGGGTCTTGGAAATGTAATGCGCTATTTCTTGAGATTTGCTACTGTACCTTTTTTGAAAACACCGCCTTCAGCAATATAAAAAAGGGTTTATTAATCAACGAACTACTTCCAGTTGCAAAATGGAAAAAGGATAAAATAGTTTTCTATTTCTTACGGATACTATGCATCGGATTCTTTGGGGGTTCGATGTTTTTCATTTAAGGCTTATTGGAATTGCCTGTATTCACTTTCTAAACAATGTAATGAAATATGAAAAACAATTCACTTTTCTGAATTCAGTTCCTATTTAATAAAGTTTTTCGACCGCTAAACAACCGGAATAGAAATCCTTATTATTAGCTGTTGAAAAATTTTAGGTATAAAATTTGTAAGTATACTAAAGTTAAAACCCCTTCTTGGTAACTGATTTTTTCTAGTTTCGCATCCTAAACAAAAACAGTATCTAAACCAACGCTTAATCTACCATAGCTCTCCCCTTGATAATAGTTAGTACTATGACAACTACCAATACCATAAAAATCGAAAACCTTGTCAATCAAGCAGAAGATACCTTCACCAATCCAATAGAAGCTTATCAATTTTTTACCAAAAATGAAGCTTTAGCACTTGCTCGTCAAGATGAACAAGAGATTGCCATTGTTAGAATTGCTTTGACCAAAGTATTGATGGAAAATGGCGCTTATAAAGAAGCTTTAGCTAAAAACCTCCAAGCGCTGCAATACTTTTCCGATTCAGGAGATTTAGGAAAAGAAGCTCAATGCTGGAAAAATATGGCACTCATTTATGGTAATTTAGGGGATAGGACTAAGCAATTAGCGTTTAATAAAAAATGTCTCCACATTACACAGACCTTGAATCAACCCATCCAAACAATCAAAATTTTAAATAATATCGGCCATGCTTATTTTGAATTAGAACAACTTGAAAAAGCAGCAACCATTTTTAAAAATAATTTAGAACACCCACATTTAACACCCGATTTAAAAGCGGTTTCTTTAAAGAATTTGACTAAGGTTTATCTGAAACAAGAAAATTACGCACAGGCTAGACTTGTGCATAAAGCAACAGAAACTTCGGTTAAAAAACATCAGTTAATTAAATACCTAATCGCCTGTGATTATTTGTTTGGTGCTATTCTTTTGGGAGAAGGAAATTTTAAATCAGCCGTCAATTATTTAAAAAAAGCAGTAGATACCTTAGATAAAAAGGGCATTTTAAGAAAGGAATTAAGGGTGATGATGGAAGTCTATTTAAAAGGTTTAACAGAAATTAATGACCAGCAAAACCTTAAGTATTACTTTAAAAAATATATCGCTTTAAATAAAGAATTGAACGCAGCATTTAGTAATCGAACCACTAAAAATCTGCAGTTCCAATTTGAAATTAATGAAATAGAAAAAGAGCGTGTTTTTTTAGCCAATCAAAATGAAGAACTACAATTAGCCAATGCAAAAATAGTTGCACAAAAAAAGGATTTAGAAATAAAATCTATTCAACTCCAGTCCGTCAATCAAGAATTAACGGAATTTGCTCATAGAATTGCCCATGATTTAAAACAGCCTATCCGAACTATCAATAGTTTCACCTATTTATTGGAAAGGGATTTAAAAGACCAACTTTCTAAAAATAGTTTAGCTTATATGCAATTCATTACGACTTCTGCCAAAGATGTGGTAAAGTTTATTGATGAAATTTTATTATATGCGAAATCTGACCAAAGTAAACAACCCTTAGAAATGGTTGATACGATGGCCATTCTGGATACAATTAAAAACCGATTAGCTATTCAAATAAAGGAAAATAAAGTGCAACTCCACTATACCAACCTACCTAAAATCCAAGCACACTCCACCCTAATTTTGCAGGTTTTCCAAAATATTATTTCCAACGCCATCAAATTTAAACGCCCAACAATTGACCCGATTATTAAGGTGACCTGTACGGAATCTCCCACTCATTATACTTTTAAATTTGCAGATAATGGGATTGGCATTCAAGAGAAAGACCAACAAAAAATTTTTCAACTCTTTACCCGCTTACATAGCAAAGATACTTATGAAGGTTCGGGTATTGGTCTGTCTACCGTGCAAAAAATATTGCGTCGATATCAAGCGACTATTTCTTTAAGGTCTGTTTATGGGGAGGGGACTGTTTTTTGTATTTTGTTTCCTAAATGATACCATCTAGTTTCAAAAACTATACATCAAGAATAAACTGACGGCTAACTCTATTTTCATTGGTTTTCCTCTAAAAGGAACTATTTCCAAAAAACAAAAGTTATACCCTCGAATCCCATAAAACCATCATCAAAAAATAAGCATTTAAAAAGAATAAAAAATGAATTTCAGCAATACACATCAACCGCAACCGATAAACGATAGGGCAACTCTATGGTAACGGTTATTGTATGTGCAATACTAAAAAAGCCTTGTAGAGTTCGTCTCTATGAGGCTTTTTTTATGATTAAAATATCGGGAAGTGACTAAGGTTTAAGCATCTGTGTTTTGGAAACATGGACTAGTCCGTTCGATTCGGGTCTTCCCGACTGTGTAGGTAGCATAATTGGTTAATGCGTCATCCTGTGAAGATGAAAGATGCGAGTTCGAGTCTCGTCTTACACCCAAGAGCTTGTTGGGAGTTTGTTTTTGGAGATAAATTCCCAACAAGCTCTAACTAAACCTATGGTATAATGGTTATCACGTCTGGTTTTGAGCCAGAAGATTCCAGTTCGATTCTGGATAGGTTTACTAGATAAAACAAAAATTACTACCCGTTCTAATATCTGTGTTCCTTAATTAATCTGCGGTATAAAATTACTGCCGCAGATTAATTAAGAGTCACGGATAATTATCAATTTTATCTAGTCTAATATATGAATTACCGATTATCAATCAATACTTTGCGTCCACGCGTACAATAATCAGAATATCCTCAAAATCCCCACGCCTCAAAATTCATTTCTTTTACTACCTTTGCCCTATCAAATCATATTACATAAAGCACGAACATGAATAAACTAATCACCCTAGTTTTTTTAAGCCTTACCTTTTTACTAACGGCGCAAGATTTTAATGCCGAGCATTTCAAATCCATGAAAGCCAGAAATATTGGACCAGCTGGTATGAGTGGTCGAGTCACCGCTATTGATGTCGATTTATCGGATGAGAATCGAATCTTTGCGGGAACGGCCTCTGGTGGCGTTTGGTTAAGTGAAAATGGCGGTATTTCTTGGGTACCTGTTTTTGACAAACAACATGTATTGTCGATTGGGGCTGTTAAAATTAATCAAGCCAATCCTGCGGAAATTTGGGTCGGAACAGGAGAAGGAAACCCTCGAAACTCGCAAAATAGTGGCGCTGGAATTTTCAAATCTATTGATGGAGGGAAGACGTGGACCTTTAAAGGTTTGAAAGAAACCAGAGTGATTCACCGAATAATTATTGATGAAACTCGACCGGGAACGGTGTATGTGGGCGCACAAGGCGCACAATGGGGAACTAGCGAAAGTCGAGGTGTTTTTAAAACAACCGACGGTGGCAATAATTGGGATAAAGTCCTATATGTAAATGAAGGCGTTGGAATTGCCGATTTGGTGGTGGACCCAAATAATCCAAATAAATTGATTGCGGCGATGTGGGAATTTGGTCGAACCCCTGCTTTTTTTAATAGTGGTGGTCCAGGTTCAGGCATGTATATTACCTATGATGGTGGAGCGAGTTGGAAGAAATTAACCGACAAAGAAGGTTTACCGAAAGGAAATTTAGGTCGAATGGGCTTGTCTTTTGCCCCTTCTAATCCCAAAGTGGTCTATGCTTTAATTGAAGCGAAAGAAAATGCCCTATTTAAATCTATGGATGGTGGTGCAACTTGGAAAAAGCATTCTTCTCACCGAAATATTGGGAATCGACCTTTTTATTACTACGATATTTTTGTTGACCATAAAAATGAAAATCGAGTTTACAGTTTATATACTTATGTTTCTCGAAGTACGGATGGTGGAAAAACGTTTGATATTATCGCTGATTATGGCAATAACGTCCACCCTGACCACCATGCTTTCTGGATTTCGCCAACCAATCCAATGTATTTAATTGATGGAAATGATGGGGGAATGAATATTTCTAAAGATGGCGGAGATACTTGGCGCTTTGTAACCAATTTACCTGTTGGCCAGTTTTACCATGTGAATGTAGATGATGATTTTCCGTATAATATTTATGGTGGCATGCAAGATAATGGAACTTGGGCAGGGCCTGCTTTTACTTTAAAAAGAGGAGGGATTACCAATGCCGACTGGCAAGAAATCTTTTTTGGAGATGGATTTGATTCTGCCCCTAAACCAGATGACAATCGTTATGTCTATGCCATGTCGCAAGGTGGCAATATGGGATTAGTGGATAGAGAAACGGGTGTAAGTCGATTTATTAAGCCGAATAGTCCGGATACAACTGCGCTTAGATATAATTGGAATGCAGCTTTTGCCATCAAACCAAATACGAATTGTGGGATTTATTTTGGTAGTCAATTTGTGCACTATAGTACGGATTGTGGAGAAAGTTGGGATATTATTTCGCCTGATTTAACAACCAACGATACCAGCAAACAACATCAAGATATTTCTGGTGGATTGACGATTGATGCGACCAATGCAGAAAATAATACTTGTATTATCGTGATTGCGCCAAGTCCAGTTGATGAAAAAGTGATTTGGGTTGGAACAGATGATGGCAATGTGCAAATTACCAAAGATGGCGGCGCAAATTGGACGAATTTAATTAGTCGGATGCCGCAATTACCTAAAACGGCTTGGATTCCACAAATTGAAGTGTCTACCAAAAATGCAGGCGAAGCTTTTGTTGTCGTGAATAATTATCGACAAAATGACTGGTCGGCTTACTTATACCATACGACGGATTATGGAGCAACTTGGCGTCGATTAGTAGATGATAATGATGTGACTAGTTTTGTCACTTCAGTAGTACAAGACCAAAAAGAACCGAATCTATTATTTTTAGGAACGGATGCTGGTTTATATATTTCCTTTGATAAAGGTGGAAAGTGGCATAAATGGAATAATGGCTTGCCTTCGGTACAGATTCGAGATATGAAAATTCAATCCACTTTTGATGATTTAGTATTGGGAACTTTCGGTCGTGCTTTTTGGGTCATAGATGATATTTCTCCGCTACGAGAATATGCAAAAGCAAAATATAGCACTAAAGACTTTGCCGTATTATCTGGGACGGATGGTTATTTATCCAATTATCGTTCTTATCAAGGAATCCGTTTTATCGGACAAGCAGAATTTGTGGGTGATAATAAAGGGACAAATGCTGGTTTAAATCTTTGGATTAAGCCTGATGCAAAAGATGCTGATAAGAAGAAAATGGTAGATAAAGTAGCACCTAAAAAGAACCGCAAAAAGAAGAAAAAAGGGGCTAAAGAAGTAATGGTGGATAAAGCGGATGATACGCCTAAAAAAGATAAAAAGAAGAAGGCAGATAAAATCAAATGTTTTGTGATTGATGTCAAAGGAGATACTATCCGAAAATTTTCTAGAAAAGTAGATAAAAAAGGTTTGGTACAAATTGGATGGAATATGCGAGCAGATGGTTTGCAAAGACCTAGCAGAAGAGACCCAAAACCAGACCAAGATTTGCCAAGCGGTATGAATGTTTTACCTGGTAAATATACCTTGGTTGCACAATATGGCGAGGCAACTGGTCAAGCGGAGGTTGAAGTAAAATTAGACCCAAGAGTTACAGATGTGACCGAACAAGATGTGAAAGATTTAGGCGTAGCTTATGATAATTTGGTATCCATGATGGAAAAAGCAACGACTGCTTTTAATAAATTGAAAAAGGCGAAAAAGAAGGTGGAGTTGATTGAAAAACTGACCGAAACGGTGCAAGATACCACTAAAAAAGCAATGGCTAAATTGAATAAATCGACCAAAAAACAATTGGAAGATTTGATTATTAGCTATGTGGATAAAGAAAACTTAAAAGGCATTCAACGAAATCCTAATACACTTAATGCAGTGATGGGAACAGCACAGCGGTATTTGAGAAGTTCTTATGGCAAACCAACCCCTAATGCACAGATAGCAATTGATAAAGCAGAAAAAGCGGTCACTAAATCGTTGGCGGAGATTGACGCTTTTTTTAAGGGAGATTGGGTAGAATATCAGGCAAAAGTGAAAGCGATGGAGTTTGATTTGTTTGGTTTGGAATAGCTATTTATAGCCTTCTAGAACATCAGTAAATAAGATGGAAAGTGCTTCCAGAACTTAGAGTTCTGGAAGCACTAATTCTTTTGGAATAGCGTCCATTCTATTTTAATTAAAAAGCCTTGTAAAGTCCATCTTTACAGGGCTTTTTCCAATTTTCGTTCTCTAAAATATAAAAATAAAGGAAAGGAAAAAGCAATGGCAATCAGAAAAGTTAACGGAATAAATACCCACCAAAATTTCATTTTTAAGCGAAGTGCTTCTGGAATCATCCAAGCAAAAAAAGTAAGGCAAACAACCGTAATATCTGCTCCAATAGATTGAGCTGGCAGCGTCGTTAAACATTGCGCAATGAAATTCGATAGGGAAGTGTCTGTTGCCGTTTGAAAAAATTGAATATTATAATACCATGTCCAAGAAATGCCGAGAATTGCTAGTAAGAGGTATAAGTGTTTACGTTTCATCAATACTTTTTTTAGTTAACAAAAAGGAGATTCAATAATTAAAAAACTGAGGTAATGCAAATAAAGGTAAACAATTATTAATAGTACCTGACGCTAATAGCATACTTCTGTTCAAAAAGAAAAAAATGCTAGCTTTTTCAATAGCCTATATACTTCCAATAAATCTATTACTTAGGGCATGAATTTTATAATAATTTAAACTAAGCATAGCAATAAAATAGCTAGAGTTTTTTGATTATGTCCTTCACATCACCATGGCTTCCAGCCTCTTTTTTCACTTCCTGATTCCCGATTACTAAAATATATTTTCCCACTAGGCAACCTGCCCTACCCTACCTTCCGTATTGGGCTACAATCGAAAAAATCTAAATAGGAATTTTCATTATAATTCAATTTAGAAGTCTATTATTTATCGAATGTTTTAAATCCTAAAATCAGAAAGTGTTATGTCTAAACTAGCACATCAGATGTATATTTCCACTTTGGTAATAATTGTGGTCATTACAACTATTTACCTCTTTTACATAGGCTTGCCTTATTATGTGACACCTATGGAAGAACGGTTTTATCATCCCAATCACGATTATTTCAAACCAAGTGGTTTGTTCGGACATGGGCTTGGCATTGTCGGCACTTTATTGATTCTAATTGGCGTTTTTGGCTATATCGCAAAAAAAAGATATAAGTTTTTAGCACGTCTTGGGCGTTTAAAATATTGGCTGGAGTTTCACATTTTCTTGTGTACACTTGGGCCTATTATGGTTTTATTTCATACCGCTTTTAAGTTTGGTGGTATTGTTTCGATTTCTTTTTGGAGTATGGTAGCGGTGGTTGCAAGTGGCGTGATTGGCAGGTATATATATGTGCAAATTCCACATACAGAAGAAGGAAAAGAAATGAGTTTGGAAGAGGTCCAAGCACTAAAATCAGAGATTGACCAAATTTTAAGTCAAAATTATCAGTTGGATATGGCTCTATTTAATGGCGTTTTAGTCGGCAATGGTTCGGCTAGCAATTCGGGTATTTTTGGTCGTTATTTTGCAGATAGACAAACTATTAATCGAGTGAAGCAAACTTTAAAAACCAATAATTTACCCAAAAAGGAATCTAAAGAGATTATCCAATTGGTAAAAAATGAATTGGCACTCAATAATAGAATTGGGCGACTCCAAACGATGAAACAATTGTTCAAATATTGGCATGTGGCACATTTACCGTTTGCTATTATTATGTTGGTGATTATGGTCATTCATGTAGGGATTACTTTGGCTTTTGGCTATAAGTGGATTTTTTAAAAACGATGAAAGATAAATGATGAATGTTCAACCACTCATCACTCATCACTCATCACTCATCACTCATCACTATAATATGCTTTTAGAACAATTAATCATATACGGGTCAGTCTTTCTTTTTTGTGGTGGAATCGTTTATTTCTACCTAAAAAAATTAAAGCAAGAGTCCCAAAGAGTAAAAGCCAAAATTGAAAAAGCAAAAGAAGAAGGCTTACATGAACCTGTCTCTTTGCATCCAGTCATCGACTTAAACACTTGCATCAAAAGTGCTGCTTGTGTGACTGCCTGTCCAGAGAAGGACATTATCGGAATTGTGGACGGACAAGCGACTTTAATCCAATCTTCTAACTGTGTGGGGCATGGAGCTTGTTTCCATTCTTGCCCAGTTGAGGCGATATCTTTGGTGATTGGCACTGCAAAACGCGGGGTTGACCTCCCACATGTCAACGAAAAGTACGAGACGAATGTTGGAGGCGTTTATATAGCAGGAGAATTGGGCGGCATGGGGTTGATAAAAAATAGTGTAGAGCAGGGAAAAAATGCGGTAGAAAATATTGCTAAACTGAAAACCAAAAGAGGGGAAGCGGAGTATGACTTAATCATTATTGGCGCAGGACCAGCTGGTATTTCAGGTTCCTTAATGGCCAAAAAGTTGGGCATAAAATTTTTGACTTTAGAGCAAGATACTTTGGGTGGTACGGTCTTTACTTTTCCTCGTTCCAAAATTGTGATGACCGCTCCAATGGATTTGCCCTTATATGGAAAAGTCAAACTATTTGACACCAATAAAGGCGAATTATTGAAAATTTGGGAGGATGCTTTAACTAAAAATGACATTACAATTCGGGATAAAACGAAGGTGGAAGAAATTAAACCTGTGAAGGATTATTTTAAAATTATCACCATTCACGGCGAGGTCATTTCAACCAAAAATGTCTTGATAGCGATTGGCAGAAGAGGTAGTCCTAGAAAATTAAATATTCCGGGGGAGATTTCTGAAAAAGTAGCTTATCGTTTATTAGAACCTGAAAATATTAATGACAAAAAAGTGGTCGTAGTTGGTGGTGGAGATTCGGCGATTGAAGCGGCACTTTCGCTGATGGACGAAAATGAAGTGACTTTATCTTATCGAAAAGATAAGTTTAGCCGATTGAAGCCCAAAAATCGAGATAAAGTATTAGCCGCCATTGAACAAAAGAGATTGGTCGTGAAGTATAATAGTAATTTATTGAAAATTAATCCAGCAAATATTTTGTTATCTACTACTGGTAAAGAAACGGCAGAAGTACTTAAAAACGATATGGTTTTCATTTTTGCAGGTGGGGAGTTGCCTACTCAGTTTTTGCAGAAAGCTGGGGTGGAGATTACCAAGCGGTTTGGGTATACGATGAAGAAGTATTGATGTAGCTACTTTTTCTGTACATTTGTAATAGTTACAGAATTTGGTCAGCCAAAAACTAAAATCGTTCAAAAATGAATCTGATTAAAGTATTACATGAAACAGCTATGGAATTTGTTGACTTTGCGGATAGAGCAAAGAACAAAGGAGATATGTCCACTTATACTACACTAATTAATAAAGCTTATTTATTAGAAAAAGAAGCCGCACTTAAAATGTTTTACAGTGGAAATGAAAAAAATAGGTTTTGGAAATTCGTTTTATTACGAAGTGCAGGTTGGCTAGCTTTACAAGCAGGTAATCAGGAACAAGCTGCTTATTTTGCTAAACTAGGCCTTAATAATCATCCGCCAGAAGATTTGAAGCTACAATTTGAAGCATTACTTGCTCAATTAAAAGCTACTACTAAGGACAACGTAGTTTCAGATACGGAAATACCTATTCAATTAAAAGGTATTTTAACACAAGCTAATGCTCAACAAGGAGAAATTTATTTACAAGACCCCGAAAGCAAAGCCGTTTATTTTATTTATGTTCCAGAACACCTCATTAATGATATTGTCAAATCTTATTGGTCTGCTTTGGTCACTATTGAAGGAAAAACTAATCCTTTAGGCGTGATTACTTTGGAGACTATTCAGTTGGCGGCTTGATTGATAATATTTTAGGAACAAAGTCATTTATCATAAAATCTCTCATCTTTTCAAAACCTTGTGGAGTAGTCTTAAATTCTCTGATATAGCCTCGTTGTTTTTTACCTTTTTTAATACTATATTCCTCTTCATCAAAATCAGAAAGTGCATTCACATTTTCTAAAAATTCTTTTATCTTTTCGAGACTCGCTATTCCATCAATACTAGCCCATAAGTGGATAATTGATTCTTTCTGATTAGATGATATTCTAATCACATTGGGAATGATTTTATTTAGCGACGTTTTAGGTGTATAGAATTTAAAATAACATGTTTTCTTTGTCCAATCTTTTTGTACCTCAAACCCATAATTATTATAAAAATCATATAAACCAGATTCTTTTCCAATCGTTTTTACTATGAATTCTGGCATAAGATGTTCATAACTTCCTGTGGTATTTAATTTTCCCAATTCTTGTCCTAATTTCAGTAACTCTTTTTCTTTTTCAAGTTTCTTATCTAAGAAAGATTTGTAGTTTTCTAGAATACAATGAGCACCAAAAGAGTTATTTTTATTCGTCTTAATGAACTCTATACTTTTTTCAATCCATCCATTAATTAATGATTTCCCATTTTCTTTAAAAACAGGAAGTTCTATAAGTCGGCTAGCTAATTTTTCAGGAAAGACCTCTTTATCATTTGGGGTTTTATATTCTGTTAATGGTAAATAAACAATAGCTTTTACATCACCATCTTCTTCTTTTCCCTCAAAATATCTTATTAACTGGCGAGGTCTGTCTGGAGCATCGTTAATTTTATTTTCTATTATGATAAAGGATTTCTTATCGTCTTTGTCTTTCTTTTTACCTGTAATTAAAATATCAATTTTTTTCTTTTCAGTTTCTATTTTGTAGCTTGAAAAGTCATCGAGTTCGATTACAGGACAATCTTTCTTTTTAGCATTATTTAAACAATTGATAAATAAAAAGAATAAATCTTATCCATATTGTGGATTGTCTTCGCTCGATAACAAACTTTTCAGAAAAGTGCTGTGGAATTCTTCTCTTAAGTATCCTTTAGGAATGATATTAAAAATATTGAAACGCTTATTTTCTTTGTTATCCATATTGGGTTGCTTTTAAATAAAAGGTAATTTATCAGTCTTCTTACTAATTTAAATATATTTAGTTTCAACTATATTTAAAACATCAAAGGCTTCTCAATAATAGATTACTTTTCAAGATTATAATTATTTCACTAATATATTTTCTACTCAGGCAACCCCCCCTAACTTCCACTCCGTAATGGGTTATCGTATGTCCATATTAGGATAATTTCTAAACACCCTGTCCAAAAATTAAAACAAGCAATCAGCATTACATGAAAAAAGGCATTTTAAATATCATTCTATTAAGCATCTTGTTCCTAACAAATGCGAGCGGACAAATCTCTCCAGGGGATTTAACAACCGCCCATGCCGATTTAGAAGGAATTAGAAACTGTACCCAATGCCATGATTTAGGAAATAAAGTAACGAATACCAAATGTCTGGCTTGTCACGAAGAAATTCAAGACTTAACAGACCAAAATAGAGGATTTCACGCTTCGAAAGAAGTGAAGGGTAAAGATTGCGCCACCTGTCATAGTGAACACCACGGTCGAAAATTTGATATGTCCAGATTTGATGAAGATAATTTCGACCATGATTTGACGAGCTATGAATTAACAGGAGGCCATCTTAAAATTGATTGTCGAGAATGTCATATTCCTGAATTTATTGCAGATGCGGACATTAAGAAACGGGAAGATACTTTTTTAGGCTTGGAACACGATTGTATTTCCTGTCACGAAGATGTCCACCAAAATACTTTATCGACACAAGATTGTGCTTCCTGTCATGATACAGAAGCTTTTGCACCTGCTACTTTTTTTGACCATGATGACACAGAATATCCATTAACAGGTAAACATGTTGACGTAGAATGTATTGAATGCCACCAAAAAGAGACGAGGAATGGCAAAGAATTCCAAGTTTTCACAGGCTTAGAATTTAACAATTGTATCAGTTGTCACGATGATGTGCATGAGAATAACTTAGGCACCAATTGCAAACAATGTCACTCCACAGAGTCTTTTACCTCTCTGCGGAGAATTCGTCGGTTTGACCATAATACCACCAATTTTCCATTAAAAGGAGCGCATCAGCAAACGGATTGCTTTGAATGTCATAGTCAAAATGAAAGTTTAGTAGACATGTTCCAAGATAGAATGGGCATCCAAACGAATGATTGTGTCGAATGTCACGAAGATGTGCATGATAATAAATTTGGGACAAACTGTATCGAATGTCATAATGAACAGGCTTGGGTCTCGGTGGATTTGGACGTTTTTGACCACAACAGAACCGATTATCCACTAGAAGGAATACACCGAGAAGTAGATTGTAAAGAATGCCATACCACTAATTTGACCGACCCTTTAGCGCATAGTCAATGTGTAGATTGTCATGAGGATTATCACGAAGGACAATTTATGGTAGCGGCTACAGGGTTTACGCCAGATTGTGCGGAATGTCATACCGTAGATGGTTTTAAAGGGTCTTTATTTACGATAGAAAATCACCAAGAAACGAAGTTCCCATTAGAAGGTGCGCATATTGCAACGCCTTGTTTTGCTTGTCATTTACCAGATGACAAATGGGAATTCCGAAATATTGGGGAACGTTGTGTCGATTGTCATGAAGATGTACACGAAGGATTTATTGCCGCCGAATTTTACCCTAATCAAGAATGCACCACTTGTCATACCAATGATAATTGGACGGATAATTTGTTCGACCATACCCTAACTGAATTTGCCCTAGAAGGCGCACATGCCGAAGTGGCTTGCTTGGAATGTCATACGGCAGATGTCGCCAATGGAGAAAATCAATGGGCTGGTTTTGTAGAAACTCCGATGGAATGTGCGAGTTGTCACGAAAATGTCCACGGTACTCAATTTGAAGTCGCAGGCATTACCGATTGCGCTCGTTGTCACGGCGTCAATAACTGGGGCATGGACGATTTTAATCACGATAATACCGCTTTCCCACTAGAAGGGAAACATGTTGAAGTGGCTTGTGAATCTTGCCACAAACCGATAGACGTTAACGGAGAAACCATTACTCAATACAAATTTCCAAGTTTTGAATGTATCGTTTGTCATGGGGATTAATTGAGACATAATAAAAAGGTAACACAACTCTCCTGAGTTGTCCACTTTCAAGATAATTAAAGCCTTGAAAAGGCGACATATCATAGCATAGGGTGTAAACCCTATGGAAAAAATACCAATAATTAAAGCACATAATTCAATTAAATGAGCAATAGTAAAGGTATAAACAAGCATAAAGAAATTCGATATTTTAAGTCTCCAGACTTGAAATGCCTATCTCGTCGTCTCCAGACGACCGAACTCCCTAAAAAGATATGCCAAATTTTAAAAATTTGGCATATCTCCATCTTTCTAATAGGGTTTACTATTAATCTACAAGCCCAAAACCCACACGGCGAGAATCTAAAACTAGATTGCAAAGCCTGTCATAACTCTGACGGTTGGGAAATTGCCATGGATAGTTGGAATTTTGAGGATGCCCCCAAAATTGAATTATCTCAAGCAACGGGCTGGCCATTAGGCACAGATACGGCAAAATTCAATCATTATAATACATTATTTCCACTAAATGGTCAACATCAAGGCGTGGATTGTCGGGAATGCCATGAAAATTTAGTTTTTGAGGAAGCGAGTACCGATTGTATTTCTTGTCACGTTGATTTACACCAAACAACGGTAGGTTCAGATTGTGCGAGATGTCATACGGAGGAAAGTTGGTTGGTCGATAATATTACCGAATTACACCAAGAAAATGGCTTTCCATTATTAGGCGTGCATGCGCAAATTAATTGTATAGAATGCCACGAATCGGAAACTGGATTGCAATTTCCTAGAATTGGGAATGAATGTATCAATTGTCACTTGGAAGATTTTAATGCCACAACGGATCCGAATCACCCAGCATCTGGTTTTTCTCTGGAATGTACCGATTGTCATTTAGTCGAAGGCTTTGATTGGTCTTCCGAATTTATCAATCACGATTTTTTCCCCTTAGTGCAAGGGCATGATATTAATGATTGCAATGCTTGTCATACCAATGGAGATTTTAAAAATACCCCAACGGATTGTGTGGCTTGTCACCAAGAAGATTTTAATACTGCGCAAAGTCCGAATCACATCGCTTCTGATTTCTCTACGAATTGTGTAGATTGTCATACGTTAGAGGTAGATTGGATGCCCGCAGAATATTTAGCACATGATAATTTATTCCCAATTTATAGTGG
>Ga0208660_1000493_pt1 | contig 15804 bp, 15 predicted proteins | sample DEB08_DNA_13_FD_184527 | JGI IMG/M metagenome (GOLD analysis project Ga0208660, IMG submission 184527) | Aqueous microbial communities from the Delaware River and Bay under freshwater to marine salinity gradient to study organic matter... | ecosystem: Environmental > Aquatic > Marine > Coastal ... | reverse complement strand
GCCGTCGAGCGCTAGTTTGCGCCCCACAAGGTCAAGCGCCTGCACGCCGTTGGCACCTTCGTAGATCATCGCGATACGGGCATCGCGGGCGTATTGGGACATGCCCCATTCTTCGATATAGCCGTGGCCGCCATAGACCTGCTGTGCGGCTGTGGCGTATTCAAAACCCTTGTCGGTCAGGAAGCCTTTGATCACCGGCGTCATCAAAGAGATGAGGCCGTCTGCGTCGGCATCTTGGTTCTTATGGGCGCGATCGATCAGGTAGGCACCCCAGAATGTGAATGCGCGCGCGCCTTCGACGAATGACTTTTGATCCATCAGGTTGCGGCGGATATCTGGATGCACGATCAGCGGATCGGCAGGGCCATCCGGGTTTTCAGCGCCAGTTACCGCACGACCTTGCAGGCGGTCGTTGGCATATGCAACGGCGTTTTGATAGGCGCTTTCGGCTTGCGCATAGCCTTGCAGGCCCACACCCAGACGCGCTTCGTTCATCATAGTGAACATTGCACGCATGCCTTTGTGCTCTTCGCCCAGCAGATAACCAGTGGCTTCGTCATAGTTCATCACGCAAGTGGAGTTGCCGTGAATGCCCATTTTGTCTTCGATCTTGCCGACGGTCACGCCGTTGCGTGCGCCAAGCGAGCCATCTTCGTTCACAAGAAACTTCGGCACGATGAACAAGGACACACCTTTAATCCCCTCAGGGCCGCCTTGGATCTTGCCCAAGACAAGGTGGATGATGTTGTCGGCCATGTCGTGTTCGCCAGCCGAGATAAAGATTTTCTGGCCCGAGATTTTGTAACCACCATCGCCATTCGGCACAGCTTTGGTGCGCATCAGGCCCAGATCGGTACCGCAATGTGGTTCTGTCAAGTTCATCGTGCCGGTCCATTCGCATGTAACCATTTTGGGCAAGTATGTCTGTTTTTGCGCGTCCGTCCCGTGCGCGTGGATCGCCGAGTAAGCGCCATGCGTCAGGCCTTGATACATGTTGAACGCCATGTTGGCAGAAACAAACGGTTCCTGTGCTGCGGTGTGCATCACATAGGGCAGGCCTTGACCGCCATATTCCGGATCGCAATCCATTGCCGTCCAGCCACCGTCTTGCATCTGCTTGAAGGCATCTTTGAAACCTGTAGGCGTCCGCACAACGCCGTTTTCCATGACGCAGCCTTCTTTGTCGCCGACCACGTTCAGCGGGTGCAACACTTCGGTTGCGACTTTGCCGGCTTCTTCGACAACCGCATTGGTGAAGTCACGGTCGAGATCTTCGAAACCCGGGATGTCCTGTTCGCTGACTTTCAGCAGATCATGCAGAACAAACTGGATGTCTTTGGTGGGTGCGTTGTAAATCGGCATAGGGTGTAACTCCGTCAGGTGGTTGTCTGGATACGGCGGCGGTTAGGCCGCAGCAGATTTGCGGTTGGCCAGTTTCGCGAGCTTCGCTGCGCCCCAGGCCATTTGTTCTTTCAATTCGCTAATTGCTTCTTCCAACTCGGCTTTTTGGGCTTCCATGTCGGCAAGGTGGCGTTCGGCAAGCACGTATGTCTTGGACAATTGCGCTTCTTGCCCGTCACCCATGTGATAAAGGTCAAGCAACTGGCGAATTTCTTCCAAAGAGAATCCAAAACGCTTACCGCGCAAGATCAGCTTGAGCCGCGCGCGATCACGCTTGGTGAAAAGCCGCTTTTGGCCTTCACGGATCGGGAACAGCAGTTCTTTGGCCTCATAAAAGCGAAGGGTGCGCGGGGTCACGTCAAATGCCTCACACATATCGCGAATGTTCAGTGTTTCAGTCGTCATCTTCTCATTCCTTACTGCGTGTGTTTCGTTACGACGCACTTGCAGTTCATGAGACTGCTTTACAAGAAGGTTGACGTTAACGTAAACGTAACGTGGCGTCATGCGGAGGTTGACGAAAGGTAAGGAAAAGAAACCCGATGTTTTGCGCAACTAAAAAACCGGCAAAGAATAGCACGCGCGTCAGCTCAAAGCGCTGTGACACGGGTTTTGGGACATTTTTGTACTGATTCTATCGCACAGTGTCAGCCGCGCATCATCCGATACTGCGCCACTTGGCAAACTACCAACGGCACGCGTCGACTGCTTTGCCTCTAGCCGAGGGTCTTTGCGGTCTCGTCGCGCAATTGCTGTAGCTCTGCCATCGTTTCTTCGAGTTGATGCTTTTGCACTGTCAGTTCTGCCATTTGTCGATCGGCAAGTGCCACCCATTCGCACATTTGCGCGTCGGTGCCTTCATTTTCATAAATCAGAAGCCACTGCCGGATGTCTTCCAGCGAAAAACCAAACCGCCGTCCGCGCAAGATTAACGTCATACGCGCAAGCTCTTTGCTGCTATAAAACCGCGACCGCCCTTCCTTTTCGGGTGTCAGAAGTTCGATATATTCGTAATAACGCAACGTGCGAGGTGTCACGTCAAATTTCGCGCACATCTCTTTAAATGACAGCCGTGTTTCTGACATCTATGTCTCCCTTTTCTTACCGTAGCGGCAAGTACTGTGCTCGGCAACGCCTGAAAAGCAGCTGTGCGATAAGGTGGCAAAGTCCTGCAAACCGCGTTACCCAAAGACGAACAATCTCGGAGCAGTCATGTCAGACCCGCAAAAGCATCGCCGCGAGAAAATCGCGCGCCAATTTATCGAAGCGATCCCGCATGCCCAAGAACTGGGGATGCAATTGACCCAGATCGGTGATGGAACAGCCGTGATCGGCATGGATTATGATGCCCGTCTTGTGGGTGATCCTGATACGGGTGTTATTCATGGCGGGGCTGTGTCGGCATTGATGGATACATGTGCGGGGGCGGCCGTGATGGCGCACCCTTCTGCACCAATCGCCACTGCAACATTGGATTTGCGCATCGACTACATGCGTCCGGCCTCACCTGGTGACCGGATCACGGCTACGGCAGAGTGTTATCATGTCACCCGTTCGGTCGCATTCGTGCGGGCCACGGCGGTTGACGGTGACCCTGACCGACCTGTGGCCACTGCAACCGGTGCCTTTACAATCGAGAGGGCCAAATCATGATCCGTCGGCCAGAGCCTGTTCAGGTCGTCAAGCAACGTCGTGATGCAGCTTTGCAAAAGCTGGTGTCTGGTGTGCCATATATCCAATTTCTTGGTATCGAAATTGACCGGCGCGGGGACGAGCTGACAGCAATCCTGCCTTTTGCAGACAAGTTGATCGGAAACCCGATGTTGCCTGCGATCCATGGCGGTGTCACCGCTGCCTTTCTTGAGGTGACCGCGATTATGGAACTTAGCTGGGCGATGATTTGGGAGGATATGGAGGCCGGTAAGGTCACTGACGATGCCCCGCGGATTAAACTGCCCAAGACGGTGGATTTTACTGTGGACTACCTACGTTCGGGTCTGCCACGCGATGCCTATGCGCGTGCACGGGTCAATCGTTCTGGTAGGCGCTTTGCGTCGGTGCATGTCGAAGCTTGGCAGGATAATCGCACACGTTTGTTTGCCCAAGGTACAGGGCATTTTTTGATGCCTGAACGCGATGGCTGAAACCCTGACGCTGACCCATAGGCGCGTTCTGGCGATTGCTCTGCCGATTGTGCTGTCGAATGCGACAGTGCCGATCCTTGGGGTCGTGGACACTGCTGTAGTCGGGCAATTGGGCGAAGCTGCACCGATTGGTGCTGTGGGTATTGGTGCGATTATTCTATCGTCAGTCTATTGGATTTTCGGCTTCTTGCGGATGGGCACTACGGGTCTAACATCGCAGGCCAGCGGGGCAGGGGACGGCGATGAAGTTGACGCGCTGCTGTCGCGGGCTTTGTTGATCGGGATTACTGCGGGCGTTGTAATGATCGCTCTGCAAATGTTCATCATTCGCGGCGCGTTCTGGATTTCCCCCGCCAGTGCAGAGGTCGAAAGCCTCGCGCGTGGTTACATGGTCATCCGAATTTGGTCGGCACCAGCAACCATCGCACTCTACGGCATCACGGGTTGGTTGATCGCTCAAGAACGCACACGCGCGGTGCTGGTGATCCAAGTGGGCATGAATGGCGCCAACATATTGCTCAGTTATTATATGGGTCTTGAGCTGGGTTGGGGTATTGAAGGGGTGGCTTGGGCCACATTTATCGCCGAATGGGGCGGCTTGGTGCTGGGCCTTTGGTTTTGCCGCGCGGCCTTTGCGGGCACGGCTTGGCGGTCAGTGGCGCGGGTGTTTGATGTTGTCCGCCTTAAGCATATGGCAGGCGTAAATTCGGATATTTTAATCCGGTCGGTCTTGTTGCAAGCAATCTTTGTCAGCTTTCTGTTCTTTGGCGCAGGTTTTGGCGATGTGCCGTTGGCCGCGAACCAGATCCTGATGCAGTTCTTGCAAGTTACTGCCTACGCTTTGGACGGTTTTGCCTTTTCTGCAGAGGCGCTGGTGGGCAAAGCACTGGGCGCGAAAGCGCGGAGCGCGTTGCGGCGTAGTGCGATCCTCAGCAGCCTGTGGGGCGGTATTGTCTGTATCGGGCTGGCGCTGTGTTTTGCGCTGTTTGGCGGCGCGATTATCGATGTAATGACAACCGCACCTGAAGTGCGCGAAATGGCGCGGGTCTATTTGCCCTACATGGTTGCGGCCCCAATCGTCGGGGTGGCTGCGTGGATGCTGGACGGTATATTTATCGGGGCTACACGGACCAAAGACATGCGCAATATGATGCTGATTTCTGCGGTTATCTATTTCGCGACGGTGATCCCGCTGATGGCGCTGTTTGGCAACGACGGACTGTGGATCGGTTTGTTGCTGAACTTTGTCGTACGCGGTGTGACATTGGGCTGGAAATACCCAGCGCTTGAGGCCGAAGCGGATGAACGCGCCTCAGGTCCAGTCGCTGCGGCCTGAACCCACGGCATCCGCTACATTTGCGAAACCGTCACGTGCGAGCAAGGCGTCGAGGCCTGTTGCGATGTCGCCTGCTAGCGAGATGCCACCATAGACGAGTGCAGTGTAAAGTTGCACCGCAGAGGCACCAGCACGGATTTTTTGATAGGCTTGGTCGGCTGATCCGACGCCACCGACCCCGATGATAGGCAGAGTCGTCAAGCCGGCGAGTTGGGCCAACACGCGCGTTGATTTCTCAAAAAGTGGCTGCCCCGATAACCCGCCCATTTCGCTTGTGTGCGGGCCGTGCAGTCCGTTGCGGTCCAGTGTCGTGTTGGTTGCGATGATTGCGTCGATGCCGGATGCATTGGCGACTTCGGCAACTTCTGCGATTTCATCCGGTGTCAAATCAGGGGCGATTTTCAGGAAGACGGGGATTGGCACAGGCAGGGCAGCACGCGCCTCCATCACATTTGCAAGCAGTGCGGCAAGGGCTGCTTTGCCCTGCAAATCGCGTAGCTTTTCGGTGTTTGGCGAGGATACATTCACGGTCGCAAAATCAACCGTCGCGGCGCAGCGTGTCAGCACCTTGGCAAAGTCGCTGGATTTGTCGGCGCTGTCTTTGTTGGCGCCAAGGTTCAAGCCGATCACAGCGTCTTTGGGGCGATTTGCAAGGCGGGAAACGATTGCTTCCATACCCTCGTTGTTGAACCCAAAACGGTTAATCGCGGCTTGGTCTTTGGTCAGACGATAGAGGCGCGGTTTGGGGTTTCCCTCTTGCGCGCGAGGGGTGGCGGCACCGACTTCAAGAAAGCCAAATCCGGTTTTGGCCAATGCATGTAGCGCGGTCGCGTTCTTATCAAAACCAGCCGCAAGGCCGATCGGGTTAGGTAGGTTCAGGCCTGCGACCGTCGTCTTGAGGCGGGGAGAGGTTACAGGCCCACCACGTGGACCCAATCCCATGTTCAGCGCCTTGAGGGCCAATCCATGTGCTGTTTCTGGATCAATTTGGCGCAGAGCTTTGAGGCCGATGGTTTCAAGCGCTCTCATGTCAGATCTGGGAACTGGTGGCTGTCGCCAACGAGTGGCAATGGCTTGGCCCAGACAACATCATCCATACGCAATTTGCGGTAAAGATGCGGGAACAACACGCCTTCGCGGGCGGGTTCCCATTTGAGAGGTTCTAGGCCGTCGGCTTCAATCGCAAGCAGTACCAGACCTTCGATGCCTGCGAAATACTTGGTCGTTGTCTCAACCACGGTTTCGGCTGTGGAAAAGTGGATATACCCGTCGGTCACATCAATTGGCGCGCCGACGGTGTCGCCGTCAGCTTGCAATGTTGCCCATTCGTCGGCGCGGAAAATTTTGTAAATCAACATGCAAGCGTCATGGCCGTTGCTGCAAAAATCGTCAAGCGCCTGTTACAATGTCAGGTGACCATGCGGCAACGGGGATAACGTTTGACTCTGCGATACGCCCTCGCCAAGCTATCGATATTCCAACCTTTGGGGGACTTGATCCAATGATTTCACGTATAATGACGACAACCTGTGCACTAGCCCTGTCAGCTGGTGCTGCGGCAGCGGACTATTCGCTGACCATCCTACACACCAACGATTTCCACGCGCGGTTCGAGCCGATCAGCCGTTTTGACAGCGGCTGTTCCGCTGAAGATAATGCGGCTGGCGAATGTTTCGGTGGTACAGCCCGTTTGGTCACTTCTGTGGCTGAAGCGCGCGCGCGCTCGAACAATTCCATCCTTGTGGATGGCGGCGACCAATTCCAAGGAACGCTGTTCTATACCTACTACAAAGGTGCCGCTGCCGCCGAGTTTATGAACAAGCTGGGCTATGACGGCATGACAGTCGGCAACCACGAATTCGACGATGGTCCAGAGGTCCTAAAGGGATTTATGGATTCGGTGAATTTCCCTGTGCTGATGTCGAACGCTGACGTGTCTGGCGAACCGCTGCTGGCTGATACGCTGATGAAATCCACCGTGATTGAACGCGGCGGCGAAAAGATCGGCATGATTGGTCTTACCCCGGAAGACACGCATGAGCTGGCAAGTCCGGGTCCGAACGTGACCTTTTCTGATCCAAGTGCGGCTGTGCAAACAGAAGTCGATAAGCTGACTGAAATGGGAGTGAACAAAATCATCGTGCTTTCCCATTCGGGCTATAACGTCGACCAAATTGTTGCAGCAAATACTACGGGCGTTGACGTTATCGTTGGCGGTCACTCGAATACGCTTTTGGGCGATGATGAACGGGCAGTGGGTCCTTACCCGACAATGGTCGGCGATACCGCAATCGTGCAAGCATATGCCTACGGCAAATTCTTGGGCGAACTGAACGTCACGTTCGACGATGACGGCAACCTGATCGAAGCATCCGGCGCACCAATTCTGATCGACGGCAATGTTGTCGAAGATCCAGAGACAGTGGCGCGTGTGGCCGAGCTGGCTTTACCGCTGGATGAAATCCGCAATCAAGTTGTCGCGGAAGCGGCTGCGATGATCGAGGGTGACCGTTCAGTCTGTCGCGCGATGGAGTGCTCTATGGGCAACCTGATTGCGGATGCGATGCTTGCGCGTGTGCGCGATCAAGGCATCCAGATCGCGTTCCAGAACTCCGGCGGTATCCGTGCATCTATTGATGCCGGCGAAGTTACGATGGGCGAAGTCCTGACAGTGCTGCCGTTCCAGAACACGCTGTCCACATACCAAGTGACCGGCGAGACAATGGTCGCTGCCTTGGAAAATGGTGTGAGCCAGCACGAAGATGGCTCGGGTCGGTTCCCGCAAGTGTCCGGAATGACCTTTGTGGTTGATCTGGCTGCAGAGCCGGGCGCGCGTATCAGTGACGTGATGGTTGATGGTATGCCAATTGATCTGGCGGCGACTTACGGCGTTGTTTCCAACAATTTCGTTCGAAATGGCGGCGACGGCTATGACATGTTCAAAACGGCAATGAATGCCTATGACTTTGGCCCAGACTTGGCCGATGTCACTGCGGAATACATCGCAGCGAACGCGCCTTATCAGCCATATACTGATGGTCGTATTACGATGAAATAAGCCTTCTTGAGGCTGGAATAGAACGCGCTTCGGGAAACCGTGGCGCGTTTTTTTGTTGCGGTGTAGGGTGTTGACCGCTTTGGTCTGAACGCATAGGCGTTTGCCACTTTTCACTGCTTTGGGGACCAGCCAATTTCTACGCTTCATTCTTTATACATGGCTGCAAGTTATGTGACCGGCCCGCTGTTTGCTATGTGGCAGCGTCGCGCGTTGCGCAGCGGCAAAGAGGATGAAAAGCGGATCGGTGAACGGTGGGGCCAGTCAGCGCAAACGCGGCCCGATGGCCCAGTTGTATGGTTTCATGCCGCCAGCGTTGGTGAAACCCAGTCAATTCTGCCTTTGGTTGATGCGCTGCTGGCGGCGCGGTCGGACGTGCATGTTTTGATCACTTCGACAACGCGCACTTCTGCCGCATTAATGAGCACTGGACTACCTGACCGCGTCATCCATCAAATGGCCCCGTATGACACGGTCGGCGCATCGCGCGCGTTCTTGGATCGCTGGCGCCCTGATGTTGCAATCTGGATCGAAAGCGAACTGTGGCCGCGCATGTTGGCTGAAGTCGGGCGGCGCGCAATTCCCAAGTTGTTATTGAATGCGCGGGTTTCGGCGCGCACCGCACAGCGCTGGGCGCGGTTTGACAAAACGGCCAATGCAATCTTGTCCCAATTTGACCTGATCCAAGTCCAAGAACAAACAACGATGGACGCGCTGACGGCTGTGGGTGTGACAGGTAAGGGCGTCGCACTGACGGGGTCGCTAAAGCAAGATCGGCCACCGTTGGATTGCGATGCCACAGCGCTTGCAGACTTGCGTAAAGTACTGGGTGAAAGGCCTGTCTGGTGTGCCGCTTCTACCCATGCGGGCGAAGAAGAGATTGTCCTAGCTGCGCACCGCGACATCGGCGGGCTTTTGATTTTGGTGCCGCGCCATACGGAACGTGCACCTCAAATCGCGACGCTTTGCGCAGAGGCTGGATTTGTGACGGCACGCCGCAGCGCGGGCGACGCGATCACGTCGGATACGCAAATCTATTTAGCGGATACGATGGGCGAACTCGGGTTGTGGTACCGGATTGCGCCGATTGCATTCATTGGCGGATCGCTTGCGGACGTTGGTGGGCATAATCCCTATGAGGCCGCGCAGTTGAACACCGCGATCATCCATGGTCCGCACATAGAGAACTTTGCCCAGATTTACGAAGCACTTGGTGCTGTTGACGCGGCAAAGCTCGTGTTGGATGGCGGCACATTGGCGCATGCTGTAAGCGCGATTGATGCGACCACGCAATCCCGAATGGTGCGCGCCGCCAAGGCGGTGCTGCAAGACGGCCCAGGTGCGACCAAGGCGGCGCTAGATGCTATTTTACAAAGGCTGTAGTGGTAGTTTTCGTAGCGATAAAGGGCTTTCGAGTTTGATACCTGCGGGACCAACCGTGGTAGCCTATTGAAGGTTCGCTGTAATTCGTATCAACTCGCTGAAAGTCATTGGCTTATCTGGCGCTGAGTTATCCAACTCATTGTTTCGACGAGGGGTGTGCCTTTGCAAGTTTGACGCGGTTCTGCGCAAGCTTAAATAGTAATTGGATCAGGAGTTCTCGTGTCCCTCTTCTTTATTGTCGCTTTGCCGTTCTTTGGTGCACTGCTGCCTCGTCTTATGAACACTGCTGGACGATCCGCCTGTGTGGGCGTCACGTTTACAGTCAGCTTGGCCGCTTTTGTGGGCCTGCTTACCAATTTACCGACTATTCTTGCTGGCGAAGTCGTCATGGCGCGGGTGGATTGGATGCCTGCGTTGGGGCTGAATTTCACGTTGATGCTAGACAGTTTGGGCTTTTTCTTTGCTTTGCTGATCTTGGGCATTGGCCTTTTGATCATCGCGTATGCGCGACAGTACCTTAGCCGCGATGATAATATGGGCGAGTTCTTTACGTACTTGCTGCTTTTCCAAGGCGCGATGGTTGGTATCGTCTTAAGCGATAACATCCTGCTTTTGTTGATTTTCTGGGAACTGACATCGCTGTCGTCATTCCTTTTGATTGGATACTGGAAACATCTGCCAGAAGGACGCCAAGGCGCGCGTATGGCGTTGACGGTCACGGGCATGGGCGGGCTTGCGATGATTGGCGGCATGCTGATCCTTGGCCAGATCGTGGGTAGCTATGACCTAAGTGTGATCTTGCAGAACCGTGAATTGATTCAAGCTGATCCTTTGTATGTCCCTGCTTTGATCCTCATCTTGCTGGGCTGCTTCACGAAATCCGCACAGTTTCCATTCCATTTCTGGTTGCCGCACGCAATGGCGGCGCCGACGCCCGTGTCAGCCTATCTGCATTCGGCGACGATGGTTAAGGCCGGCATCTTCTTGATGGCGCGGATGTGGCCTGTTCTGTCTGGCACGCCGGAATGGTTCATGATCGTGACAACTGCCGGATTGATTACAATGGTGCTGGGTGCGGTGATCGCACTGTTCAAACACGACTTAAAGGCATTGCTCGCGTTTTCGACGGTCAGCCATTTGGGCCTGATAACGATGCTTTTGGGCACTGGCACCGCCTTTGGCGCCATGGCAGCAATGTTCCACATCCTGAACCACGCGACGTTCAAAGCTGCACTGTTTATGTCAGCCGGAATTATCGACCACGAGGCACATACACGCGACATTCGCAGGCTAGGTGGTCTGCGCACATTGATGCCTTTGACATTCGTGATTGTGTCGCTCGCGGCGATGTCGATGGCAGGTATTCCGCTGCTAAACGGCTTTTTGTCCAAGGAAATGATGCTCGAAGAGGCGAACCACACAGCATTGTTCGGTTCGCCCTGGTTAGTCCCAGTTCTGGCGACGGTGGGTTCACTGTTCTCTGCGGCATACTGCTTTCGTTTGATCGGGCATGTGTTCTTTGGTCCCGTGCGCGATGACTATCCAGCAAAGCCACATGATCCGCCAGTTGGTCTATGGTTGCCACCCGCGCTTTTAATCGTGCCAGTGGTGGTTATCGGCGTCGCGCCGTTCCTTGCCGAACCCTTCGTGAAACTTGTTACCGCATCGGTGCTGGGTGACGCGGCAGACGTCCCCTCGGCGCATTTCAAGATATGGCACGGACTGGTGCCAGCCTTGTTTATGTCTATCGTGGCTGTCGTTGGCGGTTTGCTCATGTTGCGTATTTTCAATCCTGCATTGCGTATCTGGGACGAGGCCCCACGGCCCGAAGCCAAAGCGATTTTCGACGGGATCGTCGAGGCGGCGGCAGTGTTGGCGCAAAAGCTGATCCTGCCATTGCACAATGGCGCGTTCTCTCGATACGCGGCTGTTGGCACGATCACGATTGTTGTTGCAGGGTTTTACGCTTGGTCCACTGGCACGCTCAGTGCACCGACGCGCTCGATGCAAACAGCGGGCCCGGTTTTGATCGCCGGCTGGCTGATGTTGGTTGCGGCGGTTGTCGGGATGGTGCTTTTGCATCGCAATCGTTTCTTGTCGCTGATCCTGATCGGGATCGTCGGTTTGATGGTGTCGATTGGTTTTGTGTTTTTGAGTGCGCCAGACTTGGCCATGACGCAGTTCACCGTCGAAGTTGTCACGATCATCTTGATGCTGCTTGCACTAAACTTTCTACCCAACCGGACACCGGTCGAAAGCTCACTATTGCGCCGGATGCGCGACAGCGGCGTCGCCATTGCAGGCGGTCTGGCAAGCTTTGCATTGGCCTACTATTATCTGATGCGTGATGCGATCGGTACGCCGATTTCGGAATTCCACCTTGCAAATTCATACAAAGGCGGCGGAGGCACGAACGTGGTGAACGTCATCTTGGTCGACTTTCGTGGCTTTGATACCTTTGGCGAAATTATCGTGCTGAGCATTGCCGCATTGTTAATCTATGCCCTCACTGAGACGCTGTTGAACGGGCCAGTCCGCGCCCGTTTGCTGCACCGCAAACCTGATCAACCAAGGGCAGGGGACAAGCATCCGATGATGATGGTTGTGTTGACCCGCGTGATGATGCCTGTCGTGATGATGGTGGGTTTTTACATCTTCCTGAGCGGCCACAACGAACCCGGCGGCGGATTTATCGCAGGTTTGATCGTGTCGATCGGTGTGGTGATGCAATACATGGCAAGTGGTTTTGCTTGGACCAACGCGCGGCTAAGATACCCCTATCATGGGGTCATCGGGGCGGGCGTCTTGACTGCTGGATTTACGGGGATCGGGTCTTGGTTCGTGAACAAACCATTCCTGACGTCTGATTTTGTCTATGTCCGCATCCCGCCCTTCGAGAAATTTGAACTCGCGACTGCCGCTTTGTTTGATGTCGGCGTGTTCTTGTCCGTTGTCGGCGCTGTGATGCTGTCGCTTGAAAGCTTTTCGCGTCTGGCGCGGCGTGCCCACACGATTGACAGCGAACATCCAATGGATATCGACCCGTCCCGTGATGCGCTTTCGCCTGTCGCGGCTGTAAGAGAGGGCGTGTAACATGGAGTTTCTCCTTGCCTCTGCGATTGGCGTTATGACCGCCGCTGGTATTTACCTTGTGCTGCGGTTGCGGACGTTCCCCGTGATCTTGGGGATTTCGCTGCTGACATACGCTGTGAATGTCTTTCTGTTTACATCCGGCCAGGTTGTTATTGGCGCACCGCCGGTGCTGCGTGATGGCGTGACTGTTTATACTGATCCGCTGCCACAAGCATTGGTGCTGACGGCAATTGTTATTTCGTTTGGCATGACCGCCGTCGTGGTGATGATCGGCCTTGGTGCATTCCTTGGGTCTAATGATGACCATGTAGATGACCAACCCGAGATCGCAGATGATCAGGCGGGGGGCACATCATGACCCATTGGCTGATTGCACCTGTCGTTTTGCCCGCAATGCTTGCGCCGTTTATTGTGCTTGCTGCGCGCTATCATATTGGCATCCAGCGGGTGTTTTCTATCGCTGGCGTTGTGACGCTGATCGCCATTGCCGCCGGGCTGGCATGGGGGACCGCTGACGGCACTGTCATGCTGTATCTCTTGGGCGATTGGGCGGCACCGTTCGGTATCGTTTTGGTCGGCGATAGACTGTCAACGATGATGGTACTGCTTACGGCGGTGTTGGCACTGTTTGTGCTGGTCTATGCGATCGCTTCTGGCTGGGATGATCGGGGGCGGCATTTTCATGCGCTATTCCAGTTCCAGCTTATGGGGATAATGGGCGCGTTCCTGACGGGTGACTTGTTCAACCTGTTCGTCTTTTTTGAAGTCCTGTTGATCGCATCTTACGGTCTCATGATCCACGCTGGCGGCGATGCGCGGCTGCGCGCGGGCGTGCAATATGTGCTGTTCAATCTGATCGGATCAACGCTGTTTTTGTTTGCGCTGGGCGCTATCTACGCCGAGACGGGCACGTTGAATATGGCTGATCTGGCGAACCGTGTTGCATTGATTGGCCCAGAAGGCACCGTTGGTATTCGGGTGGCTGCTGTCCTGTTGCTGCTGGTTTTTGCCATCAAAGCCGCGGTTGTGCCGCTGCACTTCTGGCTGCCTTCGAGCTATGCCGAGGCCCCTGCACCTGTTGCCGCGTTGTTTGCGATCATGACCAAGGTGGGCGCTTATGCGATCATTCGTGTCTACACGATGATCTTTCCACCCGAGCTTGAGGCGACCGCTGGTCTGCACGTACAGTGGTTACTGCCCGCTGCCCTGATCTCGTTGGCTATTGGAATGATCGGTGTATTGGCGGCGAAGCGGCTTGATCGTTTGGCGGCGTTTTCGGTGATTGGATCAATGGGAATGGTGATGATTTCAATCTCGCTGTTCAGTCCAGCAGGGATCGCTGCAGCGCTTTACTATATCGTGCATTCGACTCTGGCAGGGGCGGCTCTGTTCTTGATTTCTGATCTGGTGCGCATTGGGCGGGGCAACCTGAACCTGACACCGCAGGCGCCCGTCGCGGGTGCGGCACTGACTGCAGGCCTGTTTTTCGTTGGTGCGATTGCAATGGCCGGCTTGCCGCCATTGTCGGGCTTTTTGGGGAAACTCTTGGTGCTTGATGCGGCTTACGGGACGGACCTTATGGTGTGGATTTGGGTCATTGTGCTGGGATCCAGTCTTATCAGTATCTTGGGGTTTGCACGGGCTGGCAGCATCTTGTTCTGGAAGGCGCAAAGCGTTGCACCACCAGAAGATGCCCCTGTGCGGATGCCACCATCAACAATGTCTTATGTCGCAGTTGGCGGACTGATTTCACTACTGGCGGCGCATACGATTTTCGCGGGCCAGGTGCATGGATATACAACCGTGATTGCGGCCCAGCTGTTCGCACCAGAGCCATACATCACGACCGTCCTCGAAACGCAGGGCAAGCTGAGTAAACCAGCGGAGGATCATTGATATGGGACGTGCTTTTAACTGGCTATTGCCGCACCCTGTTTTGACGCTCATCTTAGCGATTGTCTGGATGCTTTTGCAAAATGATGTGTCCGCTGGAATGGCCGTGTTTGGCGTTATTCTTGGGATTATCATCCCGTGGGGTACGTCGGTCTGGTGGCCGGACACGCCCAACGGGTTCCGCTTGGGGAAAATGATCTCTTACAGCATATTAGTGATGTGGGACATCGTGGTGGCCAACATTGAAGTCGCATGGATCGTCTTGACCGTCCCCAATGCGCAGCTAAAACCCGCGTGGATCATCATACCACTCGAGTTGCGCGAACCCGAGGCGATCACTGTGCTTGCAGGGACAATCACACTGACCCCAGGAACGGTGTCAGCTGATCTGTCGGACCAAGGGCATAGCTTGCTAGTCCATGTGCTGCACACGACTGATCCGGACGCCGTGCGCGACGATATTACCAACCGGTATCAACGCCGCCTAAAGGAGATTTTTTCATGATCTTTGCGACGCAATTGATGGAGATCGCCCTTGCCATTACCTTTGTGACGTTGGCACTGGCACAGGTTTTTTCAATGGTCCGTTTGGTTCTGGGGCCGACGTCTGGCGACAGGATACTTGCACTAGACACGATGGTGATCAATTCGCTGGGCCTCGTTATTGTGCTGGGTATTCAGCAAGGCGTGCAGATTTACTTCGAAGTGGCACTGCTGATCGCGATGCTGGGCTTTGTTTCTACAGTCGCTCTAGCGCGGTTTATTTTGCGGGGGGACATCATCGAATGACCGCAGTGATTATTGGAACATATATCGTCGCATTGTCGTTGTTGATCGGGTCGTTCTTTGTGCTGGTCGGTGTCATTGGACTTTTGAAATTCAACGACCCTATGACACGTTTGCATGCCCCGACAAAGGTTGGCACCGTGGGGATCGGTATGCTGCTGGTTGCATCGATGGTGCATTCGTATGATTTGGGTGAACCGTCGACGCACGAGCTGCTGATCATGGCGCTTTTGTTTGTGACGGCACCGATTTCGGCGAATTTTATTGCAAAGGTGAACATCCATCGCGCGGCTTGCGAAACGCCGCCGAAACCGCCGCGCGACGACACATGGTCTACGTTGAATGTGCCCGAGGAAGATCGCGAGAGTGAAGTAAGTCACAAAGGCTGAGTTTGTTTTGATCGCTGTCAGCTACGCCTGTGTCAGGCCGGATAATTCGTATCGCACGTGTCTTGTTTTCATTTCAGGATGGACAGTTGCCTGTGCCGCCCTTCAACGGACCGTCTTTGCGCTGGTATGCCGACGTGCTGGGCGATACCCGGCTGACCGCAGCACTGGGCAATTCGGTGCTCGTGGCGTTTATCTCATCTTTAATTGCGGTCAGCCTAGGCTCAGGACCCATTAATTGCCTTGATGCTGGTTTGTCGTCATGATTCACGAACCCCAATGATTTGGGGGAACGATGAGCAATCTTTACTGGCTAACCGAAGAACA
>Ga0208660_1000490_pt1 | contig 15855 bp, 16 predicted proteins | sample DEB08_DNA_13_FD_184527 | JGI IMG/M metagenome (GOLD analysis project Ga0208660, IMG submission 184527) | Aqueous microbial communities from the Delaware River and Bay under freshwater to marine salinity gradient to study organic matter... | ecosystem: Environmental > Aquatic > Marine > Coastal ... | reverse complement strand
TTAGATTACTAGGATTACGATCATCACCAAGAATATGTGGACCATTAAATGATGTAGAATAGTCTACATCTGCACCAGTTTCACCTTTTTGACCTTGAGGACCAGTATCACCTTTAGCACCAGAACCACCAGTTGGACCTACTCCACCAGTATTACCCTGTGGACCTAAATCACCTTTATCACCCTGTGGACCTAAATCACCTTTATCACCTTGTGGACCTAAATCACCTTTAGTACCTTGTGGACCTAAATCACCTTTAGCACCTCCAGTACCTTGTTCACCTTGTGGACCTAAATCACCTTTAGTACCCTGTGGACCTAAATCACCTTTACCACCTTGTTCACCAGTATCTCCTTTAGTACCTTGTTCACCTTGTGGACCATTATCACCTTTAGCACCAGAACCACCAGTTGGACCTACTCCACCGGTATTACCTTGTGGACCAGTATCTCCTTTAGTACCCTGTGGACCTAAATCACCAGTATCACCTTTAATACCTTGGTCTCCTTGTGGACCATCTTCACCTTTTAAACCATCTTCACCTTTTTGACCTTGTGGACCTACTTCACCTTTCGCGCCTCCAGTACCCTGCTCTCCTTGATCACCCTGATCTCCTTTAACACCTCCAGTACCTTGCTCTCCTTGAGGACCTTGCGCTCCATCTTCACCTTTCGCGCCTCCAGTACCCTGCTCTCCTTGATCACCCTGATCTCCTTTAACACCTCCAGTACCTTGTTCACCTTGTGGACCAGTATCTCCTTTAGTACCTTGTGGACCTAAATCACCAGTATCACCTTTAATACCTTGGTCTCCTTGTGGACCATCTTCACCTTTAGCACCATTTAAACCATCTTCACCTTTTTGACCTTGTGGACCTGTTGCACCAGCTGCACCTTCTACTTTAATTACACCAACCATTTGTGAGCTATGTAATTCACAGTAATAGTAGTATTCATCTGGAGCATCTTGTGGAATAGTCCAGTATATAAATTGATCTGTATCAAGAGGTAATGTACCTCCGTCTAAACCTGCAGGATTATCTATATTACTTTGTGTTTTAGTAATGAATAATGGATGAGTACCTGAAGTAGAATTTAATATTTTATATTTAGCACCTCTTTGTACATATAGAGTAGGATTATTATTGTAAATATTAGTACCCTCATAATCAGCATCTTCATTTACAGAGTAATAACCACCACTAGAATTAAAATCAAATAATCTGATTTGATCAATTACAGTTGTATATACAGTACTATCTGACATGGTAATAGTTTGTACACCATCTACATCTGATACAGATGATATTGTTACACCATCACCTGTACTAATTTTAGTCCAAGATGCAATTAGTGAAGCATCAGCACCTGTTAATAGGTAAAGACCGTTATTTTCAGCGGTATCTCCGGTTACTGCAACCAACATACCTGTATATCGGAATGGTAAAAATGTACCAGCACTACCAGTATTTGGATTAGTTAAATGTACTAATTCCGGAGTAGTAAGTCTTGCATCAAGTGGTCCTTGTTTAGTTACTTCAAAATTTGCTGGAAACTCGAATGTTCCTGTATTTCTATTCGCCATGGTTTTTAGTGTATAATTTTATTAAAATTTAATTCTGTATAGTTCGTCGTTACCAACATCTCCACCACCTGGTAGTGATGATTTGGTAAATAATGTGTAATTTATTGAGTTACCCTCAATATTGAATGGGACAGGACTTTGAGTCCATTCCGATGACATAGTAAGATCAACATAAGCAAGCGCTGTTGGACTCCACTGTTGAATCATAACAGATCTGCCTGCGATCATTGCATCTGAAATAGCAATTCTATGTCTAACTCCGCCATCAACCTCTAGATAATCTTGCGAGCACTCTATGTCATTAGCTCCATGTGAAACTAAACCTCTATTAACAAAGTTTCCATTGCCACTAGATGCTCCTAGTTTTATTGGGTAAACACCTTCAAAATCTGTTGTATTCATTTTATCTTGTGCATTAAATCTAGCATTTGAATAATCAGCACCAGTAGAATCTTGAGGCATCACACCTTGGTCAAAACTAGTAGTTAATCTCCATCTGTTCATACCTAAAGCTACTACATAACCGTTCATTGGCACATCAGCAATTCCTGTTGGAGGAGTTATTGCGGGGTTAAATGGACCTGTAGATGCACCAGCTGCTGAAATATCTTCAATAAGTGCTGCATTAATTGGACCAGCCCAAGGGCCTGCCGGGTTAGATAATGTACCTTGACTCGCAGTACTTTCTAATGTAAATGAAACTGTTTCACCTACCACTTTATATGTGTAGTTTGGTATATCATTTATATATGTATTAGCACCTTGACCACTTGGATTAACTGTTGGGAATAATAACTTATCCCACATTTGATTCATTGATAAACCTGATAAATCTCCGGCAGTTGTACCTGAATCAATACCACCAACATCTGTTGGCACCACTGTTGCATCAGCTACTACAGGGTCATATATTCCATCGTATCCAGTTGGAAGTGCGACAGTAAACGTTATTGCAGCTCCTGAACCTGTACCATCATGTGTTAAGGTTATTGTTAAGTCACCTGCTGAAGGAACTCCATATTGTACATTTGTAATTGGATTACCATCAATACCCATTACTAATTCAACCCAGCATGAGTTAGCAAGTTCTAATGCAGTTAATGTAACGCCTTCAGCGTCTACATCAATTCCTAAATCAGATGCACCACTAGTAACTAATGGGTTATTAAAATTATTTGTCGGTGAATTAGCTTCACTACTAAATACTCCGGAAGGATCTATTCTAACAGCTCTTTCCCATTCTGGGGCTGCATTCCAATCAACTTCCGTTAATCCGCCGTTACCAAAGTAACCTACTGGTTGTAATGTATATAGTTTTTGAGTCTCCATTACAAAAGCCAACATACCTACTCTTCTTCTACCTGAAGACCATTTGTCATCATTTAAAGTAAAACCATTATATGGTTGCGCTGACGCAGAGTTTGGCGTTGTTGGTATTGCATTTCTTTCTGCAATAGTGGCGAATTCTTGATAACCACCTATATTATTAACCGAATGTGTAACACCTAAGTGTAAATTACTTGGTGAAAAGAAATTCGTTACGTAACTATTAATTCCTACTGGATTTGCCATTTTTTATTATTATTTTTATCTTTTATTGTACATATTGTAACGTTAATGCATCAACACTTGGTGCTGCAGTTAATTTATACATCATACACGGATAACCGTCAAGTGTTATAGCTAATTTAGAAGCTGCTGCACCGCCATTTCCTCCATTTTCACTTAATCTATTTACTTGTGTTAAATCAGGAATACCAAAACTATCTGGTATTATTATATAGTAAAAACTTCCTCCTGCCGCAACTGGGTAGCTAAAAGTATCTCCAATTGAGAGTGATGTTTGACTGACTCCAGTCCATACACCCCAATCAGTTGGATTATCGATCATATCTTGTAAGATTGGTTCAATAAATGCCTCAGATGTAGTACCTCCTGTTGCTTCATAGAAGAATGGGCCATTACCTTCCAAGTCTTGTGCGTATGGGAATGCTCCATTACCCCAGTGTATATGATACATTTTTTCTAGTGGCGCAGTTCCAGTTGCATTTCCAGAACATTGTTCAGTTTGACCAGCATTAGTATATGCATGTCCATTTGAATTTGCTGCAGGTACTGTTATATTTGCTGTATATGAAGTTGTTCCACTTTGATATGTAGCAGGATTAAATGATACAAGAGTACCAGTACCTGATAGTGAACCTGTTACAGTTTGACCTATAGTACCATCATCAATTGTTAATCCAGCATCTGTACAATCCCATGTTGGAGATTGTGATGTGTCATTAATAGTAGCAGTTGAGTCAATAGAACCAGTTGCATTACCAGCACTATCATTAGCAGCTAGAGTAAGTATTACTGTCTCTGCTCCTAACTCTGTTAAATTATCTGCAAAAGCAGTTACAGTATATGTTGCTCCGTCATTCTGAACATCAAATTCAAATGGTTGTACATTAGAATAATCTTGTGGAGATGACGCAGTACCAGAAAGTGTGAATGGAACTATTGTTCCATTAGCCACATTGGCTGTTGTCAATGTCCAAGTAATATTTTGACCTTCAATTACAGGACCGTTATTACTTAATGCAAATGTTATATCAGCTCCGTTGGCTGTATCTGAACATGAAATATTTTGACCAGCATTAGAATATGGATTACCATTTGCATCATTTGCAGGAGCAGTTATATTTATTGAATAACTTTGGTTACCAGATTGATATGTTGAAGGGTTAAACGAACCTACTAGTGTACCATTAGCTAATTGACCGGTTACAGTTTGACCTGTAAGTCCATCATCAACTGACATTCCAGCGTCTGCACAATCAAATGTTTGTGTTATGTCAACAATAGACACTGTATGTGTAGCAACAAGACCACCATTGGCTTTATATAACTCTATTGTATAGAATTCTGTACCTTCTACCAATGCATCAATTACTACTTCAATGGTATGTGTACCATCTGTAGTTAATGATCCGTGATTTGCAGATACTGAACCGCTACCACTTGGGAATACACCGCCTACAAAATCAGTTGCTGAAGCAGGACCAGAACCAGGGTTACCGAATGTTGCATAAGTATAAGCTTGTGCTGGAACATTTTGAGTTTTAACTTCAAAAGTAAGTGTGGTTCCTTCATTGTGTGAATTTGGACCAGTTATTTGCCATACTTGAGCAGCTGCATCATTAATTGTACCAGTCGCATTAGCACCAGCAGTTGCATTACCAGCAGAATCTGCTGCATCTAATGTAACTATTACATCTTCACCGCCTTCAACCAGTTGATCGTATATTCCATAAACTCTAATAGACCCTTGTCCATTTCCATCTAATTCAAAAGATCCTGTATATGGATTAACCATACCGCCCGTCAACGTAGCTGGACTAGAATTACCAATTCCTATAACTGATATATCTTGTTGTGCCCAATCACCACTGATTGTATAACCTACTGTTGTTCCAGCCGGAGGTAAAATATTATCTGCTTGAGAAGTACTAACTGTAAATTCCATATATTGTGCAGTAGTATCTTCTACAATACTTATTGGACTTACTGCCATACTATATACTACAGCAGCTGGTGTTTGAGATGTATCATCAACATCTACTGTTTTTTCAGCCACTGAAACTGTATTTACCTTAACAACAATTTTATAGTTTTCAGTACCCTCTGTTGTATTATCTGCTATTACTGATATATCAAATGTATCAGATTGTGCGTTTGCACTATTATATGTTGGTATTGTGCCTGAACCTGAAGGAAGTACTCCTCCTGCAAAATCAGCAGCTACTACAGGATTAGCACCAGTAGGTACTACTTCCCATGTATAAGCAGTTCCTGCCGCTACATATTGTGTATAAAGTTCAGCTACTAATGTACTAGGCTCTGTTTGTGAAGGTGAAGCAACGATCATATAAGCTGGAGCCAAATCAACAATAGCTACATTCTTTACAGCTAATGCGTTTGCTATTGGGTTATCATGAGGTGGCGTTGGATCGTAAAACGTATTGTTTGCATAAACTACTACCTCGAAATTTTCACCAGGTTCTGTATTCATATCTAATGCAGCTGTAATATCAAATGTTGCATCTACAACATTACCATTAGTTTGCATTGTTATAGTTCCTGTTCTTGGACTTGTAAGATCAAAGCCGAATTGAACATTTGGAGCACCTGCACTATTTCTTAATTCCCAGTAGAAATCTGTTCCTGCAGGAACATTACTCGCTGTAAATGTATAAGTCTCTGTAGTACCTTCAGTTATTGAACTTGCACCAGTTAAAGTATATCCGGATGCAGCCTCTGTAATGGTTGTATCTTTAAACATTGATAATCCTGTTGAATTACCAGCAGAATCTTGTCCAAGTGTTGTAATTGTTAAAGTTTCTGTACCTTCAGATGAATAATCTTCTAGAACATCAAAAGAAACCGTACCTGAACCGCCATTCATTGTAATAATACCTGTTAAACTAGATAGTGAAATATCATTAACATCAACTCCAGTAATTATATAACCTACAGTTGCGCCGTTTGGTATTGTAGTTCCTGAAAGAGTATAAGTAACAGTATTACCTTCTTGTACAGTGTTAGGTCCTGTAAATGTCGTATAAGTTGGGAATGCAATATCAGTTATAGTAGCTGTTGTATTAATACCATTTGTTGGTACTCCATTTGAATCACTTCCTACTAATTTAACTAAGAATTGTTCACCAGAATCTACAACTAAATCTGTAGCCGTTGTAACTGAAAATGAACCAGTACCAGTATTTGTCATATTAACAGCACCACTCGTTGGTCCTGTAAAATCAGCTACAGTTGCTGTTGATTGTGCAAAATCAAGTTCCCATGTTACTACTGCAGCTTGAAAGAAGTTCTGAGTATTAACAGTAAACGTAATTGAACTACCCTCATTAACTACTCCTGGGCTACTAAGTGAAACGTATGCTGGAGTTAAAGATGTATCTGTAATAGTTACTGATGCATCTAGAGCAACACCACCATTATATGTTGTTGTATCATTTCCTGCACTATCAATTGAAGCTAAAGTAAGTATAAATACTTCTGGACCTTCTGTAATAGCATCTGCACTAGCTGTTACCGTCCATGTTGCCTGGTTATTAACAATAGTTGCAGTACCAGTTAAAGGACCTGTAAAATCATTAGCAGTTATATTACCTCCTGCAATTGACCAATCAACTGTAGTATTATCCACTGCATTAATAGTTTGTAGAGTAAATGTTGTTGTATTGTTATTAGTCTCATTTATCACTGTTGGACTAGCAACTAAAGAAATATAAGATACAACCGGTGGTTGAGCTAGTACTTCTGGAATCCAGATATATTGATCTGTCACATATCCAGCTGCAGTATAATTAGCATAAAATTCATCCGCAGGATCTATCTTATGAAATTTTAAAACTTTATCTTTATCATCGTCATTAAGCCTTAAGTTTGTGCCTGAGCCAAATATCCTAAAGCCATTCATAGTCTGCTTTTGGTATAAGAAATTGTAGTCCATCTCTTCGTGAGTTAATGGTCTACCAAGTTCATGTGGCATAAGTAAGTCATACTGCCCTGTAGCAGCGTCAAAATGCTTACCGTGGTCGAAGATATACTCTTCTATTGCGTCATATAAATGCATCTATTGATTATCTTTTTTTTATATATCCAAATTTTAATTATAGTTCGAACCAGGACCTGGTGACGGGCTAAAATTAATTGGAGGTTGTGTTGTTGTTGTCGTCGTTATTGGAGCAATAGTCGTTGTTGTCGTAACTATTAACTCTGGAATTGGCACTGATGCAATCGTTTCTTCAGTCGTCTGTTCTAAAAGTTGAAATTCTGTAAGATCCGGATGTCTAGATGTAGGATATAAAGTACCTACTAAATATCTGTATGCTTTATTAGTAATTAACTCGACATATTCACATGGACTAACGTATTGTTGTTGATTTATTACATACCCAAAACAAGAATACTCACCTTTTAACCTAAAAAGTTCAGCATTTTTTGTAAAAATAGACGTACATGCCTTCACCGACATCGGATTTAGCTTAGTTTCTTGCGCAGATTCAAATTCTTGACGTAAATTATTAACAAAACTAGCATATTTACCATTAGGAAGCGTTAAATTAAATGAAAGTGGCGTCCAAATTGCGTCTTTTGATGTAACTGCACATTGACAATTAGGGTCAAAGTATTGATATGGGTAGTTTTCGTTGATAAAAGTCGCAAAATCTGCTAAAGTTTTAAATCTTATGATAGTTTTTGTACCATAATATGCAGTCTTATTAAAGAGAATGTCTTTAACTGGACCGTCATTTAACTGAACTATCTTCAAAGCTATATAGGATTGTACTAAACTAATTCTATCAAATATCATATTATCCGTTTATTATTGATTCGCCTATTAGGAATGTAAGTACACCAAGACCTGCTGTAAATATAGCCCAAAATATTTTAATGTACGAGCTTTTCCAACTTAAAAGATGTTTTACATCATCTTCTAACCTATCTCTCTCGTCTTGTAACTTTTGAAAGTCTAATCTAAACTCAGTATTCTTATTAGTATTAACAATTACACCATCAATTGGGTTTAATAACTTTTTCTTTAAGTCTTTTACGTCCGCTTTCATGTCACGTTGATTTTCCATCATAGTTTTAATAGAATTATCAAGAGCAATATAATTAGGGTCTTCCATCTTCTGCTTCAGTGATGCAAAAGATAAAATTAATTCTTTTAATAATTCTTCATTAGATTTCTCCATGTTATTTTCTACTATTTTTTTGATCTTGGATCCATTGTTTACCGATTGGATTAGAAACAGGTTGCCCCATAAACTTTCTAATCTCCTTTCCTACTAAATCAGTAGGTTGTGAGTCCCCATATACAGAATTATCTACAATTTCAAAGCGTTTTGCCTTAAAAAGGCGCTGAAATTTACCCAGATTATCTTGTACCTCTTGCCACATTTTAGTTACCATGTCTACTGGTAGCTTTCTGGCTCTATTATTATTACGATCTAACGCAACTTCTTTACTTGTATTGACAAATACCATATAACAATCGTAACCAAGCTCTCTTAATTCTTTAACTTGACCTTCAATTTTCTTATAGTTCTTACCAGTACCATCAATTACCATGCCTAAACGGCCTTGGATATACATTTTTTGTGTACCTTTAGTAATTTTCTTAGCCTTATCTCTAATTTGCATCGCATCTTGCCATGCAGCAGGGTCTTTATCCTTAATATCCATCAATTGGGCCATATCTATATTAGCCTTTTTCAATAGCAATTCAAATGCAGCATCAGAATTAACTAGTTTAAGACCTAGGTCATAAGATACTGATGCACTACTGTCTTTTGGAAGACTAAATAATTCACCAGCTACGTAAGATTTGCCTGAACCGGGTCCGCCGGCCATAAAGAATGCTTTTAAGATACCAGGGTCATTAACTCCTTCCTGCAGAAAGGACTCAAATGTTTTAAATATTTTCATGTAACAACGTTATTTTATACTCTTGTATTATATATCTCTGCAACCGGTCGTTTAAATACGACCGGAGAGCCTAAATTTTGTTGCAGCTAGGTCGCGCGCGCGGGGCAGATTGGGTTCTCCTTGCCTAGGACGTTATTTTTGTCTTCGAAGTGTCCAACGAATCAGGTTGATGATGACGCGTTTCCTCACTGTTACTCCAGAGGCCAGGTGTCACCTATGTGTCACAGAGTCTCTATTAAAAGAGTCTAACTGTGGCCATCATTCCGTCTGCAGCGTGGTCATTGTCTATCCGTTACCTATCTGTAATTAGCGTCCTCACTGGTATTAAAGACCTATCTGCCCTTAGAGTCCTGCCGGTGCAGTGGAGGCCTTAAGGCCAGAGGGGCCAGATCGCTGGAAGGCCAACCTTACTGACAGAAATGAAAAACGCTCCGAATTTTTTTCCCAGTGACCTCAGAGGAATCTGAGGAATGGCAGCAGGTCTCTCCACCCAGTCTTGGAGTTCCTTTTAGAACGCGAGGTGCTCAAAGACTCGTGGTCCTGACATTTGCTCACAAAAAAAGCTGCTCAGAGGCAGCCTTTAATTTGTTATAGTTAGTTAGAGTTATCTATTAATGAATGACTCAAATGTTGGTATGTGTCTCATTGTTTCTTTCTGCTCATTCACCTCACCGTCTTCAAATGTCCATAGTGCACCATTAGCTTCAACAGCACTGGACATGTAAACATCACATGAACCTCCTTTTAGTTTAGCTGGGAAACATGCACCTGCACTATTCGGTAATTCAGACTCTACATATTCAGTAGCAGCTCTTTCCTGTTCTAGTCCTATTGCGTTTGGCGTGCCATCTGCTCTATTATATAGTAAAAAGTGACCAAATGAATCAATCTGACCAGAGTAAATAAAAGCCGTATCTCCGCCTTCATCTTCAAACTCTTCACCATCTAACTTAAATGAGAAATCTGTCATACCTACGCCAAAAAGCTCTAAGCCTTTCTCTTCTGCTTTTCTTTTGTTATTGTAACCCCACATTTGCGTGGTGTCATCAACTTTCTTTGCTATCCAAAAGATCTTTGTCTTTGCCATCTTATTTAGTTATAGTTATTACCAACTTGCAGCCCAAACGAACTCGTAGCCGTGTTTTTTACAGAAAGCCTCAATTATATCTGAGATCTTAGCCTGGGCGTTTTCATATTTAGTGTAGTCTTTTCCGTCTAGAACATCATAGGCTCTATCACCATACTCATCCGGATGTCTTAACTCTCTTGGTTCATCTGTCTTATAGTAGACTCTCTTTTCAGCAGATCTAATATAAGGCATTCTAATACTAATTCCTCTGTGTGCATTTCTTGCAGCTTCTTTAGCAATATCATATTGCTTCTCAACTTTAGGTTCGATCTTTCTCCAAGCAGCAACTGCCTTTACTCTAATCTTCTCAGCTGCGATAGCACCTTTTAAATCAAATGGTACACCATTCACTCTTTCAAAATCTTTAAATACACCAACAATATCTGACATAAATTCATCAAAGCTAGAAATAGATTGATAAGAACCGTGAACAACTCCCATACCCCAATCTTTGTAAATTGGTTTACCTGGATTAGATGGTTTTATTGTACCTTTAAATATATCACTAAATGAATATCTAGGTTGTCTTGTTGAATTAGCAGAGCTAAATGAAAATATCTCCTTGTCTCCAGCTTTTAGTTGAATAGTAACTGTTAGATTCTCACCGTAGTTCCAAGCTGATCTGTAGACTGTAGCTTTCATTTTATTAGCTAGTCCACCTGGCATATTCTTTCTTAGGTATTCTGCTAATTTAATACCTTTACCAAAGTTGTAGGTGCCTTTGTAAGCTTCTTTACCTTCTGCTGACTTCTTAGCAATTTTAATAAATTGTCTTAGCGTATATGGTTCACCTTGTTGAAATAAAGGCTCTCTAGTATGCTTGTCTAATAATGTAGTACTCATATCTTATTTATTTAATAATTTTATTAAGTCATCCATGTTAAAATAGAAAGAATATCCGGCTCCTTGATAGCCGTGATCTTGTTCTACTGTAAATAGTTGTCTTCTTTTCTTTAATTCATCATTGATTGAATCTTCAATAGCTTTACCTATTACAATAGGATCGCTGATTTCTATTTGCTTATCTAATTCTTTACTATTACTAGCCAATGCTAAAAAACCACCTTTACCATATTGGTAGGATAGTCTATAATTAATGGCATGACCACTAGTAACTACTTGAAAATTCTTCTCGTTTAAAAAATCGTTGAAATCCATTTTACTTAGTTATGTTTTTACTTAATATTAATGGAGATGTATCTTTACTAGTTGAGATAAAATAACAATTGTCTCCTTCTTCTATTAATATAGGCTTGTCCTTAAATAGTTTCGGATAATGTTGTAGAACGTATTCTTTTACCTTCTCTTCCATTATGCCTTCTTCAATTTTTTATCATGTCCACCATCTCTAACCTCTTTTGCAAGATCTTTATCAGCATTACCCCAAGTACCTTCGCCTTTAGTTAAGAATGCATTTACTCTTGCATAACCCCATTGTTGTTGGTTAGCTCCTGGTCTGTGACCTGATTTCCATGCAGCAAGACCTCTTCTCATTACCGCTCTAATAATTCCGATTGGCACTCCAGATTCTTCTGCTTTCTTTTTTAATCCTGTTTCCATTGCATCATCATCTAGAGGACCTCTATCTGTTGATTTTTGTTCCGTATCGTCAGCTTCATGAACTGGGTTAACAGCTTCATTAAAATCACCATCATGTGCTAATTTACCTTTAAACCTTTTTAAAGTAGCCTCAATCTCTTTTGCTTTATCTAAAGTTATGGTTACAATTTCACCACCTGCATCATCTGCAACTTGGATTGCTGGAAAATAACTAAACTGCTTTGGTAAATCACCTAATTTAACTTTAGTTCTTAAATGCTTTAAGACTTGTTCAAGTCTCTCTTCTGTGAAAGGCACTCCTTTTATATAGAAAAGTCCAGTATGTCCATCATAGCCCATTGCCATTTCATTCATGCTTTTAACATATTTGTTTTCTTTATATAATTTATTGTAAGCCTTAGTAGCATCAGATGTTTTTACTTCACCCTTTTCTCTCGCTTCTTCATCACCAGGCATTTCTTCATAAGCATCTGGATCATCATCATCCATTTTAGCTTGTTTCTTGATTTGGTCTTCTTTATCTTCTACCTCATCATCTTCTAGACCCCTATGATATGGATCTGGACCTGGTTTAGCCTCATTAATACCTGCGTTAGCAGAACCATAATGAGCCATATACTCTTCGCGAGTCATACCTAATTTATCTGCATGAAACTGAATAAAATCTTGAAAGTTATCCTGTCCATTCCAATTCGTTGAACCTTGAACTACTCCCATTATCTTTTTGCTTTTTTTAATTTAGACTCAATTAATTTGTAAACATCTGACCAAATACCAGGACCTCTAAAATTACCTCCTATTTCATAAGCTTTGTCTTTGCCATATTGGATTAATTCATCAATTTGCATTTCAACATCTCCTAATAAATCCTCTCTTCTTTCGTCCTCATCATCAGAAATAGTACCGTCAGTATTAGCTTCAACTAAGTTATCTAACTCTTCAAGTTTTGCAACTTGCTCTAAATTCTCTTTTAATTCATTATAGAAACCATCATAGTCAGCAGCAATATCTTCGCCGTATGTTGCATTCCAAATATCTGCAATATCCTGTTTTGTAACTTTATTCTTGTATTTACCGGTTACTTCTTGAAAGAAACCTTGATATTCATCTTCCATATCTTCACCATAAACATGTTGCCATGCTTTAGCTAGCTCTTTAAACTTATACTTCTTAGCTTCTAGTGTAAGTTTAGTTTTAGCTTCAGCTAATCCTTGCTTTTTCATTAGAGCTAGTTCATCTTTACATGCCTTGTTAAATTTCTTAAAGTGCGGTACTGCAGCTTTAGAATATCCATCTTGAAATAATTCAATTGCCATATTCAGATGACTTGCTATTTCATCAGCTTGTTCATCACCTATCTCTTCAAAATCATCAGAAAGTCTTAGTAACTTTTTCTCACCCGTTCCCTTTGAAGCGAATAAACCAAGTTTTAGTAATGCAACAATTGGCTCTTCTTTAGCTTCAGTAACTGTATTAGATTCATACTTTTCCATGTTAATAAAAACATCAGCAATATCTTTATTACCTATTGTATTGTAGACTGCATTTGGATGTGAGTTACCGATTGCAGCGTTAACAACATCTCCGTTATCTTTTACTACGTAACTTCCACCTTCAAATTCCTCACCATCGATTGAGATTTCAAAACCAGCACCACGACCTTTATCATATTCTAAGTCATGTACTTTTGCTTTAACTTTATCAGCTTGAGAAATTGCAGATGCTATTAAGTTAGCAGCAGCTTCTACTTCTTTTTTACTAAAGCTAAATTTTTCATTTACTGATTTCTTACCGCAACCGCAGTTTCCACCACATTCACATGGATCAGGATCTGTTTGGGTATATTGTTCAAATGTTTTAAGTTTCATATTAAGTTTTTTATTTAATGATATTATAGTATATATCAGTCTAAAAATAACTCTTTTAGATTTTCTCTTTCTATAATAGCTATTAGGTTCTTGTCATAGTTCTTTGCCTCAGCGTAGTTTCTTTCTAAGTAATTCAAATACTTCTTTTCAGTACGTAGTTTATTAAGGTATGCAGCTTGGTAAAGTGCATAATCTGTTACAGATTCTTTCCAGTCATCATAGTAAGCATGTCCTAGTTGAGTACCTTTTGCTGTAGTAGCTCTGGCTCTAGCCTGCTTCATACCAAATAGGTTATTATTCTCTTGATAGATTCTACTCTCCCAATAACCAGTCTCTAATATAGATTGTGCTAAAACAATGTGTGGAAATCTGACATTTAGTCTTTTTAGTTCCTTTACTAAATTGTCTCGTGTGAATTTTATTGAATCATCTTCTAGAATTACAATCGTCGATTCAATCGGTATATCTAAGGCTTCTTTAAAACCTTCTTGTTTGGCATTACTAACCATTGCGGTTAGAGTAACATAGCCTATTAAAAATACTAGGGCAAGTATTATACCGTGTTTTTGTTTTGGCTTTACCTTTTTAAAAGATAAAGTGTCTTTACAATAAGTGTACAACATGTATATGTTTTTTAATTATAGTACTAATATACGAAAAATAACTGACATAAAAAAACTTTATGGCAATTATTTTGCAATTAATTTGACCCCTCTTTAAATACTCTTACACTGTCACCATATATAACAGTTGTTTGGCTACTTGCTGGCTTGTTAATGGTAGGATATTTAGAATTTTCAACTGATTCTTTAACAGTGTTGTTTTGTAGGATAATTCTTTCTATATGTGATAGTTCTTTCTTTTGTATAAATATGTTACAAACAACAGATCCGATAAACCCTACTAAAAATGCAATCAATATTATTTTCCAAAAACGTTTCATCTTATCTTGATTTAATTCTATCTAGTTCTCTTTCTAAGAATTCCACTTTAACTTCTAGTGCAGCTGCTTTAGCTTTAACCTTCATTAATTCATCTGTTTTAGTATCGTTTACCTTTTCTAATCTTTCAACTCTTGCAATTAGGTCATCTCTATAAATAGTTTGTTCTGATTTATCCTCTTTTTGCTTTTCTCTTTTATTACGAATAAGAAACTCATAGAACTTCCAACCACCTGCGCCAAATAGTACAGATATTGTAGTAATAATAATTGTAGTTATATTCTCACTCATTATCTTAGTGATCTATGTAGTATTTCTTTCTTTAACTTAAATAGAATCCAAGTCCACATGAAAGCATACCAGCATGTAATCAATATATTTTTAAAATCTGTTAATGTGAAGGCTTCATCGCCTCCATATATACTTACTAAATATCTAATCGTAGAAAACAAATAGAGTATTAAGTAAATTGATACAAATCTTGATAACCATTTTAAGTTGTGTATAAAGACCAGCATCAATGTGCTACATACTAGATATGAGAAATATAACCAGTATGTGTTCGGTTGACCAGCGGCCTCCCAGTATGTAAAATCAGTCCATAGGACTAGGTTGTTTAAAATATCGCTTGAGATCCAGAAAAATAGCAGTGGTTGGAAGTCAAAATACAGTAGAGTATTCTTTATTGAACTAAAGTATTTCGTTATCCTTTCCCACATATTAAAATTTGTCTGAGAATAGATCTTCTATATCTTCATGTATCTCTTCTGCTGTCACATCTAACTCTAACATAATATTTGCACGATATGTTAATTCTTTAGCACCATTACTAAATACCATTATTGTTGGTATAGATCTTACTTTATACTTTTTCTTTAAGTCTGGATATTTTTCAATATCTACTCTATAATATTCACCATCTTCTATTGCTTCCCATTCTGAAAATGGTTCAGCGAAAGATGCTACAAACTCTACAATAACAATACCTGTATTAATAGCTTTATTAAATGTATCGGATGTTAAGTATTTAGGCTCTGCATCTACTAGGCTTGAACTACTTGAGTCTGCAATAGTAGAAGATGCCATAAGACCAAATGCTAATATAAATATAATTGCTAATTTTTTCATAATTGTTTTATACTTCACCTCTACCTTCGTATAAGGAGTAGTCTTCTATTTGTTTAAATTCTACATCTATCATAGCATAATTAACCATACTATAACCGTCTTCATTAACACTAACTGCAGAAGCTGAAACTTCATCAGCTATTA
>Ga0208660_1000481_pt1 | contig 15942 bp, 16 predicted proteins | sample DEB08_DNA_13_FD_184527 | JGI IMG/M metagenome (GOLD analysis project Ga0208660, IMG submission 184527) | Aqueous microbial communities from the Delaware River and Bay under freshwater to marine salinity gradient to study organic matter... | ecosystem: Environmental > Aquatic > Marine > Coastal ... | reverse complement strand
TGCCCTGCGCACCATATTCGAGACAGCAGGCGTCGACCTGCAAAAGCCAGCCATTACAACCTGCGGATCAGGCGTCACTGCCGCGATCCTATCCCTTGCCCTTGAGCGGATCGGCAAAACCGATCACTCGCTTTATGATGGCTCATGGTCCGAATGGGGCATGTACGCCGACCTTCCAATTGCCACCGGAGCCTAAGACATGCTTGAGAATCTATCCGCCCAACCCGCCGACAAAATACTCACACTCATTACCAAGTTCAAAGCGGACCCGCGCACGGACAAGGTTGATCTTGGCGTCGGCGTCTACAAAGACGCGACAGGCAACACCCCCGTCATGCGCGCCGTCAAAGAAGCAGAGCGCCGGATTTTGGCCGACCAGTCCACCAAAGCCTACACTGGCCTTGCGGGTGATCCTGCCTTCAGCGCGGTGATGAAGGATCTCGTGCTAGGCGACAGCGTTCCAAATGAACGCGTCGCGGCGGTTGCCACCCCCGGCGGCACCGGTGCCATTCGCCAAGCGCTGGAATTGATCAAGCTGGCAACCCCGAAAGCCACCGTTTGGCTATCCAACCCCACATGGCCGAACCACCCGTCAATCATCCGGTATCTTGGCATGAAAATGGCCGAATATCGCTATTTTGACAATGAAACACGTGGTGTGGATTTCGCTGGCCTGATGGCTGACTTGGAAAACGTGGCTGAGGGCGATGTCATTCTTTTGCACGGCTGCTGCCACAACCCGACCGGCGCAAACCTGACATATAGCCAGATGGAACAGGTCATCAGCCTGATGCAACAAAAGCGCGCGGTGCCTTTCGTGGATATCGCCTACCAAGGCTTTGGCGACGGTCTAGCCGATGACGCCAAGACCACACGACAGATTGCCAGCAGTTTTGAAAACTGCCTGATTGCGGCAAGCTGTTCCAAAAACTTTGGAATTTACCGCGAGCGGACAGGCATTCTTATGGCCGTGGCCAAGGACACCGACCAACAGGCGCTCGCGCAGCAAAACCTCGCGTTCCTGAACCGTCAGAACTATTCCTTTCCGCCGGATCACGGTGCACGCGTTGTTACGACAATCCTGCAAGACCCAGCATTACGCGCCGATTGGGAAGCCGAGCTCGAAGAAACCCGCAACGGCATGCTTGCCCTGCGACAGCAACTGGCAGACGAGTTGAAGCGGCTGACCAATAGTGACCGTTTCGGCTTTCTAGCCCATCACCGCGGCATGTTCAGCCTGCTTGGTACAACACCCGAAATGGTCGAAAAGCTGCGGGTAGACAACGGCATCTACATGGTCGGTGACAGCCGCATGAACATTGCGGGCCTGAACGCGCAAACAGTACCCATCTTGGCCAAAGCGATTGTCGAAGCAGGCATCTAGGCCCACCGCGTCACGTTGATGTTGCGCCGCGGCATTGTAAAATGCTGCGGTTGCAAATTTTGCCTTGTGACAGGGCGCGCAATAATATACCCGTTTTACCAATCAAGACGCAATTTTACTTCGCCAAGGATCCGCTGATGTCATTCCGTTTGCAACCCACGCCACCTGCCCGCCCAAACCGCTGCCAGCTTTTCGGTCCGGGCTCGAACACCAAGCTGTTCGCGAAGATGGCAGCAAGTGCGGCAGACGTCATCAACCTTGACCTCGAAGACAGCGTATCACCCTCTGACAAAGACAGCGCGCGCGCCAACGTGATAAAAGCAATCAACGAGGTTGATTGGAACACCAAATACCTTTCCGTGCGCATTAACGGATTGGACACGCCTTACTGGTACAAAGACGTTGTCGACCTGATGGAACAGGCAGGCGACCGTATTGACCAGATCATGATCCCCAAGGTCGGCTGTGCAGCAGATGTTTATGCCGTCGACGCGCTTGTTACTGCAATCGAAACCGCCAAAGGCCGCAAAAAACGCATCAGTTTTGAAGTTATCATCGAATCTGCAGCTGGCATCGCCCATGTCGAAGAAATCGCAGCAAGTTCGCCACGCATGGCCGCGATGAGCCTTGGTGCTGCTGATTTCGCAGCCTCTATGGGGATGCAGACAACTGGCATCGGCGGTACGCAAGAAAACTACTACATGCTGCACGGCGACACGCGGCACTATTCCGATCCTTGGCATTGGGCACAAACCGCAATTGTTGCTGCTTGCCGGACGCATGGTGTTTTGCCTGTTGATGGACCTTTCGGTGATTTCAGCGATGACGAAGGCTACCGCGCACAGGCGAAACGCTCTGCCGCGCTTGGCATGGTCGGCAAGTGGGCAATCCATCCCAAGCAAATCGCGCTCGCCAACGAGGTGTTCACACCATCCGAAGAAGCTGTCGCTGAGGCGCGTGAAATCCTTGCCGCGATGGAAGCCGCTAAAGCACGCGGCGAAGGTGCAACGGTCTTCAAGGGTCGATTGGTCGATATCGCCTCAATCAAACAAGCCGAGGTCATCGTGCGCCAGTCAGAGATGATCGCAAGCTAAGGACGCATCGCCTGCCGCCTGTTGCTATTGACGAAACCCAACGCCATATAGGGACGTGTTGACGCAAAAGGCCGCAGTTCATGACCCAATACCTCGACTTTGAGAAACCGCTCGCTGAAATCGAAGGCAAAGCTGAAGAGCTGCGCGCGATGGCTCGTGAAAATCCTGAAATGGATGTGTCCAAAGAAGCGAAAGCACTGGATAAAAAAGCCAATGACCTGCTGACATCGCTTTATGCGGGACTGACCCCTTGGCGTAAATGCCAAGTAGCGCGTCATCCGCAGCGGCCGCATTGCAAAGACTACATCGAGGCTTTGTTTACCGAATATACCCCGCTGGCCGGCGACCGGAACTTTGCCGATGACCATGCAGTCATGGGCGGCATTGCCCGACTTGAAGGCACCCCCGTTATGGTGATCGGCCACGAAAAAGGCGACGATACGAAATCCCGGATTGAACGTAATTTTGGCATGGCCCGCCCCGAAGGATACCGCAAGGCGATCCGCCTGATGGAGCTTGCTAACCGCTTTGGCCTACCTGTCATCACGCTTGTCGACACCCCCGGTGCCTACCCCGGCAAGGGCGCCGAAGAGCGCGGCCAATCTGAAGCAATCGCCCGTTCGACAGAAAAGTGCCTCGAATTGAAAGTGCCGCTGATCAGCGTTGTGATCGGCGAAGGTGGATCAGGTGGTGCTGTTGCATTCGCTTCGGCCAACCGCGTGGCGATGTTGCAGCATTCTGTCTATTCCGTCATCAGCCCCGAGGGTTGCGCCTCAATCCTTTGGAAAGACGCAGAAAAGATGCGCGAATCTGCCGAAGCTCTGCGTCTGACTTCTAAGGACCTGCTAGAGCTGGGCGTCTGCGACAAGATCATTCCAGAACCGCGCGGCGGTGCGCACCGCAACCGCGACGCTGCAATCAAATCGGTCGGCGAAGCTTTGGTGAGCATGCTCAGTGAATTGCGTGATCTGTCCGGAGACAAACTACGCCAGGACCGTCGGAGCAAGTATCTTGCTCTCGGCTCAAAAGGACTCGCGGCCTAAACTTGCGAGTTCTGCAAGGGCATTGGCAGCTGTTTCTGCTGACAACGTTTGTGTTTGCTCTGTGGCAGACACCTGCGGTCGTCCCGCTCAAAATTCTGATCGTGTTCTTCCACGAGGCGTCCCATGCCATCGCCACCTTTGTAACTGGCGGCGAAGTCGTCAGCCTGTCTGTTTCCCCTAACCAAGGCGGGCTGGTCGTCAGCCGCGGCGGCAGCCGTTTCTGGACATTGACCGCAGGCTATCTTGGGTCGTTATTAATCGGGGTCAGCCTTTTGATCGGGGCGACGCGCAGTAGGGCAGATCGAAAAATCATGGCCGTTTGTGGCGTGATGATGTTGGTGATTGCAGGGCTATATGTACGTGAAATTTTTGCGTTGGTATTTGTAATCGGCACCGGCATCGCAATGCTACTAAGCGCGCGTTTCTTGGGACATAACGTCAATGATCTGATGCTGCGCGTGATCGGCCTGACGAGCATGATATACGTGCCCTACGATATTTTCAGCGATACAATTGCGCGCTCACATCTGCCTTCTGATGCACGGATGCTGGCGCAAGAATTTGGCGGCACGCCACAAGTCTGGGGCGTTCTTTGGATCGCAATCAGCCTGATTGTGATCGGCTTTTGCATGCGGTCAGTCCTTGGCCGCAGCAGCAACCTGAAACTGCGCTAGCTACCACATCGTTTTGGCAGCACGCGCGCGCCAATCGGCGTCATATTTTTCCGCATCAAAGCCTGCTTCCTGCTCAGCCAGCATATCGCCAACGCTTGGCAGATCGACGCTTATGTCAGAGGCGTCCCAAATTCCTGCACGCATCAAAGCGCGCGCGCATTGGCTGTAAACCTCGGCGATTTTAATAACAACGACGCTGCGCGGCTGTCGGTCATTTTGATCGAAACGGGCAAGTAAATCGGGCGCGAGTGATACAACTGCTTGCCCGTTCACGCGCACAACATTGTTTGAGCCGGGAACAAAAAACATCAGGCTGATCCGCCCGTCCGCCACGATATTGCGCAGCGTGTCCATCCGGTTGTTCCCGCGCCAATCAGGCAAAAGCAACGTCTTGGCGTCAAGGTCTTGCACAACAGTGCCGTCATCCCCGCGCGGACTGCCGTCGGTGCCATCTGGCCCAACCGTTGACACAACGCAAAGACGCGATGCCATAATCCATTTGCGGCAAAGCGGCGTCAGTTGCGTTGCCACCTTAATCATCGAGGCCTTGCCAGGTTTGCCGTAAATCGCCTCTAGCTGCCCCACATCAGTGATTTGGTGGTCAGCCATCAAAACCCGCCTCTTTGTTCAAGCGGTCAGAGGCCGTCTCAATGTCATTTTCGATGCGGGCCATGAAATCAGCGACCGCAAGCCCGGGTTCAATCCGTGGTAGAAATTCAAACACTGCCGTGCCTTGCTTGCGGTAAATGCCGCGTTTGGGCCAAAATACTCCGACATTGGTGGCGACTGGCACAACAGGCTGACCCAGTTCACGGTAAAGCGCGCCCGTTCCAACTTTGTAGGGTGCCTTGACCCCCGGTGCGATACGCGTGCCCTGCGGATAAATGATAAGCTGACCGGGCGTTGCACGGCCGGCCTGCACATCAGCCAACATCTTTTTAATCGCTTGCCCACGCTTACCGCGATCAACCGGAATGCAACCGATCCGCAAACCAAACTGCCCAACAACAGGCGCGTATTTCAAGATCGACTTGAAAATGAACTTACCACGCGGGATCGAACCAAAGATGATCAGAACATCCAAGAATGATTGATGCTTTGGGGCGACCATGACTTCGTCCGTGGGCGGAGTGCCGCGAACTTCTGTTTTCAGCCCGATCATCCAAGACGCGGACCACTTAATATAGCGGCAATATGCGTGGCATCCTGCCAGTGCCCCATTGGCCGAAATAATCGCAGCCGGCGTATAAAGGATGCCAACGACCAATAAGGCCACATACATCTGCGCGTTAAATATCAGCGAGCGAACCCATTGAATTGCATAGCTCATGTTTGTTCCCTTAGCCTACGAAATGCGGCGGCGCGTGTGGCGAAAAAGGCTGTCACAGCCGACAGTATGGGGATCATCACCAACAATAGCCACTCTGCCCCCACAAACCCGACACCAATTAGAATACTGTCACCGCTGCCGCCTTGTGGCATCAATACCGTCGCGCCTATACCGACGACCACACCAACCAAAGCCCCTAGACCGGCGCGCGATGTATAGCGCCGCACGAATGCGCGAGCTATATACGTGTCGCGCGCGCCCACAAGGCGCAGAACACGGATCACTTGTGCATTGGCGGACAAAGACGCTTGCGCCGCCAAAGTAATCATCGCGGCGATTGTAGCTCCGATCAAGATAATCACTGACCAACTGATAAGACGCACACGGCTTGCGGCCTCCAAAAGCGGCGCGCGCCAACTTGTGTGATCATCAAGGACGGCCCCCGGTACTTGCGCAGACAATCGCGCGCGCAGGCCGTCAGCGTCATAGTCGTCACCGCCTGTTATAATCTCAATCAATTGCGGGATTGGTAAGCTCTCGAGCGGTAAATCAGGGCCGAACCACGGTTCAAGCAATGCTTGTTGCTCTGTTTCCGACAAAGCGCGAACCGAGGTCACACCAGGCGTTGTCTCAAGCACGTCGAGTGCGGAAAGAAGCAAAGCATCCGACGTCTGCGGGTCAACCGGCAACCGCAAGGTTGCGGATTGGGCAAGCTCTTGCGCCCAAGCTTCGGCAACGCGACCTGTCGTTAACGAAATAGCTAACGTAATCACCGCAAGAAATGCCATCACGGCAGCCACGAAGACAGTCAAGCGTGCTGTCATACCAGTAGGCGGCACAGCGCGGTCAGCCTGCGGATCGCCCAAAATCAGTTCAAGCAGCGCCTTCATAGGTCGGCCCCCGCTTGCAATAACTGCCCATCGCGCAAACGCAAAACCCGCGCACTGACGTCGGTTTTCATAGCGCGGATCATATGCAGATCATGCGTCGCGATCAGAATTGTTTTGCCCATCTTGTTCAACTCGGCCAACAGCCGCATCAACCGCTGTGACATTTCCCAATCGACGTTGCCGGTTGGTTCATCTGCGATAATGACATCCGGCGACATAATCACTGCGCGCGCCAAGGCTGCGCGTTGCCTTTCGCCGCCCGACAACTCCGGAGGGAGCTGATTTGCCTGTGCGCCAAGCCCAACCCAATTTAGCAGTTCCTGCAAATTCTGCGCCGCTTCGCCGCCACGATCAGAGACCGTCAATGGCAAAGCAATGTTTTCCGCAATCGTCAGGTGATCAAGAAATTCACAATTCTGGTGAACAACGCCAATGCGCCGGCGCGCTAGTGCGACTGCATCGCGATCAAGCGTAGCAGCATCTTGCCCAAACAACCGGACTTTGCCGCTCCGTGCGCGCAAATCTGCGTAGCAAAGACGCAAAAGCGTCGTCTTACCGGCCCCCGAAGGTCCCGTCAGAAAATGGAACGATCCAGCCGTCAGGTTCAAAGATAACTGCGAAAACAACGCCGTACCGCCAAATCCATAGGACACTTTGTCGAGTTCAATCACGGCATTTCCTTTGCGACATGCTGCACTTCTGCCCAAATCTGCAACAGGTTTCAATCTCTTGAGAGGCAAGGCAACGCAAATCCTTTGCGTTTAGCGCTGGCATCGCTAAATTGAATCCGGCAAGACTAACAACTGACCCGAGACGGGACAGAAGGAATAATGATGCGGCTTATTTGTCCAAAGTGTAACGCGCAGTACAACGTGGCCGACAATGCGATTCCGCAAGGCGGACGTGATGTGCAGTGCTCAAGCTGTGGGAACACATGGTTCCAGACCGAAAAGCCCAAAGAGCTGAGCCGCGAAGTTTCGCGCATTCTGTCGACCCCATTGCCGTCCGTCGTAAAGACAAAATCACGCGATGTATCCGGCTACGACATGCCCCAAAGCGGCAGAGGTCAATCTCAGGGCCCAAAGCATGAACCTGTTGGTGACGGCCCACGGCACCGCCCAGTCGACCCCGGTGTTGCAAATATTCTGCGCGAAGAAGCCAAGCGCACACAGGGTGTCAGCGACTATTCTGCGGGCGCTCCAGCTGCGAAGCGTGAAAGTAGCCTTGCAGATGTGGCAGAAACCCGCAAACGCATTGCGCAATTGACCGCCACTGCGGATGATTTGTCTGCCGGAAATAGTGGCACAGCAGGTGCACCAAACCCGCGTGCAGTGCCTGACATCAATGAAATCAACGCCGCTTTGCGCACCCGATCCGAGGCCAAGGATGGGTCGGGTTTAACTGAACTTGAAAAACACGAGGCTATACGCAGGCGCGGCTTCCGGCGCGGTTTCTTTATCGTCTTAATTTTGATTGCGCTTATTTTGTTGCCGTATGTATTTGCTGATGACATCACGCAAAACGTGCCAGAACTGCGCGGTTACATGGCGACTTATGTCGCAATCATTGACCAGCTTCGCTTGTCACTTGATGCAATTTTTCAGTCGGTATCTGCGGGCATTGCAAACCTGACTGGCTAAGCCGAAACCGGTTCTCTAGAACTGATCGAGCAATCGACGCAGGTAATCGCGTTCGATCTCGGGGCGGTTTTGCTCTGCGGAACGTCTGCGGATTTCGTCAAGCAGCTCTTCGGCGCGGCGGTTAATATCGACGCCACCCAGCAGTTCCTGATCTGTACCCAATTGTCCGGTGTTGCCCATTTCACGGCCCAGCGGATCACGCTGGCCCTGCTCCGGCCTGCCGGATGCCTCGCCTTGCTCTGTACCTTGCCCTGGTTCGGAATTCTGGTTTTCGGCCAAAGCTTGACCTAATTCGCGCATCCCGTTGCGCAATGCATCCAACGCTTCGGCCTGCTGATCTATCGCTTCGGCAAGATCACCGTCGCGCAATGCGTCTTCGGCACCTTCCATGGCTCCCTCTGCCCGCTCGAGCGACCGACGTGCAATATCGCCCGATTCGCCGGGCAAACCGGGGAGGCCGTCGCGTTGGCGTCGCAGTTCTTCACGCAAAGCCTCTTGGCGCTGTGCAAGGCTGCGTTCGTCTGCCTCACCGCCTGCCCCGTCTCCACGTTGCTGGCCGCTTTGCGCATCTTCTCCGACACCTTGGCCTTGCCCTTGCTGGCCCTCTTGGCCTTGCTGACTACCGTTTTGACCCTGCTGGCCTTCTGACCCATCGGGGCTTTGACCTTGGTCACCTTCTTGGCCCTGCTGCCCCGGTTGCGGCTGTTGCCCGGGCTCACCAGGGTTGAACTGCTCCTGCAATTCACTGAAGGAATCATCCGAAAGTTCTTCTTGCTCGCGCAGCGTATCAGACAGGTCTTGCATCGACTGCTCGCCCGGGGATGGCGGGCCATCGCCGCCTTCGCCTTGGGTAACGCGCATGTTTTCCATCATCTGGTTTAGCTGTTCCATCAGCTCTTGCGCTTCGGCCATCCGACCTTCTTGCATCAACTCTTCGATGCGGTCCATCAAAGCCTGCAGTTCGTCCATCGACATCGGCTCACCATCTTGACCGTTGTCTGCTTGGTCGGTGCCGTCGTTCGGTTCAGCCTCTTGCGCCAGCATCCGCAGGTAGTCATCGGTCGCTTCACGCAATTCTTGCATCAGCTCTGCGATTTCCTCGTCTGATGCGCCATTGCGCATCGCTTCTGACAAACGTTCTTGTGCACGGCGCAGACGCTCGCGGGCATCTGCCAAACGGCCGTCTTCAAGTTGAATAGCCAGATCCCAAAGTGCCTTAACGATCTCGGCCTGTCCGTCGTCCGTCATACCGAATTCAGCCATATTATCGAGCCGGCGAATGATAGTGCGCAGGCGCAAATAGGTCGTTTCGTTTGAAAAAAGACCCTCGGGGCGGTTAGAAACTGCACGCAATATCTGGTTCACCCGGACAACATTGGCCTTGGACCACATCAGATCACGGCGTTGTTCAATCACAGCGCGCGCAAACGGCTGGAAAAAGCGGCGGCCAGGTAAAATCATCGGTTCGGCCTGCGAAACACCCGTTTGTTCAGCGTCATCAGTCACGCTCAGTTGCAGTGTCACGGGCAAATTGGCGAGGGGATGTTCGCTTAAGTTATCGATCAAAAAGTCGTCAAAATCCGCGCGGTTGCCCCGAAAGGGCATCGGCAAATCCAAGACAAGCGATGCAATCGGATCAGGGTCAATCGTCAAGCCGTGCCGCCGGTCAACCGCCGCCAAATCCAAGGTGATTGTCGCTGCGCCAAAAGTGACGCCATAGTCATCAAATGCCGCGAAAGGTTGTGACAATTCGCCCATCGCGTCGGACTCGATCGGGCCGGTCAAATCAACAATCGGTGGTTCATCCGCGATTGCTGTGACTTCCCAAGTTGTCGGAGTGGGGCCTGCAATTGTTAGTGTGCCCGATTGGGTAATGACAAACTGTTGCTGCGCATCAGAGGCTGCACCCACGTCATCAACCCTACCCGAAACGGTTTCGGCAACGGTCAGTGCGCCCACTTCACCGTAAAGACGCAGAGTGACCTCACTGCCAGTTGGGACACGCAATGGCCCCGCAGGAATATCATTGAGGTAGATTGATGGCTTGCCCGTATAGGCGGGCGGTTCTACCCATGCTTCCCAAACCGGACCGGTCACAAGCGATGGATCAGACCCCGCAACAATTCCCCCAACAGAGCTGATGCGGAACAAGGACCCAAACAACAGCGCTGCAACAAAGAACAGCAACGCAATGAACCGCAAGCCGTAGGGATCGCGGTTGGAAATACGCAGATCAGGCTCAACGGCGCGCGCCAGTTTGGTGCGATCAGCCATGCGCGCCATGTGGGCCTGCCAGACTGCTTCGGATGCAGCGTCACCACTACCAATCGCTTGGGTGTCTGCCACCGCCGCAATCGGACGGCCCGGAAGGGCAGCATCAACGCGGTCGACGGCTTGGTCCGTTGTCGGAAGGCGGAACTGGCGGATACCCCAGATCAGTGTAGCGACAAGAGCAACCACACTAATGACTGCGCCGCCCCAAAACACCTCAAGCGGGGCAAGGTCCTGCCAGCCCATCATCAACGGAGCAAGGACAAGGAAAATCGCGGTCCAGAACGGCCAGAATGCGCGCACAACTTGTTCGGCCACCATACCCAAGCGGGTTGCAGCAACGGGCAGACGCAAATGGCGCATTTGGTCGTGCGGTGCGTTCAGCGGGCCTCTCCCTTGGTTGTGCGACGCGGGGCCGGTCAGGTTAGCTTAACCACTCTGGCATTGTATCGCGTGCGATCATCTCTTCATAGGTAGGGCGTGCGCGGATAACTGCAAATTGATCACCATCAACCAAAACCTCTGGGATCAGCGGGCGCGAGTTATATTCCGACGACATTACCGCACCGTAAGCCCCAGCAGAGCGGAACGCGACCAGATCATCCACGCCCACAGGCGGCATTTCGCGCGCTTTGGCAAAAGTGTCGCCACTTTCGCAGATCGGGCCAACAATATCGTATTTTGCAGGCTCGACACCCGGTGCGGGTTCGATCACCGGCACGATATCGTGCCACGCCTCGTACATCGCCGGACGAATCAGATCGTTCATCGCGCCATCAAGGATCAAGAACTCGCGGTCCTCGCCGGATTTGACGTAGATGACCTTTGAGACCATCAAACCCGCGTTGCCAGAGATCAAACGCCCCGGTTCAATCTCGATCTCGCAGCCTAAATGACCAACCGTGCGCTGGATCAGCGCGCCATAATCTGACGGCAATGGCGGAGCCTCGTTTGACCGCGCATATGGAATACCCAAGCCACCGCCCAGATCAAGGCGTGTGATCTCATGGCCATCCGCACGTAGTTGTTCAGTCAGTTCGGCTACTTTGTTATAAGCTGCCTCAAACGGGGCAAGATCGGTCAGTTGCGATCCGATATGTACGTCAACACCCACAACCTTAAGGCCAGCCATTTTACCGGCCATTGCGTAAACTTCGCGGGCACGGCTGATCGGGATGCCGAATTTGTTTTCGGATTTGCCTGTCGCGATCTTAGCATGGGTCTTCGCATCAACATCAGGGTTCACGCGGATCGTGACTGGCACCACAGCACCCAATGACTGGGCAACTTGATCCAGCACGATCATTTCAGGTTCGCTTTCGATATTGAACTGGCGAATCCCGCCCGTGATCGCAAGGCGCATTTCCTCGGCGGTTTTACCGACACCGGAAAAGACAATCTTTTCACCGGGAATACCTGCGGCCTTTGCGCGCAAGTATTCACCCGCAGACACAACATCCATGCCAGCGCCCGCATCACCCAAAACCTTGATGACCGCTTGGTTCGACAGCGATTTCATCGCAAAGCACACCAAATGGTCGCCCCACGCCAATGCATCGTCAAACAAGGCAAAGTGACGTTTCAGCGTCGCAGTAGAATAGACATAAAACGGCGTGCCAACTGCAGCTGCGATTTCAGCAACAGGAACGTCCTCGGCGAAAAGTGCGCCGTCACGATAAAGAAAATGATCCAAGCGGGGTGATCCTTGTCCAAAGCCAGCTTTGGGACATATCAGATCACAGGCAAAGACCAACCCTGATTTGCAGGCCCTAAAGTGCGCGCACCGTATGGGGATCGCGGGCATAACTTATGCGTCCGCGCAGATACAGATACAGCGGCAACCCACAGCTGACACCGATACAAAACGTTGCCGGAATCGCAATCAGGCTTAACCAGTTCTTGTTCCGGAATGCTTCAACAATGACCCACAAGGTCAACGTGATCGCTGCAATCGTCAAATCCCAAACCAGCCCGCTTGTGGCGGCATTCACATGCCAAGCATCGACCATTGCCATGATGTCCCAACCCTCGGATTGGAACCAGCTGACGAAGTAATACATCGGATGGATGGCGCCCCAGATCGCCAGCGCCAGAAAGACGCGGCCCATTAAAAACCGACCCCAACCGAAACTGTGCCGTTAGACGCGCCGACGCTAGCGCCTGTAGTCACGCCGTTCGTGCCTACACCCACACCGACACTGGCGCTCGGCGTAAAGGGCGCGCCGTCAGCACCACACGCCGCCAAAGCGACAACAGACAAGATCAATGCAATTCGCTTCATTTCAAAACCTCTTTCCAATGCGCCACTTGGGCGCGCACGCCCGATGGCGCTGTCCCGCCAAAACTGGTCCGCGACGCCACCGAATTTTCTACGCCAAGCACATCAAATACATCCGTGCGGATGCCGTCGTGTACGCTGCGCATGTCGTCCAATGTCAAGTCAGGCAGGTCGCAACCCTTGCCCTCTGCCATGGCGACCAACGATCCCGTCACGTGATGTGCTTCGCGGAAAGGTAGCCCAAGTTCGCGCACCAGCCAATCGGCCAGATCGGTCGCTGTCGAAAATCCGCCTGCCGCCGCAGCTTTGAGGTTGTCACGCTGGGCTGTCATATCCGTGACCATGCCCGTCATTGCGGCCAAGGCCAGCATCAGGTTATCGGCGGCATCAAAGGTTTGCTCTTTGTCTTCTTGCATGTCTTTGGAATAGGTCAGCGGCAACCCTTTCATCACCGTCATCAAGGCGACATTGGCCCCGAAAATCCGACCAATCTTGGCGCGGATCAGCTCTGCGGCATCTGGATTACGCTTTTGCGGCATGATCGACGATCCGGTAGACCATTTGTCCGACATCTTCACAAAGCGGAACTGGGCAGAGGACCAGATCACCAATTCTTCGGCCAAACGGCTAAGATGCATGGCGCAAATGCTGGCAGACGCCAGATAATCCAAAGCAAAGTCACGATCTGCGACCGCATCCAGTGAATTGGACATCGGGCGATCAAAGCCTAACGCATCCGCAGTCATCTGCCGATCAATCGGGAACGAAGTGCCAGCCAGCGCCGCAGCACCCAAAGGTGATGTATTCATGCGCTTGCGTGCATCCGCAAAGCGCGAACGGTCGCGGGCAATCATTTCTACATATGCCAACATATGATGGCCCCACGTCACAGGTTGCGCTGTCTGCAAATGGGTAAAGCCGGGCATAACCCAATCAGCACCAGCCTCTGCCTGTCCCAACAAGGCAGACTGCAATGCAGCCAAAGCAGCATCCGCTTGATCGCATTGATCACGCACCCAAAGGCGGAAATCGACGGCAACCTGATCATTGCGCGACCGCGCAGTGTGCAAACGGCCCGCAGGTTCGCCAATTAGGTCACGCAAGCGTGCCTCGACGTTCATGTGGATATCTTCCAACGCAGTCGAGAACGGGAAATCGCCCGTTTCAATCTCTGACAATACAGTGAGCAGGCCTTCCCGAATGGCGGCCGCATCGCTATCTGTGATGATGCCACAGGCGGCCAACATGGCAGCGTGTGCGCGTGAACCTGCGATGTCTTGAGGTGCAAGGCGTCGGTCATACCCGATCGAGGCGTTAATCGCCTGCATGATCGCGTCTGGTCCGGCGGCAAAACGCCCGCCCCACATGGTGTTTGCAGATTTAGTCATGAAGGAAATCGCCTATGCGCAAGTTAATGTCAGCACTGCTTTATACGGCCCTTCTTGGTCTTGCAAATATCAGTCACGCTGATGTGGCCGCAGCAAATGCGATGCGCGAAGGTGATATGCGCAAATTGAACTTTCATGGCACCCCGCTGACGACCACCGATGTGGCGTTTACCAGCGAAGACGGGCAAGAAATGACCCTTGCCGATTTCGAAGGCAAATACATCGTGCTGAATTTCTGGGCCACGTGGTGTGCCCCGTGCCGCAAGGAAATGCCGCATTTGTCGGCGCTACAAGACTTGATGGGCGGCGATGATTTTGAGGTCGTGACGATTGCCACCGGCCGTAACCCTTTGCCTGCAATGCAGCGTTTCTTGGCAGAGATCGAAGTCGATAACCTGCCGCTGCACACTGATCCGCGTCAGGCTTTGGCACGCAATCTGGGCGTCTTGGGCCTACCTGCGACGCTTGTCATCAACCCGGAAGGCCAAGAGATTGGCCGCATGCAAGGCGAGGCCGATTGGTCTAGCGAAAACGCAATCGCGATCCTACGGACCCTGATGGCACCCGAAAGCTAGGCGTGCCCTGCGGTTGCCGACAGCAGCAACGGATCAATCCCCATCAATCCAAGCGCTGCAGTCCATTTATCATTGTTATCCGTGCCAAAGACGACCTTTTCTGAGGGCTGACAGGTCAACCAGCCATTCTGGCCAATCTCGTATTCCAGCTGCCCCGGACCCCACCCCGAATAGCCCAACGCTAACATTGAAACCGACGGACCTTCGCCCTTGGCGATATCCTCGAGTACCTCAAGCGTCGCGGTCATTCGAAAGGTATCATCGACCTCTAGCGTTCCAGTCGCGGCCTTATAATCATTGCCGTGCAGGACAAAGCCGCGCTGCCGTTCAACCGGACCGCCGAAATGCACCTGCGCATCGCGCGCGCCTTGCACCTTGGGAATATCCAACTGCTCAAGCAGTTGCGCAAAAGACACCTTGGGCTGTGGTTTGTTGATGATCAAACCCATGCCGCCCTCGTCTGAATGAGAGCACATATAGATCACAGTGTTTGCAAACCGCGGGTCCGACATATCGGGCATCGCAATCAGAAGTTTTCCGGCCAAGTTTGAATCTGCAGTTTTCATCGGCTTAAGATGTAAAACCTATCGCCCCGACGCAAGCGCCAAGATTGCAAAGTCTGGCGGAAACGTGACTTCCCATTGCAGCCGCTTTGGATAAAGAAGGGCTATGCGCCAGAACCCGCTTATCCTTATCGCCCTCGCGGCCTTGCCAAGCTTTGCCCTTGGTCAGCCTTTTGACGACCTCGCGCAGGTCGACGTGCTGGACGGTTGGCGCAGCGACGACGGCACGCATATGGCCGCCGTCAGAATAACGCTGGCACCCGGCTGGGTGACATATTGGCGTGCGCCGGGTGATGCAGGTATCCCGCCGCAGTTCAAATTTTCCAGCAACGCATCCATCCAAAGCATCACACCCCACTGGCCAACCCCCGAAGTCTTTGGCGAAAACGGAATGCGGTCCATCGGCTACTACGACAGCGTTGTAGTGCCACTATCGCTTGATATTGAGGCTGATGGGCAAGATGTTGCCATCCAAGGCGAGATGACGATCGGCGTCTGCGAAGAGATCTGCATTCCGGTTACGTTGAACTTTGACGCGCTCTTGCCGGCGATTGGTGCGCCTGACGGGGCAATTAGTGCTGCAATGGCGGACCGCCCAACCACACAAGCCGCCGCAAACGTCGGGGCTGTGACCTGCAAAATCGATCCGATCGCAGACGGGCTTCGCATGACCACTGCGATTGATGTTGCCAGTACTGGCGCGTCAGAACATGTGGTGATTGAAACCAGTAACCCCCGCGTTTGGGTGTCCGAGGCAACGTCTGTGCGGATCGGCAACACTCTGCAATCCACTGTCGATATGGTGCATCCCA
>Ga0208660_1000475_pt1 | contig 15998 bp, 13 predicted proteins | sample DEB08_DNA_13_FD_184527 | JGI IMG/M metagenome (GOLD analysis project Ga0208660, IMG submission 184527) | Aqueous microbial communities from the Delaware River and Bay under freshwater to marine salinity gradient to study organic matter... | ecosystem: Environmental > Aquatic > Marine > Coastal ... | reverse complement strand
ATCATAGCGCGTGCTTCGTCTTTGTTTTGCGCATGCCGTACAATGCGCATATTCACAAACGGAACCCCGACAAGCCACATAGCGGATGCCCATGCACCGCGGAAAACTTCTGCTATGGTGCCCATACAGTTACCACGTTTCGGACCCTTGATCGATTGATCTGGATTGACGGTACAGAAAGCCTGCAGCGCTCGCAACGTTGGTGTGATTGTCGGTTGGCCGACGCTTCAGAGCCGCACGAAACGTTCTTTTTGAAGCTGGGTCCAGAACACTGTCATCGCATATCCGGTTTCGGTCTGCGTATCTTCAGTCACCACGCCCGCCTCGAACAGCCAGGCACGCTTGCGCCCGTCTGCAAACGTCAGCGCAAGATGTTCTTCGCTCCGTGGATCTTTCAGCTTATCCGGAATAGCAGCCAAAAGATCGTCCATCCCCTCGCCAGTGATCGCAGAAACGGCATAGAGATCGTCGGTGCGCGCAGCTTGCGTCAGAACAGCATCGCGCGCATCGCCATCCAAAAGGTCAACCTTGTTCCAAAGCTCGATCATTGGAGCTTCTTCGGCGACCCCAAGGCTTTGCAAGATCTTCATCACGTCTTTGGATTGTTCTTCGGTTTGTGGATGGCTGATATCGCGGACGTGGACGATTAAATCAGCGTCCAGCACTTCTTCTAGGGTTGCGCGAAATGCGGCCACCAATTCGGTCGGCAAATCGCTGATAAAACCAACGGTGTCAGACATGATGATCTCGTCACCCGTGGGCAGCGTGATTTTGCGCATCGTCGGATCAAGCGTCGCAAAAAGCATGTCTTTGGCGAAAACTGATGCCCCCGTCAGGCGGTTGAACAAGGTCGATTTGCCTGCGTTCGTATACCCAACCAAAGCGACAATCGGAAATGGCACCTTGGCACGTGCAGCACGGTGCAATTCACGGGTTTTCACGACTTTGGCCAATTGTTTGCGCAAGCGATTCAATTGATCATCAATGGCGCGTCGGTCGGCCTCGATCTGGGTTTCACCCGGACCACCCACGAACCCAAGCCCGCCACGCTGGCGTTCAAGGTGGGTCCAAGCCCGCACCAATCGCGTACGCTGATAGGACAACGCCGCCATTTCAACCTGCAACACACCTTCGGATGTGCGCGCGCGGTCGCTAAAAATCTCGAGGATCAAACCGGTGCGATCCAGAAGTTTCACGCCCCAGTCTTTTTCAAGATTGCGCTGCTGCACCGGCGTGACATTTCCGTCGATCAAGACCAGCTCGACCTCGGCATCATGGAAAATTTCTTTGAGTTCTGCAATCTTGCCTTTGCCAAACAGCTTACCGGGATGGATACGCGGCAACCGTACGACGGTCGCACCCACGACTTCCAAATTCGGCAAAGCGTCAGCTAAAGCGACACCTTCTTCCAACGCGGGTTCGGCTGCCCGGCGGGATTGGTCGGACTTCAGATCTGGGTGCAACACCCAAGCCCGCGTGAGGGGCCGATCATGTTCAAGCAATGCTATTCTTCACCTTCATAAAGGCTAATTGGCTGTGATGGCATGATCGTCGAGATCGCGCTCTTATACACAAGCTGGGACTGGCCGTCGCGGCGCAAAAGCACGCAGAAGCTGTCGAACCACGTGATGACACCCTGCAACTTTACGCCGTTAACCAAGAATATGGTGACAGGCACCTTGGCTTTGCGGACGTGATTTAGAAATGCATCTTGCAGATTAGCTTTATCGGCGGCCATAACGACACCCTCTTGTTTCTTATTATTTGGGCCGGACATGGGCCAATTAGGATAAAATGCAGTATGTCGCGGCCATGGGAGAGTTTCCACCCCCAAAATACACTTTAGATGCGGGTGCTTAGCGTTGCCAAATCTCGGGGTTAAACAGGGCAATAATCGCCAAAGTCTCAAGACGCCCCAAGATCATCGCACCTGCAAGGATCACCTTGGCGGCATCGGGAATGCCCGAATAGGCAATCGGCGTTTCTGCGGCGACCGATGCCAAGGGGCCCGTGGTTGACAAAGCGGATACCGACAGCACGATTGCCGTCTCAAACTGGACCCCTGTTAGGGACAACATCACCATGACAGCCGCGATGCTGAGCGCGAAAAGCATAAAGAATACCCACGATATATAGGCACCTTGTTTGCGGATGCGGCGCGCGTCCTTGCCACCCCCACCGATCGAGGACGGATGCAGCAGTCGTGCTTGTTCGCGTTCGCCGTGTCGGTAAAGCGCATAGATGCGCAGCAGTTTCACCCCACCCGCAGTGGTCGCAACCCCGCCCCCAATCAACGCCATCCCAATTAGAAATAGGCCCGGTGTGTTGAGCCCCGACCACGTCGCAGCACCACCCCAAAATCGCGATTCAAACCCTGTGGTCGTCAGGAACGATGTGACCGTAAACAAAGCCCCCCAAAGCGCGCCTGCAATCTGTCGAACGCTTGCCGCTGTCTGCCCCTCGGCAGCCCCGACAAAGTGGCGCGCAAACAACAAAAACGTGACCGTGCCAATCAACACAAGCGCTGTGATGAATTCAGGATCGCGGCGCAAACCTCTGTCGCTTTCACCGATCAGGCCGCGACTAAAGGTCAATCGCGACAGCGCAAATATGAAGAAACACATGATCAGCACTTCACCCCAGAACCGCGAAGCTGCAAAATAAAGCCCGCCAATCGGCGAAATACCCGAGGTCGACAGCGTCGACATCGCATGTATCAAGGCGATGTAAGGCACTTCGCCCACAATCACCAACCCGACCCAAAGCATGGCCGTGAGCCCGATATAAATCGGGGTCAGTGACAGCGTATAGCGCACCAAGCGCTCTGACGGGTCAGCGATCCGGCCAATTTGCGTGAACGATCCACGCGCGCCCTTGCCTGCTCCGCCGGTAGCGCGAACCTCAAAACCACCGAGGTTCATTGGTGCAAAAATCGACACGGCTGTGACCCAGACCAGCAAACCACCCATCCAGCCTACAAGGCCGCGCCACAGATGCTGCGATGACGTTAACCGTGCAGCAGTGTCATAGACCGTGGCCCCTGTGGTGGTGAAACATGACACCATTTCGAACCAGGCATTCAGGAATGTGGTGTTGCCCAATGCTTCGTAGAACGGGACCGCAAACATCAAAGGCAGCACGCTAAATGCAGCCAAAAGCCCGACCAACTGACTGCGCGCTACACTCACCGGCGCATGGCCCGCCGTGGCCAGCCCAATCAAGCTGGTCAAAAACCCGCACAGGATAAAGCCGTAAAAGAACACGCGCATCGTGTTATAATCGCCCGTGACTGCGGCGTGCGCCGCAGGCACCAGCATAGCGCAAGACCCCAAGCCCATCAGGACCACGAAAAACGGCAGGCGGACAATCCAGTTCATTCAGAAAAAGTCGATCGAAACCTGCAAAAGTCGCTCGACCTCGGGGACGTCTTCGGACATCGCGAAAATCGCAATCACGTCGCCTTCTTCGATCCGTGTCTCGCCGGTGGGACGGATGACTTTGCCTTGTTTCATAAGCCCGCCGATCAATGTGCCTTCGGGAAACGAGATATCTTTAACCTTTTGGCCCGAGATCGGTGAGGTGCCCAACACTTGCGCTTCGATAATCTCGGCCTCGGCATCCCCGATGGAATAGACCTCGCGGACCCGCCCGTGACGAATGTGACGCAAGATCGAACTGACCGTCGTTGCGCGCGGGCTGATATAGGCGTCGATATCCAGCGGCCCCATCAACGGCACCAGCGTTGGATCGTTGATCAATGTAATCGCCATTTTGCAGCCCATTTCTTTGGCGCGCACCGACGCCAGAAGATTGGTTTTATCATCATCGGTAACCGCGAGAACCGCATCCGCCGTCGCGATATTTGCCTCGTCAAGCAAACTACTGTCTAAACCATCGCCGTGCAGAACAATTGTCCGGTCCAGCATGTCAGCGGCGCGTTCTGCGAACTCTCGGTTCTTTTCAATCATCTTTACACGCACCCGCTCTGTGCGCGCCTCAAGCGCTTGCGCCACACCAAGGCCAACGTTTCCGCCACCAATAATGACGATACGTTCTTGTTTTTCCTGCTTTTTTCCAAAAATCTCAAGGGTACGGTTCATATCTTCAGTGTCGGTGAAGATATAGCAATCATCGCCAACGAAAATCTGGTCGCCCGCTGAAGGGGCAAAAAGCGCGCCGTCGCGCCGGATACCGACGACAATCGCACGCAGCGTTGAAAAAAGGTCCGTTAGCTGGCGCAGCGGCGTATTCACTACAGGGCAATCGTCGTCAATGGTAATCCCCAAAAGCTGCGCGCGCCCTTCGAGGAAACTTTCCGTGTCGAACGCAGCTGGTGCCGCCAACCGCTGCAAAGCAGCCTCTGCGACTTCGCGTTCCGGGGAAATAACAACGTCAATCGGCAGGTGATTGCGGCGGTAAAGGTCGGCATAGCTTGGTGCCAAATAGTTCTGCGCGCGCAATCGCGCGATCTTGCGTTGGACAGAAAAAACCGAGTGCGCGACCTGACAGGTGACCATATTCACTTCGTCTGAATGGGTGGCGGCAATAATCATATCTGCGTCTCTGGCACCCGCGCGGTCCAGAACGTCAGGATAGCTGGCAAAGCCTGCAACCCCTTGCACATCAAGCGTATCAGTCGCGCGGCGCACCAGTTCGGGATTACTATCAACGACCGTTACATCGTTGTTTTCACCCGACAAATGGCGCGCAATTTGCCAGCCAACTTGCCCTGCGCCACAAATGATTACTTTCATGCTTCGTCGCCTTCAAGATAGGCCACGCGCCCGCCCGCTTTGTTTGACGTCACAACACCAAGCGACTTCAACTTACGGTGCAAAGCAGAACGTTCCATGCCAACAAATGAAGCGGTCCGGCTGATATTGCCACCAAAACGGTTAATCTGGGTCAGCAAATATTCACGTTCAAACAACTCGCGCGCTTCACGCAATGGCAAAGTCGCAAGGCCGCCAGCAAGGACGATGCGGCCTTCTTCGCCACCACCTTCTTCAATGCTAGGCAGTTCTTTAGCGCTGATATTACCCGAATTTTCCCCCAGAATAAGAACACGTTCCACAACGTTCTTTAACTGACGTACATTTCCTGGCCACAGCATCGTTTGCAGCAACGCCCGGGCATCATCCGCCAGTTTACGCAGCGGCAACCCCTGCGCTTTGTTAAAGACCTCAATGAAATGTTCTGCCAGTACCGGAATATCTTCGCGGCGCTCTTCGAGCGAAGGCACTGGAATCGGGACGACATTCAAGCGATGATAAAGTTCTTCGCGAAACGTACCCGCATCGATCGCCAAAGGCAGATCGCGGTTCGTGCTGGACACAACACGCAAATCAACTTGGACTTTGTCCGTGCCACCGACACGCTGGAACCGCTGATCCACCAATACACGCAGGATTTTTGACTGCGTTCCTAATGGCATATCCGCGATTTCGTCAAAGTAGATTACACCGCCATTGGCCTCTTCAAGCAAGCCCTGCTCAATACCACGGCCATTCACCTCGCGGCCAAACAGCACTTCTTCCATGCGCTCTGGCGCGATTGAAGCGGAATTGACTGTCACAAACGGCGCTGAAGCGCGATTGGAATTGGCATGTATATAACGCGCCGCGATTTCCTTACCTGCACCGGCCGGACCGGTCAGCATCACGCGGCCATTGGATTTTATGACTTTGTCCAACTGTGATTTCAACGCGCGGAACGCCGCACTGTCGCCCAGCATCTCGGTGCTGTGGGTGTCGCCGCGTTTGAGTTCGACATTCTCGCGGCGCAAACGCGAGGTTTCCATCGCGCGCCGGATCACAACCAAAAGCTGGTCGATATTGAACGGCTTTTCAATGAAATCATAAGCGCCTTGCTTGATCGCTGCGACCGCAATTTCAATATTCCCATGACCCGAAATAATCACAATCGGGATGTCGGGATGGTCACGTTTGACGGATTTGAGGATATCAATCCCGTCCATGTTGCTATCCTTGAGCCAAATGTCGAGGATCATCAAAGCCGGAGACTCTGTCGCGATCTGCGCCATACATTCGTCGGATGTACCTGCAAGTCGCGTTGTAAACCCTTCATCTATCAGGATTTCTGATATCAATTCTCGGATATCGCGTTCGTCATCGGTAATCAGAATATCGCCCATCATTTCCCTCATGCTGGTACTTTTGTGGCCCGCGTCTGTGTCAAGACAACGGGTAATTGGATAATTGCGCAAGCCCCTGCGTGGGTCTGGCCTTCGAAAATTTCAGCGTCAGTCAAAGTGAGCGTGCCGCCATGTTCTTCTATGATCTTCTTGACGATCGGCAGACCAAGACCTGTGCCCTTGTCGCGGGTCGTCACGTAAGGCTCGAACAGGCGCGCGCGGTCTTCTGGCAGGCCGATACCATTGTCTGAAATTTTCACCAGCACAACGCGGTCGTCATACTCCATGCGCAACTGGATCTGCGGGACATAACCGTCTTCGCCGTGCTTACTGGCATAACTTTCCGTGGCCTCGCCTGCGTTCTTAAGCAGGTTTGTCAGCGCCTGCCCGATCATCGTGCCGTCCATATCAACGGTTACAATTTCATCAGGAATGCTGGCCGCAAAGTGAACGTCCGGCTGCCCTGCGATCTGTAACGACAATGCATCATGGACGAGCTGGGTCAGATCATTGCGCTCTAACTCGGGTTCAGGCATCCGCGCGAATTTCGAAAATTCATCAACAATGCGACGTAAGTCATTGGTTTGCCGAATGATAACGTCTGTCATCTGTTCCAGTTTGTCAGCATCATGGCCAACTTGGCCGATGAATTTCCGCTTGATCCGCTCTGCGGATAACTGGATCGGGGTCAGGGGGTTTTTGATCTCGTGGGCGATCCGCTGGGCCACATCGCCCCATGCGGCCATGCGCTGTGCGCTGACCAGATCGGTCACGTCATCAAAGGCCACAACATAGCCTTCCAGCGCGCCATCAGCGTTGCGTCGCTGCGACATCCGGACCAACAGGCTTTCTTGCTGGCCCCGGCGGGTCAAGTTGATCTGGCCTTGCACGCTGTCGCGTTCCGTCACGCAGACCTCATCAAACAGATCGGCGAATTCGGGAACAGCGACAGAAAGCGCCGTATCGGCTTGTTCACTGCGCACAGACAGCAGCTTTTGTGCTGATGGGTTCACAAAGGTCACCCGTCCATCCGCATCAAGGCCCACAACACCCGAGGTCACAGAGCTGAGCACGCTGTCAAACAACCGCCCACGCCGTTCAGTGGTTTGATGGGTGATCAACAGCTCATCACGCTGGCCTTTCAGTTGTGTCGTCATCTGGTTGAAATACGTGCCAAGCTGCGAAATCTCGTCTTCGCCGTCGTCTTCGATGACACGTACATCCAGATCACCCGCACCAACCCGCTGCGACGCAGACACCAGCCGCCCCACAGGGCGCGAAAGGCGTTCGGCAAACCAAAGCCCACCCCAGATCGCACCCAAAATCAAGACGACCGCAAAGCCCAAATAAAGCAGGCCGAATTGGAACAAAAGTCTGCCGCGTTCATTGGAAAGCGCGTCATACTGAGCAACCGTTTCCGTCGTGTCATCCAACAGCGACAGAACATTGCCATCCACTGCACGGGTTACATAAAGATACCGGTCGCGGAAAGCCGTCAGCGGGATCAGCGCGCGAAATTCATCGTTTTCCAAGTCCTGGATCAACGCCAACCCGGTCTCGCTTGCCTCTTGGAATTGGGCGGCCGTCGGGCGTTCATAGTAAAATTCGTACGACTGGGCGCCGCGTGCTGTGATCGTGCCCAGTCCGTCAATTACAAAAGTTTCAGTCAAACTGCGGTCGACTTGATTTTGAACATCACCCAATGCGCGGCGCACTTCGCCGTCGTCCATGAATAGATTGGCTTGCCGTTCACTGTTTAGAAATGCCGCCAACCCCTGCCCGTCGCGGGTTAATTCGCGTTTGTGTTCTTCTTCATAAGCTTGGGCTGTAGACAATGATGTTTGAAGGACATTGCCGACAGGCTCAGAAAACAATCCGTCAAGCGCAATTGAGATCAACGTGACCGAGAACACCGCGACCAGTACAATAGGAACCAGTGCAGATAAGGCAAAAACACCGGTTAAACGGACGGCCAATTGTGATCCGGCAGACCGCGCGCGGCGCGCTGAAATAATCCGTGCAACTTGGCGCATTACTAAGGCTGCCACGACCAGCACATAGGTCAGATCCAGCAACAGCACCAATCGCAAGCTTGTGGATGATGCCCCACGATCCAGCGGACCGACGACAATATAGGTCAACGCCGCCAGAACCGGTGCTGCCACGATCAATGCAAGCGTCAGTGCGCTTTGCACATGACGTTGGCGCAGCCAGCGGCTGAACCGTCCAAAATCGAGGCCTAGAAGGGTACGCCGCAAGCGTTACGCCCTGTAATTGAGGTGAGGTCACCCCCACGATACCGCTATTTTTATGTGGTCTGACGCAAACTGACGTAAGCGCGCCACGGTTATGTTGCGGTTTTACATCAATTTGCGGCGCCGTGTCACGCGGATATCGAGGTCGGTGATCTTCTTGCGCAATGTATTTCGGTTAATCCCAAGCAAATCAGCACATTTCGCCTGATTTCCACCGCTCGCCTCGAGGGCGATTTCGATCAACGGACCTTCGACCTCTTTGAGAATACGGTTATATAACCCTGGCGGCGGCAGAACCCCGCCATGCAGATCAAAATAACGCCGCAGGTGTTTGCCCACACTCGCGCTTAGTTTTTCACCTTCGCCACCTGAACGTAACGGTTCAATCGCTGGCTGATTGCCAAGCACCAGTTCAACTTCGCTGCGTACGATTTCTTCGCCGGCGGCAGTGAAAACCAAACGGCGCACTGCATTTTCAAGCTGTCGCACATTTCCTGGCCAGCTATATGCGCGTACCATATCAAGGGCCGCATCACCAAAGCGGCGCACAGGCGCCCCGTCACGTTCGGCGCGTGCAAGGAAGTGCTCTGCCAGCAATGGAATGTCATCGACACGTTCGCGCAGTGACGGCACATCGACGGTCACACCGCCCAAACGGTAAAACAGGTCTTCGCGGAATTGCCCGTCTTCCATGCGCGCCATCAGATCAGATTGCGACGTCGCCATGATACGCGGTGCATTGTCACCCAAACTGTCCAGCATCCGCACAATCCGCCCTTGGGCGGGTTCAGACAAATCGCTGACTTCGTCAAACAAGATCGATCCGCCCTTGGCACGGCTCAGAATAGTAGAGGGGCCGTCCATGCCTTCAAGATCAGGCGCCGAGACGACGATAAACGGCAAGCTGCGCCTGTCGGAAAAGTCATGCACAGCACGCGCGATCAAGGATTTCCCTGTCCCGCTTTCGCCGGTAATCAAGACCGGAAGCTGCGTGTTCATCACCCGCGCGACCAGCCGGTACAATGCCTGCATCACCGCGGTGCGCCCCACCAAGGGCAAATCACCCCCCTGTTCAGTCGCAAGCGCATCTGGACTACGGGTTACAGGTGCACGGCGTTTCACCTCTAGCGCACGCGCGGCGCGCTTCATCAAATCAGGCAAATCAAACGGTTTGGGTAAATAGTCGTAAGCGTCGGCCTCTGCGGCCTGAATGGCGGTCATAATCGTGTTTTGCGCCGATATCACAATGACTGGCAGTCCTGGACGCGCCGCAGAAATCTTTGGCAACTGCTCTAATCCGTTCCCGTCAGGCATCACGACGTCCGAAATTACCAAATCACCTTTACCTTCGTCGACCCAGCGCATCAGCGTGACCAGCGAAGATGTCGCGTGCACCTTACAGCCCGCGCGCGTCAGCGCTTGGGTAAGCACAGTGCGAATAGTGCGGTCGTCGTCAGCAACAAGAACTGTACCGTCCATTAATTATCTCCTGTGAGTGTGTTTTCGGGTGCCACCGGCAGTGAAATGCGGAACACGGTCCGGCCCGGCACGCTTTCGATGGAAATCCATCCACCCGCGTCGCCGATCAACTTTGATACCAGCGCAAGGCCTAGTCCGGTGCCGTTCTCTTTGCCGGACACGAAAGGTTCAAAAATATCATCCGCGATCTCAGCCGGCAAACCGGGGCCATCGTCGATAATCTCGACCTGCAGTGGCAGTCTTGCTTGGGTACCATCAGAGCGGCGCACGCGCAGCGACGCGTCATAAAATGTCCGCAGCCGGATTGTGCCCGCGTCGCGGCAAGCCTCGGATGCGTTCTTGAGGAGGTTCAGAAACACCTGCAAAAGTTGATCCGAGTCAGCCACGGTAGACGGCAGCGACGGGTCGTAGTCTTCGACAAACAACATATGCGCGCCAAACCCGACAGATGCCGACTGCCTTGCGCGGTCCAAAACATCGTGGATATTCAATGGCTTTAGGATGGGTGGACGTAGATTTCCAAACTGTTCAACCTGCTCAAGCAGTTTCACAATCCGGCGGCTTTCTTCGACAATCAGATCGGTCATTTCCTGATCTTCAGGCGCAAGACCCATCGACAAAAGTTGGGCCGCACCAGTGATCCCCGCAAGCGGATTCTTTATCTCGTGGGCCAGCATTTCGGCCATGCCGATTGCAGACTTTGCAGCTTTACCGCGCGAATGGTTCTGGTTGATGCGGCTTGCGATTTCACGCGGGCTGATCATCACGATCATCGTGTCGTCCGCCCCCTGCAACGGCGCAAACTGGATATTGCAAAGCATCGGCGCACGTTCGCCACTGCCGACATCCACGTCATTCACAAACAGCGATGTCTGGTTTTTCCGCGCGCGTGCAAAAGGCCCTTCAAGCGGGGCATCAATCATCACCTTTTCCCAAAGCTTTTGACCAATCAGCGACTTGGCCGACATATTGAGAAAGCTCTCAGCGGCAGGATTGCTCATCGTGATGACATCGTCACGATCCAGCATCAACGACGGGACAGGCAATGACGACCAAAGTGCTTGCCCCAAAATCATGCCGCCACCTTTTCGCTAAGCGCGTCAGGCAAATCGCGCAACACGTCCGTTGGGTTCGCATGGGTCAAGATCGCTTTGCGCAATACGACACCTGTGCCAACATCATCCATGTACCACCCCAAATGCTTGCGCGAAACTTTGCGCCCCATCTCTGCCCCGTAAAATGACAACATCGCCTCGTAGTGGCCGCACACCATATCGATCAGATCGCGACCTTGCGGTATTTGAGGCGCTTTGGTGCCATGCAGTGCTGCGGATACCTGCGCCAACGCCCAAGGCCGCCCCTGCGCGCCGCGCCCGATCATCACACCGTCAGCGCCGGACAGGCGCAGCGCCTCGCGGGCTGTGGCGGCATCTACAATATCACCATTCGCAATCACCGGAATACTGACAGCGTCCTTGATTTGCGCGATTGCGGCCCAATCAGCGGCCCCTTTGTAAAACTGACACCGCGTGCGCCCGTGGATCGTGACCAGCTTGATCCCCGCATCCTCGGCCCGTTTGGCCACAGATGCTGCGTTCAGCGTGGCATCATCCCAGCCAAGGCGTGTTTTGAGCGTCACAGGCACTTTAACGGCATTGACCACTGCCTCGATCAGGGTCAGCGCAAAATCGGGTGTGCGCAGCAAGGCCGATCCAGAGTATCCACTCGTCACCTTTTTGGCAGGGCAACCCATGTTGATGTCGATGAATGTCGCACCGTTAGCTTCGATCATGCGGGCGGCTTCGGCCATCCAGTAAGCGTCGCGCCCAGCAATTTGAACGGCGGTGCTGCCTTGGTCATACCCCAGTTCCGCCTTTTCACGCGCGGCGGGTTTGGCCTGAACCATCTCTTGGCTGGCAACCATTTCGCTGACGACCCAACCGGCCCCAAATGACGCGACCAGCTGGCGAAAAGGCAAATCCGTAATACCCGCCAACGGCGCAAGCGCCACAGGCGGCGACAAAGCCACATCGTTCAAGTTCAAAGATTCGCTAGACGCCAAGAGGATGATCATTCGCTTACTGTTTATGCAATCATCCCCAGATACGGTGAAAACGTGCCAATCGCAACGAAATGCAAGCCAATACATCCCGCATTATTGGCAAATGCCTAATTATTAAGCATTGAGGTCGCGAAACTGTCGAATTGCGTCAGGATGAACAGCGCCCTACACCTAATGCCAACCAAGGATGGATACCGCATGACGACAGCCGCTATCATCGTCGCCGCAGGACGCGGCACCCGCGCAGGTGGCGCGCTTCCCAAGCAATGGCAACAGCTTGGCGGCCGCCCGATCGCGGCCTACGCAATGGACAAGTTTGCAGGTCACCCGCGTATTGCGCAACTGATCTTGGTGCTGCACCCCGAAGATATCGACACGCCACTTTGGCCGCGTGAACCTGCGGCGCACATCGTGACCGGTGGTGCGACGCGGGCAGCGTCCGTGCAAGCCGGGCTCGCGGCTGTTGGTCCCGACATTACCCAAGTTCTGATCCATGACGCTGCACGACCATTGGTCAGTGACGCGTTGATTGATCGCGTTTTGGACGCGCTACAGTCACACCAAGGCGCTGCCCCTGCTGTCGCGGTCACCGATACGCTTTGGCATGGGGTCGCAGATCAAGTGTCCGGCGTTCAAGACCGCAGCGGGCTATACCGCGCACAAACGCCGCAAGGGTTCCACCTCGCGGAATTGTTGGCCGCGCACGCAACCAGCACAGGATTAGAGACCGACGATGTCGCCGTTGCCCGCGCCGCAGGGCTGGACGTCGCGATCGTGGCAGGCGATGAAGACAATATCAAAATCACCACACCCGACGACTTTGCGCGGGCTGAAAAACTGATGAGGCACCACATGGATATCCGCTGCGGCAATGGCTACGACGTGCACCGATTTGAGCCGGGCGATCATGTTTGGCTGTGTGGCGTGCAAATCCCGCACACCCGCGGCCTGCAAGGGCACTCTGACGCTGATGTCGGCATGCATGCGGTCACGGATGCAATCTATGGAGCGCTGGGCATGGGCGATATCGGGCAGCACTTTCCGCCCTCTGACCCACAGTGGAAAGGCGCCGCGAGCCATATTTTCTTGGAACATGCCGTAGCTTTGGCGGCCAAAGAAGGTTTCACAATCAGCAACGCAGATTGCACGCTGGTTTGCGAATTCCCAAAGATCGGCCCGCATCAAGACGCAATGAAAGCTGTGATGGCCGCCTATATGGGCGTGGCAAGTAGCCGCCTCAGCGTCAAAGCCACCACTTCAGAACGTTTGGGATTCACGGGCCGCGAAGAAGGCATCGCAGCAATCGCAACCGTGACATTGGTCAAATCATGACGCATCTGATCGCCACCTTTTTTTATGTGGGTCACATGCGCCCTGCCCCCGGCACATGGGGATCATTGGCAGCGTTGCCAGCGGCATGGGTGATTTACATCATCGCAGGCCCGTGGGGTTTGGTCGCAGGTGCGGTGCTGTCTTATGTGCTTGGTGTCTGGGCGACGGGTGTCGAGACAAAGGGTAAAGACAACCACGACCCCTCCGAGATCGTGATCGACGAAGTTTGCGGTCAGTGGATCGCGCTGCTGCCCGTGGCCTTTGGCGCTGCATCTGCGGGTGTCGCCATCACCGCACTTTGGCCGGGTTGGATCGCGGCATTCGCCTTGTTTCGGCTGTTTGATATCACCAAATGGGGGCCGATCGGCTGGGCAGATCGCATGCATGGACCGACGGGTGTGATGCTCGATGATGTAATCGCAGGTATCTTTGCCGCCATCGGGGTCATTGGTTTAGCTGGCTTGGCGCATTGGGGCTTTGTCACCCAAGTAAACCCCGCATGACAAAGACCGCTGAACTGGTGAAACTGGCCCGCGCAAAGGGTCAGACACTGACAACAGCAGAAAGCTGTACCGGCGGCATGCTAAGCGCCGCGATCACCGATGTCGCCGGAAGTTCAGCCATTTTTGATCGGGGCTTTGTCACCTATTCAAACGCCGCGAAGGTCGAGATGCTAGGCGTGCTTGAAACGACCCTGGACCAGCATGGCGCAGTTTCCGAACAAGTCGCTGCCGAAATGGCGCGCGGCGCGCTTGCACACTCCGGCGCGGACATCGCCATTTCAATAACGGGCATCGCAGGCCCTGGTGGCTCAGATCACAAACCCGAAGGTCGCGTCTGTTTCGGGATTGCAATGTCGGGCGGGGCAACCGCGACAACAATGGAATTTGGGGCAATCGGTCGGGAAAATGTGCGGTTGGCAGCACGCGACCACGGCCTTGCACTGCTCTGGGACGCGCTAACCTAGAAGCGGGCAATAAGTAAGCAATCGCTACATATATCGCCTACTTTTTAATCAATTAACATATTGCCGGATTTCACAGCACCTATTCACCACTTTGCCTATTTAGTCAGCACTCCGAATCCTTCCTAAGGCCCGTCAACAAACCCAAATAAGATGGAGGGGACTATGAACGGAGCGGATACAGCGTGGATCATTGTGGCCACGGCGCTTGTACTATTCATGACATTGCCTGGACTGGCACTGTTTTACGGCGGGTTGGTGCGCGCGCGCAACGTGCTGAGCGTGTTCATGCATTGCTATGCGATTGCATGCCTGATGAGCATCCTTTGGTTTGCGTTGGGCTATTCCATCGCATTCGGGTCCGGTACCAGCGGATTCTGGGGTGGTTTGGACAAAATGTTCCTTGCAGGCATCACGGCTGACACGCTTTCGGGCACCCTGCCCGAGGTTCTGTTCTTTGCCTTTCAGATGACATTCGCAATCATCACCCCTGCACTGATCGTAGGTGCATATGTGGAACGCATCGGTTTTGGCTTTGTGCTGCTGTTCTCGGCGCTTTGGATGCTGCTTGTTTATGCGCCCGTCGTGCATTGGATCTGGGGCGGCGGGATCCTGTCAGACGGCGGCATTCTGGGCGAGATCGGCGTGCGTGATTTCGCGGGCGGCATCGTTGTCCATGAAACCGCTGGTTTGGCTGCGCTGGTGCTGGCGATCTTTCTTGGTGCGCGCCGTGACGCGACCAAGCCACCTCACAACCCGGGTATGGTTATGATCGGTGCGGCGATGCTCTGGGTCGGCTGGTTCGGCTTTAACGGTGGATCACAACTGGCCGCTGATGGCGGTGCCGCAATGGCAATCACTGTCACGCATATCTCGGCCGCGGCCGCGTCGCTGACTTGGGCGCTGTGGGAGCGGGTCAAATTCGGCAAATCATCCCTCGTAGGTATGGTTACCGGGACAATTGCAGGTCTGGCATCCATAACGCCCGCGTCGGGCTTTGTCGGTCCGGTTGAGGCGCTCGTGATTGGTTCAATCGCAGGCATCTTGTGTCAGGAAGCGGTCAGCCTGATCCGCAACAAGATCAAGATCGACGATACACTGGACGTTTTCGCGGTTCACGGTGTTGGCGGTATCTTTGGTACGATCATGATCGCGGTCTTCGGCGCAGGCGCATGGGTTGCCCAGATTGGTGGCCTTGTGATTGTGGGTGGCTATACGATTGCAGTGACCACAGCACTGATCTTTATCTGCAAAGCGATTACACCATTGCGTGTGGACGAAGAAACCGAAGTCGGTGGCCTTGATCTGGCCGTCCACGGTGAGCGTGCATATGAGTTCAACAGCTAAACCGCTGATGTTAAGATAAGAAAAGGCCTGCCTCCAACCGGATGCGGGCCTTTTTTACGTCTGGGGGATCGGGGTATAAAGCTCTGCTGCGCGTCGCTCGAACGACCTGACGACACGTTGCATGGCCTCATTGAAAAACAGACCAGCGGCACCCTGCAAAAGCCGGCTTTTGAATTCGAAATCTACCGAAAAAGACACTTCGCAGCCGCCTTCAACGTCCTTGAATGTCCATTGGCTTTCAAGGTTTTTCACTGGTCCGTCCAAGTAAGCGGTGTCGATCTTCATTGCCTCAGACCATAGCAAAACACGGCTTCCGAATTTTTCGCGAAACACTTTGAACGAAATCACGAGGTCCGCGAGCATTTCCAAATGATCCCCGCGTTCCGTGACGCTGCGCACACGGGC
>Ga0208660_1000472_pt1 | contig 16046 bp, 29 predicted proteins | sample DEB08_DNA_13_FD_184527 | JGI IMG/M metagenome (GOLD analysis project Ga0208660, IMG submission 184527) | Aqueous microbial communities from the Delaware River and Bay under freshwater to marine salinity gradient to study organic matter... | ecosystem: Environmental > Aquatic > Marine > Coastal ... | reverse complement strand
TCAGCAACCAGTATTACGAGGGTGTCAATGGCGTGTACCGCAAGGTCAACGACGTCAACCTCGGGTACGTAGAGAACTACTTCCCCACCAAGAGCGCGACCAAGGGCGGTCTCGACATCAAGACTGATGACCAGCCTGTCGGAGCCGTGTTCAGTGCGCAGATGGCTGACGCTTTGCGTGAGCGTACCAGCCCCGGAGAGCTCGACCTATCTAAAGACCTTGGCTTTATCAACGAGCTAGAGGCGCACTACGAAAAGATGGAGAGGTTCAAGGCTTACGCCGAGGGGGTTCAAAATATCAACGCCGTTATGCGTAGCCCATACTATGCTGCCGCAACGAAGCTGATAGGTGTAGAGAAAGCAATGAAGCAGGCGGCTTCAGCATCGGTATCTCCCGATGCGTTCCGCTCGGAGATGAAGTTCAGTTGGATAGATAAGGCTATAAGCAAATTCACTTTTGCGACGCTGGCATTCAAGGCGATGCAAATTTTCAAGCAAGCCTCTTCAGCCGCTGCTGCACTTACTGAGTATCAATATGGTTCCAAGCCAAACCTTATTGTAGACACCATGATGTTCTCTTTGGAGTACGCTGCTCTGGTTCCCGATATGATTGCCCGAGCTGTGACCTTCGGTAAGTACAAGGGTAAAATCGGTGACGCCATGGAGATGTCCGCCACCTTCAGGTCTCGTATGGAAGGTCTGTTTGGTAAGGGGGATATCTACGGGCTCAGCTCCGGTACCACCACGGGCCGTAGGATAAAGTCAGAGCAGGACTACAAGAAGTTCACCATCTTCATGCGCGGTCTGACCAGTGCGGGTAGTAGAACGACTGCTATCGGTGACATCGCGGGTGTGATGGGGTACATGGTAACGTACAATCGGGACATCAAGAACGGTATGTCCAAGGAAGATGCGCTCGCTAAGTTCAACAACTACAACGAGACGCAGCAGTCGCGTACGCCAGCGGAGCGGGCTCCGATTCAGGTGATGCAAGACGGACTAAGGAGATTGATTACTTCCTTCGCCAGCTCTCAGATTCTATACCTGAACAACACGCTTCGCTATGGGCGTAATATCCAACGCGGAATCCGTGACGGAAATATTAAATCGAAAGACCTAAGAGGATTTTACTTCAATGCTATCGGAGGCTACGTCTACTTCACGGCCATCTCTAACGCCTCCCTGCTTTTGGGTAGCGACGACGACAGAAAAAGGTATCTGAGAGATGTGTTTCTGTCTCCGTTTCAAGCGGCGTTCTTGTATCCTGTGTTTGGAACGGCAGCCGAGAGGATGTACAACTCACTCGTTGGAAACAAGTATCAGGTTAGCATCGCCGTCGACCCACTTGAAAGGCCGCAACGATTGGTCACCAAAGACCTGAAGGAGGGGGACTACGGAACTGCCTTGATGAGAGTCATTGAGACGTTCTATCTAGGAACCAACTTCGATTTCCTTCGGTCACTCTTTAGGATTAGCGAGGGCGCACCCATTGAAGACGAGACGTATGAACTGCTTGGGGTACCGAAGTCGCAGAGGCCAGAGGATTAAACGAGCCAATGCACGTCAACGGCGCGGACCTCGCAGTCCTCGTTGACGCAGAGCCAAGAGACCTTTAGGCCCGGCTGACCACCCTCGTCAGAGTCATGGTCGCCGGTCCACATAAGGTTCTTTCGGCACTCCGGGCACTTCATAGTCCGTTGTATATCCTATTGAGTTTATGGTATACCTCCTCCTCTGTGCCACGCTTGGTGCGCATACGGACCATATCGATGAGCTCGTCTAGTCGGCTCTCGTTAGCGATGCGCTCACGCAAAGCCTTGTATCTGCTACGTATGTCTTCACACTCGTCCCTCATATCCAAGAACTTAGCGCGAAGCTCGGGCGTAGAGTAATAGAACACAGGGTCTTCGCCGATATATTCTTCACGGGCTTTGACAAACCTCTTGCGGAACGAGGGGTTGACCTCTATGAGCTCCTCACCCTTGCGGAAGTAGTGGATGACGGTGCTGTGGTCACGACCGAGGATGACTGCGATATGACTGCACCCATAGCCCTGCTCCTGCAAGAGCTTGGCGAAGGTGATGCGGGCGTCAACGTAGCGGCGCTCCCGGCACTTGGTGAAGACGTCGCCGTCGAATACAGCGAAGCAGATTTCGGCCAGCCTCTTGATTTGTTTCGGGTGGTGTGGGGGTTCTTTCATTCTAGTATTAGTTGTTTGTCAACCATCATATCGAGGTAGTCGTCAACGTCGATGACAGTAAACGCGAGGAGGACAGGTATCCAGTCCTCAATATTGTAGTACTCAATCTTATAGTATAGGTCGCCGTCGATGCGGCCACCAGCTTCGGAGGTGTCCTCCTCATTGAACTCGAAATACTCTAGCGAATCTTTTATCTGCTTCAGTACGCGAACGCGATACTTGGGCTTGACCTCCATGATACCATCGACAAAAGCTTCGTCAATCTCATACGGTTCTTCAACCTCGATATACTTCTGTTTCGATGCCATGTTCTCTCAGCTCTTTCATGCGGTACTCTTGCAGCCTCGATACCACCCCAGTGGGGCGCTTCACCTCAGAGAAAAGCACCCCACTGTCGGGAGGTATAGCAACGAGGTCAGGGATGCCGTTCTTGTTGGTCTTGATGAGCTTGATGACATAGTATCCTTGCTCCTCCAACTCCTTGATTCGGCGTGTCTGAATCTGTTGCTCCGTCATCCTACCTACAAGGTAAGAACGTCGCTGCGAAAGTGGCTGAGCGTATAGTCCTTCTTACCTGACACGGCCTTGTAGATTTTTTTCTCTATGCCGCGCTCGGAGAAGACCCAGTATATGTTACTCTCGGCCCGCTCCTTGGTCGTCATCCTATCGCGCGACTGCCAATAGCTGGTGGCAGAGAAGTCGATGTTGTAGTAGACCAGACACTTAGCTTGGCGTAGGCTGATGCCCTCACGCCCGCTGACAATCTGCAACGCTATGCTCTTATCGCCCTCGTAAAATTCCTCGAGGTCGGTGGTTAGCTCATAGCCATACACGTTTTGTAGCGCCTCGAGCTCGGCCTTGAATTTGTAAAAGATGGCAATCTTATCTCGGCAGAACCTGTCGTAGATGAACTGCGCCTTGGTGTGGTCGAAGACCATGGCCTTGCCGCTCTCGAACTTCACCGTACCCGAGTACATCTGATGCAGCTTTTGCATGAGCTTGACCGGGGTGTCGGCGAGCACCACCTCGTCCTTGCCATCGATGACGCGATGCTTGCGTAGCTCCGCACACAGCTTGTACGTCCTGCCCTCCATAGGTACCGTCAGTACGTGCTCGTTGAGCTGGCTCTTAAAGCCCGCCTCCTTTTGGCTGAAGCTAATCATGAACGGCTTCATTGCTGTAAGGATACTCGGCAGCCCCTTGTCGTAGAACTTCATGCTCAAGCCGTTGATGATGCGCTCCCGCACGTCGACGTAGTCGTCAGAAAAACGATAGAAGTTCCTGTACTTACGGAACGGGCTGCCCGTGATGCCATAGACCTGATGGTACATCTGACTGTACGACTCCGGGGTAGGGGTGCCGGACAGGAGGATGACGTACCTGTTGCGGATGAGGTCGCGCACGGTCTTAGCTCGCTTGCTGGGCTTAGGGAAGGCACCAAGGGTATGCGCCTCGTCTAAGATGATGAGGTCCCAATCCAACTTCGGGAGCTTATGCATGCTCTCGTAGTTGATGGCCCAGAACTCATAGCTTGGACACAGCTTGTTGGCGTCGTCAGTGATGCTGCCCAACGCCTTCTTCTTGGTAAGGAAGAGGACGCGCTCGACACCCATCTCCTCAGCGATGGATAGGCTCGTTAGCGTCTTGCCCGTACGTACCTCCATAGCGAGGTAGACGAACCGCTTGGCACTAAGGATAGCCTTGGCCCGCTCGACGATGGTGCGTTGGTATTCTCTTAGCTCCATGACATCTCGCTTTGCTGTTCGCCCTCGTGCTTGTTGCGGATACGCATCCACCGCCCGGTAGCATCGCGTCCCTCCTCCGGGACTATGCCATACTTGTGCATGCAGTACGCTACGAGCCACTTGTAGAACTTGGTGCGCGAGATGGTCATCTTCCCGTTCGGTGCGTAGTCGGGGTTCTGCTCGATGAAGTCTACGTACATCCTGTCTTTATACAGCTTGATGTATGGCTCAAGGGCAGGGTTGTCCTCGCCGTTGATGAGTCCGCACCACTCGATGAAGTCGTGGCTGGTCTCGGCACTGAGCTGACGGATAGGTAGGTTGGTGAACTTGCTCTCGACAAGGCCGGTATCGAGGTAGCCGCCGAGGCAAGACACCATGTAGTTATCGAAGGCGCACCAATCGTCGTCGTCCCAGTCGGCGAAGAAGTGTTTCTTGAATTCCATCAGTGGGGTCCGCGTCTTATTGTAGTACTGGTGTAGCTCAAGCTCCCACTTCCTGCGTGCGAAGCTGTTGCCCGCACCCTTGATGGCGTAGTTGGTGGTGATACCAATCTTCGGAGACTTCTCAAACGGAATCTTGATGGCGTCCTTGTTCTTCTTCTCTAGTGTCAAACCCTCTGTTACTACGCTGAATAGACGCTCGAAGTCAAAGTTCTTCTTTACGTCATCGAAGCAAAGTATCTGAGTGTCAGCACTTACGAGCTGATATGGGAAGCTACGCTCGAAGGCAAACGCCTTACCGTCTATGACTACCAGCTTCTTCATCTGACTCAAGGCGTTCATGAACAAGCCCTTGCCGGTACCTCCCTCGGGGTTGTCGCTGATGACCTCGTCGTTGAGGATGACCGCCGGGGAGTAGCTTAGGTTCTTGTATCCATGTAGCATATACCCGATGGTACTCTCCATGGTCTTGCTCCTGTTGTCATCGTTGCCGCAGATGTTACCTATGAAAACTTGGAAGTCGCACCCGTCATAGTCGCACTCGCTGTAGTTGCGCTCGATGATGTGGTCTTTCCATACGTACCCACCGAGGTCGAGGTAGTCGATGGCCTTGACTGCGTCCGGCGTGATTTGTACGGCGCAGTTGCGGTAGTACAGGTACGCCGAGCCCGCCGTATCCTCCATGAAGTACACGTCGATGGTAGCTAAGAGGGTAAGGAACTCCTCACGGAAGTAGCGTACCGCATCGGCGAAGAAGTTGTAGATGGTCTTGTCCTCGAGGTCGAGGAGGTAGCCGAGGATGAAGTCCTTTATCTCCTTCTCGCTCGTGTGGTCGATGAGGTTGTTGGTGACCTTGACGAAGACGTAGTTCTTGCTCCCCTCGGGGGCGTACTTGTAGAACCCATTGTCTTCGAGGAAGGTCTTGAAGTCGAGCGGGACAATCTTGATGACCCCCTTCTCTGACTTAAACCAGAAGGTCTGCTCCTCGTTCTCTTTCTCTACGCGCTCAAGGACGGCCTCTACGACATCGCTCTCAACCTCGCCCTTTAGTTGGGAGCGGACTTCCTTTTTTGATACACCACGCTTGAGCTGACCCTTGATGTTGTTGATGCGGTCGGTATCCTCGTAGTACTTGGTGCCGTGGTTGGCGGTGTTGCTGTACGCTGAGTCGAGGGTGCGGTCTATCTCGTCGGACTTGAAGTCGGACTGCTCGAACTGCCGCAAGACGTGGGACGCAAGGCTCTTGTTGATACCAAAGTCATTGAACGCCATAGCCAACTTGTATACGTTGGCGTTGCGCTCTCCGTCTACCAAGCCGTACTTCTTGGTCCACCACTTGACGAGGATATCAACCACCCTGTTGTCGTCGGTGATGGGTATGGTGGGTGCGTCGCGCTTGACCTCTACCTCTACGTAGTCGCGCTCGACGATGCCTGTCCATAGCTCGCTGTCTTCGTTGACATGGATGAGTGGGTCGAACGACTCGTAGCATACCCGGCTCAGGTTCTTGCACGTCTTATCGAAGTGCTCGGAGTTAAAGTGTTTCTCTAACGCATTGAAGTAATTGATATGATTATCAGCGTCTTGAGGGATGCGGACGAGGGCCTTGAGACCATTGCCTGACGGAGAGGTGAAGACAGAGTACACGTACCTGTCCTTGGTGAGGCGGTCGCGCTCGGCTTTCATATCCTTCTTGGTTCCGTAGCCATCGAAGTCGAGGCAGATGAAACCACTGTGCTCAAGGATAGCAGAGTCGAGGCGCTTGTTGAATTGACCAGAGAAACATACCGCAGGTAGCTCTTTCTTTAGCTCGTTGCGGTTCGCCTTATCGGTCTCCTTACGGATGCGTGTGACAAGGTCTTTGGAGGAACCATCCTTGATTCTGTCGATGACAAACTTGACTGAACGATGGAAGGGCGTCTCTGTTTCCCGGATATTCCGGAAGATTGTGACGATTTCTGACATGGGTGTGTCGGTTTTTGTGTCGGTTTATTGTAGTTAACTTATTGATACTCAGCCTTAGTGTCGGTAATGTCGATTATTCTTCCCGTATACGTAGGAGAAAGTAAAAATAGAGTACTCTCTCTCTCTCTCTATAGGGCCAACCCAAATCGACATTCCGACATGGAAAAAAAAGAGGGAGGCCGTTGCCCCCCTCTCTCCCCGTCTGATAGAGTACGGGTGGTTAATCAGAACGGAGATTCCTCCTTTGCCTTCGGCTCCCATGTGTCGAGCTCGAAGTAGTAGCGTCCGTCTTGGCTCTCCTTCATCTCGAAGTTTATCCAGCCCGAAGACTTGGCGTTGTCCCGAAGGAACTTAATGAACTCACCATCATTTCCGTCCTCATCGAGGACTTTGATGCCGACCTTGGCTTTGATGAAATCGGGGGCCTCGTCACGGGGTGCGGACCAATTCATGGCGGGTGCGTAGACCCTGTCTTTGTTATCGCTCATAGCGTTTGGGTTATATAAAAGGTTTCAATGTTGTGTGTGGCATCAGCTCCGAAGAACTTGTCGTGGACCTCAAGGGCCCGTTCAACTTTATCCCTGCCACGGAGGATGAAGTCTTGGCTTGGCTCGTACATACCCATCATACCCGTCTTCTTATCGATGGCGAAGAACACCAGCGGTACGCCGAATAGGCTTTGGTAGATGTAGCATTGGCTGTCGTAGCCATACTTGCGTGCCGACCACTTGAAGTCGTCGATGTTGCCAGTGGTCTTCAGGTCTATGATGCGGTCCGGACAGAGGATGTCTGCCTTGGCCTTGAACTTCCGACCCATGATGGTACCCACGATGGGTTCCTCATACTTGTTGGCGTCATCACGAATGGCTTCGTAGAAGTCGTAGTTGCCGAGCATCTTCTGCGCCCAACCGTGTATGTCCTGCATCTCCTTGGTCAGGAGCATGAACTCTACGCCCCGCTCAGCACAAGCCTCCTTGTACATCTTACTGTTGCGGCTTGCAGTGTTGACGCTCTCGACCTCGGCTGCTTTCTCCGGCTCAAGGATGAGCTGATGGAAGAGGCGGCCCTTGGCAAAGGCAGGGTTGTCAGGGGTGGGGACACCAAACATGGAAGGGTCGTCAAGCAAGACCTTGATGTCCGAGTTGGACATGAACTGCCGACCGACCTTGCCGTAGTACTTGGTGTCGTCGCGTAACTGCTCGATGATGTCGCTCATAACTTGAATGATTTCCCTTGCCTGCGCAGCCAGTCAGCCATTGCATCAGCAGTTGTTTCTCCGACTCCGACCAACTTGGTGATGTCTCTCCTTCTCCACTGAGCTAACTCGTCCACCGTTTTGATGTCGCGCATTTGCAAGATGTTTCTCGCCCGAATATTCAGGCCGTCGAATTCATATCCCGAAGGGTGCGCGTTGTACATCTGTCTCTCTTCAGGCTGTTCCTCTATTGGGCTGTAGAGTTTTAGAATTTCATCTTCGGGTATTCGGATTGTGCCCTTCTCTCCAATTTGAAGAACTCGAATCTCTTTGCGAAGAATCATTTTCCGAACTGTCGATGGATGAACGCGGAATGATTCCGCGACCTCATTGATGGTATAGAATTTTGGCAAGCTCATCCGATGTTATCCTTGAGAGCCTTCTGCACCTTGGTGCTCACCTTGTACTTGGTGCGCAACTGCTTGAGCAATTCGTCAATGCCTTTGTCCTTGTTGGCTACCACGAACTTCAACACCTTGCCCCAGTTCTCGTCGTCAACCTCAAGAGATATCCGCTGTGGCTCGCTCGGCGATTTAGAGGGGGGTTCATTGGCCTCGGAGGGTGGGGTTGGTATATCCTCACCTGTCCACAGAGAAAGTCCAAGGCCGTGCATCGCAATGGCCTTAGCGGTAGACCGTTGGATTGTCTTGTTGACCTCGAAGCTGCAAATCTTATCGGTGGGGATGGATTTGTTGCGGTGGTCCATGACGCAAAGCATATCGATGTGCTCCAAGTCGTTGACCACAATGCCCACCTTGACATACGCTGTCTTGCCATCGGTGAAGTAGTTGAGTCCCGTGTGCTCGTGCTCGTAGATGATACGCTGTGCTTGAGGGTAGTTGCTCTTCAGTATATCCCAAGCGTGAGCCCAAGAGAGGTAGTCGGCACGTCCTTTCTTCTCTGCCTTGGGCCGGACGTCGATGGCCTTGAGGCTGTTGTAAACTGATTCCATTTTCATTTGAGTCTATTAAGGATGGTGGTGTAGTCAGGGTCGGCGGCAACTTCTTTCTCGATACGCTTGATGCCATGGGTTACAGATGACAAAGCGATTTCGTATCCGTGCTCACCCATATACTTAGCGATGTATGACGCAGGCATAGGCCGAGACTTGCATAGGTAATAGAGGAAGTGTCGGGCGTCCACAACAGGACGCTCTTTGTTCTTGGTGAATAGCTGTTCTCGGCTGACGCCGAAGTGACCCGTGACCTTGTCAACGTAGTCGTCAAAAATATCTTTCTTCATTGTTATTCGTTTTCGAGAGCAATCTCTTGGATGTATATGACTCCGTGCCTCAACGTCACACGGTCTTCGTCGCCGGACTTGAAGTCGTTGCCGCTAATCAACTCTTCGCCCAAGGACTTACCCAATCCCTTGCGTGCAGACAGCCTGTTGTTGTATGCCTTTTGCCATACCGTTCCGAGGCCATCGGTCTCGTATTGTAGGATATAAATATATTCCATAATTAGAAGAATCTTGTGTGTTTTTTACGGCGAAAGTTGTACACGTTTTCCCATACACGAAGCGTCTCTTCAGCGTTGGCAGCGTAGATAAATAGGTGCGGGTTGTTCTCCGCACGCTTGAGCAACTCAGCAGGGCTGAAGTCGTCCATGGTACGGATGCAACGCAGGAACGCACTGACGAAAGACATGCGCAGATAGAAGTCCCAACGCTTGAACTGCCCCAAGGCATACAGCCTCTTCAAAGCCACGTCATAGTCTTCGCGGAACTTCCATGTCCCCTTGCTGAGGTTCATACCACGAGAGCCGGGGCTGGAAGCACTGCCTTGAGCAATCATGGAAGCGATGCGCATACTGATGCGCTTGTCCATCTCCTTGCAGTCCTCGTGGAAGTTGACGAGCTTGACGTAGTCCTCGATGCCTTGAGCCGCGTAGCTCAACACCTTGTCCTGAATGGTCCAAGGCTTGGAGGCGTTGTTCAAATCGACAACAGAACCCATGTCAAGCTGGTCGTCGATGATGTACTTGATGGGGATACCAAGCTCACGACACGCATGGAAGCGGTGCTGACCGTCGATTATTTCTTTGTTCGGGGTGACGCTGATAGGTTGGCGTAACCCCATGTCTTGGATGAGCTTCTTGAGCTTGCGGACGTGGGCCGCATCAACTTCGCGATTGTACTCGGCGAACTCAAACTCATTGTAGTTGGAGCTTATGTGTATCATTTAATTTATTGATGGTGGTTTGCATTGATTGCCACACAGGGTCGCGACCGTAACGGTCGGCGTACCCTGCGGCAAGTTCTTTAAGTAGCGTGTTGAGTTCCCGGAGTTCGTCCATGTTTGTCAAGGTATACAGCCGTATCAGGATGCTCGGTACTCCATACGCATGACTCGGTGCCCTCCTCCTCTGCTGCATCGAGGGCGTCCTCTAAGAACAGGTAGTGGCGGATGACCTTAAAGGTCACCTTGTTGCCAATGCGGATGATGACCACACCGAAACTGCATGGGTCTTGCTGCCTGTTGTGACCGATGGTCTCAGCCCGGTACATGAAGTCGCGCCACATGAAGTACGAGTCCATGGTAAACGCGGTACTCGTATCGAGCTGTGCCTCGTGGTGGTCACGGAGACCATGGAAGTACCCCTTGGCGCAGGTGTTGCTGAACAGGTCACAGCAGGTGACACTGGCTCCGAAGGCCATAGCTTGGCCCATCGCTTCCGCAAAGTTGCGGGTCTGTGCATTGTTCTTCATGACTTGAGAATCTCGTCGACCTGCTCGTTGGTCATGTGGTGCGCGTCGAAGCTGACCGTCTCCTTGATGGTGTCCGTATCGACTTCGACGTTGCCTCGGTACCTGAAGCCACCGTCCTCAACATCGACCTCGACCTCAATACTGTCTTTCCAATCGCTACCTGTGTCGACGGTCATGTTCTCCTCGTGGGCCGTGGCACCGAGGTCGTATGCCTCGCGCAACATCTTGGCGAGCTTCTCCTTGGTGTACTGAGGCTCAGGCTTGAGCATTGGGCCGTCGATGGCAAGGCTTGCTCGCATATCTCGGATGCTCTCAAGGGCCGTGTCGATGGATGCGTTCAGCTCCTTGAGCAATGTGTCGCGGGTCTGTGGCTCGTTCAACGAGCCGGGGGTTGTTACTTCGTTCATTGTACTTGGTTTTTATTGTAGTTGTACGTCCCCATTGTGTGCGGGTAGGGAAACCCGTTCTGTATTCTTGTGTAGATGGCTACCTCTGAGCCGTCAGGTACGTCAAGGCCGAGTGTGAATTTGATGCCGTGACGTAGGAGAGAGTATTCTTTGACAGGGACGAGGTTGTTTTCCCTGAGTAGTTTGTTCAATGATGCTTTGCTTTTTGCCCTTGCATATACCTTTAGAATCATAGTGCAATGTACAATAATTATGTGGACTGTGCAAATGAATTGCTATATATTTCCTCAACTATCAGGGACTGATACTGATTGGACACTCGCTCTGTGTCAGGAATACGAGCAGAGTATGAACCCCACGGGCAGTACCATGTGTGCAGGATGAACCGCTCACTGAAGGCAGTGACACCAACGAGTTGTCTGTTGTGTCGCAACGGGTTGGGGATGCGCTTGATGCGCTCCACCATCAGGCGGGGTAGGTCGGAGGGGGTCATGTCAATGGGGTTTCGAAGTTCTCACTGCCAATCACGTAGCAGTCCAGCTTGTCAGCAAGGAGGATAACGTCAGGCTCTATGTCAATGGACTTGAGGTATGCAACCCCCTGCTCAAGGACATCGCCGCAAGCGTAGTCGTAAGGGATGACAACCTTGTCGTCACGGCGCAGGTCGCGGATGCGAATCCTTGCACCAAGGGTATTGGTCGGTCCCATGAACCGCACGTCGAAGGCGCGGTGTCTCGTTAGGTCGTTCATCTGTTGTCGTGTTTCTCATCAGGGTCAGGCTCGCCTTGGCATTCGCAAGGCCGAGTGGTAGCATAAGGGTCGGCGTAGTGGGTCGAGTAGACGAACCCCTCGCCGCCGCAGTGGGGGCAGTCCTCCTCCTTAGACATGAGGGACAGCACATACTCAGCCATCTGTCTGAACGAACCGAAGCCCTTGAGGTGTTCGACCATGTTGTCAATTTTGTCTTGCTTCATAGCTCTTGGATTGATTTGAACATGGCGCGGTTGGCTTCCTTGTCGAGGTTGAGCGAGTGGATGTGCTCGCGGGCGTCGTTCCAATCGTCGAACACCTCGCCGTTGACGTGGTACTTGAACAGCTTGTACTTGTTGGGCTGTCCGTCGTTGTCGTACACCTCCGTCACGTCGACCTTGAACTCGTTGGTCAAGATGTCCATCACCACAGTGGGCAGTGAGCCAACACCATCGTAGTCGACAAGCTTGCCGCCGTCAATCTCAAGGGAACCCTCGGCGTAGTACTTCTCGCCACCCCACTTGGTGTCTCGGAACTCGAACCACGCATGGCCCGAAGCCGTGGTGCCAACGTGGACTATGACCTCGACGTTCTCGTCTCGGTGGATATCCTGTCCCGTACTGAGTACGGTGTGACCAAGGGTAGGATAGATGACCTTGGCGTTGATGAGTTTGTCTCTCATGTCTATTGTATTGTGGCTCGTTCAGCGAGCCGGGTTCATTTGTCGATTGTCCATACTTCACGGCAAGCGTAGCCATACTTCTTGACCCAACGTGCGGCCTGTTCAACGTAACGCTTGGGAACCTTCTTGTCGGGGTATCCTCCAATGAAGAATCCGTCGTTCTCGAAGGTGCCATCAGGGGCAATGTGGCAATCCTTCCAACCCTCGCTGTCGTATCGAATCAAACGAACGCTGATGTCGGGGTCGGGCATCGCCTTGGCAATCTGCTGTGGCGTTGCTTGGAACTCGAAGTGGTCGTCGTCGACCACATGGTAGAGTCCCCAATCGTAGATGAGTTTGTCTGTCATGTCTTACTGTATTGATAGTGCAATGTACAACGAATGTTTGACTTGTGCAAATGATTTGCAATATTTATTTTAGCAATCGTTTCTTGATGCGCTCCACCTTGGCTCGGTCAGCGAGCCGAACCTTGTACCAAGGCACAAGCCGGAGCAACGTGGATACAACCCACATCTGTGCAGTCGTCATCTCAAGGGTGATGGTCGTCAAGTCCTTGTGCCAATGCCACAAGCCTGACTCCAATTGGGTGAAGAACATTCTCTCTTTCGTCATCTTGTATATGTGTTTGAGACACAGGAGGAATCGAACCTCCACCCCTTGCAATGGGTCACCATGTGTGCCTTCGTGCGCCGTGGTACCTACGACGACTTCCCCTTGTCGCTTTGTCGGATTGGGCATTCCGTTCGACACCCCCGGTATTGGTTGAGGAGGGCGGAGGCATAACCCCCCACCAAATCGCCTCGCGGTGTCTGTCATGGCTCGCTCAACGAGCCGTGTATTTTTTCATCGCCGGAATACTTTGATGGTGACACACATATTGTGCTTGCCCGTAACATCGCACAACGTGAACGTCTGATGGATGTGTCCCTCTGAATCGCTGTCAGGTTCGAACACGCAGTTGGGATACTGAGCAATGAACTCCTCAAGGTGGTGTTCGTCCCCAGCATCGATGCCCGACACGTCCCCGTTGATGAGCGGAGCCACCAAGTGGTAGCCCACATCGCACATATCATTGGGGACGCGAACCACCCGAACCTCTCGACCCACGTCCCAATTCATGCGCCACCGAGTCGGCCACTCCTCGCCGCCGTTGCTGCGCTCAATGGTGATGGCAGAGAGGTCGTTGTTCCATTGCTCTTTGGCAATGTTGAATGCGCGGTCGTCACTTTCCACGTCGACAGTAAGGAATTGGTCGTGGACTTTGTCCGACCATAGGTTGATAGAATATTTCATGAGTAGTGATAGATGTATGCGCAAGTGAATGAGAGCGTGAGAAGGGAAAACATGAGGCCGACAGCAGGCTCGGAGGTGAGCAGGTAGAGGCCGCCGAGGCACAGCAGTACCGTGATGCAGAAGTGTATGTGGTTCATTGGTTCAGGGATTTTGCGATGTTCACAATGGCATAGTACTGCCGTACGTTCAGGTGTTCGTCCAACCTGTCAAGGTCGCGGTGTAGGTGGCGGATAAGACTGCTCAGGTTGTGAGAGTCGCGGCGCAACAAGTGCAGGTCCTCCTTGCTGATGTACGTGAAGTCACTGCCAAGGGTCTTCTCAACCTTGGTCTCCTTGCGGTCGTGGACCTCCCCGCACCGGGGGTATTGATGTGGCTGGTTCATTTGTTCAAGACGATTTGAGCGGCGAGCAAAAGAGGTGAGTCAGGTCCGAGTTGACCGATGTGCCAACAGCCCTCGTGGATTGGCTCGCTCAACGAGCCGTCCAACGATACCTCCCGGACACGGATGTGAGTGGTGTCCAACTTGTGCCACCGCGATACCTCTTGGCGGCGAACGATAGGTGAGGCGTGACCCTGCAAGGGGCCGTACTCGGTGACCAACACTGCGGGCAGGTCAGTCTGCCCGGAACCTGTCGGGGCAATGAGGGAAATGGTCTGTGTCTCAATCATAGTGCAATGTACGTTGAATGTTTAAACTGTGCAAGTGAATTGCTATTTATTTACTGCGGCGGTCAGCCTCAGTCTCGGAGTAGGCCAACAGGATGATGGCAGGGAACAGGGTGAACAGAAGCACCTCGGCAACGTAGAGTCCGAGGAGCCAAAAGCCGCCGAGAACAATGGACCAACACACGCAACGAACTGCGCTCAAAAGGGGAGTGGAAAGGAATCTCATCTACCCCCAAAACCCCCCTGCGGTGAGCAGGGAGGCAAGGGCGTGGCTCGTTGGGCGAGCCGCTCAGAGCATCAGCGAGATGCTCATCCCCTTGATGAAGGAGGGGATGTCGTACAGAGGGAGGGCGTACACCTGTCCATCCTGCCCGTCCTTGTAGGTGATGAAGGTGTCGTAGGTTGCCATGTACTCGTCCTGATTCAGGGCGATGATGCGCTTGGCCTCGGTGATGAGAGCCGCGTTTGTGGGGAGTTGAGAGTCTACCATAGTGTTAATGTCTTGCACCCCCAAAACCCCGCAACCCGAAGGTTGCGAGGCAAGGGCCGCAGGGGGTGGGGTTAGGCGAAGAACCGGGCCGCTACCTCCTCGGCGGTCTCTCCGTTCTCTAACTCCTCCGGCAGGACGATGGCCTCGGCGGCCCGCTCCATGCCCGCGTCAATCAACGCCCGCTTCAACACAGCCAAGCCGCAGATGATGCCGTCTTCGTCACACTTGGTGTCGATTTGGCCGCCCTCGGTGATGCGCACCGCAGCAGTGATGCCCGTCACTTGGAACTGACCCTTGTACTTGGGCTTGGACTCAGCCTCCTCCTCGGTTGGCTCGTCGAACGAGCCGTCTCGGACAAAGTCAGCCCACCGGTCCATGTTGCACTCGCGCTTGGACTCAGCTTCCAACGAGCGGTACTGCTCGAGCAACTCGGGGAACTCCTCAGAGTCGTTGTACGCCTTGACCTTCTTGTTGAAGGCAGACTTGGAAAGGCCCGTCAGGTGGGGCACAGCCTCCTGCCAGTTGGTGCTGTAGCCCTGCTCCTCGAAACTGTCCTTGCCTTCGGCAGACCACCAGTCCTTGACCACAATCAGCTTGAAGCCGATGTATAGGTTCTGGTCGAACGCCTTGTTGCCAAGGTCAGTGAGCTTGCCAATAGACTTGCTCAGGGTGGTGGTGGTTACTCCATCGCCGAACTTGATGCCCTCGACGAATTGGGCTGTGGGGGTGGCTGAATTTGCCATGACTGTGGTGCGTACCATGCCCGCCGGCGTTGTGACCTCTGTTGGTCGGTTAGAAGGGGCGCAGGGAATCGAACCCCGCCAAGCACCATGGCCCCTTGGCTCGCTCAACGAGCCGCTCAGTTGGCGAAGTGAGAAGCAAAGGCGATGCCATCCGCCTTTTGAGTGTCCATATCTGCGGTCATGGCCTCATCGATGGCGCCACGGATGAAGGAGTAGACAACACGGGCCTGCTCAGGACTCACCATGTCGCAGTAGTGGTAGGTTCCGTACTGAAAGCTCACCATGACACGGGCCGTTATTGGCCCAATGCCAAACAAGTTCAACTCGGAGTAGATGCGGAGCGAAGCCTCGACCCCGTCAACGTAACCTGCAACGGACTCGGAGCCGTTGCGCTCAGTTGGGGTGAAGGAGGAGGTGAACCGGGAGATGATTGAATCGATGTTCATAATGTGTACTGTATTTGGGAGGGGGGTTTGTGTCCTCCGGAGTCACAAATGTAAGACAACCTTTTCAATACTCAACTATTTCTGTGCAATTATTTTTGCATTTCTCTTGCATCCCGCAGTTGGCGCGGGAGAGCGACCGACCACCAATAGCACACACAGCAAATCCCAAGACCGCAGGGGGACGGCAAAGGGGCCACAGGTTAACAGGTGCAACCCATGGGCGGGGGGTTAGGGCAAGGGTGGGCCTGTCTCCCCC
>Ga0208660_1000463_pt1 | contig 16221 bp, 25 predicted proteins | sample DEB08_DNA_13_FD_184527 | JGI IMG/M metagenome (GOLD analysis project Ga0208660, IMG submission 184527) | Aqueous microbial communities from the Delaware River and Bay under freshwater to marine salinity gradient to study organic matter... | ecosystem: Environmental > Aquatic > Marine > Coastal ... | reverse complement strand
ACATCTTTCCAGTTAGTTATTGTGCCAGAGAAAATATCTGCTACCTGTGTTAATGTTAAGTTCAGTTGGTTAGACTCTATACCTGGCAAGTTAACAACCACAACAACTCCGCCCATTACCATCGGGAACTGTACTTGTCCCATCTTGTCTAATTCTTGTTGCTTGCGAGCAACATCGCTTGCACCAAAGTCCACAGTCTTTCGATCGATCTGTTTGATACCACCGCTTGATCCAATTGATTGATAGTTAATTGCGTTGCCTGTTTCTATTTTGTATTGCTCTGCCCATTTAAAGTAAACTGGTGCTGGAAAACTTGCTCCTGCTCCTGTTACGTTTTGTGCATATGCTGTTATCGATAAAGTGGCAACCAGTGCCGCTAATAGTTTGTTCATTGGTGTAATACTCCTTTGTGTTAATTACACAAATATTTAAGTGATCAATTGTTACAGTTTTGTGACAGTGCTGTGCTGTCATGGAATAACCCAACTTAATAATTATAACCTTGTATGTAAATATAACTGAGCGTAAAAATTGCTTGTAGAGTAGTAAAAAGAAGAGGATGAAAAATCCCGGGACAATTAAAACATGTACACATTTATAGTATATTTTTTCACATTAGTCAACAATGGAACATCGTATGTGGTTGATACAATGCCAGTTGACAGTGAAAAAACATGTATGACTATAGTAAAAACTGTAAACTCACAAACTACCAAAGGCGGTAGAAGAGTTCGGGCAGCGTGTTATGTTTCAGTTGTAAAGTAAAAATTTGAGAAAAGCAAGCAATATATGGATCCGATTACCCTATTAGCAGCAGCATCGACTGCATTCAATGGTGTCAAGAAATTGATCGAACATGGCCGTGAAATTGAAGATGTATTTTCGCAATTGGGAAAATGGGCCACTGCTACGTCTGACCTACAAGAATGGTGCAAGCAACAAGATACCAAACCCAGTATCTTTAAGAAACTAAGTTTCAAAAACGATACTGCTGCCGCAATGGATGCTGTGACTGTTCGCATGAAACTTGCCCAGCAAGAAAAAGACATACGGGAAATGTTTCAATGGTATGGTCCGCCTGATTCATACGAAGAATTTATCAGAGAACGCAGAAAGATCAAAGCTCAACGTGAAAAAATGATTTATCAACAAGCACGTCGCCGCAAAGAGTTCATGTGGTTTTGCATCAACACAGCCGCTATTGTATTGGCAATTGCGCTTTTTGGCTGGTTAGGATGGTTATTCTATTGGCTAATAGCAACAAACGGTTCGTAACAGTCAATTTTCTATAGGGTTAGATTTGGGAAGTTGGAACTTAAATCCTTCACCAATGTCAATCACACATGCCACGTTGCCGTCAGTTTGCACAACGGTCCATGACTGTGTATCAGGGTTGACCATAAAGACCACAGACGATTCTGTCAAAGTACCAGCAAATATTGGTTGCTCACCCAACTGCATAAGCCGAGGAAGTATGTTGCTTGCATCGTCACAAACAACTTCTTTGTTTAATCTAACCTGTTCCGCCGATGCTGCCAACGAAACAGCAAGAATACATAATAGTACTAATTTACGCATGTTCCGCTCCTTGATGTAGTATTTAACTTATTTCACAGATTTCAAGTAACGGTTATAATAGCCTCTAGCCTTGAGTAAAATGTGTATTATTGTTGTTTTGTAGGTTGACCGTTGCTGTTGGAAATATAAATTATTAAACTTAGGTGTAAAAAATTTCTTTCGTAACGAAAGAAAGTTTTTGCTGGTGTTAGTTTCTTCTACTTCGGCGAGTCCCTGTTTTAAATTACATTTTAATTCTTCAACTATCAAATTGAAAAATACATCGCTAAAAAAGTGTTTTTTATTATAAGCTGTAATTTCTTTAATTTTTTTCCAATTATCAATTCGTTCTTCTTCGGACCATTGAGTAATGTGTTTCATTGCTTTGATAATTAAATTTAGTCTAGCAACAGGATCATCTTCGGTGTCGTAAGATTCGTCAATGATTCCGTCAAACGTTTTAAACCCGTAGTTTCTTAAATATTCTAAACTACCTGCAGAGGATGCCAGTATAAACGGATGTCCGCAAGCAATAGGCCTGAGTATTTTTTCGGTCAACTGTATTCTAGCGTCATCAAATAATGTTTCTAACACCACCTCAATCTCGGTACCGGCGTAATCGTCAATGGTAAAATCTGCACTTGCATGACTCGATGCAGTTGTTATAGGAAATATATCCTGTAAATTATTTGCAGGTTTGAATAACGGATTATTAAACACATGTTCAGAAAAGTGAATATTTTGTGCTGGTTCAATAGGATTAAACGATGATTGACATTTGTTTACCAAGTTATTTTGTTGCAACAGCTCTAAAAATTTAAGTCTGTATTCTCTAGTGCCGCCCCAGGCTCGATTGTATATCAAGAATTGTTGTTGTGTGCTGTTAGGTTTTATATTGATATCTTTAGCATAACGAAACCAGTCTTGTGCAATGATAGCATGAGCCCAGTAATACACAGGAATAAAATGACTGTCTTTGTATTTTTGAACTTCCATTGAATATTTTTCACTATGCAGTAATAAACATTTATCGTATATATTAAATGGATGTATTCTTAGATTTAACCCTGATATTTTGTCCCGCAATTCGTTAATAATCGAGTAAGTATTTTTTTGATAAAAGTCGTAATTTAGTGGTTCTTGGTCGTTACAATACAATTGCGGATATTGCCAACTTGCCATTGGTCCTAGATCTGTAAGGGCTACTAAATCTTCGATATTTTTTGAACCATGCGGGGTAAAGCGATAAATTAATACATAATCACCGCGCACTTGCTCGGCAATTGTTTGAATATAGTGATATAATCGATTTAAAGGAATACTCATAATATGAAAAATATAGGCTTTATTGGCATTGGAAAATTAGGACTGGACTGCGCAGAAGTCATGGCAGAAAAGTTCACAGTCCGGGGTTACGATATTTACCCACGCACTAGTGACCTGATAAAAGTTTGTGACATCGAAGAAACAGTAAACGAAAGTGAATGGATTTTTATTGCAGTGCCCACACCACACGAACAAGGGTACGACGGTAGTGTGCCCAGTAGTCACATGACACCAAAGGATTTTGGACACTATGCTGTCAAAGATGCCATTGCTAAAATTAACCAATACGCAACCAGCCCCAAAAAGATTGTGTTGATCAGTACCGTGTTGCCAGGTACCACACGCAAGCATTTTATAAATTTGCTAGACAAGCAACATCAGTTTTTGTACAACCCTTACTTGATTGCCATGGGTTCGGTCAAGTGGGATATGGCCAACCCAGAAATGGTGATGATTGGCACAGAAGACGGAAACTGGAACGGCGTTGCTGCCGAGCTGGTAGACATCTACAAACAGATCATGCAAAACAGCCCACGCTACGAAATTGGCACATGGGACGAATGCGAAGCAATCAAAATCTTCTACAATACATTTATCAGTGCCAAAGTTGGACTGGTAAACATGATCCAAGACTTTGCTATGAAGATTGGCAATATCAATGTGGACGTGGTAACTGATGCATTGGCTCGTAGTACCATGCGTATTATGGGACCCAAGTACATGACAGCAGGCATGGGCGATGCAGGTGCTTGTCACCCACGTGATAACATTGCACTACGTTGGTTGGCAGAAGAATACGACATTGGTTACGACTTGTTTGACACAGTTATGAGTGCTAGAGAAATACAGGCAAAGAACCTGGCAGAATTTTTAATTGCACAAAGTCAACTTGAACTAGACTTGCCTATTGTGATTCACGGCAAGGCATATAAACCCGATGTTCCTTATTGTATCGGCAGTTACTCAACACTGGTTGGGCATTACATCAAGCAGCGCGGTATTGATATAAAGTATGTTGATCCGTTGGCAGACGATGCTACTGACGTTGTTACAGAAGTCAACGGCCCTGCTGTTTATTTGTGGGCACACAATAGAAAGATCACATACGAATACACTGGCGACCAACTGGATACACAACCTTATTGTACAATACATCCAGGCAGTGTCATTGTTGATCCTTGGCGAAAAATATCTAAGACCATGGACGGCATTAAAGTGGTACACTATGGGAACACTCGACAAAAATAATGAATACCGTAAAAAAATATCAACTGTACAAGTTTTGGGATGATGAGTTTAAAAACTTAGATTATATCAATGAATCATTTAATGATACAAGTTTAGCTGCCAAATGGACTGCACTAGGGTATCCTAACAAGTTCACAGGTGACATGTGCGATATGCGCAGTGCACAGCCAAGTTGGAATCAACGGTTTGTTGATATCTTTTCTGCACAAGGATGGCAAGACATTGGCACCAGTTACTACCGTATGAATACCGGAACAGTGTTGCCCACACACGGTGATCTATATTTGAAATATATTGATCTGTTCAATCTGCAAGGACAGGAATCAAGTATACGACGTGCAGTTGTATTTTTAAACGATTGGGAACCTGGGCACTACGCAGAATATTGCAACGAGCCGTTTGTGAATTGGTCAGCAGGATCTACAGTAGAGTGGAGTTATGATACTTCGCACATGGCAGCCAACTTGGGTATTACACCCAGATATACACTTCAAATTACGGGCCATGTATGATCAACAGCCGTAACGAATGGGACACACTAGAAGAAATAGTAGTCGGCAGCGCCACAAATGCAAACTGGCCCAACTCTGACCCTGTGTTTGCAGAAGAAGCATCGAAAACACTTTGGACTGAAACACCTGTACCCAGTGGACCAGTGCCTGATTGGATTGTTGAAGAAACCAATGTTGAACTGGACAAATTGGTTGAAATATTAGTTGACTATGGAGCAGTTGTACGCAGACCAGTGCCAATGGACTTTGTGGCCCGCGAAGGTATGTACAACTATTGTCCCAGGGACAGATTGATTGTAGCAGGCGATGTGTTGGTGGACTGCAACATGATGTATCCGTGCCGCAATCAAGAAACAGAAGCATTACAACAAGTGATGGCGCAGGCCAGAACTGTGTTGACCATGCCACGTGATCAAGGTATGATTTTGGATGCTGCCAATGTTTGTAGACTAGGCGACACGTGGTTATACTTAGAAAGCCACAGCGGCAACCGTGCTGCATATGATTGGTTGTGTCAGCAGTTTCCTGATATCAATATTGAGTTGTGCAACTTTTATGCTGGTGTCCATATTGATTCTACCATTGTTCCCATACATGAAGGACTTGTATTGTTAAATGGTAGCCGTGTAAATGAAACAAACTGCCCCAAAGTGTTTGATTCTTGGGAAAAAATCTACATCAACGATGTAGTACCACAAGGCTTTTTCGAATACCCATATGCTTCAAAATGGATTGCTATGAACATGTTGGTGTTGGATCCAAAGACAGTTATTGTAGACCGATACCAAACTGAGCTAATTACATTATTAAAGTCAAAAGGTGTTGATGCTATTCCACACACATTGAGTCACAGTCGCACATTAGGCGGTGGATTTCATTGCGTTACACTTGACACACGGAGAAAACATGTCTGAATCAACAATCAACGGTACTGCTATCAACATAGACATCAAAAGTCTACTAGACAATGCAATCGAAAACAATATAACGTCTGCAATCGAAACACTAGGAACTGATCCTGTTTGGTTAGAAAAGGTCGAAAGCATGATCAACCAAGCAGTGGTGCGCCGCACATTACAAACAGTTGGGTCAATTGACATTGCAACTATTATTCACGAACGTGTTGATGAAAACATGGCAAAGTTTAAGCAAGAAATGCTATCAGGGTTTTCGAGCACTGGCATCGACGACAAGGCCACTGCATGCCAATTGACTATTATGGACGAAACCACAGTGGTTGAAAATACGTTGACCGCTCGGTCTGCAAATTTTGTAGAATCTGTCACAGTAAAAGATTTGGCAGTAACAGGATCGATCAACACAGACAATCGTAGTTGGAACACATTGGCAGCCGACATAAGTGCCAAGACACTTGTACAACTTGATCAAGATTGGCGAGACAAGTTGGTAGCTCAAGTAGCGAACGAGATCAAAACCAATGGCATTGACTTTGCTAACGTAAAAGTTGATGGTTACCTATTGGTGTCTGGCAGCGAACTGGCTAGAACTGTTACGCAAAGCAGTTTGCGTCGAGTCGGCCGTTTACAAGAACTAGTTGTTGACGGCGAAGCAAGTTTAAACGAAACAGTTGTGGTGGTCAAGAAACGACTAGGTGTCAACACCGAACAACCAGATGCTGCACTCAATGTATGGGATGAAGAAGTTAGCATTTCTGCAGGCAAATACAAAAATCAAGAAGCATATATTGGGACAAACCGCGATCAAGCATTGAACATAAGCATCAATCGTATGCCACAAATCACACTCGGGACCGACGGTGTCACTGGTATCAAGAAATTGCGTGTGGCACAATACATGATTGGCCACGGAACATCTGTTCCTGGCTATGCCGGTACCAAAGGCGACATTGTGTTCAATGCTGACCCAATGCCCAAAAGTGCGTTTGCTTGGGTATGTTTGGGCGGGCATCAATGGAAAGTCCTTAAGGCAGCGGAATGAGAATCAATTGGGTAGTGGCTGATTCAACTGTTGTTGCACCGGACGTTGACATCAATGTTATCAAAGACATTGCCAGTATCTGGGGCAGTTGGCGAACATGGCGCGGATGCAGTACAGACAATGTGGTATGCAACGATGCTGGCAAAGCTCGCGAGTTGTTGAAACGCAACATGAACGAAATGTGCAACATGTACATTCCCGAATCAATGTATGCAGAGCTTGACCGGCCCAAGTCAGTTCATTTGTTTGGTGGACAGTTTACTTTTGAAGTACACAATCAAGACGAACTTATTGCCATGCAACTTGTATCTTCGCAGAGTGATATTGTGTTGTTGTTAGGATTTGATTGGACAGCAAAGCCCATAAGCACAGACAAACTGTTGGCTCACCGAGCACACAATTACCGCAGATTTGTTGCAGATGCTGTCCAAAATAACCCTGACGTGCAATGGGTTTTGGTTGATCATGAAGGTGACATCATGCCCGAATTGGCTAATTTTGATAATCTTACACAAGATACCCTTGAAAACGTAATAGAATTACTGTCTGATTGACACTAAACCGCACTCATGCTATAATACTAGCATGACGCATATTACAGTATTTCTATTGGCCATATCGGCTGTTCTTTCCGGATGTGCTACAGCAGTGGCTGTTGTGGATGTAACAGCCTCTACTGTCATTTATGCAGGGAAAACTGTAGTAAGCACTATTGACGCAATTACACCGGACATTGTTAATGATTAAAAGAATTGGTTTTGCTTGCAAGTGGATCAACGATCCTTCTGAAGTTGGCGGTATGAAAGTCAATGCAGTGGATCGAGACCTTAATGGTCGTAGCACTACCATGCGTTGGCTACGCGAACATCGAGACGAAGCAGAACAGCGCCAGTGGGACATTATGAATCACAACACCAGTGCCGCTGTCAAAATGATCGAACGTGTGGCCACACTGCCTGCTGAACGCAGAATGGTTCGACTTGGTTCTGAAATGTTGCAAGGCTACACACAGGACGAGTGGAAAGACTGGTGGCAACAGCCTGATGTGCAACGTCATCTAGAACGCATATTTGCACCCATTGGCGAAACAGCACGTAGGTTGGACGTCAGACTGAGCTTCCATCCCGGACAGTTTTGTGTGCTGGCTAGTGAAAATCCTGGCATTGTGGAAAGAAGCATAGAGGAGTTTGAGTATCATGTGGATATGGCCCGCTGGATGGGATTCGGTAAGAGTTTTCAGGACTTTAAGATCAACGTACACATCTCCGGTAAGCGTGGTCCCGCCGGCATCATTGAAACCTTGGGAAGACTCACACCCGAAGCACGAAACTGCATCACAATCGAAAACGACGAAAACTCATGGGGCATCGAAAGCAGTCTCGAACTTGAAAAGCACTGTGCCCTCGTTCTTGATGTACACCACCACTGGATCCGTACAGGAGAATACATTCAACCCACCGACGATAGATATCAGCGTGTGATTGATAGCTGGCGTGGTGTACGTCCTGTTATTCATTACAGCTACAGTCGTGCAGAACACGTGGGACACATTGACAATGTTTTTCCTGACATGGCGCAGTTGTTGGAGCAGGGTTACAAGAAACAGAAATTACGAGCACACAGCGACTTTTATCCTAACCGTGCAGTAAATCAATGGGCATTATCGTTCAACGACACAGCAGATATCATGTGCGAGGCCAAAGGCAAAAATCTTGCCAGCGGTGAAATTTATGAACAAAAATTAAATGCTTGATTCAAATATATTTCGTCCCACCATCGAGTGGATCAAAGACGACTGGCGCGAAAACCCGTTGCGTTTTGTAATGGAAGTCATTGCATGGGCAATGAGTATTGTGTGCAGTGTTATTATGATGTTAACAGTGCCCACTCCGCCTTTCTTGATTGTGTATCCTATGTTTATTACACAATGTGCGATTTTTGGGTGGGCATGTTGGACCCGAAAAAGTTTCGGGATGTTGAGCAATTACATTTTGTTAGTCACTATAGACACTATAGCACTGGCAAAATTGATATTACTGTGATTTAGGTGCTTTTTTAGCCGCTGATTTTTTAACAGCTGGTTTCTTAGCAGGAACTGCTTTCACAGCTTTTGGTTTTGCCGGCGCTTTCTTGGCCGCGGGCTTTTTCTGCTTGACAGGCTTATCTGCTGCCACAACCTCTTGACTTGGGAAAGGCCACGTTGAAGTCATGTCAACACGGCCAGTAGGCGGCGGGTCAACTTTGTAAGGTGCAAGTGCACTAGCATCCTCTACAGCGTGGGACGATTCTGATTTTGCAAATAAATTTTTAATCCATGAAATAAGCGACATAAAGTTCCTTTGAGTTATGTTATATGTCTATTTACTCAAAACATTGTTATAGACACAAAAAATAAGTGATTAGTTAATCTTGCCGATTGATATTTCCAAGATAGTAAGTGCCACTGATAAATCCGCCGAAATTGTCTACGTTACCATGTATATGCTCGAAATATTCAGAACTAATACTGCTTATAACATTAGATAATCCGTATTTCCAGCTTTGTAAATATTTTTCATCTTTCGAAGCATGCATAAACGCATCATTCTCGCACCTTATATTATAAATAGGCTTTTTAGATTGCCACACTCCGAGTTGGGAATATTCTTGGTAAATTATAGATCGTGCCACATTATTCCAAATTCCTTTAGTTTCCGGGTTATACGGCTTGTTACGATCTATTAAATCGGCCACTGCTGGATTATGTTTAATGTACTTAAATAATAATCTGGATTGCACGAGGGTAATTTCTGGAAAGTCTGGAGTCCAGTAAAATGATTCACTCACTCGATTTTCGCCAGTGGCCTGTACATTGGCCAGTTTGTCTAAAAAATAACAATAAATGTTTCCATCTTTTGCCCACAACTGCGGTTTGTCTATTCCGATAACTATAGCTGTTTTTAATCCCTTGTCTATTGCTTGCTGTTCTCCTTTGCTTATGGCTTGGAATTTTAAAAAATTGCCTGGGTTTAAATAATCGCGACCTTCCACCCAATTTTTATCGGTGACCTCAGATGTGAGTATTTCATTACTCCAGTCATGTATTGTTATCTTTGTATTGGGTATAAGGTCACGAATTTTTTTTAAACTAGGCACAATAGCCAATTCCCACTCGCTAATAACATTTCCAGCAGATGTATCATTTGCATTAACTTGATGTTTCTGTGTTGCTGCAACTGGCCAACGAACGAATATTTCATCTATATAAGTGTTGCTACTGATGAATGCGTTTACCACTGTCCAGCTATCACTGCCTCCACTAAAACTAATTGTAATATAGTCATACTTTTCACGTAGTTGTTTTGCACGTTGCTGATAAATTTGCGGCAAACTAATTGGGAGATCTTCCTCCCAATTTAACCCATTATATACATCATCGTGAAAATGCCATGTTGGCCGAGTACGTGTTTCAGTGGCTCGCAGTAGTGCAGAAATTTTATGATTAAAAATTTCTGCACCTACTTTGTAATACCCATGAGGATAAAGTTTACTTGTTGGTGTGCTCATAAATTTTGGAATATTTTTTGTAATTGTGGCACAGTGTCACAGTTGATTGATCAACTGTGACACAGTTAGACTACTTGTTGGTATGCTCGTAAATTTTGGAATATTTTTTGTAATCTTGATCGATCAATTGTGCAAAGTTAGTATTGGCCAAATCAACATCAATGCTACGCTCAGCCATTTTAGCCTGAGTCTCTGGATCAGCTAAAGCTGTTTGAATTAACCGATTATAATATTCCGAAATAGCAGGATCTGTGCCGGCTGGTAAACTAATACCAAACCAAGAATAAGAAATGGCTCCTGGTATAAATTGATCCAGTGTGGCAAGTGTGGTATTGTCCTGGGCATGTTTATTTACCGTAGCCACTTTCAGTACTCTACCAGTCTGAATCATTGATTCCTCATTGCTATTGAGTGCCGCATCGATAACAAAATCAATATGGCCGCCTATCAAGTCAATTCGTGCATCAGTGCTGCCTTGATATCTCACAATTTTTATGTTGTTATTTGACGCGCCAGCTATCATTTGTGCTATTAATTCTGCTGTTGAATTACCAACACCCCATGAATACGCACGGGTGCCGTCCAATGTATTTTTCATCGCAGTGGCAAATGGTTCATCAACTGCTACAGTGGATTGATAAACACCTGTTTGTACTGTACCGAGCAATGCCACGTGATTGAAACTTTTCATTAGATCATAATCACTACCGGGTTTAGCCAGCACTTTGCTAAACATAACCGCAGTGCCAGTCAATAATAGAGTATGACCGTCTGGATTGGCGTTTACCACTGATTTTGTGCCGATTAAGCCGCTGGCACCAGGACGATTTACAACCGTGATTTGACTACCAGCCTTGTTCATTGCAGTTGCTATAATTCTGGCAATTGTGTCAGTCCCCCCACCTGGGCCATATGGCACTACTAGCTGTACATCTCGCGTAGGTTGCCAAGCCATACTAGACCCAGATATTACTAATAGCGAAACAGCTATAATTTTTTTCATCAAATTTGTCATTTTAATTTCCTTGATTAGTTTAAAGTTTAAGGTTTATATTTGTTAAAAATATATAAAATACTTATTGTTGCTACCCGTGTGCTAATACTTTTTATCACGGGTCTGGAATTTTTGATATGTGATATGTCATTTGTTTTTTCGGAATCCTGCAACAATTAGTAAAATTACAATAGCAGCTAGTATTCCGAACGAAAATTCCCGTGTTACAAACACGCTCCAATCACCGTCACTCAGCAATAGTGTGCGTCTTAGTTTTTCTTCCATCATAGGCCCTAACACAAAACCTAATAGTAATGGAGCAGGTTCCAGCTCTAGTTTGATAAACATATATCCAACCAATCCAAACAATCCAATTAACCAAATATCCCACGTATTATTACTCACAGAGTATACTCCGATTACACAGAACATCATAATTGCTGGGTACAACCAACGATAAGGAATCGTCAATAGTTTGACCCAAATCCCGATTAATGGTAAGTTCAATATTACTAACATAACGTTACCAAGCCACATAGACACAATTAAACCCCAAAACAATTCAGGATTATTAGACATTATCATAGGCCCTGGTTGTATATTGTGTATAGTCATTGCGCCGAGTAATACAGCCATCGACGCACTGCCGGGAATTCCTAATGACAGTGTCGGTACAAACGCGGTTTGTGCCGCGGCATTATTTGCAGATTCCGGAGCGGCAACACCTCGTATATTTCCTTTGCCAAAAGGAACTTCGTCTGGACGAAGTTTTATTTTTTTCTCAACAGAATATGACAAAAATGCCGATATAGCTGCGCCCGCGCCTGGGATAATGCCTATTATCGAACCCAATATTGTGCCTCGTGCTATTGCAGGTATTGCAAGTTTACACTCTTGCTTGTTGGGCATCAACTTGCCGACCTTGGTAACAAGTACTGTTTGATCATCGGGACGTTTACTGAGATTATTGATAATTTCTCCGTAACCAAACAATCCCATTATCAGAGTAACAAAGCCGATGCCGTCAGACAGTTCTGGAATATTAAAGACAAACCTCTCGACTCCTGAATTAATATCTGTACCGATTAATCCTAATAAAATCCCCACTATAACCATACCTGCAGATTTAAGAACTGACCCCGACGCTAACGTGACTGCACCCATCAATCCCAACAACATTAAAGAAAAGTATTCTGCGGGCCCAATTTTAAAAGCCAAGTTAATCAACGGAGTAGCAAATGCTGCCAAAACAATTGTACCAAAGCACCCGGCAAAAAACGACCCAATGGCAGCAACTGCCAGTGCAGGCCCACCACGACCTGCCAATGCCATTTTATGCCCGTCGATCACCGTGATTACAGAACCAGCTTCTCCTGGCAAATTAACCAATATAGCAGTTGTTGATCCACCATACTGCGATCCGTAGTAAATGCCTGCTAACATGATTAGCGCCGATGTTGCCGGCAATGAATAAGTTACTGGCAACAATATTGACATTGTGGCTATTGGTCCAATTCCTGGCAATACTCCAATAATTGTACCTAGTAAGCAACCTACAAAAGCATATAGTACATTTATTGGTGTAAATGCAACTTCGACTCCTATTGCTAAGTTTGTAAACAAATCCATATTATCCAGTAATAAAAATTGGCCAGGCTTGAACTGGCAATCTTAACAACAAGCAAAAAATAAAATAACTTATCACTGTCAACACAGCAGCCAAGATCAGGCTTTTGGTAATTTTAAATTTATCGCTTGCAAGGCTTGCTGTAAAAATTAACACAAAAACAGCAATATTTAAACCAAAGTCAACCAGCAACAATGCAAATATAAGATTTGCCGCTGTTATTCCAATCAACGGCCGCCAGCCTATTGCGCCGACTTTGTCATTATCTTTGGTAGATATAACAACTGCCTTTGTGCTAATTATGATCCCAATAATTGATAATAGTACACCGAGCATTAGTGGAAAGTAGCCTGGCCCCATATTGTCTGTTGATCCGTATTCATAACCAGTGGATGCTATTGCAAATATTGCGCCCAGCACTATAAACAGCATGCCAGAAAAAAAGTCTTTTTCGTTAGTGATTTTCATAAAGTAGTGTAACTCAAACGCCAATTGATAGTTAATAATCAGCGTTCTATAGTAATACTACAGTAAAGACGTCGTTACGTCAAGCGTTTAGGTTGATATGATATCAACCCCCGTCAGCATTGCGCCGGCGTTATATATCTATTTAGTCAAAGTGCTGTGACATACATAAAAAATATGTTATAATAACTAATGGTTTCTACTGAGAGACGATAAATAACTCAGTAAAAACACTAATAGTGTTTACACTAATAACATAACCTAAAGGAAAACACACAATGTTTAAAAAACTAAAAGAACTCTTACAAGGAGTTATCACCAAGACAAATCGCCAAAGCGCTCTAGAGAGTTTTATCAATAGCAAACACCCAACTAGCCCTGCAGAAATTGAGCACTTGGTACGCACATTTGATCGCCTATCAGGAGGTCGTTATGGCTACTAAAATTAAAAACTCATTTAAGTCATTCGGTCGTGCATTTGTTGATGCAATGATTGCAAGCGGCGAACGACGTGCTGAACAAGTGTTGCGTAATCGTTCCAGCTGGTATGCATAATTTACTAAAACAAATGGTTGCAATATTCCGTAAAACGGATTACGATAAGGAAATTATGCGTTTTGCCAAGTCCGAGTATTCAAAAGACTGGGAACACGCATACCATATGTTGATGCAGGGCAAACAGCCCTATACAGGAGTTTAAAATGTTGGCAGTAATAGTTGAATTTTTTGAATCAATCGGCCGAGCAAGAGCAGCCAGTGCGTTGGCCAAAGCTGGATATTATGACATTGCAAAAAGCATGATGCTTGATACAGACCCAGCGTTTGACGTTCATCCATAATGTGGCCTCACTCCGACGAAGAATGGGAAGCCTGGTTTAACCAACCTAGCAAATAATTCTTCTTGCATTGACTGCTTTTTTGTGTTAACATATAAGCATGTCTACACATATATCGATAATCAGGTACTTGAGTGCTATAATAATTACCATTGCAATGGGATTCCATGCAGCCGGAATTGTTCCTTGGAATAGTATTTTACAATTGTTGGGTGCTGCCGGATGGGTTTATTCTGCCTACAAGACCCGAGACAAAGCGTTGATGCTGAATTTTGCATCCCAGTTCTTTGTGATTATCCCAACACTAATCTACATTTATTTTTAATTTGGACAAATTGACTCGCAGAAATTGCTGCGGTGCACAAAAAGTCATAAATAAATGTGTTACAATAACAAACATAGGATGCCGCAATAAGGCGGGTCTTAATTTTTAGTAAACTCGCTTAATAGGAGAACATTATGTTTACACCAGACAACCTCATCGATACTATCCAAACTGCCAAAAAGACTTGGATCAAAACTTTCATCACAAACGAGCACATTGCCGATTCAATGAATCATTTTGTTGACAGCCAAGCTGATTACACCAAAAAAGCATTCAAAGCAACTTCTGATGCCGCACAAGAAATTGCTACTGAAACAGTCAAAGCAGTCAAAGAAGGCGCCAAATTTGACTACTCTAAATTTGGTGAAGGCATTATGAAGGCCTATACTGCTCAAACTACAGCCAAAACCAAGTAATACCAAAGTAATACTTGACCAATAAATCCAGTTCGTGTATACTATGTATATGAACTGGTTTTTTATTGGATAAAATTTATGAGCTACGAGCAAGAACCAATGCGGGTTGTGGGTGACAGGATTATTTCCGAAAGGCAATATCAACAGGAACAGCGCGAACTAGCGTGGTTAGAGTTTCTGCATACACAATCTGACAAGGGCGACGAAGACGAATACTACCAACATTGTATTGAAAATAATATTCAGTACTACACAAGAGCCGAAAGAGTGCAACGCATTAAAGATTTAATAGCCAGGTCAGAAAAAGAGGCTCAACGATCTGCTGATATAGGCATAACTATAGGCGTTTTGTCAACACTTGGTGTATTGGCGTTGTTGGTCAAAGGATGCACAATGTTGCAGTAATCCCACACCACTTGACCAATAAATCAACTTTGCTTATACTACACACATCAACAACATTTTAGAGGTATCAAAATGAAAACACGTATTTTTACTGTGACTGCACTTGCAACATTACTAGCGTTGGGCGGATGTGCCAGCTACAATCCACTTGCACCCACAGCCCAAGGCGGCGGGGTAACACCTGGGCAATCTGCTACCACTGCCATCAGCGAACAAGTTGCTGTGAACGACTTCACTCGCACCGGTGTCAAAATCACATACGGTCTAATGTCAGGCGAGCTCAAAAGTATCGAAGCCACAGGATATGCACCAGTATGGGGCAACAGTTCTTCGGCTGTTCGTGAAGCGTTTCGTGTTGCCGAGCTCGAAGCCAAGAAAAGCCTAAACGATTTTATCAATCGCGAAAACATCACCAGTACTACATCAGTCAAAATGATCAGTAAAAATCTGGAACAGGCCAACGACAACAAAAACAACAACTTTGTAAGCAACGTTGTTAAATCGTCGGATGAGTTTACTGAAATGGCCAGCGAATTAAACCCAACAGCCAACAACACAGCCAAGACAGACAACAACAACACTGCTGTTCGAAATGATGCATTGAGGATTGCGTCCACAGTCAACAACACTATCAATATCAAAGCCCAGGGCATCTTGGGCGGGCTGTATTTGGTCGAAGGCGAAGTTATCAAAGGTGGCAAAAACGTAATGGCAACATATCGTTGGGATGCCAAGAGTAGTGCTACTCGCCCGGCAATCCGTGCATCAATGATGCAATAACATGTTAAAGCGGTTATTGATAGCAGTCAGTGCAACATTGGCGCTGACTGCCAATGCTGGTATTGCCGATCTTCTTGTTCCCGGACCCTGGAGTATTGGCATTAGCATAGTTCGGTGGTTACATGAAGGTTCTGAAAAAATACTTTATGTAGAGGCTGTAGGCGAAGGCAACACACTTGATCAAGCACGACAGCAAGGGTTTCGATTAGCAGTAGAACATGCTGT
>Ga0208660_1000462_pt1 | contig 16262 bp, 17 predicted proteins | sample DEB08_DNA_13_FD_184527 | JGI IMG/M metagenome (GOLD analysis project Ga0208660, IMG submission 184527) | Aqueous microbial communities from the Delaware River and Bay under freshwater to marine salinity gradient to study organic matter... | ecosystem: Environmental > Aquatic > Marine > Coastal ... | reverse complement strand
CTCTGAAAAGTCTCCGTTCTGCACTAAATTACTTGATAGTATTTGTACGTTCTCAACTAACCCTTGAGCGTTTACTCTTGTAGCTGCGGAGTTTCTGCTGAATTGGAAATCTCCAGAGGCATCGTCTGGTTTTATACATAGTGCCTCGCCGTTATTGAAGGCGGTCGGGGTTAACACTAAACTACTTCTATCGAGTAAATTTGCCATTTATTGTATTTTTTCTATTTTATCTAATATTGCTATGGTACATGTTTGGTTTTCGTAATATGTTGCTCTCGCTTGTAAAGTTGCGAGTAAATTCGGTATACCACTACCGAATAACAACATCATAACTCTGCGCCTACTCATTATAGTACGCTATCAAAGTAAGAATCCAAAGCCGTTTTTAAAGCTGCAAAACTTGCGTATGCTGTGCCTGCCTCGTCTTGTAAATCCGAGTAAATTGTTTTATCTAAAACACTAACGTTATTAGTTGTTTTAATGATAATAAAATCTCCTTGCTTTTGTCTTTGGATTTCACAATACGCAGGGTAGCGGTATTCGATTCCGTTGTTTAAAACTAGCTCTTTTGTTACTGTATCGACGTAAATTTTCATTTTTTATATATTTATTATGTTGTTACTGTTATAGTCCACCCTTTAGTCTCTAGGCTTGCCTTTGCTGCTAATCCTACAGAGCTAGGAGCTTGCCCTCCTGTTTGGTCAAAAGTTCCGTTAATCTGTCCTGCGACGTCTAGGCTTTTGAGTATATTATCTATTGACTGCGTATTTAATCCTGTATTTCTAAAAGCCTGTGTAAAATTTCTTGCTGTGCAATTATCAAAAGCGTTAGACGGGAAAGTCTTTAGTAAAAGACAATTTTGCCACGTTGAAATAAAAGACGTACCGCTACTAAAATCTAACAAAGGAAACTCCGTTAAAACTGCGCAGTCTTGCCATGTACTATCGAAATCCTCGCCTTTGCCCGTATCTATTAAAGGGAAACTAGTTAAAGCCTCGCACTCGTCAAAGGCTTGCTCGAAATTAACAACGTCTGCAAAGTTGCCTCCGTCTGTTGCTGTTATCGTTAAATTTGTGCAACCGCTAAAAGCGTCCTCTTGACTCGTAGAGCCTAATCCGTATATCCCGAAATTAGATACATCTATTATTTTAACGCTATCCGCATTGCCCGTAAAATCAAACGCAGGGAATACACCCGAAATACTTACTTTGTGAATGCCAGAGCCAGTCGGGAACGTGATTAAATGGTCGCTCGTTAATCCTGTAGCGCTATATCCCTCGTCTGTAGTTACATCATATAGGAAAGTTCCTGCGCCCGTTGTTATATTAAAAAAGTCTGAGGTCGCTATAATATCTGTATTGACAAAAAACTCAAAATAGTTTATAGTATCGTTGTTAAAAATGGTAAAATCTGTGTTAAAGTTGCTTAAAAAATACGCTTGGTTATCCTCTCTAGCTTTTAGCGTTATTGTAGAGCCATTCATGGCGCTTTTTTCGCCTCCCGTTCCTGCGCTTATTGTAACCTCTCCGCCGTTCCATAGTCCTATAATTCTATAGTTACCGTTACGGTCTAAAATGATAGCACAATAGTCTTGCCTCATTAACTTGTAAACGTTTAAATCTACAAAACTGCGAGGTATTGTAAAACTCAAGTCTTGAGACCACTCTACGCCGCCGCTTGTAATGCTTGCGTTTTCTGAGTAGCTAATATTTACAGCCTCGTACTCATATATCGTAGTTTGTGGAAACTGAGTAATATCTTGAGCGTCTGGATTTGTTCCCTCTGAGAAACCTCCAAACAATACATCGCTAACCCCATACTTTACGTAAGGGAATAGATACAGCTTGTCGATGCCGCCTTGAAAATCTTTGCAGGATTCAGTATATCCGCGTTGTATGCTACAAATTGCCATATATTAATAAGAGATTATATCGTCTGGACTCTGTGGGTACGGGTTTTGTATTCTATTAGACGGATTGCCAAAATACCAACCGCTCCTATTAGATACGTGTTTCGATGCGTCTACGCCGTCCTGCGTTGTCTTATATTCGTCTAAATGGTTTAATATTATCCAATCCTCAAACCTATCTATAAAGGTGTCTGCCATGCCTGCGTAAGTATTTGACAATCTAGTCAACTCCTCCGCACTCATTAATTGTGCGTTATCTGAGGTATGCGAAACAGAGCCTCCATTTGCTACCATATAGTTACTAATTAGTACAAAATTTGCCACCGTTTGATATTTGGTTATCGGTTGCACATATTTAGTATATAATTCAAGGTATAATCCTGTTAAATTTCCTGCGTCTGCGCCTGCTAGTATTACGTCGTAAAGTTCCTGTCCTAATAAGGGGAGTATTGTAGTGTTCATTACGTCTGAAATTACAAATACAAACTTGTCGTCGTCTACGTTACCGCCTACTACGGTAGATTGTTTTATCTCTGTCGGGGATATAAATAGAAATTGTGCCATATCTTATGCGTTATGAGGTTTAATAGATACTATATTCTCATTTGTAGGTACTTTGTATCCCTTTCTACGTGCCTCTGAGGTACTAATTTTCTCCGAGCTTTCTACTTTACCCTTTCCGTCTGCTCTTTTTAGGTATATTTCTCTATTCCAAGCATGGCGACAAGTTCCCTGCGGAAAGTTTTTACTTCGTAAACCTCCGCCTTTATATAACCATATAGAATAAGGAGCGTCGTTTGTGCCTTTAGCACCGAAACCCTCGTTAACAACCCTAGTACCCATCTTTAAAATATCCTCTTTCCTATACAAGCGGTTTGCTTTCATCATTTTTTTACAAAATGCTCTCTGTGGATTTGGGTTTCCTACGTATCTGTAACGTATAGCTATATCCTCGTTATCCTGTGAGCTTTTAGCGTTTGGATTTGCTCTTCCTATAGACACTGCAAACTCTGTTTTGTATATATCGTCGTCGGTTTCGTAGTCTACCTCCGCACTACTTAGCATCGTCCACTCTGAGGCGTCTAAGGTTTCGCCTAACTCTATTAAAGAGTCGGCTAGTTCCTCTGGCGCTCCGTCGCTCATGCATACGTGAGAGCTTAACTCTGCGGTTTCCTCTTTTACCTCTATTTTCTCCTCTGTTAAAGGCGCAAAGTATAAATCTAGGTTAATCCCATAATGCACTAAAACCTCCTCTAAAGACTCGATAACAAAATCTTGTTTTGGCTTTATTACTCGCTTAATAGTTTGGCGCTCGCTCATATCCATCTCGTCGGCTACTGAGCTAAAACCACTCGCAGACGATAAGCCTACAAGGCTTGGAGATATTACTCTGTGCGCAGTCATTAACTGCGTTTTAGCTTGCTCTGTAAGTTCGCTCCATTGTTTATGTACGCTACTATTAACAGGAAACGGCGTTACGTCTATTGCTACCTCTTGGTCATTAAAGCTGATAATGAAATTCGAACTGTTCGAGCTAGACGTAAGTTTCTTTTTAACCTGTCTTTCAAACTCTTCCTTTTCCTCTGGAGTGTAATTTGTTCCGTTAGGTATATTGATAATATAGCCTGCGCTTAATCCGTTTTTAATAGACGAGATATACATATTCGACAGCTCCTCTTCGATTTCAGCATATACAAGCCCAGAGCTATAGTCTGGACTACCAAAGTACTCGTTTCCAACGGTGTAAGGTCTAGCTACAAACATCGAGTTTCCTTTTTGCGCTCCAAACGCAGGGAATGAGATAGGCGTGTAATCTATATCGGTATATTTCTGCCAATTCCTAGAAAACCAATACTTTTCTATTTCGTTTTTTTCGTTTGCAATCGCAGGAATTAACATCTCTTTAGGTACGTGAGTCAAAGAGTGTAACTCTCCGCCCTTGCTTTCTATTATCTCAAAAGAAAACTCGCCGAAAACTTGAAAGTCTCGCACCATTTTACGCAGTTCTCTAGGTCTTAATATCGTTTGTAATCTACCCCAACCCTCAGCGCCTAAAGCTCCGCTCGATGTACGTAGTCCTTTACCATATATTAGGGTAGTATAGGACTCGTTTATACTCGCATTTGTAGGAGAGCCGTTATTCCTGTCTATAATATAGTTATAGTACTGGTTTAAACGCCCGTTCATTACCCAATCCCTAGACTTATCCTCCATTAATGGCGGTCTAACGTAGTTCGTGAGTGTTATTAGTTTTATATCGCTCATAATATTACCATCTGTATAGGTTTTCCGTTAGCTTATATGTTTGTGAGTTTTGAGTAGTTGCTAAAACTAAGCCTCTGTAAACTATCTCGTTAGTTACTGAGTCGGTTAATTTTAACTGGTAGCTACTTTCGGCTGTAAACGTATAGTCAAACGTAAGAGCAAGCTTATAATCGCCGCCCGTTGTGTAAGTTGTTGTTAAATCTGTAGACGTTCCTAAAGTACTATCCGTAACTGTAAGCGTCAATACATTAGACGTTGAAAATCTAGGTACTAGCTTTATAGTGTGAGTCGTTAAATTAGGGTTTACTATCATAAAACAAACTTGTATATAATTAAAACGAAAAAAGTCTCTTTTTGTTTCTATTAAGCAAAATAAAAAAAGCCTCACAAATTAATGCAAGGCTCTTTTAAGAGAAAAAAACTAAATTAAGATACTACCGCTAAAAACGAAGTTTGTGTTGCCGAATCTAAGAAAGGCGCCAAATCTTTAGTTGTCGCGATTCCTGTCAAGGTGTACATATTTCCGTCCGTTTTTGCTCCGCCCGTCGATGCCACGACAGTAAAGTCGATTCCGTCGTCAAGTCCTAAAGCTATATAGTTTCCGTTTCTGTCTACTACTACCGCCGACGGATACCCTGCCACTAATAGATTAAACTCAGCGTTTGTCGCTGCGTCCATAGATTTTAAAACGGTTGTTAGCGTTTGAGTATTTACTCGACTGCTAGTATTTCTGTCTCCTACCATAGACTGTTCTAGTGTATTGCCGTCTCCCTCTAAAGGATAAGCAAACGCCGCAGTCAATAGTACATTCATTGCCGTAGCCTCTCCGTTTGAAACGGTAAAAGCATCTGGTAAGCTGTCAAAGAGGTATAGTGTAGACTGACCGCCAAGCCCGTCCTTACACACTTTAGCTCTTCCGCTTGTTAATAAACACGCCATAAGTTGTTGATTTTTAGATAGTTAACCAATTAGTTAACTGTTATATAATGTTTTAAAAAAGGGAGGCGGTTAAACCTCCCCTAGTATTTAGGCTGTTGTAGTAAGTAACCAAACAATCTCTGCTCCGTAAGAATATCCTACAGCTCCACCGAATACAGACTTGTATAAAACGTTTCCGCTTAAATCTACTTCGTCAAGGTCTTTAACTCTAATAGAGGTCGCATCTGAGGCTAATCCCGTACCCATTGTAATGTTAGACTTCTCAAATAAAACGATTGTGTTATCTGGTAATCCGTTTACAACTTGCACGTTGTAACGTCCGTAAACTAATCCTGTGTTAGCGTCGCCTCCTAGTCCGTTAGCTGCTCCATTTTGGATTAGTAACTTAGTGTAAGCATCTGCAACGTCTGGAGATACAATAAAGTTTACTGCTTTACGTCTTAATGCGTAAGGTAGTGCGCCTGTTGCTGCGTCGAATGCTGCTAGTACGTTAGTCGTAGATATAGCCGCTCCGATTGCTGTAATCCCGTTGTTTGCTTTTATAACGTCTCCGTCTGCTGCAAACTGCGTGATTAATCCGCTCATTTGCCCTGCTGCTCCCGAGCCGTTCCAGATTTGGTTTTCAAACCACTCTGCTAATTTTCCTGCTGTATCTGCTACGATAGCGTCTGCAATCTCTTGAGGTGTTTGGTCGTTAAAAGCAGATGCTCCCATAGACTCGCCGCTCCATGTTGGGCGAAAATCCTCTTTACAGATTGTAAATTCGTTTTTAAACTTTGAAAGAGTAAGTACTTTCTCCGAGTAAGCTACAGCGTCCGTTGCTGCTGTAGTACCACAAGCGTAGTCTACTACTCCTAGAGTTACGTCTAAGTTTCTCAAGTTTAGTTTGTACCCTACGTCTGGTACAACGTTAATTAGTCCAAGTCTAAGAGTATCCTCTTCCTTGATAGCTTGCAACATAATGTCTACTGCTGCCTGCCCTGCGTAATTTGATGTAATTGCCATTTCTTTATCTATTTTAAATTAATTAATTTACTTGTTTTGATTTGCTAGTTTAATAGCCTCAAGGATTCGCCCTTGCTTTGTTAAAGTTACTTGTTTTGGTTGTGAGCTAACAGGCTCTACAGACGGCTGCGCCGAAAGTGTTACTACCTGCTCTTTTAACTCTACGTTTTTTGCCTCGATGTCTGACAATTTTGTAAGCATTTCAGACATTTTAATCTCCATACTCTCGGCGTAAGCCTTAAACATATCGTCTAAAATCTCTTTAATTACTTTCATAGACTCCTCGTCTGCGTTTACTTCCTCAATCACTTCCTCTTCCTCTTCTAGCTCTGCCTCTACTACTTCCTCAGCCTCTGGAGCTACTTCCTCCTCAGCCTCAGCCTCAGACATAGACTCTACTAGTCCGTCTTTTACAACGATTTCGCCGCCCTCGTCTATTTTATACGTTCCGTCGGCTAGAGATACTTTCTCGCTTTCGTCTGCAATTAAAAAAACAGCCGTACCAACCTCTAAACTTTCGCCGTCGAATTGAATATCTAGCTCGCCAGATTTTACACTTCCTAGAGTTACCTCTACCTCTTGCTCTGCTCCAGATACTATCTGTTTTAGCAATGCTAGAATATTTTTGTTATTCTTACTCATTTCTATATTTGATTTTAAAGTTACTTCCTCAAGCTCTACCATTCCGTCAATAGAGAATCCTTTTAATTCGCCCGTTTTGATATAGTTATTCCAAATATCGTCGTTATCTACTTTCATAGAAACGAGCCAAGAGCCTTTGGGATATTCTAATCCAAACGCTGCGGACTTATCTACTTTGGGATTTTCTACTAGCCACGACTCTACAAACGTAACGCCCTCTATAGGCTCGTTGTGTTCTAGCTTAGAGTTTAATTGAAATCCAGACTGAAAAAAGTTTTGAGAAAAATCTTTTATTGTTTCTGCGCTAAAAAACATCTCAAACTCGTTACCGTCCTCGTCTACTCTGTAGATTAATTGGTCGGGCTGTAAAACTAACCCCATTAAAATACGCTGCTCCTCGTCTACTTTCGCAAACTTTACAATCTTCTCTTGTTTAGCCATTGCGATAAACGTTTCCTCTGTGGCAGGCGCGTTTACCAAACTAATAGCAAAGACTCCTTTGCTCTTTTTATTGTATTTGCCCTCGTATCTCTTCATAGTTTTATATTATATTAACGAAAAAATTCCCTTATTGTTTCACTATTTCTAAAATCCGCTGCCCTCTACGATGTTACGGTCTGCGCTTTGAGCTGTGGTAACGTCGCCACTCACGACAAATGCCTTGACGGCGTTCTCTTGCCCTTGTATACTTTGCTGTATTGCGTTGCTCTCGCTGCCCTCTACTAGATTAAACGCGGGAGCCTCTGCTCCGCCTGTTGCTCCTGCTCCGCCTGCGCTTGTATCTCCGCCTTTACCTAAAGCTGAAAGACCTTGCGCCGTCGCCGCTATCGATGCGGCTATTCCTGTACCCATACGAATAAAGTTGGCGGTAATTAATGCAGGAGCGGCAACCCCTGCCTCTAGAGTTAGCTTTGCGTTGGCTGCGTTTGTATCGATTATATTCGTAGCTATACCTATAGCATTTGATGCAATTATAGAGGCAGCTTGTAGCTCTTTGTTTTCCTCTGCAAATCCTGCTAGTATACCAACAGCAGAAGATGCAGCGTCTAAACTTGCTTTTTGAATCCCTAGTTTTGCGTCTGCGGTTGCTTGGTCGTTTGCTTTTATTTGCTCATTTGTTGCTTTCGTATTTGCTACAAGTTGGTTATCTATACCTTGCTTTTTATTTAGGTAATCCTGCTCGGCGTCTACTCTTTGCTGCGTACCCTCTGCGTAGAGTAATCTCTTAGCCTCTAAGTCCTCAAGAATTGCCTCGTTTTCAAGTTCAAGAGCTGTCTTTTGTTTCTCTAGTTTAACCAACGGGTCAATCTCTTGCTCTGCGTCAAACTCTCTTTGCTGTTTCTGTCTTTCTCCCTCTGCGTTTGTTACTGATGTAATTAAACCTTTCTCCTCTAGTAGTAAAGTGTTTGTATTGGATTTCTGCTCCGAACGTTTCCCCTCGATGTCTGCTAACACTTGAGCGCTCGCCGCCTCCGCAGCAATTAAAGCCGCTCTATTTTCTATACTATCATTTTTAGCAACCTCTGCCCTAGCGCCTGCCTCTACCGCCGCCGCTTGTTTTAAAAGCTCTTTCTCTTGTTTCTCTAGTATTTCGCCTAGCTTTACGTTAGCCTCTTGACGTTCTTTTATACTTTTGTTTGCATCGTCTCTTATTTGTCTTTGTTGCTCCGCTTGTCTGTCAAACAAGGCGATATTCTTAGACGCCATAGCCTGCGCAATTATAGCGGCGTCTGTTGCTGCCTTATGAGCTTTTGCTGTTTCGTTTGCAGCCTTTATACTTACCTTTGAAAAGTTTTCGCTTGCTATTTCTGTAATATTTCCGACCTCTGAAACTGCCTCGCTGAAATTGTTTACAATATCTTTACCTGCTTTAGATACGTCCAATCCTAGCTCTATTATATTTAATCTAGTTTTATCTAGGTCGTCTTGAGCCTTTTTAATGCTTTCGCCATCTCCAAACATTTTCTCATAACCTAGTCTTAAAGCATTTGAGGCTAATAATAATTGATAAAATGTAGCTTTCAAAGGAAATAAAGATATAGTAATTAATCCGTTTACAACTTTACCTAACGCATCAAAGTTTTCACTAGTAGATGCTACTGCGTCATAGGTAGCTATTAACGCGTTGGCAACTTGTGATAATACTTCCTGTATTGTACCTAAAACAACACTAACGCCGTCCATGATTCTTTTATTCCTAGAGAACGCCTCTGTTAATCCTGCAATCAAAGCCACTACTAAGCCGATACCTGCCGCTTTTAAAGCAAGACCTACTTTAGATATAGCTTTTGCCATAATTGCAAACCCTCTTTTAGAGTTTCCTGCGGTTACTCCTATCGCCTCGACCTCTTTGTCTGTTTTTTCTGCCTGTTTCCCTATATCCTTAACACCTTTCTCGATGTCTTTTGTAGCTTTTACTGCATCTGTATCGTCTACCTTTAGCTTAATTTTTACCTCTTTCATTATTTTTTAGCTTTTATAATACGTTTTACTTTCCTTTTTAATCCTCTCCAAGTTATGACCATCTCGTTTCTACCCTTTGCTATTTCGGTATATTCCCCTGCGCCGTAAAACTCTCCTCGTCTTAGTATATCGATTACCTCTGTAATGTGGTTACTCATTTTGTACTATTGTTATATCTGTTGTTATTGAATCCTTTACGTATCGTATTATCATGCTACGAGTTCCAACCCCTACGCCTAAAGTTGTAACGCTTATTCCTGCTAAATTGTTATCCGTTCCAATTATTGAAGTAGTCGCCCAAGACGTACCAAATCCGTCGTCTATTTTTGTAACCGTATACCCCTCAATATTCTCCACGTTAAAAACTAAATTTTCAAATAATTTCCCCAAAGTTATAACCGACGGAATGTATACCCTATTTTGTAGGGTAGTATCAAAGCCGTTTATTAACTCTAACTTTGTTAATCCGTTTAAGAGGTTATAAGAGTACTTATTAATTCTGTAGTCTATTTCTCCGATTGCTATAACATCGTTTAGCTCGAGCCTTGTAACTATCTGTATAGGCAGGTTTGCGGTATACATAAACGTTCGCCTCTTTAACTCAAATATTGCCGTTATATAATCCTCGTAATGTATACTATATAAATTATTTACTAAAGTCTCGCCCGTAAAATTGCTAAACTCCGCCTCAAATAAATTAGAGTACATAGGATTTTCAACTCCAAAGTGATGTATTGGAGATAATAAACTTTGGTTTAGCTCTACGTCCACACCCAAGTCGTTAACGAATCGTATAGGCGTAGTAGATATATCCTGCCTTGTTACATAATGTAAAACAGGTTTAGGTACAACTTGGTTTAAATTGTCGTCTAGTATTACACCCGTTTGTATATTAGTATCTGTATCGGTAACTGCCGTATTTTGGTCTACCAAACGCTCAAAGTATATCTGTTCAAATGGTAGCTTTACCTCTAGCGTATCGCCGTCTATTAATTTCCTAGGCGTCAAGCTCTCGTATACATTTACAAGCGATGCTCCGTAACCTTGTCCGTCCGCCGCCTGTTTTTGAAACTGCATATTCATAATAGTACTCGGCTCCTCAAACTCAAAAGAAATGCGTTTTAAAAGCTCGCCTCTGTCTACGTCAAACTTTGCGAAATCTATATATTTAGTTGCGTCGTATCTTTGCCCTTGAGCGTAGTAGGAATCCAAAGTATTAACGTAGATACTGCCGTCGTCTTTTGGAATCGCTACAAGTTTAAACATATTAAAAATGCCTTTGAGAAAGTCAACGATTTTTAACTCTGGCATCTCGTCGCCTATTATTACATTATTAACTAGAGTTTGATTTACTCCATAAGTTATATTTGATGGATATTGCGGAGAATTATTTACAAACGGAGTAACAGTTACAGATGACGAAAACACAATTTTTGCATTACTTTTTACATACCATTCAAGATTAAAAATAGTCGTGCCGCTAGGCGAAACTAAGGAAATTTCTCTAGCTACAATGCCGTCGCCGTTCGCAAATTGCTCACTGCTCCACGCATAAAATTGACTACCAGTATCTGCGTTTCTAACTACAAGGGTATAAGGTACATTCTCATAACCTGCCGCAGGTTGTATAAGTTGTTTTATTAAAAAAAATGTCCTATTGATTCCCGTTCTTATAGTTGTAAAAGTTCCTATATTAGTACTTAAATTTATATAAGTTTCGTCTCCGCTTGTAAAGTCTACAATATCCTCTCCGCCACCTATCGCCGCCTTCTCGTCTGCCTTGAGCCAAAGGTATTGCTCCGCAAACTCTGTAGTACTAAAGAAATCCCTAGAAAATACTATAGGATTCTCGTAGGTTGCAGCGTTGTATTTCGCCTCGATTGCCTCGATTATTTTAGATAGCTTTACGCTAGGTCTAAGGTCGCTCCAAACTACGCCCGTAGCGTGTGAGGTACTCGCTGCGTTTGCTATGTTTATAGTTGTATCGTTTATATCTGCCGCTCCCGAATGGCTGTTATAAAAATAACGCTTGTTAGCCATTAATGTATAAGCTAGGTCGCCACCAAATAACGCGCCTTGTAACCCTGCTATAACAGACGTACTCGTCCATTCGTGGTTTAACGCAGGAAAAGATAAATCGCTTAGTAAATCCTCGCCTATTGTATCCGAGATGTTAGGCAGATTCCCAAAGAAATTAATTGTATAACTCTCAAGCCTACCCTTTACTATATTACACTTGTTTAGCCTCCATTTTCCGAGCTTGAAAGGTACGCCGTCAATATCAATACTACCCTCTACTTTACTCCTAGCATCGAATCCGTTATCTATAGACGCATTATACCAATGTTTAAACAAGCGATTATTGTTTTTACTAGCAGGTACTGTAAAACTCTTAGAGTAATCGCCTGTATTTTTAGTAATATCGCTCACATCTAAAACAGAGCTTACAATATCTACGCTCTCGTCTGCGTATTGGTCTAGTAATTCGCCGTTAATAAATAGATTAACCATGCTTATATGTTGTTTATTTCGTTGTAACTCATTTCAAACGTCATAGTATAGTTAATAAGCCTATCGTTTTGCCTTGTCTTGAATTTCTGCGAGGTCTTTTTTATGTTTAAAGGCGTGTATACATCGCCTTGTCTTGTATATGGTTGGCTAACAAAACTCCAGATTCGCTCTGTTAGTAGTATTTGCTTTAGTACTTCGTTCATATCCTCGTCAAGCCAACCCGTTTCCGCCGTTAATGTAGTGCGACCTTGAACGCCATACCTTACAAACTGATGGAATCCGTCCGACGCCTGCCCTCTGTTAGTCTCAAAGCTGCTATCCGTTACGTCTATAGTCTCCTCTTGCTTTTTAAAGAATGTAAAGCTCTGCAAAGCGCCGTCTTTATTTTGAAAAAATACATCTAAGGGAGTATACTTACATTCGTCGGTTAGGTCTAGCGTTGTCGTTTTGCCTTGCCAGACTATTTCTATATAAGCCTCGTCTACTGCTGTAGACAAATCAATCCACACGTATTTTACTATCTCGCTACTCTCGTCGGATTCGGCAGGTATAGCAGAGTAATTTATATCTAAACTAGGATAAGATTTCACCGTTATAGTATCTGGAGAGGGAGATACAGGCACGTAGATAGGAAACACAAAGTTTCCGTCTCGATTTACTTTATACTCTTGAGGATTTAAAAGCGTTTTATTAGACACCGTCGTTACATTTCTGCCCTCGTTTCCGTAAGCATACCCTAGCGTCATTATCTGAGTAGTCTCATGGTACAAGGTAGCGACTGCGTCATAGGTTACGTAAGTATATACCCATTGTTGATTATTGCCGTCTATTAATTGTACTTCAGAAACTAACGAAATAGACGGCTCAGTGAATTCTATATAGTCTTGAATTATAGCGTTTATGTTTATACTATGCGAGCCTGTTGATGCCGTTGTATTTTGGTAGGTTATCTGGTAGCTATTGGTAGAGTCTGGAGTAGACTTGTCGCCATTCCAAACCCAAACGTTTAGCGTATACTTTGCGCAAGTTACACCCCCATACACTAAAGGAGTATCTATATAAAACGGACTTAATGCTCTTATCATTTTGTTATTGTTACGTTATCACTTTTAATATTTATTCCGTCGATAAGGTCAAGAGCGAAAGCCTCGCCTATCTCGTCGCCTAGTTTTAGTACTTCATTATCTAGAGCGTCTGTAAAGAAATGCGTCGTTTCGATTCCTGTGTGGTATACACTATTAGCAATCGCATAAAGCAAACCTTTACGACTTGTAAATTTTCCCTTTGCATCTCTAGGAGCTATACCCTTGCGGATAGTCCACCCGTTAAAAGCCATAAACGGCGGCTTTTTATCTTTGTACTTAAACTTATTATTTGTTACCTTTTTAAGTTTCCAAGCTGCGCCCGTTACTTTTTTGCCCTTTACTTTTTTATCCGCTCTTTTACCTCCGACACCTTTAACCCCTGCGTCTACATATTCCCAATAATCCGCTAGAGTAAACTCTATAGAGCTACGCTTTACTTTATAGGATAGGTTTTTAGATAGGTTGCTATTGCCTTTCTTTTTTTTCTTTAGATTAGCTCTTGCCTGCGTTACTACATTACTCCCTAGAGTATTAAATATTTTCGTTACACTTCCCAAAAGCAAAAGCTAGTTTCGTCTATTGGCATCTCTACCTCTAGGCTCATATCCCAACCGTCTAACAGGTTTTTGTCTGAGTAAGTTATCTGCGTCAAGGTCGGACTATCCGACGCTGTTATATTGTTGTCTGCAAAGTCTCTATGCATTTTAACCCAAAGCGCATTTAAGCAAGAGAGCGTACCATTGTAGTTATCTACCTCATTATCGTTGAGGTAAAATTTATCGTTTACATTCTCGTTATTAATGTCTCTAATATCTAGGCATTGTATATTAAGGCTAAAGGTAATCGTAGCGTTTGAGCTAAACGTTGCGTCTGTTATATCGATATTAAACAACGGGAATATATCGCCCTTATTCAAATCAATATCCGCGCCCGTCGTGATTGTTTTAACAAATACGTCTTGCTCTGCTAAACTCCTTATATATCTTAATAGTCTACTATATGCGTTCATTCTATAATTGTGTTACGTTATTTCCTTTCCTTAGTATTGCCTCCATATTTTGCCTGTCTAACTTATGAGCTAGGAACGTGTGAAACTCATGTACCTTTGTTTCTAGCACTCTGTCGATTTTCAGTATATCATTGCTCGCCATCATATCAATAGTTACGTACCACCCCCATTTTGAGAAATAGTCTACCGCTTGTTTTTCTCCTCCACTTGACTCGTATATTTCTGGATAGCCTCCTTTAATTCTCTCGATAAACTCCAAAAAAAAACCAGAGCGCCGTTAACTATATTCATAGGGCAACTTCGCATCTCCTCACATAGAGCCTTATCGTACTTATAGGGCAGTATCTCATAGTTGCCGAAAGCGTCCTCATTCGTAACCCTACGAAATAAGATAGCTATAATCTTATGCATCTCTTTAAAGTCCATTCCTATAGTGCTGAGGTCTACATATTCCGCCGTCGTTATCTCGTCTAGGTTTGGGATAAAGCCGTACTCTACTCCATTAAGCATAAACCGCTCCTCAAATTCTACGTCTTGCTCACATGCTGCTATAATCTGCGCCATCAAACCCTCGTAGTCTGTGTATACTAATTTCTTTACATCTTGTTTTTTCATTCCTGTAAACAAAGATATAACCCTCTCAATCATTCCCTGCTCTGTCATCTTATCCTCTCTCGCTCTGAGCGCCTCAAACTTGACGTATTGGTCTAGAGTAATATCTGCGATATTTTCGGGTACACTAATTTTAATAGTCTCTGTCATATAATAAAAACGATTTTTGCTTAGTATTGTTTCTTTACCTTATTTCTATTTTGCCACGATTAGCCAATAGGTGTAATACTCCATACCTCAGCGCGTCCAGACTATGGTTGTACATATCGCAAGCTAACTGCGCGCCCTTGTCTGTGTATACGTAGTTGTTTAACTCCTTTGCCATATTCGTAGAGTCTGCATCGACGACAAGCTCATAGTCTTGAATTAATGAGATACCTGCCGCGATACTCCCTGCGCCTTTCTTAGCGCCTCTAATATTGAGACCTAGCTTTTGTAACTCTGCGATAGTTCCTGCGCTTGCGCTATCTCCTATAATCAAATTACGCCCTGCTCTCTGTCTATTGATTGCGTATATTTCGGAGATGGTAATCTTCGACTTGTATAGCTCCTCCTTTGCGTAGATTATTTTCTTTTTTTTATCTATAGCAATAGCGACTAAGGTTGTCGGGTCTGTGAATCCGTAATCCTGTCCGTAGATAACTTGCAACCCGTCGGGGTTAAATTCGCCAAAGCGCCAATTTGTATAGACGACTCCCTCCGCTTTTGAAAGCCAAGAGCCTAAAACGACGTGCTTATATTTTATCGGATTGCTAACTTTCATATCCTCGAAATAATCTAGTATCTCGTCGGGTACAAACTCAAGACAATCGAGGTAGGACGTATGTATATAACAGACGTTATCCTTTACGCCGTTGTATCCCTCTTGCACGCCTCTACTCTCAAAGTATTTCATATAGATAAAATGCTCCTTACTCGTAGGGTTTAAGATTAAGACCTTTATATTTCGGTTTGGATTGCTTGCGTCGTTACCTCTAATTGATAACACTATCTTGTCGTAGATTGCCTCGTCTTGCATCTCCTCCGCCTCGTCTAGTATAAGCATGGAGAAATCTTTTAACCCCTTGAGGTTTGCAGTCTGGACTCCAGAGCCTGCCTTTAATCCTTTAAAGACTATCTTGCTTTTATTGAATTTTGAGACAATCCTATTTTGCTGCGACTCGAAAAAACTCTCCATATTCATGAGTTCGATTTTCTCCTCTACCTCAGCAAATATAGAATCCTTTAGAGAGGCGTTTGTATACCTGCTGTAAAGTATTCGATGTCCATACCTCGTGCAACTATTTAAAGCGCTTAGAGACGTCGCAAATGACTTCTGAGAGAATCTGCCACCTGTTATAATAAACGTATCCACGCCGTCGGGTATATTAAACAAGGGCGAAAATTTTGGGCTTATGTTTACGCTACTCATTCTCTGGGGTTACGTCGATTGCTGAGGTAAATGAAATCGTCGGAATGTTTACGCTATTTCCCTCTGAGGTTATATCCACGCTCTGCATTGGTTTACCGACTGTATACTCTAGGTAGAGCTTTGCGCTTTGAACGTCTCCAGACATCGCGCTTGCCTCTAGTGTTTGGAATACGGCTATAAAGTTTTCTTGAGAGGTTGCCTCGTTTATTAATTGCTTAAATGGGTTTTTGCGCCTGTCTATGCCTTTGGCTTTTGTAGACCAACCGCCGTTCCCTTTTGATAATTTATTCATATCTAATAGGTACTAACTATTAGTGTTAACCCTATTATATAAACGAATTATAATATATATTGTTTCTTATATAAAAAAACCCCACCAATTAAGGCAGGGCAAACTAAAACAAAATTAAA
>Ga0208660_1000460_pt1 | contig 16276 bp, 18 predicted proteins | sample DEB08_DNA_13_FD_184527 | JGI IMG/M metagenome (GOLD analysis project Ga0208660, IMG submission 184527) | Aqueous microbial communities from the Delaware River and Bay under freshwater to marine salinity gradient to study organic matter... | ecosystem: Environmental > Aquatic > Marine > Coastal ... | reverse complement strand
AGTTTAAGTTGAACAGACCAAAAGGACACCTGATGCCGATCACAGCCCATGAAATCGAAAGCCTGCTGCGCGAAAGTTTCCCAGACGCCACGATCAACGTGCAAGGCGATGATGGCGCGCATTATGCAGCCGAAGTCATCGACGAAAGCTTTCGGGGCAAGAACCGAGTGCAGCAACAGCGTGCGGTTTATGCAGCGCTCAAAGGTAAAATGGACGGCAACAATGGTGAATTGCACGCTTTGGCACTGACGACCAAAGTCCCTGACTGACAAACAAATAAAATCGAACATCCACGCGCAGCGCCCGCGCGTCAAAGCCGGAGACAATAACATGGCAATCGAAGACCAAATCAAAGAAACTGTCACATCAAGCGACGTCGTTCTATTCATGAAGGGCACAAAGTCCATGCCACAGTGCGGGTTTTCATCCCGTGTGGCAGGCGTTTTGAACTTTATGGGCGTTGAGTTTAGCGACGTGAACGTTCTGGCTGACGATGCAATCCGCCAAGGCATCAAGGATTATTCGGATTGGCCAACTGTTCCGCAGCTTTATGTCAAAGGCGAGTTCGTCGGCGGCTGCGATATCATCACCGAGATGACATTGTCAGGCGAGTTGGACACCCTTTTCACTGAAAATGGTGTGACCTTCGACCAAGACGCCGCAGACAAAATCCGCGAAGCAAACGGATAATGGTGTTGGAGGGCGCTTTGCCCTCCATCCCTTACACTGCTTCGATCTGATCGGCCAAAGCTTCGGCACGTGCTGCAAGCTCTGCCAGACCTTCCGCGACATGCGCGGGAACAACCGGCACCTCAACACGCACTGGTTCCGCTTTTGGCTGCGCATTCAGCTTTTCGACATACGTCCGCGCTTCGGCCATCTCGGCCTCAAGTTCGCGCACTTTGTCCTCTAGTCCTGCGGTTTTATCTGCCAACATCAAACCTGCCATCAGCAACATACGTGCTTCGGGCAACCGGCCGATTTGTTCGGCCAAATGCTGCGCCTCAACATCAAGCATAGCCGCAGCAGAGTGCAGGAAGTGTTCTTCGCCCTCTTGGCAGGCGACCTCAAATTTCCGACCGGCAATCGCGATTTCAACCTGTGGCATTGGCGCTCTCCGCGATCAGGGGTTTCAGTTCGGTTAGGATCGCGTCCATTTCGGCAGCGTCTGCTGACCGTTGCGCATGCAATGCCGCGATTTCTGCAGCAACCGCATCACTGTGCAGTTCTGGCGCAAGGCCGGTCGTGACCGTTTCACGCAATTGCGTATTCATTTCACGCAATTGGACGTTGGAGGCCCGCAGCTTCTGCAACTCTCCGTCCAGCTTCATCAATTGGCTACGCTGGGTTTCAACGCGGGCAGTCAATGACGTCACTTGCGTATCTTGACGCTCTTTCAAAATAGCGACCCGCTGAACAAGTTCCGCATTTGCAGCGCGTTCTTTTTCAAGGTCTGCGGTTAAGTTGGCGTCAGACGCGCCTTGAACCAAACGACCATCAAGGCCCTTTCTGATCCGGTCAAGCGCATCGGTAATGCGCCCCTCTAATGCACTAATGTCACTCATCTACCCGTCCTTTCGCAGCAAGGTTTCCCTTTGCGTGCACTTTGCTTGGCGGCCGCCCTACGCGCTTTTCAGCATCGCCAAACCGAATCGTCGCCTTTGGAAAGCAGGTTAAGCGATCCCCCGTGCGCCCGCAAACGGCCATGCGCCTGAAATAAGAAGAACTTAGCCGTCGCGCTTGATCTTGGATGGGGGCCTGATATGACGCTGGGCAAGCATGATGCCCTTCTTTGTTAATAGGATCTGATCACTTTGGATATTGCAGCCCTCCGCTCCGCCCACCCTGACCATTGGAAAAAGGCCACCGCCATTCGCACATTGACGCTGGACGCGGTTGCGGCTGCGAACTCTGGCCACTCTGGTATGCCGATGGGCATGGCCGATGTCGCGACAGTACTTTTTGAAAAGCACCTGTCGTTTGACCCCAAAGCCCCGCACTGGCCGGATCGTGACCGCTTTATCCTGTCCGCAGGTCACGGATCGATGCTGCTATATTCCCTGATGTACCTGACCGGCTACGAAGACATGCCGCTCGCGCAGATCAAGGACTTCCGCCAATGGGGCGCAAAAACTGCGGGCCACCCTGAGTTCGGCCATGCCCGCGGCATTGAAACGACGACAGGTCCTTTGGGCCAAGGCATCGCTAACTCCGTGGGTTTCGCCATTGCCGAAGAAATTCAGCGCGCCACATGGGGCCAAAAAATCGTCAACCACCACACCTATGTGATGGCAGGCGACGGCTGTCTGATGGAAGGTGTCAGCCAAGAAGCAATCGCCCTTGCCGGTATGCAAAAGCTGCGCAATCTGATCGTGTTCTGGGACAACAACAACATCACGATCGACGGCACCGTTGATATTGCGGACATTACAAACCAGCCTATGCGCTTTGAAGCGTCAGGTTGGCACGTGCAGTCCATTGATGGTCACGATCCAGAGGCGATTGATGCGGCCATCACGGCCGCCAAAAAAGACCCTCGCCCTTCGATGATCGCCTGCAAAACGCATATCGCATTGGGCCACGCCGCACAGGACACGTCCAAGGGTCACGGCGCATTGACCAACGCCGACCAGTTAAAAGCCGCAAAGGAAGCTTACGGCGCGCCACTTGGTGCGTTCGAAGTTCCAGCCGACGTCAAAGCGCAGTGGGAAGCAATGGGAACACGCGGTGCCGCCGCACATGCCGAATGGCACGCGCGTTTCAACAACCTGTCTGCAAGCAAGCAAAACGAATTCAATCGCATCTATGCCGGCGACGCGCCAAAGCGTTTGGCGTCAACCATCCGCGCTTTGAAAAAGCAGATCAGCGAGACTGCACCATCGGTTGCGACCCGCAAATCATCTGAAAACGTCCTCGCTGCGATCAACCCGATCATGCAAGAAACCATCGGTGGTTCTGCCGATTTGACGGGTTCCAACAACACGCTGACATCGGACATGGGTGTGTTTCACCCCAATACCCGCAAGGGCCGCTATATCTATTACGGTGTCCGCGAGCATGGCATGGCCGCAGCAATGAACGGCATGGCGCTTCACGGCGGCGCGCGTCCATATGGCGGCACATTCATGTGTTTCACTGACTATGCACGCGGCGCAATGCGCCTGTCTGCGTTGATGGGCATTCCGACAACATACGTGATGACCCACGACAGCATCGGCCTTGGCGAAGATGGGCCGACCCACCAGCCGGTCGAGCATTTGGCAATGATGCGCGCGACACCGAACTTTAACGTGTTCCGCCCTGCTGATACGGTCGAAACCGCCGAAGCTTGGGAACTGGCGCTGACCGCTCAGAAAACCCCCAGCATGCTGGCCCTGACACGTCAAAACCTGCCAACTGTGCGGCTTGAACACAAAGGCAAAAATCTGACAGCCCAAGGCGGATATGTTCTGGTCGATGCGATTGCAAAGCGTCAGGCAATCTTGATGGCAACAGGCTCCGAAGTGTCCATTGCCATGCAAGCCCGTGATCTGCTTGAGGCCGAAGGCATCGGTACACGCGTTGTGTCCATGCCCTGCTGGGAACTGTTCGAAGAACAGGACGAAGCCTACCGCAAGCGCGTCTTACCGGGCGGCCCTGTGCGCGTCGCGATCGAAGCGGGCATCCGCTTTGGCTGGGACCGCTGGTTGTTCGGCGAACGTGGCAAGCGCGAAAAGTCAGGCTTTATCGGCATGCACGGTTTTGGCGCATCCGCACCAGCAGAAGAACTTTACGAACAGTTCGGTATCACTGCCAAAGATACTGCTGCTAAAGTAAAATCTTTGCTGAAATAGATATTAATGAGCGGTCATGGCGCCACGTTTTGCGCTGTGACCGCTCGTCCACGACTTACGTACGCGTGAACAACACCGGAAACCAATCGCTCCGTAGCTTTTGACCAGCTTCCATTCCATGCCCTGGAAATGGCGGAGACGTCGGACCGGGCCGTTCCACATAACGCGCATCATCCCCCAGCAGACGCAGTGAAAAGGCCCGCCTGCGCGCACCTGCTGCATTCCCGCGCGCGCCGTGCAGAATACGGTAGTGAAACGCGACGGCATCGCCCGGTTCCATTTCATATTCGACGATATCCATACCTTCTGTATCCGGATCAGGTACGGGCATGAAATCAGCATCGTCAGGGTAAAAATCCGTTTCTGACAACCAGCGCGTCGGCAAAACCGCGCGCGGCCACTTATGCGATCCCTTAACACAGCGCAGTGACGCCGCGCGTACGGGATCAAGCGGCGACCAGAAACTGACGGTCTGCGCGCCTTCTACGAAATAATAGGGGCTGTCTTGGTGCCAAGGCGTGGGCTTGGACGTTCCCGGTTCTTTGACCAAAACATGATCGTGGAAAAGCTGGCAAGTTTGCGATTGCATGAGATCAGCGGCCACTTCTGCGGCGGGGGACTGGCGTGCTGCAGCTTCAAACGGGGCGATCCGGCTCCAGTTGCAATAGTCATCAAAAAAGCGCCCTGCCTCGCCATCATACAAATTCTCGGCGGCATAAGGTCCGGGTTCGGCCATATTAGTGTCGATCCCTGCCCGTAAAGGTTCCACCCAATCGGCAAAAAGACCCTTTACCAAAACCACCCCGTCGCGCTGGTAAGTATCGATATGTTGTTGCGTGATCAAAGAGTGCATGGGGATGTCCTATTATTGCCGTGATCACTCTATGCATCACTGGATCGATTCGACAGCCCATCAGGTTGTTTGCGGTAACACACCTTGCGCCAGTCGGATTCGTTATCGCTAACAGTATATGTTATCGTTAACATATTGATGCAGCACGCTTTTTGAGTTCCCACATGCTGCACACCCCCGTATACAACCCGTAATCGAACGGACGCGCAGGGATTTAGCCAATGACAGTCACAATCGGGATCAACGGCTTTGGCCGGATCGGGCGTTGCACATTGGCGCATATCACCGAAGCGGCACGCAATGACGTGCAGGTCGTCAAGATCAACGCGACAGGCCCGATCGAAACGAACGCACATTTGCTAAAGTACGACAGCGTGCATGGCCGCTTTGGCAGCCCGATAAAAGTGACGGGCAACACACTTGATTTAGGACGTGGTCCAATTGACGTGATGTCTACTTATGACCCAACCGAACTTGATTGGGACGGTGTTGATGTTGTGCTGGAATGCACTGGCAAGTTTAATGACGGTGAACTCTCTGCGGTGCACCTTGATCGCGGTGCCAAAAAGGTTCTGATTTCTGCCCCTGCCACCAATGTTGACCGCACGGTCGTCTACGGTGTGAACCACCGCGATCTGATCGCGTCAGAGCGGATGGTGTCCAACGGATCCTGCACGACCAATTGCCTCGCGCCACTTGCAAAGGTTCTGAACGACGCGATCGGGATCGAACGCGGGATTATGACGACAATCCACAGCTACACAGGCGATCAACCGACGCTCGACCGTCGCCATAGTGATTTGTACCGCGCCCGCGCGGCTGCCATGGCGATGATCCCGACCTCAACTGGTGCCGCCAAAGCATTGGGCGAAGTGTTGCCGGAACTCGCCGGCAAATTGGACGGCACAGCAATGCGGGTCCCTACCCCGAATGTCAGCGCAGTTGATCTGACATTTGAGGCTGGAAAATCCGTCACCGTCGCCGAAGTAAACGCAATCGTTGCCGAGGCCGCAGGCGGTTACATGGGCATGGTCATGTCCTACGACGCTGAAGCAAAAGTCAGCATCGACTTTAACCATACCACTGAAAGCTGCATTTTCGCACCGGATCAAACCAAAGTCGTCGGCGGCAGAACCGTACGGGTCTTGGCATGGTACGATAACGAATGGGGCTTTTCCGCGCGTATGGCCGATGTGGCGGCAACAATGGGGCGCTTGCACTAAGCAAGGTCTTTGCCATTTCTTAAGCATCTCGCTACATCGTTATGCTATGACAAATACGATCGCCATCTGGTTAGCATTGATGATCGCAGCATTGCTTGCGTTCGATTATTTCCAATATGACTGGGCAAACACAGTATTCCTGCTGCGCAAACTATTAGAGCTGATTGAATGGCTCGCCTTCTGGCGATAACCGCGATCAACGGTTGACCTTTCCGCATAAATCGCAATGTTAGCGCCAACATCGACCCTTTAGGAGAATATCATGGCCGTTAAAGTAGCTATCAATGGATTTGGCCGCATTGGCCGCAACATCTTGCGCGCCATAGTCGAAAGTGGACGCACCGATATCGAGGTCGTCGCGATCAACGATCTTGGCCCAGTTGAAACCAATGCGCACCTGCTGCGCTTCGACAGTGTGCACGGTCGCTTTCCTGCGACGGTGACCACAACTGAAACGACAATCGACGTGGGCCGTGGACCGATCGATGTGACCGCAATCCGCAACCCAGCTGATCTGCCTTGGGCGCATATCGACGTGGTTCTGGAATGCACCGGTATCTTTACATCCAAAGAAGCCTGCCAAGCGCATCTTGATAATGGCGCCAGCCGCGTACTGATTTCGGCCCCCGGCAAAGACGCTGACAAAACAATCGTTTACGGCGTGAACCACGATACGCTGACCAGCGACGACATCATTGTATCTAACGCATCTTGCACAACGAACTGTCTGTCGCCGGTCGCCAAAGTACTGAACGATGCCATTGGCATCACCAAAGGCTTTATGACCACGATCCACAGCTACACAGGCGACCAGCCTACATTGGATACAATGCACAAAGACCTGTACCGCGCACGCGCGGCTGCTTTGTCAATGATTCCGACCTCGACAGGTGCGGCCAAAGCGGTTGGATTGGTCTTGCCAGAACTGAACGGTAAACTGGACGGCGTTGCCATTCGCGTCCCAACGCCTAATGTTTCCGTCGTTGACCTGACCTTCGAATCATCAAGAAACACAACGGTGGAAGAGGTGAACAACGCAATCATCGCAGCCGCTGATGGTCCTTTGAAGGGTGTTTTGGCCTACACCGATCTGCCAATGGTCAGCTCTGACTTCAATCACGATCCACATTCTTCGATCTTCCACTTGGACCAGACCAAAGTGCTGGACGGCAATATGGTGCGTATTTTGACGTGGTATGACAACGAATGGGGCTTCTCGAACCGGATGGCTGACACTGCCGTTGCGATGGGCAAGCTGATCTAAACCACCCTACTTTACGAAGACTTCAAAAAAGCCGGCCTGATTGGGTCGGCTTTTTTATTGAGCATTCTACAAACGTCGCCATGCATTCACTGCATATCTGATAGCGCTAACTGGGCGTTGTGCTGCGCTGCAGCATTGCTAAGTAATAGGACAAGACCAACAAACGCGATGACTTAAAAGGAGCACGCAGATGACCATATTGAACACAGTTCGCAAAGCATTCGAAAAGCGCGTGGCCTACAGCCGCCTCAAGCATGACCTGGCAACCATGCCCCAAGAAACCGCCATTGACCTTGGCATGTTTCGCGAAGACGCCAGCAAGATCGCAAACAAAGCGATCTACGGCTAACCGCTACCGCGCGTCCAAACTCGCCAAGAACGCATCAATGCGACCTATGTATCCACCTTGTCCGGCAAGGTTGTTATGGGTCGCATTTTCAACGGCATGAAACGTCACATGTAGACCTGCATCCTGCATCATCGTAGCTAATCGCTGCCCGTTTGAAATGGGGATCAACTGATCTGAAGTGCCATGCTGGATCAGCACTGGGGCTGAGAGTGCTGGCACATCAGCGGCGGAATTCCACTTTTGCACACCTGGCATAAAGCACGCAGGCAACCACGATGCTTTCGTCATCAATTCGCACATCTTCACATAAGGCGCATCAAGCATGATCGCTGCCACAGGCCGTGATGCCCCAACATGGATCGCTAGCCCCGTCCCCATTGAATAGCCATGCACTGCAATCGGCCCGTCATGCTGCGTTGCAAGCCAATCATATGCGGCCAATGCATCAGCTTTCAGCCCTGCTTCTGACGGTATACCAGCAATCCCGCCGCCGCCCGGATACTCCATTGCAGCCAATGTGCGGCCCGCCTCTTGATGGGCATTCAGCGTGTTCGTAAAATACGCAAGTGCGCCGCCGTTACCCATGAAAAACAAGACAGCAAGTGGGTCATTGCCGCGCGCAGTGGCCATCGCAACCCCACGGTCCGAGACAACGTCTTGGTTGAAATCAGGGTTATTGAAAGGATCAGGGCCAAAGGGATAAAGAAGTTGCGGGTGGATCAGAACCATCGCGATTGCATAGGCAAGATATGTTCCACCTAGCATCAGCAGCCACTTCAATCGCTAAACCGTTCCAACAGCGCAGCTTTGACAGCCGGAGTGACAAATTTCGACACATCCCCACCCAAGCGCGCAATCTCTTTGACCAGCTTTGATGCAATCGCCTGATGCTGCGCCTCTGCCATCAGGAACACGGTTTCAATCGTGTCGTCCAGCGCGCGGTTCATGCCAACCATTTGATATTCATATTCAAAATCGGCAACAGCACGTAGGCCGCGAATGATGATAGTTGCGCCCACATCGTTGGCGCAATGGGTTAACAGGTTGTCAAAAGGACGAACAACCACTTCGCAACCGGTGGCTTGGGTCAGCAAGCCTACTTCGATTTCAATCATGGCCACGCGTTCTTCTAGCGTAAATAGCGGGCCCTTATCGCGGTTTACCGCAACGCCAATCACCAAACGATCAACAAGTGAACAAGCACGACGAATGATGTCGATATGCCCATGCGTCACCGGATCAAATGTGCCGGGGTAAAGTCCTACGCGCATGGCGGTCCTCGTCTTAGCTTTGTTTGGGACAAGCAACATGATTGCGCGCCGAAATGCAAGCTGGGGCTAGTGCCCCATGATCATCCCTTCAAGGGATTCCTTTTCCATCGCGAGTTGCGCCAAACGCCCTTTAACCGCATCCCCGATTGAGATCAGACCAACCATCTTGCCATCGTCCATCACAGGCAAGTGGCGAAACCGGCCCTCTGTCATCATCTCGAGTACCTCGAGTGCGGAATTAGAGGGGCTGCATGTGACCAACTTGGATGTCATCAAAGCGCTGACGGGATCGCTTAAGCACCCTGTTCCGCGCTTGCCAAGTTCGCGCACAATGTCACGTTCCGACAAAATACCGTCCAGCGACGATCCGTCCTTTGACACAACAACTGTACCAATACGGTGTTGGGACAAAAGTTTAGCGGCGTCAGTCACCGTCGATGTGGGCGTTACCGAAATCACACCCACGTCAGGCTTTGATTTCAAAATTTGCGAAACGATCATGTCAGGGCTCCTTGAATTGGCTCCATATTGCTAGCGTCTCAAATGAAAGGCTCTGCTGTCAAGCGTGCCATGTGTTCTAAGCGCACAACTTCGTCTTGCATCCCCTTTCGCAGGGCCGTGGCAAAGCGTGAAAGCCGGTCAGAATGTCGGTCTGACGTATGGCGCACCAGATAGAATGCACGGGTCAAAGCAACCTCGCGCACCAGTACCTGCCGCAGTTCAGGCGCGAAGGGCAGTGCAAAGTCATGAACAATCCCCACGCCCGCTTGCCGGATCATCTGCAATTGCACCGCTACTGAATTTGAGGCCAGTTGCACCCCAGAAACACCTGCTTCGCCAAGGTAGTCCAGTTCTTTGTCAAAAATCATATCAGAAATATACCCGACAATCCGGCGGGTATTTAGTTGCGCAACAGTGGTCAGCGGTTCCGCATCCGCCCGCATCGCAAGGTGCAGTTGATAATCTGTAATCTTTTGGACTGTCAGGCGCCCTGCAGCGGGTGGGCTGACTGCAATCGCCATATCCGCCTCGCGACGTGATAAATTCACGACCCTTGGCAGGGCCAGTATCTGGACTTCAAGATCAGGGTTTTCGGCCTGGATCGCTGCACAGACCTGCGGCAACAAGAAATTCGCAGCACCGTCAGGCGCACCGATCCTGATCTGTCCGGTCAGCCCTTCAGATGCGCCCTGCCCTTCGTCGATTGCGCGCACAAGGTGATGTTCAGCTTCGGTCGCTTTGTCACGCATCCGTTCGCCCAAATCCGTCAGCGCATAGCCAAGCGGTGATTTCACAAACAGGGCGGCGCCTAATTCCCGCTCTAGCCGCGCGATGCGTCTGCCAACAGTCGATGGGTCCATCTTGAGCTGCCGCGAAGCCCCCGTCAGACCATCCGCACGCGCGACCGCCAAAAATACACGCACATCATCCCAGTTTTCCATCAAAGACCTGCATTTTTGCAAAATGGTTTTGGCATATTCGATCTTTTACACCGAAAAATGCAAGCCTATAGTTGGCCCAACTGAATTCTATGGAGGATACTATGCAAGAACTGACCCACTACATTGGCGGCGCGCACGTCAAAGGCACATCAGGCCGCTTTGCTGATGTTTACAATCCAGCCACGGGTGAAGTCCAAGCAAAGGTCCCGCTGGCCAACGCCGAAGAGATGGCGCAAGCCGTCGCAATCGCAGCCAAGGCACAGCCCGCATGGGCCGCCGTGAACCCACAACGCCGCGCGCGTGTTATGATGGCCTTTGTTGGCCTGCTAAACCGCGACATGGATAAGCTGGCAGAGGCGCTGAGCCGCGAGCACGGCAAGACCATTCCAGACGCCAAAGGCGACGTGATCCGCGGGCTAGAAGTTGTTGAATACTGCATTGGTGCGCCAGAACTGCTGAAGGGCGAATTCACCGACAGCGCAGGCCCCGGCATTGATATGTATTCGATGAAACAAGCACTGGGTGTCACTGCTGGCATCACGCCTTTCAACTTTCCGGCGATGATCCCGATGTGGATGTTCGCCCCCGCCATCGTTTGCGGCAACGCATTTATCCTCAAGCCATCAGAGCGTGATCCATCTGTCCCGCTGATGCTGGCCGAACTGATGGAAGAAGCAGGCCTGCCCAAAGGCATCTTGCAAGTCGTCAACGGCGACAAAGAAGCCGTCGATGCGATCCTTTATGATGAAACCATCCAGTCGGTTGGCTTTGTTGGATCAACAGCGATTGCCGAATACATCTACGGGACAGGCTGTGCGCAAGGTAAGCGCGTGCAGTGCTTTGGCGGCGCAAAGAACCACATGATCATCATGCCCGATGCTGACATGGAACAAGCCGCGGACGCGCTTGTTGGTGCCGGTTACGGTGCGGCGGGTGAACGCTGCATGGCAATTTCCGTCGCAGTTGCTGTCGGCGACGATACCGCAGACCGTCTGCTAGAAAAGCTGATCCCGAAAGTCGAAGCACTCAAGGTTGGCCCCTACACATCCGGCAATGACGTGGACTACGGCCCAGTTGTAACAGCCGCTGCAAAAGCCAACATTGAACGCCTTGTGCAAACAGGCATCGACCAAGGTGCAAAACTGGTCGTCGACGGGCGTAACTTTAACCTGCAAGGCTATGAAGACGGCTTTTTCGTAGGGCCACATCTGTTCGACAACGTCACAAAAGACATGGACATCTACAAGTACGAGATCTTTGGCCCCGTTCTGTCCACAATCCGTGCAAAAGACTATGAAGAAGCACTGACCCTTGCGATGGACCATGAATACGGCAACGGCACCGCAATCTATACCCGCGACGGCGACACGGCACGTGACTTTGCCGCGCGCATCAATATCGGCATGGTCGGCATCAACGTGCCAATTCCGGTACCGCTGGCCTATCACACCTTCGGCGGTTGGAAAAAATCCATGTTCGGCGACCTGAACCAGCACGGACCAGATGCGTTCAAATTCTACACGCGGACCAAAACGATCACATCGCGCTGGCCATCAGGCATCAAAGAAGGCGGCGAATTCTCTATCCCAGTGATGGAATAACCGAACCAGTAAAGGCCCACCCGATGCGGTGGGCCTTTTGCTTGCCAAGCCTTGCAGCACTGCGCACCATTAGATCACCAAGTGCGACGCGAAAAAGGAGCCTTCCAACGTGGACTTCGCCCTGACAGATGAACAATCCGCCATTTTCGATTTGGCGCAAGCATTTGGTCGATCCCACATCGCCCCCCATGCCCGCAAATGGGAGGCCGACGGAACAATACCCAAAGAGCTTTGGTCGCAATTGGCCGAGCTTGGATTTGGCGGGCTTTATGTCTCCGAGGAAAATGGCGGTGCAGGCCTGAGCCGCCTTGATGCAACACTGGTATTCGAAGCGCTTTCGCAATCTTGTGCATCTGTCTCCGCGTTTTTGTCGATCCACAATATGTGTGCCAGTATGATCGAAACCTACGGAAAAGCCGCGTTAAAGAATGCCATGCTGCCCGACGTCATAAGCATGAAATCCATCATGTCGTATTGCCTGACCGAACCGGGATGCGGGTCTGATGCAGCGGCGCTGACAACGAAAGCGGCCCCTTTTGAAGGTGGATTTGAACTCACTGGCACAAAGGCCTTCATCTCTGGTGGCGGGTATTCTGATGCATATATCGTCATGGCCCGCACAGGGACTGATGGGCCAAAAGGCATCAGCGCATTTGTCGTCAACGATGGTACCCGCGGCCTTTCATTCGGAGCGCTTGAGGACAAGATGGGCTGGCGCGCACAGCCTACGCGCGCAGTCCAAATGGATGGCTGCAAAGTGCCTGCCGAAAACATGTTGGGCCAAATAAACGCCGGTTTCAGCTATGCAATGACAGGTCTCGATGGTGGACGCTTGAACATCGCGGCCTGCTCTATCGGTGGCGCGCAGGCGGCACTGGATCAGACCCTTGCCTATATGACGGACCGCAAAGCATTCGGAAAAACTATTGATCAATTCCAAGGGCTGCAGTTTCAATTGGCCGACATGGAAATTCAGCTACAATCAGCACGCACGTTCTTGCGGCAAGCGGCGTGGAAGCTGGACCAAAACCGGCCTGACGCCACAAAGTTCTGTGCGATGGCAAAGAAACTGTGTACTGAAACGGGCAGCAAAGTCGCTGATCAATGCCTGCAGCTACACGGCGGTTATGGCTACCTTGCGGATTATGGGATCGAAAAGACTGTACGTGATCTGAGGGTGCATCAAATTCTTGAAGGCACCAACGAGATCATGCAGATGATCACCGCAAGACAAATGATCAAGGATGCGAACTCGTGCCGGAAGTGATCATCACAAAAGAAGGCTATGCGGGGCGGATCACGCTTAACCGCCCCAAGGCGCTTAATGCGCTTACGTGGGACATGTGCCTCGCGATCGAGGCTGCCTTGCAAGCATGGGAAACAGACGCAGATGTTGCCCTGGTGATAATCGAAGGTGCGGGCGACCGCGCGTTCTGCTCTGGCGGGGACATTGCGGAAATGTACGCCTCTGGCCTGCGCGGTGATTTTGATTATGGGCGGCGGTTTTGGCGCGATGAATACCGGCTGAACGCGAAAATCTATGCCTACGCCAAGCCAGTCGTGACGTTCTTGCACGGCTTCACAATGGGTGGCGGGGTTGGCGTGGGGTGCCATGCATCACACCGTATTGTATGCTCAAATAGCCAAATCGCCCTGCCAGAATGCACAATCGGTTTGGTGCCAGACGTTGGTGGATCGCTGCTGTTGGCGCGCGCACCCGGGCACTGCGGTGAATTTCTGGGGTTAAGCGGCGACCGGATGAACGCTGGAGACGCCATTTATGCAGGCTTTGCAGATACCTTTATACCGCATGATCAATGGGGTGCATTGAAACACGCATTGATCGCCTCCGGTGACGTCACAAGCATCAATGCAGTGGCCCATCCGCCCCCACAAAGCCGCCTCGCCGGATGGCGGGACAAGATCGACAGGTATTTTTCTGGCGAAACCCTTGCCGCGATTTATCAGGGCATGCCAACGGATCAAGGCCCAGCGGTTGCGCATGTTCTTCCAAAAATGGAGCGCAATGCACCGCTTGCCATGGCATGTGCGACAAAGATCATCCAACATGTCCGCAGTAATCCCACGATCGACACCGCCCTCAACCATGAATACCGGTTCACGTCGCGTTGCGTGGAACAAGGTGACTTTATCGAAGGTATTCGCGCGGCCATAGTAGACCGCGACAGGACGCCAAAATGGCAACATGAAAACTGGGCAGATGTGCCAGCATCAGAAATCTTGCGCATGACAAGTCCGCTGGAACCAGACGCCCCGAATTGGAAGGAAAGCACATGAAGATTGGTTTTATCGGACTTGGAAACATGGGCGCGCCAATGGCTGCAAACCTTGCAAAAGAACATGATGTAATTGGCTTTGATCCGGTGGCACAACCCCAGGGCCTGAAACTTGCGCAAAGTGCGTCAGCCGCAGCAAAAGACGCAGACGTCGTGATCACTATGCTGCCAAATGGCGATATCTTGCGCAGCGTCGCGAAAGATATTTACCCGGCAATGAAACAAGGTGCCATCCACTTGGACTGTTCGACTGTGGATGTCGAAAGTGCGCGCGCTGTTGCAGCCCAAGCCTTAGCCGCAGGACTATCTGCGGTAGACGCGCCTGTGTCTGGCGGAATTGGCGGGGCTACGCACGGGACGCTGACTTTCATGGCAGGTGGCCCTGTAACGACGTTTGCGACCGTGATGCCTTTGTTTGATATCATGGGGCAAAAAGCTGTGCATTGCGGCGATGCAGGCAACGGTCAGGCGGCCAAGATCTGTAACAATATGATCGTCGGCGTCACGATGATTGCAACCTGTGAAGCGTTCGTCTTAGCGGACAAACTGGGACTGGACCGTCAAGCGATGTTCGATGTCGTCAGCACCTCGTCGGGTTATTCGTGGACGATGAACGCGTACTGTCCGGCCCCCGGCATCGGCCCGCATAGCCCTGCTGACAATGGGTATCAGCCCGGTTTTGCGTCAGAATTAATGCTCAAGGATCTGAACTTATCGCAAATGGCAGCAATCGCTGCTGACGCGGACACACCCATGGGACAAGCGGCCACTGCACTTTATCGCCAGTTTGTCGAAGACGAAGACGGACGCGGCAAGGACTTCTCGGCAATGCTACCACGGTTTGAAAGCAGACGGCGCAGCTAGGGTGCCGTGCCTTCCTATCATCTTGCTCTGAAAACTCCCGCCGGAGGCATCGTTAAAATCCTTGGATTTTGACGACTTATTCTGCTGCAACCTTATGTGCCGCCAACATTTGCTTGAGATAGCGACCGGTATGGCTTTCTAAGACTTCGGCAACCTTTTCCGGCGTGCCTTTGGCCACAATTCGACCACCGCCATCACCACCTTCGGGACCTATGTCTATGATGTAGTCGGCGGTTTTCACCACATCTAGGTTGTGCTCAATCACAATCACAGAGTTTCCCTGATCGACCAGTTCATGCAACACTTCCAACAGCTTACGCACATCTTCAAAATGCAAACCCGTGGTTGGTTCGTCCAGAATATAAAGCGTGCGACCCGTTGACCGCCGCGCCAGTTCCTTGGACAGCTTGACGCGCTGTGCCTCACCACCTGACAGCGTTGTCGCCTGCTGCCCAACCTTGATATACCCAAGACCCACACGCATCAGCGCGTCCATTTTTTCGCGGATCGATGGCACTGCGGTAAAGAAACCTTGCGCATCTTCAACTGTCATATCGAGAACATCCGCGATCGATTTGCCCTTGAACTTGATCTCCAAGGTTTCGCGATTGTACCGCGCGCCTTTGCAAGTTTCGCAGGTCACATAAACATCCGGCAAAAAGTGCATTTCGATTTTTATAACGCCGTCGCCCTGACAGGCCTCGCAACGCCCACCTTTGACGTTAAAACTGAAACGGCCGGGCTTATAGCCGCGCGCTTTGGATTCCGGCATGCCCGCAAACCAGTCACGGATCGGGGTAAACGCACCGGTATAGGTTGCGGGGTTCGATCGCGGTGTGCGCCCGATCGGGCGTTGGTCAATGTCGATCACCTTGTCCAGATGCTCGAACCCTTTGATTGTTTCGCATGGCGCTGGCGTTTGCCGCGCACCATTCAACTTCATCGACGCGTTCTTGAACAACGTTTCAATCGTCAAAGTGGATTTACCGCCACCCGAGACACCTGTCACACAAACAAATTGCCCCAACGGAAAATCAACCGTGACGTTCTGCAAATTGTTACCTGTCGCCTTTACCACGGTCAGCTTTTTGCCTTTGCCCTTGCGGCGATTGGCAGGCACTTCGATCTGGCGCGCTCCGGTCAGATACTGACCGGTAATCGATGCTTTGTTGTCCATAATTTCTTGCGGCGTACCTTCGGCCACGACTTGTCCGCCATGCACACCAGCACCAGGACCAATGTCAAAGACGTAGTCGGCTTCGCGGATCGCTTCCTCATC
>Ga0208660_1000456_pt1 | contig 16379 bp, 7 predicted proteins | sample DEB08_DNA_13_FD_184527 | JGI IMG/M metagenome (GOLD analysis project Ga0208660, IMG submission 184527) | Aqueous microbial communities from the Delaware River and Bay under freshwater to marine salinity gradient to study organic matter... | ecosystem: Environmental > Aquatic > Marine > Coastal ... | reverse complement strand
ACCCCCCCCCCAGCCCGGCCGTAAAATTTGATGCGGCAGAATCGGAGCCGCGACCCTAAACCTCCGCTAACACTATACTCAAGCCCTACTTCGGCCCAGGGTGTAAGTTAAGCCAACAGGGAAGGCCTTGGCCAGCCGTTGAAGGCCAAAAATCTAAAGTGAGGCACCCCTGCGCCTGGGGGCCCCAAACAGTCCAACCTTGCCTAAACCGTAAAGGAAATATAGGGCTCACGCCCACCCCCAAGGCAGGCGCGGGGTTGAGCTCTCAGGAGGTGGTCAAAATTAAAGGCGGCCTCTCGTCAAAAATCTCTAATTTGAGTACCCCAGGGGGCCGGAGCCGTAGTTTAAGAGGGTGCCACCCCACCAACTAACCTAGGCTATAAGACAAACAAGGTGTAGTCTGTAGTACTTGACCCCCGCAAAATTTTTTAGGGTGACAACCCTGTCAGCAGCCCCTAAAGTCGTAATTTAAATTAACACCTAGCTATTAAAATCACGCGGCGGTCTTAAGCCTTCGCCCCATAAGCATAATTATATTTTTAGGGTTTAGTTCTTGGCGCCCACAAAACCCCCCCCGCAAATAGGGCGGAGCCCCTCCTACCTATATAAGAAGGGCCGGCAAACCTCCCACGGCCCCCAAGGATAAAGGTAAGAACCTCTTTCAGGCAAGACCTATTAATAGATCATACCGGTACCGAGGCAGAGTGCACCGCACCCACACCCAAAAAAACACAAACCCTGAAGAGACCGCGCACAGAGCTGCCCATTCAACCCCGCCCACGAAAAACACCAGAGCTAAAAGAGCAGATATAAAATAGATACTTGCGTACTCGGCCATAAAGATTACAGCAAATCCGACAGCCCCATACTCAACATTAAACCCGGACACTAACTCTGACTCCCCTTCGGCGAAATCAAACGGGGTCCGGTTGGTCTCGGCCAAGCACGTCACCCCTCACACACCTAGTAAAGGAAGTATAATTAAGCTTTTAACCAGCCCGCCCCTTCTAGCAATCCCCCTAAGCCCCATACTGCCTAGCACACAGGCATAAAACAAAATCAACAAGGCGAACCTTACTTCATAAGACACGGTCTGAGCCACCCCGCGCAGGGCCCCGATAGCCGCGTAATTTCTGTTGGACGCCCAACCCGCGCACAACAACGGGTAAATATTTATTCTTAACACCGTATAAATTAATAAAAAACTCAACCCTATATTTGAGTACCCACCCCCCAAAAACATACTCTGTCACACAAACAACACTAAGAACAGTGCAACCCCTGGGGCAAAGAGAAATCCTCTTTTATTACTTACAGAGGGGGTAATAAGCTCCTTAGAGAATAGTTTGACCGCGTCATTAAATGGCTGAACTACCCCCCCCAGGCCTACTTTATTTGGCCCCTTGCGTAACTGAGAGTACCCCAAAATCTTACGCTCCAACAAGGTAATAAAGGCCACATTAACTAGTACCACTAATACACCTAAAACCATATTAACGCTCCCTATAACAGGCCGGAGGAGGTTCCATCTTTTTGGCCGAAACAAAATACATCTAATGCTGCCCAACCCTAAACTACAACGCTCACGACCTGGAAACCCAGAAAATTAAAAGGGTTACTGTTGCAACCAAACACGCCCCAACCTTTACCAACTCCTCGCGCGTGTGAGTTACCTCTAACCCTGGGCCAAACAATACAACCCTCCCTACCAGGTATAACACAATACTACACGCAAGGTGAGCCTCAGGCGCAGACCGAATGTGAATGGGGTGTATTTAAGCCCGCCCCAAGGGCTCTTTGCGGTTGACAACCTCATATTCTAAGCTTAAATTAGAGCCTACTTGGTAGTTCAAGGGAAACCCATAACTAGATCTACAATCTACCGCCTAAACTTCAGCCATTGAACTAACTGACGAGGCTTTGCCTAACTGAGAATTGAAAACACTCCGTGTGTTTTACACCACATCAGCCAAGGAAAGACTATTCTTTATTATTAGCGCTTAAAACTAACGCATTTTTCTGCCACCTTAAATCAAAGTGAGACACTAAACCCTGATATGCCCGCTACGTTGGCCGCCAACCCCTGCCAAGCTCTCCCTTAAATTACGCACTACAGGGCAAACCCCTGGGCCGCTACTGGTAAGACTCAGCAAACAAACATCACAAAGGCGTGCAGTAATGAACCCTAACCCCGGCCGGCCCACAACAGACATTTCAAAGTAAATGACCCTCTTAAATAAACCCAAACCGGCGGAGCCCCCTCGACAGCCGCAGAGCCCCTTTGGCCAACAGGGCAACCTTATACTTTTCAGGGTGTCGCGCACAAAACCCCCACACTCCATTTTTAATTACAGGCAAACACAGTACAGTGCGCACTGGGGCTGCCCGCTAGACCCCTACAAGGCAGACGCTTCAAGGGGCTGGCCGCGGCCTTGCGCGACGTAGCATAGCCACAGAAGAGCCTCAGCCTATACAAAGGTCTAGCGCATTCAGGCTACGGCCTCTGACTTTATAACTTAAGCTTACACCCCGAAAGATTAATGATTTCCGCGACTCCTTGAGCCAGTCGTTTAGGTCTCGCAGGGCTACAGGAACGCTCCTTCGAAGTGTTTTCAAAACACCCACTATTTAACCCAAACTGAGATTCTCACAGGGGGTAAATATGAACCCTTAAAAGGAGTAACGGCTCTGCAGGCTCTGAAGCCTACTTAGGGCAAACAGAGTAACTTCCACGCGGCGCAGGGTCAGAGCGACCAAGGTGTCGCTGGAACCATCAACCCCAAACCTGCGCCCAACCTCTACAACCTTGACACTCTGCCGCACACTTAGGCTATAAATGGCTAAACCGGGTGACCAGCTAACAGGGCCTTTAGCCTTGACTGATCAATAAGCTCACACCTAGGCCCTCTAATTTAAATACTTTCTTAGACACAGATGAGACCCTCAACGCCCCCCTGATAATTACACAAATGCGGCCATGCTCGACCCCTTCGCAGGGCCGATAGACCTAAGACCGGTAACCGCCGGCTCCTAATCGACACCCAAACCTGCACCAAGGCCTCTCACACAGCTCCGGAGATACCAGTAACGAACCATGGGCCTCACAGCCAACAGAGTTGTCCACCTGGGTGCTTTTGGTTATTCTTTGGTTTAGTCGAATAGAGCACCTCCGGCCACGGCGCGCAGCTCTAGCCAAAGCCCCTGGTGCCCCAAAGCATGAACCCGGCCTCAGCTGCTCGGAGGCCCTTAATGTCAACCCCACACTACTAAACACCAGGTGATACCCCATCTGTGGGCATTAGGAAGGCTTGATGATAGCCTGTAAAATAAAGGGCCGGGGCTAAGTAAGCCGTGGGCTTTAATAATAGACCTAAACCCGGCGGCCCCCCCCTTAACACCCGGGGCCAAGAAACCCAAACTATTTGCCGTAGGTCTCTCTTTTTCTAGTAGTAGGGGTGCCTAGTTCGCCAGGCCCTATAAAGGCCGCCCAATCTTGCACTTACACATAGGCCACAGGAGGCCTTAAATTAATAGACCTTGCGCAGCAGGCACAAATCAAGCCCCGCCACGTGCCCGCCTAAAATTTTAAACTTAAGACTGCTAATTTAACAATTTCTCAGTGTAAATAAGACGTATTTTTTATACTAAACCTTAGACCCCGCCCCATGCGCGTACTTAGGCGTTAATTGAGGTAGGTCCTTTGTTACTTATCGGCCAAGATGAATGAGGCCGTTGCATTTAGCGTGGAATCGCCCCCCGCCGCATTACAATAAAATCAGCCCAAATTCCTTTCGTACTAGAGGCCTGCGCACACCCCTCAGATAGAAACCAATCTGACTTACGTCGATTTTAACTCAAATCATGTGCGGCTAGAAAGTCGAACAGACTTACTTTAGACAAGACCTGCCCCGCCTAAAGACCGCAATTCAACATCGAGGTCGCAAACGCCCAATTCGATAGGGTCTCTCTCAGGCATAACGCTGTTATCCCTAGAGTAGCTATTTCGTGTAATTCATTTAAGATCAGTCTTTTACCTTAATATTACTATTAATATTTTCCCCAAATAATTTGCACCAAAAGATTATAAATTTTTCTGCAGGCAGCTTCATAGGGTCTTATCGTCTTGAAGGACTACGAAGGTCTTCTCACCCTCAAAAAAGTTCTTTAATGAAACTAAAAGACCTGCCAAATTTACCCGTTCATACACGCTCCCAATTAAAAAGCAAATCATTGTGCTACCTTAGCGCAACGCGGCTATTTACTCTGCATTGAGCAGGGCCTCTTTTTATTAAAAAGTTGTTTTTGTTAAACAGTTCAGCAGCCTACAGACGAGTACTTTGTCTTTAATTAAATGTAACAACAATCGAAACAGGATAGAAGGGCTATATCGACCTACAACATACTAATATAAATATAGTTTAACCTCGAGTAAAATTAACCGGGTCTGCGGCCTCCCTATAGAAACTTATAAAGCCATTCTTTTTAAAAATATTACATTTAAAGGTAATGTTACCCCTTTTAACTTTAATATGTCCAACTTCATACACACACTAAAGACTTATCTCAACAGTGATCCTATAAAACTTTAGCTTAGCTAGGCTAAATTTAGCCACAACTAGATATAATCACATAAGGCATATCACCCTGTTAACACAGTTAAAATGGGCACTTACACGACCAAAATTCTGCGTTAAAGTTAGTGAAACTTCGAGACACTTAATCCAAAAAAACTTACTTACCCATAATGCTAAAGGGAGTCCACCTTTATGTAATAAATAGACAGTCTGATTAGTTTTGATTACTCTTTACCCCTCTCTTACCCTTAAAGGTAAATTAGGCGGGCTTTCTAGCCCGCCCACTATGCTACGACTTATCTCCTTACGGAGAGCGACGGACGATATGTACACCACCTATAACCAGCTTCTGCTTTTATCTAAGCATACTTGCAAATCCTTTAATGCGCTTACGTTTTTAACTAAATCATAATAGTAACTTAACCTCCCTAAGCTATCCCCACATGTTATTTGAACTAAGGTCAGGCATGTGAACCCGGCCTAAACAACCACACACGAAGTAAAACCTAGTAAGATGTACGAGGGCTAACGAATTAAGGGTCGAGCTCCTTTGCAGGGAGTAGGCAGCCGCCACGTTGGTTAAATTTTAAGCGTCACAGCGCTACTACTTTACTTATTTTACACAGAGTATACAGGAAATCTAACCCCCTTTTACCCGCTCTGCTTCTTACTCTTATAGTAAATCACAGCCCAAATCCAATTTTACCGGGGTTGTCTAAGACCCACCTATTAAAAAGCGCTTTAGGAGTCGGACAAAGGTGTAACCGCGGCTGCTGGCACCCAATTAACCCTCCGCTTAAGATCTAATTTTTCTAAAAATTTTCTATACTGCGCACCTTCAACCAGCTATGTCCTGCATGTAAAATTAACTCAACTCCCTCCTATAAACCACAACTAAATTTATCCTGCTCAAACGGGGCCCTTTGTGCCCCATTTAGTCAAGGACCACTGAAATACGTAGCCCTTGTGCCCGCAGTCGTAGGCGCGGGCTTAACAAGCCCCCTTCTACGAGCCTTATACCTAGCTAGCACAACACCCTACCTCATGACGCCTCCCACAACAAGCCCTTAACGCCTAATATTTATATTATAAACTTAAAGATTTTACCCCTCAATATAGTTAGTTAAAGGCCCACACACCTCCGCTTACCGCTTACCCCTTAAAGTCAAATTCAGCCTAATGCCACAGAGTTAAACCTTGGGGCTACACTAGACTGCAAACCTCAGCATAATAAGCTTGCCCTCAACCCCCGGGAGGCCTTCGGCCCACACCTTACTTACCCCCTTATACAGACGAACCGATGTTGGCCTCTGACCCAACCCGCTAATAGTAACAGGCTAAATAGCGAGCCCGGGCTGCACCCCTAATCTTTAACTTAATTACAAATCTTCACCTCCGACACCTGCGCCCTGGGGGCTACGCTTCCAGAGGGTTTAACCCTTCCGCCCCGGCATAGAGGGGCCTACTCACACCTAACCCCCACTACTCCGCCCCCGGAGCATATTAACCTGGCTCGTAGGTTGCGGGCAGGAAACCGCCCACGACAGGGAGCCTGCCTACCTAGAAATTAACTAAACCTCTTTCACCAAATTAATTACAATAGCCCCAAGAAGAACCAATAATGGAGCTAATCCTGTGTTCCCAGGAAACCCCCTATCTCTCACCCCCTCGAGAGTGCCTTGGCCCATAGGCCGTGTCAACTGGCCTAAATACGCCCGAGGGTACTAAACCACGAGCTAATTCTATTAACGAGGCGCTACATAAACCCTCACCCCAGACCTCTAACGCCCCCGCAACCCCCACTCCCGCATCCACTGAAGGTGGATAGACAGAAGCCCCCTTTCCCCAGCTAGCCGCAAAATCGTTAATGTTCTAACGAGAGCCCAACAGAGCGCCCACCCCTTGGACCGTATGCCCGGCGGGTACAAACCCCCACCACCCTTAGCGCCAGCCCTGGTAGAATTGTTAACCCGGAAGCCGGGCCTCGGCCTAGGCTTAAGATAAAAAGCATATAAGCCTGAAAGGTTGCTCATAAATTCAAATACTTAAAGCACGGCCCCACTCCGGGGCCCCTTTCAAAAACACGCCGCGGGCTTCGGCCTGGCCAAGCCCCAACCCAGGTGTAATACTAATGTCGACAAAGTAGGAGGTGTTTCCCCAGGGTAAGACACCTAAAGGGTGACCCTCAGCCGCTCAAGCCAACCCCAAGCCCTACACTAAACCGAAGATCGAGGTTAGGGGTGCCTCAAACTAATAATAAAAGATAAGGGGTTTCAAGCTTAAGGCAGCCCAACAAAGCCGAGATGAGTTGACTAAAGTAAGCTACCAAGCCTCCTTTATTACTAAGGCCTGTGCCCCTATTACTATAAGTGTCAAACACATTAACCCCTAGCCAACCCCTCAACCCACCCCCAAAATAGAGAGCCTTCCTCTGTCTAACCCTATACTAACACCTACAACCTGGGTAGCCTCAACCCTTCGCACTCAGGCCTTTAGGCCTATGTAAATGCCCCGCCAAAACCAAACCCTTTGGGGATCCCACACAGGTAGAAAAGGCTTCCCCACAACATGGCAGAAGCTACAATAAAGCAGACACCCCAAGTCAAGCGAGCCATAGGGCTTGCGCTAGCCTGACGAGACAGCCAGGCCTGCTGATCTTAGACTTAAAGTTTAGTGAAGCCTCACGCGGCAATCGTGCTGGCCAAACTTTAGTGGCCCCCTATACCTACGCGCACCAGACCAAGAGGGTCTCGACCTGCTTTAAAACCTTACCTGGACTCCTCAAAGAAGCTCAAGCTTGTAGAAACCCTTGTTAAGCATTGTGATGGCTCTTTAGTAGTTAGCCAGACTTAACCCGCAGTATGAAGGCAACCCCCATGTACGCCTAGCCCAAACCTTAGGTGGCACCCCGCGTCAAACAACACACCTTCCTCCGGACCAAAGCCTGAAGCCCGCCCAAGCTAAAGACACTTTATCCTTTATTTTTGGAATTTTAACCAACCAATAAATTTTTTGGCTACACCTTATGACAACTAAGCCCCCCTTAGGCGGAGTTTCTACCCTAAAAGAAATCAAGTGTGAAACGCCTTAAACCTTCTACTTAGGCGTAAAGGCCCCGTGAGCCGGCCCTGCCCTCAATCTCAGCAACGCCAGCGTAAAGAGTGGGCCGCCCAAACGCCTGTGGGCTTAAAGATTGCCCGAATCTACCCTAACAACTAGCCTTGGTTAAACCTAAATATAAAGTGCCACCCCTTAGATTAGGCCGGCTTATGGCGGCCTCGCACCCAGGTCCGCCCGACCCCTTTAACCTTATTACCTCTGAACCCAAGGTTAAACACGTAAAAGTTCACCAGAGAACTTAGCCCGAAGGCTGGGGTTCAGACTTAACACTCTAGTGCCGAGGGGGGCACTCTACTGCCTTCGTTAAGTAGAAAGACTTATCAGCCCCGGCGCCCGCCGGAGCCCGGCGCCCGAACAGCCCTTGAATCGTGAAGCCTCCGCACCTACAGCCGAGGCTCAGGTGGCCTAAGCCCTGCGGAGGGGTTAAGGTTGGCCCTTGCCCCCTGACAGATTAAGCACTAAGCCTCGTAACACAGGTCTCACTAATCCAAGCACACTAGGTCGGGCCGCTATAGGAATGATAAGAACCTCTGACCCATTTAAAAACAACCCCCTCGACCCACCAACTCATACGACAGCTTAAGCTCTCAAATCACGGAGGTGTGAAAACTTGCTTGGCCTAAAGACTACCCGGTAACACACAAAATCTTAACCTGGCGCCCCGCCCAGGCGCTCCAACGGCTTAACTGCGCCAAGGGGGTCAAATAACTAAGGGGTCAGTCTAGCCCGGCCTGGTCGCCCTCCTTAAACCGGAAGCCCTGCCCGGGTACTTCTCAATAACTGTACTCCAGATAGCGCACCCCCAAAGCCCTCGGGCACAACCTCACTTTGCTCCGCCCCAACTACCCCGAGAGTTTGAGCTCCACCCTTAGGCGAAGCCTCAATGACCCCCCAGAGACGGTTAAATATGGGAGACCTTTAAACCTGCTACCTTAAATTAAAGACTCCCCCGGACCCACCAGGGCCGCCCCGACCAGAAACCTACCTGGTCTTAATGTAGGCTGTAAACCCCTAAGACCCTTACGGGCTTAGTCGGACAAGCCCCATTAATTTTGCTTTAAGGCTTAATGCCGCCCTCTTAGCCTAGTGTTGGCCTCTCTGAAGCTCTACGTCCTGGACTAATTTACGCGCCAGGTACAGCAAGCCACTGGGCCCTCGGGCTGTTCGACCCTGCCCCCCTACAGTCGAGCCAGGGCCTATACTCCCCCAGCATTCAGGCTATCCTCTGCCCGCCAAGGCAGCTCTGCTAACTCAAATTCTGCTAAAGCTCCAGGGGAGCTTGAATCTCCTATCTAAACCTAAGAGTGGGGGCCGACACCTTACTGGGGGTTAAAAACATTAACTTGAAGCCCGGCTTGGAAGGTGACACCATAAAACCCCCCTTGTGCTCCAGCACCTAACACACCCCCTAGTACTTTCGGTCTTACACCTTACAGCCCAGACCGGACCTGAGTCCGGGCCGCCACAGCACCTTTACAGCCCCTTGATCTCCGAAGCGGGTTAAGATTTTAAACCCTGAATGGGGGCCTGCTAGCTCAAACACACGAGACTCGGACACCCTCTTGGCCCACTTAAGAAAAACCTTTCGGCGCGCTAACCTAGTATTTAGCTTAAACTATCAACTCATGGGCGCGTAACAATTTACCTAGTTCAATAATACTCAACCCTTGAAACCACCATAGGGCCTAAACCTGCCCCCTGAGGGGCGGATGGCTCAACTAGACCAAGGCAAGAGATAACCCTAACGGGCTAGGCTTAATCGGGCCCAGGCTAGGCCCTCTAAACCGAAGGCTCCGCATCAATCGGCTCGAGCCGACCCTAAATCTCAACCTGCTGATTTAGAGTATAAGCCCTAAGCCTGTTCAAAATAATTATCCTTGGTCCAGCTCAATACCTAAACGCCGCCGCCTTTAACTTAATGCCGACCCGCGGGCCCCCATAGCCCCATTGAACACTCAGGCCTAGCAACCCCCATTTCCCTTGACATAAAGGCAAACCCCTGCCGAAGAGTTCGACGAAGGCCTGGCCGGAGGCCAGGTCTCAAGGTTTAGACATAACCCTTGGTGCCGTGTTGGTGCTCACTACGCCTTTTAAGCACAAAGGCCCACCAGCTCCGTCGGGCCTATAAAACCCCCGTAACCCTCGGATTGCCTAAACCCCGTAGTATGCTCCAAGACCGGCCCAGGTTTAGCCCGCCGCAGTGTTTAGGCGGGCCTCTGCTTACCAAAACTGAGCCGGATTAAACCCTATTAGTAAAAAAACTCCCCAGCTCAAACGCACCAAGCTTGGACCCCTTTTAAAAGCACCCACCTCTCGGCGCGCCTAACTCCTAACCCACGAGGGGTAAAGACTTATTTATCTTAAAGGCTCTACGGGAGCACCTGAGACCGTATAAGCTCGCCCATGCCCACCCGGGGCTAGCGGGTAGTGAAGCCGGCTCAGGCGGACCTTTGCGTCCAAAACTCAGAGGGTTTAGATTGGCGGGTTTGGCCTAAAAGCATAAGCTAACACCCCATTGCCCTCTAAGAATAAAAAGGGTTGTTAGGTCCGGCGGCTCCGCAGGGGCGCTAGTATAAAAGGCCCCTGTGGCCTCGTACCTGGGGCGCCCGCCGGGCTTGTCAGACCCCTCAACCAAGACCGAACTAGGCCCCCTTCGACAACCCTCGGGCAGGTTCAGACAATAAAACCCCTTGGTAGGAAATATCTTAACTCAAGCAGCCAAGCTCAAATGATCTCACGAAAGATAGTAGCCTCCAACCCCTTTAAGAAGCTCCACTCTCTGTGCCCCAGCCTACTTAAGCGCCCAAACTCCCAGCTCACGGACGCGCAAGGCCTCCTTAGCCCGAAGGCACCTCGGACACCTCAATCCTACACAAGCCTTCAGCCTAAAGCCTCACCCGAGCCCGCCGCCGGATCAGCTAAGCCAGAGGCGAGGACTAAACAGCTGCCAGGTTGGCCCAGCCGAGGCCAAGCTGACCCCCAATCAGCTCCCCGTGTATATCTATTTCAACAATATATTAACTAACTAAGCCCGCTGACCTCAAACTATATTAATGCGCCGCCTTACACCCCGCACACACCGCCTGCCTTGCAGCAATTAAGCCCACCAAAGGAGGCCTAGTGTGCAACTCTCTTAAACCTAATATTTAAAATTTAAAGCCTCGCCCGAGCCCTTACACCCGCCTACCCTACTTGGTACTAATGTAAGTGTGACCCCTTAACCCCCCCCCAGCCTACACAAACTGGGGGGGCCTCAGCCCAACCTAATAACTAAAGACTGACCCCAACTTGACGGGTGTTAACATAGGACGAGTCTCTCGCAATCTGGCAGCCGTGTCCCGCCAAATCTAGTAGCTTACTCTGCTTTTGGGCCATTTAGGCTGCTCACCCCACGGCCAAACCCAAGCTCGAGCAGGGCCCACCTCAATAACTTAAAGAGCCCCGGCCCGCCCGGGCGGGCTAGCCTGGCTCGATCTTAAGTACTTAATGCGGAGTTCAGACACACCGAAAGACCCAATAGAACAACCTAATTAGCGCGGCTACTGAGGGAGTGTACATGCTAGGCCTATAAAGCAAACCTTCAGTGCTCACATAAATCAGCCAGCCTTCCCTCTTTTAGCCCTGCGCCGCACTAGGGCCTCACTTACAAAGCTTTCGAGCACGGTCGCGTGTTGTCTCCCACACATTAGGCCTATTAAGATAAAGCTTAGCTAAGCCCCTAAGGGTGCCAGGGCTAAGAACTCTTAACCCTGCTATTTTAGATTAAGGCCTCACCTAAGCCCCTGACCACAAACCTTGATACTCCAATATAAAATGTGAAACCTTTAACCCCCTTGTGGGCCCTAAATAACCACCCCAAGCGTACCTGGGTGCTCAGCCTTACCCCAACTTGGGTATTAAATCCTACCCCTAACCTAACCCAAAGCTCCGAGGGCGGCCCTTGGCACCCCTCTGCACACAATACACCTTTCTCCCCCTCGGGGGCTAAACCCAGACGCATCAAAGGGGTCAAGCGGGGGCCTAGATCAGATCTTAACGTATAGCAGGTACTATAACTCACCCCTAAGCCATAAAGGCCTGCCAACCCCGGCGACACCAAGAGGTACCCCCGAACCTGACAAACCCTTAGAGCCTTTGTACTATCTAACCTCCGCACCCTGTAACCATGACCGAGCCCAGGCCTAGGCCCTGGTGGTGTATTTGCCAACCCTGCGCCCGGAGGTTAAAACACTTAAACCCGCAAGGGGGTTTCGCTAATTCAAACACACCAGACCTAAAGCGGGATCGCCACACCTTGGCGACCCTGCACCCCAGGTAACTAATGCGCTACGTCCTTTAGATAGTCCCTGGCAACCTAGGTGAAGACACCTCAACCCTGCGAGAGGCCTCCTGGCCTACTTAAAGCAAGCCCCCTCTCGGCGCGCGGGCTTGCACAGACGCCTAGCCCCCAACCTATGGAGCCGCAGAGCTCACCTGGCCCAGCGGGGCCCCCAAGTTTCAAGCAACTCGCACGGGCCCATGAGAGCTGATCGTCGAGCCATGTCTTAGGAAACCGGAAGCCAGGTCAACTAAACCCACAAGACCGGGGGCTTCGCCCCCAATAAACTCCATAAACTAATATTCTACAATAACACCATTGACCGGCTAGTCCCACCACCAAACCCTAGTAAAGCGATCATGTCTACCCACCCAACCCTACCTTGCGGTAATTAAAAACCCCCAACTAAACAGACATTAAGCCTTGATTAAACTAATATAAAATTCGAGCCCGAACAACAACAACCCCTCTAGTATAACTAGGCTCACCATCAACCCTGACCCCTGGCCGAGGGTTGCGGAATTAGCCCTACTGGTCCGACCAAGGACAACATACATTATTGCCCTTAGAGGTGGCCCGCCACACGAGTGGAGTAGGCCAACCGGGGAGGTAAATATTTTAATTTGAATGTGAGAGGAAGCAGCTCAACTGTTTATACTCGAGGGGCCCCTTTGCACCTCAAAAATCTATACGTACACACGCCCAGCGTTCTCCTAGGTGATAGGCTGGCGCGACCCCGTATGGAGCACCCGGGCTAGGCAGGGACACATTTGTAATGGTGCCGCAGGCAGCATGGGCCCGCCCGCTATAATATTTTACTAGCTACCTCATTTGAGACAGGTGTAACCCCAACCCTAACCACTAAAGCAGGCACAAAAATTATAATCAAATTAGTAGAGCCTCATGAAAGCCCGTAAGCACTTCGGCATATTGCCAGACAAGCGCAGGCATACTTAACATCCCCACAGTTTTAAGACACAACTAACACCCCCGGGGTTCAACATAAAGAGGCTCAAGTGAGCACTAAACTCCCTTCTAGAAAGGGCGTAGCCGACAGGCCTACCCCGTCCCGGGTAAGACAAAGGCAGAGCGCGGCACCTCGGGGCTGTTCACCCAGCCCAGATGAAAAAATAGGTGGCTTCCAAAATAGCTGGGAGCAAAGGCCTAAAATTTAGCTGAGGGTGTACACCTAAAGCCGGCGCGCCCGTCCGGCCTAAGCGTATACTACAGGTTACGGCGTCCGAAAAATTAAGAGGGCGCCAGAGGGGTCCAAAGTCACCTTAAAGGCAAGCACGAACTCACAAATGTGCCCCAAAGACTCCAACCTTTATGGTCACGCCCTGTTTTTATAAGGGTTAAATCAAAACTGAACCCTCTGGCCGGAGAAAGGCATTAAAAGACTTAGAAAGTAGGCCACGGACCGTAAAATTTTTCAAGGTGGAGCCGGGGCCTCAACCCCCACAGGCTCAACCACTGGGGTTGAATAACCTGAACCCCTTTCAGCGCCAGGTGGCGGCACAACACTGGTATCTTAAATTAGGCTTAGGCTTTATACTACAGAGTTAGGCTTTAAAGCAACACTGAATTACAAAATCAGCATAATAATTTTTACTACTAGCTCCGACACAACATCCGGCCTCCACTTTGCCTACCTTTTTAAGTAAGTAGGCCAAAGCACACTCCTAACCCCAACCTATAAGTAATAAGGGCTTTAAGGGCGAGCCTGGGCCGCGTAGAATAAGCTTGGGCTCATTTCTTTATAAGCCTACACCCCCAACACCCCCAATAACACCACGCCGGGTAAAATATGCCCCCAGAGGGTTAAACCCTCCCGCCTCGACATAAGGGGGTTAATCCATCCTGCCCCCCCTACTACCCCCCCCTGCTGGGTGTGGGCGTATATTCTTAGGTTATAAACTGCGGATAAAAAACAAACCCCTCCAATAGGAAGCCCTGCCCACATAGAAATACTTATTAACCTAGAAATCATTAATATCTCTCTCACCAAATTGATTGTAAAAGGTCCCGCGAAATTAAGGACCCTTAAAAGGAATCAACATATCGCCAACCTTGCGTCTCCGGACAGCCCCCCCTTATTTCTTACTATCCTTCGAGAGTGTCTTCGCTCATAGATTATATTGGCTCCGCTAAACATACCCGAAGATGTTAAACCATGAGCTAGCATCATTAACAGGGCACCCCATAAACCCGCCCCTCTAACCCCTAACACCGCCGCCGCTACCATCCCCATGTGGACAACAGACGAGTAAGCAATAATAACCTTTACGTCAGCTAGTCGCAAAATTATTAAGGCCGCCGCCGCAGCTCCAACGAGGGCTGCAGAGAACACCCACCCCAACAAGGTGGCCCTTTGAAACACCCACCCAGCGACTAGAAAAAGCCCGTACCCCCCCAGCTTTAGCATTAACCCTGCTAAAACTATAGACCCAGAGACCGGGGCCTCAACATGAGCCTTTGGGAGCCAAAGGTGAACCAAAAAAACTGGCAACTTAACCATAAATGCAAGCACCCAAAACAGGTGACCTGCTTCGCCCCTCCTCTCAGCAGGGCACGCCGTGAGCCCCACCCCACCTAACTCTCCCCGCAAGTATAGGATCAGCATTAACAGAGGAAGAGACGCAGCTAGAGTGTAAAAAAATATATATAGTGCAGCCCCAAGCCGCTCAGGCTGGTACCCCCAACCCAACACTAAAATAAAGATCGGGATTAAGGCTACTTCAAACCAATAATAAAAAGACAAGAGGTCCTCGGCCTTAAAACAAGCCAACAGAGCCAAGAGAGTTAGGTATAATAAACACACCAAGCCTCTCTTATTCTTAGGAGTCAACGTCGCCCTTACTATTATTACTAAGATTCAGCACGCCAAGACCCGCATCACTCCCGCCAGTCACTCAGACCTTGCCCCAAATAGAGGGGGGGTTGTCAATCCGACCAAACCCCTTATAAATACCCCCAACCTAAATAGCCTCAACCCTTCATACCTAAATCAAGCTCGCCCAGCGGATATCCTCATTATAAAAACCCCCCACAACCCTAAACAAGACGCCCAAGCCTACTGTAACGGCTAAACCACGCTGAAGCTACAAAAATTTAAGAGCCCGCCCGACTCAGTCTCTACTAAGACAAAGGCTAAACCCCCCCTCATCAGTAAATAGCCAAGTACAGAAACAGCCAAACCACATCAACAAAATGTCAGTACCAAGCCGCAGCCTCTAAGCCAAAATGGTGCCTAAGCCTAAACTGCCCCCCTAGGTGCCGCCCGAGACACACACCTAAGAATAAGGTGCCAACTAATACGTGCAACCCATGAAAGCCGGTAGCGATAAAAAAAGTAGACCCGTAAGCTCTATCAGCAAACCTGAACGAGGCCTCCCAATACTCCAACCCCTGCAATAAAGTGAAGTATACACCCAGGACCACAGTCACTGTGAGACCTATTAGAGCCTCCCCGTATCTACCCTCTATCAAAGCGTGGTGGGCCCAAGTCACCCTAACTCCAGATGACACTAATACGATAGTATTTAAAAGAGGCACCCCAAAGGGGTTAAACACGACCACCCCTACAGGGGGTCATACCGATCCCCCCTCGATATTAGGAGAGAGTCTCGCGTGGAAATAAGCCCAAAAAAACCTCAGAAAGAAAAACACCTCAGAAGTAATAAATAATAACATGCCTCAACGCAACCCTAATTCTACTACCGCCCTGTGTAAGCCCTGGGCCGCCCCCTCACGCCCCACGTCCCGCCACCACTGAAACATTACTAAACCCAGCACAACTAAACCGAGGGAAAATAGACCTCAAGCCCCTAAATGAAAACCTCTGATTATACCGGACGTTAAAAATAAACCCCCTAAAGACCCGTACAAGGGCCAAGGAGACTCATCTACAATATGATAAGGGTGTATAATAGAATTAGACATTTTAGATTAAACAGACCACCAGGTTTGCGCGCGGGTCTTACCCGGTCAACCCTAAACTTAAAGCCTAAAGGCCCTACGCGCGAGGCGTGCTTACCAAACTTAGGTAGGTGTAAAGCACAAGAGGGCTCGACCCCCTTTAAAGCCTATCCTAGAGTCTCCCCCATAAGCCCTGATTAAGCCCTGTGCCAACTCTTTCTGGCCACCCAGACTTGGCCTTAGCCTAGTATTAAAGCCCCCCAAGTAATACACCTTCAGCCGGGCAAAGCCTAAGAGGGGGCCTACTATTTACCCGTATAAATATTTAGTAAGCAAAAAGTGTCACAGGGTTGCGAGGCTCAACGAAGCCCCGTCGCCCGATTAAGCCCGTAAGCCAGACCCCCCCGGCTGTTAAAGTAGTACAGCCCATAACGAACCCTTAAGCAAGG
>Ga0208660_1000455_pt1 | contig 16385 bp, 14 predicted proteins | sample DEB08_DNA_13_FD_184527 | JGI IMG/M metagenome (GOLD analysis project Ga0208660, IMG submission 184527) | Aqueous microbial communities from the Delaware River and Bay under freshwater to marine salinity gradient to study organic matter... | ecosystem: Environmental > Aquatic > Marine > Coastal ... | reverse complement strand
CAGCAATGAATTCGACGATAACGGCAAACTGACCGGCGAGGTTTACATTAAGAACCTGACCGCGTTGATGGACGCATTGAAGGCACGGATTTGATCAGCTAGCAAAGCTTGAATGACTGGGATACAAAAACCAGGACCCACAAAGCGGAGACTTTCATGGCACGAGGCGCAGGCGGCAGCAACGGCGGAACGGGAACGTTCCTCATCGGTCTGATTATGATGATCGGTGGCGGCTATATGCTGCTGAACGGGATCATCGTGCGGCCCAATTTCGGCTTTGGATCGCGGGTGTTCGGCATTGGTGGCGTGCCGATCACGTCGGGCATGGTGCTCATTCCGTTTATGTTCGGCGTCGGGATGATCTTTTACAGTTCCAAGAACTGGATTGGCTGGCTGCTTGCCGGTGGATCAATGGTCGCGCTGATCTTTGGTGTAATCGCAAATATGACGCTGCAACTTGCACGGATGAGCGCGTTTGATTTGATCGTTATTCTTGTTTTGCTCGTTGGCGGGATCGGGCTGTTTTTACGGTCATTGCGCGCGGGCTGAACGGTCGGGCGGGGAAACCCCCGCCCTACTTTTTAGTATCCTAATGCGCACCCGTCTTTGCGTGGATCACTGCCGCCTTCAAGCACGCCATTTTCATGCAACAAGATTGCCTGCGCGCCGCCAATGGCTGTTACGGGTTTTTGCACATCGTGACCAATCGCCGAAAGCTCTGCTTTTACGGTGTCGCTATAGCCGTCCTCGACGTTTAGTTTATTCAGTTCGGCAAAGCAGCGCGGGCCGTTGATTGCGGCCTGCGGTGAAAGTCCGAAATCAGTGACGTTGGTCACAAAGCGCGCGTGACCCGTAGACTGGTACTGCCCGCCCATCACCCCGAATGGCATGTAAACTTTGTTATCCTTCTTAAGGATCGCTGGAATGATCGTGTGCATCGGGCGCTTGCCCGGTCCTACCTCGTTCGGGTGACCTTTCTCGAGGGTGAAACCTGCGCCCCGGTTTTGGAAAAGCACACCGAACTTGTCGGATGCGATGCCTGACCCGAAGTCTTTGAAGATCGAAAAAATTAATGAAACACACATGCGGTCTTTGTCGACCACGGTGATGTAAATCGTATCTTTATGTGTCGCCTCTACTCCGGAAAAACCAGCAGGCAGCACGCGCTTGGGGTCAATCATAGCAGCGAACTTTTCGGCAGTTTCAGGCGAAGTCATGTAGTCTAGCCTATCCATATAGTCGGGATCGGCCATGAATTTGTTGCGTACGTCATAGGCAAGTTTGGTTGCTTCTGCCTCGATATGCGCACGCTCTGATCCCCACGGGTCCATGCCCGCGATGTCGAAGTGCTTGAGCATATTCAGCAACAAGATCGCAGTGGCACCTTGCCCGTTTGGTGGATGCTCGAACAGATCAAGTCCAGCGTAATTACCTGTGATCGGTGCAGTGTATTCGCAAGCCGTGTTCGCGAAATCGTCCAAGGTATGTGTGCCACCCAAGGCGTTCAGGCTGGCGACCATGTCTTCGGCAACCTCGCCTTCGTAAAAACCTGCGCGCCCTTCCATGGCGATGCGTCGCAAGACTTCGGCCTGTTTGGGTGCGGTAAACATTTGTCCCGGCTGAGGGGCCTTACCGTCCAGCAAGAACATATCACGCGCGACGCCAGACAAGTTGCCCATACCGCCGACCCAGTCAGAGGCCACACGTTCCGCAACAGGGATACCGTTTTCAGCGTAATGAATAGACGGCGCGAGCACGGCCTTTAGCCCCAAGTTGCCCCAGTCTTTGGACAACTGGCAAAACGCGTCAACGGCCCCCGGTACGGATACCGCATCGGCAGAGAAAAGCGCGATCGCGTCGCCCTTGGCGCGCAGTTTATCTGCATCAATGCCCGCAGGCGCACGGCCTGATCCGTTCAATGCAACAACGCGGTCTTCACCAGGCGGTGTCATCAACACAAAGCAATCGCCGCCAAGCCCGGTCATTTGTGGTTCGCAAAAGCCCAACAACACCGCGCCTGCAATGGCGGCGTCCATGGCGTTACCGCCCGCTTCCATCATTTGCACGGCCACTTTGGCGGCCAAAGGGTGCGATGTGGCGCACATGCCGTTGGTTGCATAAACAGCCGAGCGTCCGGGTTGGTGAAAGTCGCGCATGATCCATTCCTCTTATTTGAAGCCAGAACTTAAGCTGCTTATGCGCGGGTGCAATGCCAATCTGCGGTCGGGGCTTTTCCTTGTGCGAACGCAGGCGTAGCGTGACATGCAAACAAGTGGGACAGTTCTGATGACGGATGATGCAACGATGTATGGCGTGGCCCTGACAGGACATGGAGGCCCGGAGTGCCTGATCTGGCGTGACGATCTGCCACGACCTGCCCCGAAAACTGGCGAAGTTTTGATAGCAGTCGCTGCCGCTGGCGTGAACAACACGGATATCAACACGCGCGTTGGCTGGTATTCCAAAGGGGACAATGACGCAGACGATGCAAGTTGGGCTGGTGAGGCGTTGCAGTTCCCGCGCATCCAAGGGATCGATGTTTGCGGACGGATCGTAGCGGTAGGCGCAGGGGTTGATGTCGCGCGCATCGGCGAGCGCGTGATCGTAGAGCCTTGTCTGGTCGAAGCGGGTGGGGAAATGCGCGATCAGCCCTGGTTTCTGGGCTCTGAATGCGATGGAGGGTTTGCACAGTTCTGTGTCGTGGCCGCGCGGCATGCCTACGCGGTGAACAGTCCTTTAAGTGATGTGGCGCTTGCGTCGTTTCCCTGTTCCTATTCTACCGCTGAAAACATGCTGGCGCGGACGGCGTTACAATCGGGTGAAACTGTCTTGATCACCGGTGCTTCGGGCGGGGTGGGGTCAGCGGCGGTGCAGCTTGCCAAAGCGCGCGGCGCACATGTTATTGCGGTGACTAGTCCCGCCAAGGCCCTGTCGTTGCGCGACATCGGCGCGAAGACAATTGTTGATCGCACAGCCGATTATGTGGCCTTGCTGGGTCATAGCAGCGTCGACGTCGTGATAGATCTGGTCGCAGGCGATAAATTCCCAAGCTTGCTGGATCTGCTGCGCCCAAAGGGACGCTATGCAGTCGCGGGGGCTGTTGGCGGTCCAGTCGTTGAATTGGATGTACGCACGCTTTACCTCAAAGACCTGCAGTTTTTTGGATGCACAGCACTTGAACCCGAAGTGTTTGGCAATCTGGTCAAACGAATAGAGAACGGCGATGTTGTGCCACTTGTGGCAGCACAGTTTCCCCTGCGCGACATTGCGAAAGCGCAATCCGCATTCGCAGATAAAGCCTATACAGGTAAAATCGTACTGACTGTCGGCACCCCAGAATAAGGATCCAAGATGCACGTAAACTACGATGACCTAGCCAAGTCGATTACCGCCCTGACTGAGGGCGAAGATGATCAGGTGGCCCTGATGGCAACCGTCGCTTGCGAAGTGCATCACGCAGATAGCCGTTTTGACTGGACCGGATTTTACCGCGTGACCGCGCCGGAAACGTTAAAGATCGGACCATACCAAGGCGGGCATGGCTGCCTTGTCATTCCATTTGAACGCGGGGTTTGCGGCGCAGCGGCGCGCACGCAAAAAGTGCAGCTGGTGCCTGACGTCAATGCGTTCACTGGCCATATCGCTTGCGCAAGCAGCACCCAATCGGAGCTGGTCTTGCCCGTGTTCAATTCGGACGGTAATTTGATTGCAGTTTTTGATATCGACAGCGATCAGCCCGATATCTTTACGCAAGAAGATGCAGACCGTCTTGGGATTATTTTGGAAAACGTCTTTGAAAGACAACCGTAAGGTGTCAACAATGGAAGCCACGGATTTTATTGATGGATTAGTATATGAAAAGGTTGGTATTTATGAAATGTGCAATAAATTATTCACGGGTTAATTATGCCCGATAGCATCCGCATCGTGCCATCACTTGGGGTGGATATCAGGTCATTGCGCAAATCCCGCAAAATGACGCTGGTACAGCTTGCTGGCGCATTGGGCCGCTCTGTCGGATGGCTCAGCCAAGTAGAACGTAACAAGTCTCAACCCAGCATCAATGATCTCGGACGCATAGCCACAGTGTTGGACGTGTCGTTGACCAGCTTTTTGCGTCCCATCGCGCAGGACGGTGAAGAGGGCACAGTCGTGCGCGCCGGTAAGCGCCGCCCAATCGGGAGTCGTACTGACGGTATGTTCGAGGAACTTTTGTCGCCCGACCTGACAGATGATTTCGAAGTTCTAATTTCGACTTTCGCCCCACACTCACGGCTTACCGAACCGCTGACGCGCCCAACCCAAGAGGTTTGCTATCTCACTAAAGGTCGCTTCCACATCAGCGTTGATGGCGATAAGTTTGTTCTTGCGGCCGGCGATAGCTTTCGCTTGCGCGGGCAGCAATTTCAATGGGCGAACCCCTACGATGAACCTTGTGAAATTATCTGGGTTATTTCGCCCCCGGTTTACTAAGGCGAATTCATGCAAACCATACAGGGACGATGCGAATGCGCAGCGGTCGCTTTTGAGGTGGCACACATCCGCGATACAGTCACCTTTTGCCATTGCAGCCAATGCCGCCGCACCAGCGGGCATTACTGGGCTGCAACCCGCGCCGATTTTTCGGATGTGATATTCACCAAAGACATCGGGTTGGCGTGGTATCGGTCATCCCCAACCAGCAGACGTGGATTCTGCAAACTTTGCGGATCAAGCCTTTTTTATCAGCCGAATGGCGCAAATCACATAGCCATTGCCGCAGGTTGCCTTGACCTGCCGACGCAGATGCGGGCTGGTAAGCATATCTATACCGCCGATTGCGGCGATTATTACACCATTCCGGATGATGCCCCGCACATCCCAGACTAGAAGGCGAAGACATGGCTGATTTCCCAAAGACTGCACGGGTTGTGATTATTGGTGGCGGTGTTGTGGGGGTATCAACCCTCTATCACCTCGCCAAAAAGGGCTGGACCGATTGCGTTCTGCTAGAAAAGAACGAATTGACCGCCGGATCGACGTGGCATGCCGCCGGAAACTGCCCGTCATTCAGCACCTCTTGGGCCATAATGAACATGCAGCGTTATTCGCTTGGCCTTTACAAAGGGTTGGCAGAAGAGGTCGATTATCCAATGAACTATCACGTCACCGGATCGATCCGGCTGGCGCATTCCAAAGAACGTGTCCAAGAATTTTCTCGCGCGATGAGCATGGCGAATTATCAGGGCCTGAACCTGAAAATGATGACGCCGGACGAAGCGCAGGAAATGTATCCGTTCCTTGAAACCCACGACCTAGAAGGTACGCTCTACGACCCCGATGACGGCGATATTGATCCCGCTCAGTTGACACAAGCGCTTGCCAAAGGTGCGCGCCAAATGGGTGCCAAGATCGAACGTTTCTGCGGCGCGACGGGTGTGACCCAGCATCCGAACGGTACGTGGACAGTGCATACCGAAAAGGGTGATATTGACTGCGAAAAGGTTGTGAATGCTGCAGGCTATTGCGCCCAGCGCGTGGGCGAGTGGTTTAAACCATATGGTGGGCGCACCGTGCCGATGGTTACGATGTCACACCAGTATTTCCTGACCGATGAGATTCCAGAACTGAAGGCGTGGACGGACAAGAACGGCAGCAAAGTTCCACTGCTGCGCGATGTAGATTCGTCCTATTACCTGCGGCAAGACAAAAACGGCCTGAACCTTGGCCCCTACGAGCGGAACTGCAAGGCCCATTGGGTCACTCCCGACGACCCCCAGCCGGATGATTTCAGCTTTCAGCTTTACCCTGACGACCTGGAACGGTTGGAGTGGTATATTGAGGATGCGATGGCACGTGTGCCTATCCTTGGCACTGCTGGCGTTGGCCGAATTATCAACGGCCCGATCCCTTATGCGCCTGACGGCCTGCCCCTGGTTGGCCCGATGCCCGGTGTGAAAAACGCGTTCGAGGCGTGCGTCTTTACCTTTGGCATCACCCAAGGCGGTGGCGCGGGCAAAGTCGCAGCCGAGTGGATCGTGGACGGCCAAACCGAGTGGGACATGTGGGCTGTCGATCCACGCCGCTATACCGACTACACCGATCATGACCATTGCCTGTCAAAGGCGTTGGAAACCTACGGCCACGAATACGGCATGCATTTCCCGCACAAAGCATGGCCCGCAGGACGTGACAAAAAACTGTCACCTGTTCACGCCAAAGTCCGCGAACTCGGCGGTCAGATGGGTGCTTATAACGGTTGGGAACGTGCAAACTGGTTTGCAAAACACGGCGATGACACCTCACTTGAAGCGACAGAGACTTGGGATCGCGCAGGGCCATGGCAACCACGCGTCAAAGAAGAGTGCGAAGCTGTCCGCGATGGTGTCGGCGTTTTGGACCTGCCCGGCTTTTCACGTTTCAATCTGTCTGGCGATGGCGCCGCTGAATTCTTGCGTGGCCGGATCACTGGCGCTTTGCCGAAAATTGGCCGCATGAACCTGGCTTATTTCGCAGACGACCGTGGGCGTATTCTGACAGAGATGTCCGTGATGCGGCATGCTGACGACTTCTTTACGCTGATCACAGCCGCCTCTGCGCAATGGCATGATTTTGAAGTGCTGAATGACGCGCTGCCAGTGGGGCTGACGCTGACTGACCACACCACAGAGTATTCAACTCTAATTGTGACTGGCCCTAAGTCGCGCGACCTGTTTGAAGCACTTGGAACTGAGGCGGACCTTTCAACTGGTTGGCTTAGCCATCAACCAGCAAAAGTTGCAGGCGTTGATTGCGCCTTGGCCCGTGTCAGCTTTGCAGGCGAACTGGGTTGGGAAATTCATGCGGCCAATGCCAATATGCCTGCGCTTTATGATGCGGTCCTTGGTGCAGGGGCTGTGCCGTTTGGTATGTTTGCCCTAAACGCGCTGCGCATTGAAAAGGGCTACCGCGCTTGGAAAGGCGATCTGAGCACGGATTATTCCATGCTTGAAGGCGGACTAGAGCGGTTTATCAAGCTCGACAAACCGCAGGACTTCCCGGGCAAGGCCGCATTGCTATCTGAAAAGCAGGCAGGTGTGGCCAAGCGTTTTGTTACACTGACACTGGACGAACATGGCCCTTCGGACGCACCTTATATGTCAACGATCTGGGCAGGTGACACAGTTGCGGGCGAAACCACATCCGGCGGATGGGGCTACCGCGTTGATAAATCCATCGCATTGGGCATGCTGCGCGCAGATCTTGCTGTGCCCGGCACCAAAGTTGCGATTGATATCTACGGGATACGCTATCCCGCAACGGTGCAAGAGGAACAACCGCTTTGGGATCCAACAAACGAACGCATCCGTGCGTGATGCTAACGGCACCGATGAAAGACCTGATCGCTGCGTTCCCCTTGGGGTTCGTGGCGTCGGTGACTTCGGATGGTGCGCCTGCAGTGTCGCCCAAAGGGACCTTCTTAGTGCTGGACGATCACCGGATTGCGTATAGCGATATCCGCTCACCGGGTACGCGCCGCAATCTGATGGCGAACCCCGCTGTCGAGGTAAACTTTATCGATCCTTTCAAACGCAAAGCAGTCCGCGTTGCAGGAACCTCCGTTTTGCACCCCAAAGGGTCGGACTGGTTCAAAGCCCAACATCCGATTTGGCTTGATGTATTTGGCGGTTTGGCTAAACGCATCCAATCCTTTGTCGAGATTAACATCCATTCGGCCAGCGAAATCTGGACACCGCCCTACGACGACGGCGCAACCGAGGCCGAGATGATCGCGACCTACAAAGCCAAATTCGGAGCGATCTACCCATGACTGATATCATCCTTTTAGACGGCAGCATGGGCCAAGAATTGGTTCGCCGTGCAGGCGATAGCCCAACACCGCTGTGGTCCACACAAGTGATGATTGATCACCCCGGCATGGTGGCTTCTGTACATGCTGATTACCGCAAAGCGGGCGCGACCGTCCACACGACCAACACTTACACAATTCATCACGACCGGTTGGAAGGTACTGGCCTCGAAGGTCAGTTCTTGGAACTGCATATGGCCGCTTTGAAAGAGGCCGAAGGCATGGGCGTTCTTGCAGGGTCCATCGGTCCCTTGATTGCGTCTTTCCGGCCCGACATTCACCCGCCCTATGAAACCGCACTGCCTCTTTATGCCGAAATTGCATCGATCATTGCACCGCATGTCGACTTGATCCTGTGTGAAACTGTGGCCTCCATCGACCACGCCAAAGCCGTCCTTGATGCGGCGACGGCGACAGGCAAACCAGTTTGGCTATCGCTGACGGTCGATGACGTCGATGGCACGCGCCTGCGATCCGGCGAGTTGTTGACGGACGTGTTGCCAATTGCACAAAAGGCCACTGCGATCTTGATAAATTGCGCATTGCCCGAGGCGATAACCGCGTCGATGGATGTGCTGGCAAAGGGGAACTTGCCGTTTGGCGCCTATGCGAATGGCTTTACCAAGATTACTGACGCGTTTCTGGAAGACAAACCAACTGTTGATGCGCTGAGTGCACGCCAAGACCTTGGTCCGGATGCATATGCCGCGTTTGCGATGAAGTGGATCGACCAAGGTGCAACCATCGTTGGTGGGTGCTGTGAAGTTGGCCCCGCACATATTGCTAGAATGGCCGAAACGATCACCTCTGCTGGACACCGCATTGTAGCGCCATGAAAACAGTCTGGAACTTTGACATCTACGTCGCTGAGGATTTTATCCTCACCGAATTCGCAGGAATTGTCGAAGTTCTACGCCTTGCCAACCGGATCAACACCACCCCGGTTTTCACGTGGTCCGTGCGGTCGGCACATGGGGGGATGATTAGCGCAAGCAGCGCCGTTCACGTTGAAACGACGCCCTTGCCGCTTCGTCCAGATGCAGATTACCTGTTTGTTTTAGGTAATGCCGATCCGGCCCTTCCGGCATTATCGCTTGGCAGCGCAATTGGGAATTACACAAGCAGGCAGGCCCGTGTTGTACTGCTGTCAGAGGCTGCGGCGCGCTATATTTCCGAGCACGAAAATGCCCTTGATGGACATACAACCCATTGGGAAAACCGGACCGTATTGATGGAGCGTTTGGGCCTAGTTGATACCAAAGCCACGCTTGCCGTTGATCGCGGAGCAATCATCACTTGCGCGGGTATGGGGGCAACGTTCGATATTGTCCTTGCGATTGCCAGCCAGCACGCTTCTGCCAGCACCATGACAACGGTGACCGCTATTTTGCTGCACGAGCGTATCCGGCATTTCAATACCCTTCAGCCTTTTTCGGGGCAGGCTGTGACCGTGACAGGTGATCCGGGGTTAGATGCGGCCGTTGCATTGATGCAAGATAATCTGGAGTTCCCGCTGCCCATCAGCGAAATTGCCGCCCAAGCGCAGCTTTCCAAACGTTCGCTAGAGCGTAAATTCAACGGGATGATGAATACCACGCCAAACGGCTATTATCGCGGGCTGCGCTTGAACAAGGCGAACAATCTCCTGCTCAATACCGATATGCGGATTAACGAAATCGGATTGGCCTGTGGATTTCCGAGCGGCTTTACCACAATCTACCGCCAAGCCTTTGGCATGACGCCAAATGCTGCCCGCAAGAAAGGTCGTCCAAAATAGTACTTTTTGCGCCAAAAGTGACGCATTTTACGCACTATATTAGCAACGCTTCTGGCATATTACGCTTAGTACTCGCTTAAAGGACTCTCCCGTCATGGCCACACTTCCTCATCACGCACGCGTTGTCATTATTGGCGGTGGTGTTATCGGTTGTTCCGTTGCTTACCACTTGGCCAAGCTTGGCTGGAAAGACGTCGTATTGCTGGAACGAAAGCAGCTGACGTCGGGCACCACATGGCATGCGGCAGGCCTGATCGCGCAACTGCGTGCGACCGCAAACATGACCAAACTCGCGAAATACAGCCAGGAACTTTATGGCAGTCTGGAACAAGAAACAGGGGTCGCGACCGGGTTTAAGCGTGTGGGATCAATCACTGTCGCCCTCACTGAAGAGCGCAAAGAAGAGATTTTTCGCCAAGCGGGTATGGCCCGCGCATTTGGTGTCGGCGTCGAAGAAATTACACCCGACGAAGTCAAAGCCCGTTACGAGCATCTAAACATCGAAGGCGTCAAAGCTGGTGTTTACCTGCCGCTGGACGGTCAGGGTGATCCGGCGAATATCGCACTCGCGCTGGCCAAAGGTGCGCGCATGAATGGCGCTGTTGTCGCTGAGCGGACGAAGGTCACCAAGATCAATAAGTCCGGCCGCCGCGTACAGTCCGTAGAGTGGGAAGCAGGCGGCGAGGCTGGCACAATGACCTGCGACATGATCGTGAACTGTGCGGGCATGTGGGGCCACGAGGTTGGCCGCATGGCGGGCGTGAATGTGCCGCTACACGCCTGCGAACACTTTTACATTGTGACCGAAGCGATCAAAGGCTTGACCCAAATGCCGGTTCTGCGCGTGCCAGATGAATGCGCCTACTACAAAGAAGATGCAGGAAAAATGCTGCTGGGCGCGTTTGAACCAAACGCCAAACCTTGGGCGATGAAGGGAATTCCCGACGATTTCGAATTTGACCAACTGCCAGAGGATTTCGATCACTTTGAACCCATTCTGGAGGCCGCTGTTGAACGCATGCCAATGCTCGCCGAAGCGGGCATCCACACGTTCTTTAACGGCCCCGAAAGCTTTACGCCCGACGACGCCTACCACCTTGGCCTTGCGCCAGAGATGGACAACGTATGGGTCGCTGCTGGCTTTAACTCGATCGGTATCCAATCCGCTGGTGGCGCTGGCATGGCGCTGTCGCAATGGATGGATGCAGGCGAAAAGCCGTTTGATTTGGGCGATGTCGATATTAGCCGGATGCAACCGTTTCAGGGTAACAAGACGTATCTGTTCGAGCGGTCCAAGGAAACGCTTGGCCTGCTTTACGCCGACCACTACCCCTTCCGCCAAAAGGCGACAGCGCGCGGTATCCGCCGCACGCCGTTTCATCAACAGCTTTTAGACCAAGGCGCTGTTATGGGTGAATTAGCGGGCTGGGAACGTGCCAACTGGTTTGCCGACGAAGGCCAGACACCCGCATACGAATACTCTTGGAAGCGTCAGAACTTCTTTGGCAATGTCGCGCGTGAGGTCGAGGCAGTGCGCACCAATGTTGGCATGTATGACATGTCGTCGTTCGGCAAAATCCGTGTCGAAGGCCGCGATGCAATGGCCTTTATGAACTATGTTGGCGGCGGCGATTACGACGTGCCTGTTGGCAAAATCGTCTACACGCAGTTTTTGAATAGCAAAGCCGGGATCGAAGCGGACGTAACCGTCACCCGCATCTCTGAAACCTGTTATTTGGTCGTAACCCCCGCCGCGACACGTCAGGCCGATCAAGTTTGGATGCAACGCAATCAGGGTGATTTCAATGTTGTCATCACAGATGTGACCGCTGGCGAAGGTGTGTTGGCTGTCATGGGACCGAACAGCCGCAAGCTGTTGGAAATGGTATCGCCTGCTGATTTCAGCAATGACATCAATCCATTTGGCACTGCCCAAGAGATTGAAATCGGCATGGGCCTCGCTCGTGTGCACCGCGTGACCTATGTGGGCGAGTTAGGGTGGGAGGTCTACATGTCCTCTGACATGGCGGGACATGTGTTTGAAACTCTGCACGGCGCAGGTCAGGAAATCGGCGCGAAGCTGTGTGGCATGCATATGATGGATGCCGCGCGGATGGAAAAAGGCTTCCGGCATTTCGGCCATGACATCACGTCAGAGGATCATGTCCTAGAGGCGGGTTTGGGCTTTGCCGTCAAAACGGACAAACCTGATTTCATTGGTCGCGACGCGGTTCTGCGCAAGCGCGAAGACGGGTTGGCGCAACGGTTGGTCCAATTCAAGCTGACCGATCCAGAACCGCTGCTTTATCACAACGAGCCGATTGTGCGTGATGGTAAGACTGTCGGGTTTCTGACATCCGGCGGCTACGGTCATCACCTTGGTGCCGCGATTGGCATGGGTTACGTGCCGTGTAAGGGCGAAAGCGTCGCTGATCTGCTAGGTAGCAGTTTTGAGATCGACGTGATGGGTACGTGGGTCAAGGCCGAAGCGCAGCTAGAGCCGTTTTATGACCCCAAAAGTGAACGCGTGAAGGTCTAACGCGCATGTTTGGCGCATGTTTCGGGTCGGCTTTGATCTAGTTGCATGCGAGATCTTGTCTCTGAAAAGGAGACTAGAATGCCCAATTTCACAGGAATGCCTGCGGCCACAGCCGATCAATACCGCGCGGGAATGGCTGATGTTTATGGCAACCCGCCAGAGCAACAGATCAGTGATGGTGACGCACCGTGCCGCTGTTGCTTGCGGATGATTGCGCAGGGCAAGCCGATGCTTGTGCTGGCGTACCGCCCGTTTGAAGCTGTCCATGCTTACGCCGAAACCGGCCCGGTTTTCTTATGCGCGGATCACTGTGCGCCAGCCGGCACTGCCCTGCCAGAGGTTGTCGCGTCACCGGACTATTTGCTCAAGGCGTATTCGGCCGATGAACGGATCATCTATGGCACGGGCCAGATCACCCCGCGGAGCGACATTGAAGGCTATGCAAGATCGCTGCTTGCCCGCGATGACGTAGCATTCGTTGATATAAGGTCAGCCAAAAACAATTGCTGGCAGGTCAGGATCACGCGCGACTAGCCTGATGCAAGGTGGGTCGAGACCCACCTTACATCAGTTTACGTTCAGCGATCAGCAACGGTTGTCGGACCAAGCGCATTCAGACCCTTGAGAATATCAATCGCATAGGCCAATTGATAGTCATCCTCGCGCAAATCTGCGGCCGCTTGGGCGCGCACGCGATCTTCTTCGATCTGCAGGATTTCATCTTCGGACAAGCTGTCATTCTCGAGCGAGCCGCGCAAACCAGCCTCCGAGCGTGTGTTGCGTGCTTCTTCCTCTTCAGCGTCCTCGTCCGCAACGCGGCGCGGCTGATCAACTATGATATCTGGTGATATGCCCAAAGCTTGGATCGACCGACCGGAAGGCGTGTAATACCGCGCCGTCGTCAGGCGCATTGCGCCTTCGCCCCGCAGCGGAACAACTGTCTGAACAGAGCCTTTGCCGAATGAATTAGTCCCAACTACAATGGCGCGACGGTGATCTTGCAACGCCCCCGCCACGATCTCGGACGCCGAAGCGGACCCGCCATTGATCAATACAACTATCGGTTTGCCTTCAGCTAAATCCCCTGCTGATGCATTGAACCTTTCGCCATCAGCCGCAGACCGGCCACGGGTTGATGTGATCTCGCCTTCTTCCAGGAACGCATCGGATACATAGATTGCCTGGCTCAACAGGCCGCCTGGATTGTTGCGCAAATCCACCACAAAACCGTCGACATTATCCAAGCCGCCCGCCGCCTCGACCTGTTCCGCGATGCCATCGCGCAGGTTAGGGAAGGTCTGTTCGTTAAAGGTTGTAACCCGCACGACCACGGCTTTGCCTTCTGTCCGCGTACGCACGGCGGTCAGTTTGATGGTGTCGCGAATGATCGAAACATCAAAGGGTTCTGGTTCTTCTTCGCGCACGATCGTGACGATGATTTCGGCACCAACAGGGCCGCGCATCATCCGCACGGCTTCGTCCAACGTCAGGCCAAGCACGCTTTCGCCATCGACCGCCGTGATATAGTCGCCCGCGAGAATGCCTGCTGCATCTGCAGGTGTGCCATCCATCGGCGAGACGACTTTGACCCAGCCTTCTTCTTGGGTGACTTCAATACCAAGCCCGCCAAATTCGCCCGACGTGCTAACCCGCATACGCTGGGCCGCCTGCGGGGAAAGATAGCTGGAATGCGGATCAAGTGATGTCAGCATTCCGTTGATCGCAGCTTCGATCAGTTCGCTGTCATCTACCTCTTCGACATAACTTGATCTGATCCGCTCAAAAATGTCGCCGAACAGATCAAGCTGTTCGTAGACGCTGGTGTTGCTATCCGCTTCTTGGGCTAGCAGCGGACCTGCAATCTGGCTGGTTGCCAACAATCCAAGTACGGCACCACCTGTCGCGGCCAAAAGCATCTTTTTCATTTCGTTTTCCTGTCTATTCCAGCGCGAACCATGCGTCAGTGTTCACCGAACCTTGCCCGTCTCTTACCTCAAGATAAAGGGCCTGTGCACGCGCGCCCACATCAATCCCATCGTTTTCAGTCAAAATACCGTCATCATGGCGTTGATCATCCCCCAGCAAGCCGATTGGCGCACCAGCAGCGAGCACTTCTCCGGTTTGCCCGAACACTTCTGCAAATCCTGCCATAACAAATAGGACGTCTGCGGCAGGTTCAAGGATTACGACCGTGCCATAATCAAGCAAGGCCCCTTGGAACAAGATCGTGGCCGCTGCAGGCGCAGTGACAAGTGCGCGCGGGGCTGTGGCCATACGCACGCCTGCGCGCCCGCTGCCATCATCCGGCAAGACAATACCTGCGACCGGTAGCGGCAGATTGCCAGCAGCGGTCAAAGTTGCGGTTTGATCGGGGCGTGCTTGGACGATTTGGGCGGCGAAATCCCCCAGTGTTCCGGCGCTCGCTATCATAAGGGCTGTTTGCACGGAATCGTCAGTGAACCTTGTCGGCAGTGCCGTCCGGTTCGAAATAGCCTGCCCCAGTGCGCCCCTTGCAGACTGCGCGCCCTGCAGCCCATCCGCCAAAGATTGCGCCGCATCATTCTGGGCTTGCCGCAACGCGCGAGTTTGCGCCAAAAGCGCGCGCAAGTCATCAGCTTGCGCCGCAAGCGCAGGTGCCATGTCCGCCACCAGCATCCCTGCCCGCGCCGTATTCAGCGGCCCCGCCGGATGCACGCGCAACACTGGCTGCGGTGTGCGGCTAATGGCGGATAGCACGCCCAACAATTGGCCCATGCCTTCGCTTTGTTCGCGTAGCTGTGCGGCGAGGTCCGCCTCGCGCAATGCGATGGCCCGCTGGCCTTCGCGCATGGCCGAAAGACCTGCCTCATAGGCTTTGACGGCGCCTGTCAGTGCCGCAATCCGGTCTGACGCATTGTCAGCTGCATCCAGCTGCGCGCGCGCTTCTTGCAATTGCAAAGCAGCCTCTTGCGCGGCCTGCTGACCTACCGCCGCAGTCGAAAGACAGATCAGAAGGGCAGCAAGACGGATCATCTGACGATCAAGCTTTGGCCAGTCATTTCAGGAGGCAGATCTAGCCCCATCAGATCCAAGAGCGTCGGCGCCAGATCAGCCAAGCGGCCATCGCGCAATGTGACACCCTCTGGACCACCCACCATCGCAACTGGCACCGGATTTGTTGTATGGGCCGTGTGCGGACCGCCAGTTTCGGGGTCGATCATCATCTCGCAATTGCCGTGATCGGCAGTCACGATCATTGCACCGCCTGCTGCCGTCAAAGCCGTCAGCACTTGCCCCAATCCTGCGTCAACTGCTTCGCAAGCTTTGATGCCAGCTGCCAGATCGCCCGTATGCCCGACCATGTCCGGATTGGCGTAATTGGTCACGATCAGATCATAGCCTGCGCCAATCGCGTTAACGAACGCTTCGGTAACTTGCCCCGACGACATTTCCGGTTGCAGATCATAGGTCGCAACCTTTGGCGATTGCGGCATAAAGCGATCCTCGCCAACCTCTGGCGTTTCAATCCCACCATTAAGGAAAAAGGTCACATGCGGGTATTTCTCGGTCTCGGCCAGCCGGAACTGGCGCAGCCCGTGTTTTGCCACCCATGCGCCAAGCGTGTTTTGGATATCGCGCTTGGGGAAAACGGTATCAAACCAAGTGTCGTGTTTGTCCGAATAGGTCACCATACCAAGCAGCGCAGCCAGCCTAGGCTGAACGCGTGCGAATCCGTCAAAATCCGGATCCGCAATCGCGGCCAAAATTTCGCGCGCACGATCAGAGCGGAAGTTAAGGCAAAACAGCCCGTCGCCATCCGCAAAACCAGCATAATCGCCAATCACAGTGGCTGGAATAAATTCATCGGTCTTCCCAGCGGCATAAGCTGCATCAATTGCGGCCTGCGGGCTTGCTGCAGTTGCACCCTCGCCCTTTACCATCGCGTCATACGCAGTCTGCACACGTTCCCACCGATTATCGCGATCCAATGCAAAATAACGTCCCGTCACAGTGGCAACTTTTGCAGCAGCAGGCAAAGCCGTCTGAAACGTCGCCATGTATCCCTTGGCAGATGTTGGCGCCACATCGCGCCCGTCGGTGATCGTATGCACAACCACTGGCACATCCGCATCGGTCAGCGCCTTCGCAGCAGCTACGATATGCGCCAGATGCCCGTGAACGCCTCCGTCAGAGACGACACCCATTAAATGCGCCACACCGCCGCTGGCCTTCATTTTGTCGATGAACCGCAACAACGCGTC
>Ga0208660_1000449_pt1 | contig 16485 bp, 22 predicted proteins | sample DEB08_DNA_13_FD_184527 | JGI IMG/M metagenome (GOLD analysis project Ga0208660, IMG submission 184527) | Aqueous microbial communities from the Delaware River and Bay under freshwater to marine salinity gradient to study organic matter... | ecosystem: Environmental > Aquatic > Marine > Coastal ... | reverse complement strand
GTCGATGCAAACGATGTGCCAGTAACTGTGCCAGTTACGTCAAGGGCAGTTGTGGGGGCGGAGTTGCCGATACCTAGACGCTCTGTAGAAGCATCCCAGAAGAACTTAGGCGTGGTGCCTGTGTCCTCGTAGAAGGCTATGTTGCCGTTGTATAGTGCCTTCATGCGTAAAGTAGGGCCAGCACCCTCTACGCCTGTAGAGGAGTCTGCTGTATAAAAATCCAGTGAACTTCTGTAGCCACTGGGGTTGCCCGTCATTGATATTTTACCAGCGACTTGTGGGCCATCCCCTGACCCGTCATTATTGTAAAACTCTAATGAACTGAATTCGTTAGAGTCTTGACCCACACCCGCTATGCGAACTGTTGATGTTGTACCGGCGTCAACTGTGAGGCCCGCAAACGTACCAGCAGCAGGAGTTGTCCCGCCGATAACTGTGCCGTCGATTGTGCCGCCGTTGATGTCTACCGTGGTGGCTGTCAGGGACGCGATAGTAACCGCCGCAGGGAGACCCACAGTCAGTGTTTGACCTGAAGCTGTGGTCTCGATCTCGTTGGCAGTACCTGCAATCGTCAATGATTGGCTATCAAGGTCAATCGCACCAGTACCACTGTCCCCAGCAAAATCCAAGTCTTGTGCGGTGACTTGAGCGTCAACATACGCCTTAATGGACTGCTGTGTGGCCAAGGATGTGGCGCTATCGGACGCCATATTGTCCTCGTCGAGGACCGCGGTGACTACCGTGCTGGTACCCAACTGCAGAGATGTGGTGTGCGTCATCGCCTCTACGACGTTTGTGCCGTCGCAGAACAAGAACGTGGTGCGCCCATTAGGAACAAGAATACCCGTGCCAGCGGAGGTCTTCACAGTGATGTTCTGGCCCGCGGCGTTCTTAACGATGTAGATTTTAGAGGCGGCAGGGCAGATAACCTCGCCCGCACCTGTCAGGGCTACACCCGTGTCTGTAAGCTCAAGCATAGCGCAGCGTGATTCGGATGTTGTTCCATTTGCCGTTGTCAGCGTATGCGAGTCGACCACCCACGTGTCAATAACCGCGCGACCAGCGATGGCCTGCTCTACCATGGACGTGATGTTGTCGTTTACAACGTCACCCCAAGTACCAGAGAGTTCCCCCTGTACTGGCAGTGCGAGTTTAAGGATCGGTGAGTATGCGGTTACCATGTTGTATTCCTCATGCGGCTACATTGTGCCAGTCAGGGTTTTGTATTTCAGATACGCCGTCCCACTCAGGGTCTTGCGTACTGGCGATAGGGGTCCAACTCGGGAGTTGTGTGTCAGGGAGTGCGCCCCAGTCGGGGGATTGGGCAGTGCTTATCTCTTGCCAGTCCGGGTTTTGGTCATCATTCACCACACCCCAGACGTTAACGGGGCCAATAACCCCTATGGCTGCAAGCCCAACAACAGGTATATCTGCGTTAGCCGATGCGGCTACAGTACCAAGTTCTGCGTTCCCTTGCAATCCCGTAACTCGGGCTGTAATTCCGAAAGCCACAAACACGGTACCTATAGCACCATTGGCTCTTACACCTATAACAGGGGCGTTAGCTTCAGCGTCCACTACAAGCGTGCCTACGGCTCCGTCGGCTTCTACACCCGCTGGAAAGGCGTTAGCTTTTGCCTCAGTGACTACACTGCCCACTGCCGTCGTAGCGGATACCCCGGTAACTATTACCCGTATCCCGAGCCGTACAAACACGGTACCTATAGCACCATTGGCTCTTACACCTATAACAGGGGCGTTAGCTTCAGCGTCCACTACAAGCGTGCCTACGGCTCCATTAGCCGCTACACCCGCTGGGAAGGCGTTAGCTTCAGCGTCCACTACAAGCGTGCCTACGGCTCCGTCGGCTTCTACACCCGTCAAAGGTACATTGGCCTCGGCGTCTACAGTTAGGTCACCTACAGCACCGGCGGCTTGTACTCCGGTTACTGATACCCCTGCGGCTGCGCTAACCGCGACTGTACCTATAGAGCCAGCAGCACTGACAGCCTGTACGAGTACGTCGGCTTCCGCGTCGATACCTACGTCGTTTATGTGCCCAACAGCTTCGACACCCGCGACAAGGGTGTTAGCTTCCGCATCAACCGTTACGGGTGCGGCAATACCGTTTGCAGCTACGCCATCAACAGAAACAATGGTGAGGTCGGTGCCCCAAGCCGTCTGGCCCCAAGCACCGCTACCCCAGCCAATGTATTCTACTGAAGACGCCATACAGACACCTTACGGGGTAGCAATACGTACGATAGCGTTCGTAGCATCTGCTGTTGGAAACTGCACCGCGAAGTCGCCTGCGGTAGAGGTCTTGTCTGCGCCGAAATCAAGGACAGCGACCGCAGCATTTGTACCGCCGGCTTTGTAGATCAACGCCCCACGAGCTGTGATTGTGGCGTCAGTCCACGTAGTATCCGCGAAGTCCAAGAACGCTGTGGTCCCAGAAGACGCTGGAGCGGCAGAAATAGTGAGCGTATTACCCCCTGCTACGTAGCCTGTTCCGGAAACCTCATTCGTCACTGAGTACGCAGTTGTCGCTGCGCTCAAGTTCGCTGCACTCGTGTACAGAGCGATCTTAAAGGTCTGTGTCGTGTCTGCACTGAAATCCATCTCGCCGTTCAAAAGAGCGACTTTGAAAGATGTGCACATTGCCTGTGTAATTGCCATGTTGGCCTCCTTAACTTACTGGCACTCGGAATTGTCCCGAGCGGTATGCGTCTTCTCGTAATTTACCATCGCCAAGAGACTTTAGCAAAGTAATGGCCTGTAGGTACATTTTCTCGTACATAGCGACCACGTCTGGTTCACCCTTCATGAAGCGAATAGCCTCGAGCAATGCGCCGTTCAAAAGCGCCGAATCAAACTCATCGCCAAGCCATGTCGTACCGGCGGTGACTATTGATTGTGGGTAGTACCCGTAATGCAGCTCCGATTCATAAGAAGAATCCGGAGTAGGTCCAACAATGAACGTGTTGTCGTCAAAGTATGCGTAGTGTTTCGGCAACCCGGTATCCGTTGGGTTTGGGTACGCCTCACGCATGAAGTTGACGTCCTTATTCAGCAAGAAGTGGTACACACCACCCCCATCAACGACGGCCAACGAGTAAGACCACAGAAAGTCAGAAGGAGTAGACAGGTACTTGTTGCTAACTGTTAGCGTACCCGTCACGTTCTTCCGCAGGGCAGGTATCTGCACCGTGTTGTAGATTTTCTGTTCAGCCTGCTGCGTAAACATAGCGAGCTGATCTTCTGTGAAAGAGTTCTCACAGATGTCTTCAATATTTGTTTTCAGCTCGGTATAGTTCATAGCTTACCCCATAGGTCCGCGGGCCATAGTGCCCTTAGTAGCAGCGCCAGTACCACGGATTTTAACGCCGGTGGTTTTAACGCCTTCCATATCAGGCTTCGGAGCATGACCACAGGGCTGCACGCCCTTACTTTTTGTGATCTTTGGCTCTTCCATGTCGAAAACTTTCATCGGAACACTCCTAGGATGTTATTACGGTTACATTACCTACTTGGCCTACACCAATTAGGTCGTTCGGGGTTAACCCAAACGGGTCATTGCCACCACCTACAGGGTTCCAACCCCACTGCAGGTTGGTACTGCTATAATCCCCAGAGGCAGTGATACTGGTATCAATGCGCGGATTGCGGATAGCCTGCGGATCATTCACGGGGAACTCACCCAACTTCAGTTGAGGGTGGTCTGGATTCCAGCACTCCCGACAGGCTTTGACGTTGGTATCGCGCCCTTTCACAAAAAGACTGCGTAGCTCCCGTAACTTGTACTGGAACCCACATACGTCGCATAGCGCGAGTACTTTTTGGGAAGAGGCGAACCGGGCAACCATCAGGCAATCCTGCCGATCCGCGGTACAAACCGCGCTGACGTCTTCTCTCGGTCTTCGCCTGCAGCCATATCAAACTGTTCGTCGTACACAGCTTTCAGCATCGGGATACGGTCCACTAGCTCAGGAACTTTCATGGCGATGTGGTACGCCAGACCTGCCACAAGGCATGGGAAGAAACGGAAGTTCATATCCGCAGTCTGTACACCGCTACCTGCGTCTTGGATGCGCCGCATACGCCAGTAGTACAGCACATAGTTGTTGTTATCGGGTACTGGCCACACGTTGACAACCGGAGCGTCCCGTAGACGCTCTATGTACATCTGGATGGGGCGACCTTGTGATAACTTGTTTGGTATAGACGCGTACGTGCTTACACTAATCCGGCTTATGGTAAGGTCCGATTGTGTGTTTGAGTTACCACTGTTTGTACGTATTTGATGTTCGAGCAGATCAATGGTATCCGCTGGCAATGCGTACTGGGACGTACCCTGCGTTAGGTTCACGGTACCGCTGTCGATGGTCCACATGTTGATGCCGCGGTTTTGCCACTCGATTGTCATCAAGTTCATAGACCTACGGGCGGTGCGTAAGTCGTAACCAGAGCGCATCTCGCGGCCAGCACGTTCCCATGCTTCTTCCGCAATCTCCGTGAAGTCCATGTCGAATGCTGTACTGCCCGATGTTGTCATGGTTAGCCCTTCGCTGCCCGCATATTATCTACAAGGTTAGGGTACGGACGCCCTGCCTTAGATGCCATGGCCTCAGCACTTTTCTTCTTCTTAGGGGAAAGTTTCTTAGACTTCCCCAGCTTTTCGGGGCGGTCCTTTGTCCAGACCTCCCCACCAGCTTTGTAGCCGCACCCACAAGAGTTATCCTTGTAGTAGCTACGCATTATCGCATCTTACAGACTTTGCCGCCACGGGCCATGCCGTAACCGCGTGCTTTAGCGCTAGACTTAGATGCGCCGCTGCCCATTACCTTCTTCAGCTTTGGCTTCTTGACCTTACCACCCTTTTTCATCTGGGGCATGTCTTCGGCTTCACGCATAGCAGCGCGATTGCCACGGCCCACGGCACTTTCGGCGGACATGTCGTCATCCATTGCCGGACGCGCTTTTGGGCGAAGGGAACTAACAGGGGCAGCGCGTGTCGGACGCGCTTTTGGGCGCATAGACTCGAGAGGCGCAGAAGTTTTCGGTGGGGCCTTACCCATTTCTGTGGCTTCCATACCTTCGAGTTCCGAAGCACGGTCCATGTTACGCTGGCGCTCGGTCATACCGCCGCGCTGATATTTCTTAGTCTTCATAAACTCTTCTCCTACATTTTGAGGTACCCCAACTTTTTTCGCGAACTTGGGATTGTTTGCGACCGCTGCCATAAACTTGCGTTGTTTTTCTGACTTGGCCGGCATCTTATCCCCCGTTAGTTGGGTCTGCATTTGGCTACGCGATATAGCCATGTTAACAGTTCCATTTCCGCAAGCTCTTGTTGATCCGACTATCGGGATCATTTGCGGTCTCGGAGCTAGTGTTTCTTTTCTTCATGCCCTGCATACGGGCACAAAACGATTTCCTGCGGTTCGCAGCTTTTGAGCCCGTTTTCAACTCACTCGGCTTTGTAGTGACAGCGGTCTTCAGCTTACTTCCGGGATTAGCCTTACGGTAACTGGCTACACCCTTTGCGTTGAGTCCACCGGACTCACTCTTGCCCTCTTTGCGTGTCCACGCAGGAGACTTCTTAACCGAGCCGCCGCTTTTGTAGTAACACCGCATGATGCACCTCTAGCTGTAGAACACAGTCATTGCGCTGATATTAGTCATCGCAGTGATGAGCACATCATTCTGACACCGGATACCCCAATCAGGGATGTTAACGGAGTGAGAATCAGAAGCTAGAAAGTCTAGGTCAAGCACAGTGGGGCCACCGGCACCGTCTGTGATAGTTAGCCGACCTGCGCCACCCGCGGTGGTTAGTACCTGCACTTGGCGGATACGTGCAGGGCCGACAGCTAGAGAAGCCGCCGCTATGACCCGTTTAGTGCGTACGTCTGAATTGGCCATGATTAGCCCTCTTTCTTATCAGAAGAGCTCTTCACTGCTTTTTTAGGTGCCACTTTCTCGACGGGGGTGCCGTCAGGATTTAGCCCGCGAGCAGCGAGTTCTTCGGTGGAAGGTGGGGTGAAACGATCACTCATAACCTAGCTCCTTATGCTGCTGCGATTGTAGCGCCTGTGTCAGAACGCTTCCAGTTTGTGCCATCAGAGAAGGCTAGGATAGCGGAACCAGCTGCGCCGTTAGACACGTACACAACTGTACCTGCACCCGCAGTCACTGCGGAGGGAGCGTTTGCAACTGTGTAAGTTGGGACTGTAATATCGCCAACAAAGCCATTGGTAGAGGTCACTGGACCTGAAAATGTAGTATTCGCCATGAATATGTCCTCACATGCGAGTTAAGTGAATCTGTCTGCATGTCGTCAGTCGGGCCTGTCAGATTCACCGGGGAGTCCCGATACTTAATAAACTACCACCAGATAACGTAATATGTCAACAACGAGAAAAGGGGCCGCCGAAGCAGCCCCCTTAATATAACTCTCTGTACGCTTACGCGCCGGGAGAACCATAGATGCCCAGCGGGTCAGACACACCGAAGGAGTAACGCTCACGGGCTTTGTAGCGGCTGTTGCCAGTATCAAAGTCAGCGTCCATCGAAGTGGCCATCGGGCTACGTGTGAAGTGCTTCAGACCGTTTGGAATATCGGTCGTCAGGAACCATGCGTTATTATCTGTGAGATAATGGTTGATGGCGTAGCCTTCAGGGATGGAACCGTTAGAGCGCAGGGCGTTCAGATCGTTGTCTGCTGTACCGACGCGGCCCTCAGTTTCCAACAAACGTGTAGCAACGAATTGCAACGCCGGCGGGATGATGAGTTTGCGTGGTTTAGCAGCGATCAACAGGCTGCGCTCGTCTGTCCACGCTGCAATCTGAATAACAGCCGCTTCCAAGGAAGTTTCGTTAAGGTCAGCTGCAACGGTAGGGCGGTTCGAGTTTGTGCCGCCAGAAGTAAGCGGGTGCGCTGTCGAACAGAGGTTTACGCCGTCACCATACGTAGTGCCAGAAAACGCGCCATTCAGAATGGAAGCGGCTTTGACTTGTTTGGTGTACGCCATAGCACGAGCCAACGCTTTTGTATAACGGGACGACAGGGAGTCGTACAGGTTATCCTCGATAGCTTCCTCAGTGATTGAGAAGCCCATCGCGATGGTTTCGTGTGTATAACGAGCAGACCATGCTTCTTGCGCATTGTCATACTCGATGGCAGAGCCTTCGTCTTTGACAGGTGCGGCTGAGAAACCTGAGAGTTTTGTTTCTTCTTCAAAGGAGCGATCCGATGATTCAGTTTCAAAAATCTCTTTATGCTCTTCGCCATACTTAGCATATTCCAGACCGAACAATGCGTTCAGGCCGGGGAGCAGCTCTTTAAGTAGCTGTGCACGTGAAATTGCCATGTGATATTCTCCTTATACGCCAGTTGCGTTTTGATACTGGTGCATGCCCCAGTTGAACTTAACGAGCAGTTCGACATAAGTGTCTGCGGCTGATGCAGTCTCTACAACCACGTCGATGACGCGCATTGGCAGAGTGTTAGTGGTGGCTGCTGAAGTCGAAAGCACGGCGACCTTCGAGTTTCCAGACTGGGTCGAACCCGCGTTTTGCACGAGTGACATGTTGTTACCTACAACAGTGCGACCTACGCCAGCAATTACAGTTGTGCCAGACACAACGGCAACTTTATAAAGCTGGTCAGGATCGTCTGCTACATAGGCGACAATGTCGGATGCTGCAGTGTTCGCTGGGAAGAACTGGCTGTACAACTCATAGCCCAAGTTAGGGTCAGTGTACTTGCAACCAAGAAATACACCCACGGGTGTAGCGGTTACAGTGCCAGCGTCTTTTACGAGCGTGCCATCAGTAGTCAACTTCACAAGGTCTCCGTTAAGGAGGTTTGTGTTGTAACCTGAAGCAATAGGAATTTGACGAGTCGCGCCCGCAAACACCCGCCCGCCGATCAAGTTGACCGGTTTCAGGCCATAAGGCCCGCTTACAGTAGGATAAGCCATTTTAAGCTCCTTTTAGTTTCCGTTACCAAAAGTAACCCGCGTCTTCCGTTCATTAAACAGAGGCATACGAGGGTCATTTTCTCTCATAAGGTTGTTATCCACGGAGTTCATTTGGGCCTTGGCTTGTCCCGAGTAGTACTCGTTCCGCTCTTCGACCATCTCGCGTGGTGCCTTGCACAGCATCAAACCACCGATAACGATGTTGTCCTTGAAGCGCTCTTGCTCAATAGAAACCATCATAATCTCCGGGTGATCCGTTGCCTTTACAGGCGTCCAACCTTCTCTCAGTTTGGAAGAAACGTTGGTGGCGTCTACATGGCCTTGCGTACTCACGCGGACCCAGTGATAATCGTATCCAGCTTCAGGAGTCGGTGACGGAAGTAATTCCGGGCGAACCCATGCCTTTTTACGGGTAGTGCGGTCGCGAGTATCAAGCTCGCGGTTAATGCGATTATCAGCCATTTTGTTTCCTCATATCTATTGCAACCTGTTTGGCGTATTGTTCGGGTGTCAGCCCCAACTTCCGAGCGATTTGGACTTGAGTGCGTGTCAACGTCACTTTTCTAGGTGCCGTGCTCCGCGTTGCGGGCGCTACCACCTGAGTCTTCTTCCGCTTCGGTTCGGCATCCTCGAAATTATCGGGGAAAACCTGACGCATACGAGAATCAATCGTCTCGTAGTATTCATCACTCTGCGGGCTTACGCCCTGTTTGACGAGTTTATTGTGCAACCCCAGCGCTAGACTCGTCATCTCGTCGTCTGCGCCGAACCATTCGTTGGTTTTCTGCCAATTAGTGGCCCGTTCATCGACTTGTACTGCCGGGGCGGGTTGTTCTGCTACTACGTTTACAGGCGTTTCTTCCTCCTGTAAAGATGGTAGTTTGAAGTTTGCTAACCTATCGGACTTAATCTTAGCATTGGTTAGCTTTTCTTGTGCGTCCAGTACTGCATCGGAGTCACCCGCCTCGTACGCTTCTTTGTACGCGCGTTTCGCCGCGGCTGATTCAATCTCGGCGTTCTTCTTCGCCTGATCGAGCAGTGCTGCTTGGTTCTTGTTGACGTTACCCTTGAGCTTCTTGTTCTCTTCTACAAGCTGTTGGGCAACGCGCTCGAGCTCCTGACGTCCACGCAGGGCTTCTTCTTTAGCCCGACGCTCGTCGTGGTAGCCCTTACTGAAGTGCTGGATGCGCTTGCGCACCTTGTCGGAGTAGTCCTCCAGCTCTTCATCTGTGACGTCTGTGGGGGGCTCTGAGGCCTTACGGCCCCGGTCTGCCTTGGGGGTGTCGTCAACGATCTCCAACTCAACGTCGTCGTCTTCATCGTCATCGTTGACGGTCTCAGCCTCGGTGAAGTCCGCTTTGGTCTTCTTACCGGTGACGTCGATCTCCACCGCACTTGTTCCCTCGACATCCAACTTGTTGTCTTCGTCTTCGGGGAACTCAAATTCTACTTTTTGAAAAGCCATGTTTATGCCCTCTGAATGCCGGTTGGGTCAGCCACTACCGCCTCTACTGAGTCATCGTTCATAAGCCGATACTCAATACCACCGATGGTGAAACGTGTTCCAGAGTTCATGCGGAACATCACAAAGTCGCCTTCTTTACACCAAGCTCCGTCTGGGAACCGGTCTTTGTCGGCGTATGCACCGCTACCCATATCAACAACCAAACCAATAATAGACATGATGTGGTCCTGTGACTTAGCGGTTTCCGTCTTCAAAACAGACGAACCCTCAAAAGTCTCTTTGGGCTGTGGTAGAGCCACGAGGATGCGGTATCCTACGGGCTTGGGTAGTTGTAGTTCCAGTTCAGCGTCGCTGATTTTAACTGTTTCTTCAGTCATCATCGTCATCCATATAGTTCTTCGCAAGGTCTTCCACGTAGTTAATGCCAGCTTCGAGACCTCGAATTAAGCCAACAACTTCCTTGTACTGGGCGAAGTCTTTTGCTCCACCACCCCCAAGAAATTCCAGTGCAGAGGACTTATCGCCCTCGATTTTGTCCTTCAGCACGTCAAAGACGGTTTTAGCCATGGTATTCTATCGCTCCCCGTTTGGCTTACGAGTGTTCTGCGCCTGCATCATCCGGGCCGCTTCAAGCGTCATTTTATCCCGGTTTGCGCGGCTGGACTGTTCCAGCTGAACACCCTTTACTTCAGCTTCAATCGCCAATTCTGCTTGGTCAATCTTCAACTTCTCTGCTTCCAGCATCGCGTTAGCGGCTTCTTTAGCCTTGCGTAGCTGGAGTTCTTCGTTCTGCAGTACCGCATCCGCCTGATCTTTCTGGGTTTTGCGCTGCTGCTCAGCTTGTTTGATCTGCAATTCAGCCTGTTTCATCTGAATGATCGGGTCTTGCTGCTGTTCTTGGGCCTTCTGCTGTGCGGCCTGCTGCTGGTTAGCCTGTGTGAGCTGTTTACTTGCATCGGCAACCAGTCGTGACAGCTGTACTTCGATGTCTTCAGGCAACTGTTCGTTCGGAGCAGGTAGTGACACACCCAGTTTCTCTTCGATCTTCTGGCGATAAGAGAACCCGAGGTGCTCGGCGATATGCGCCTGCAGCGAGGCCATGATCTGTTTAGCCTGTGGGTTCTGTCCGATCATCTGCGCCATCATCGGGTCTTGCATGAACGACGTGTGCGTAGCGATGTGCGCCTCGTGATCTTGGTAAATGAACGCCTTTACCGGCTTACCAATGAGCGCGTCCATGTTCTCGCTGATCGGGTCCGTCGGCTTCGCGTCGTCCTTGGTCGGTACAAGTTTATCAGCGTTCTTTACACCCAGCACCTCGATCATCTGGCGGTGGAGCTGTGGCAGGTCATAAATCTGCGGAGCCTGTGCGGACATCTGCAGCACGGTCTGATACTGCACAACCCGCTGCGCCATAGTGGAGTTATTAGGGTCGCTGACAGGGATCACGTCCACCATCATGTAGTCAGCCCGCTTGGCGCTCACTTCGCCTCTCAGGGGCTGGTACGTGTACTCTGCGGGGGCATACTCAGCCATGATAGCCTTGAGTAGCTTGAACTCCTGCTTCATCGCGTAGTGTACGCGTGCTTGCACCGCAGCCATAGGCTTCAGTGTGCGCTCCAGCAGAGCCAGTGTCGTGCCCACAGGGGCGTTTGCAGACATGTCAGAGATGTTCATGTCGCTGATCGCGCCCAACCTACGACCCTCAGACGTAATCTGGTTCAGGAGCGCTAGGAGCGTCTGTGAGGGCTCTTTATAGGGTAGAGGCATGATGTTGTCCCGGATCGACCCGGAAGGCACGTCTACGTCCTTAAATTCGCCCGGTTCGATGGGTGTGTCGTCCCCTTTGATCCGCAACCCACGTGATTTCAAGCCACCCGGCAGGTTCGAGAGCGTACCAGCGTCAACAAGCTGACGAATCAGCGACGTACCCGCACGGGCGTAGCCACCAATGATGTGGATCAAGCCAAGGCCGTAGAACCCGAACCCCGGTACATAAACATAGTGGACGAAGTGCTGGCGCTTCAGAGTGAGTGGGTCACCCTCTTCGTAGTTCCTACGGATAGCCAACACTTCGCCACTGCCACGCTCGATGGTGACGACGTACGGGCGAGCGATATCGTCATCGTCATCTATACCCTCAATAACGAGGTCGGCGTGTATCTCATAAACTGTGTATCGGTCGTCATTGGTGAGCGAGTAGCCCCCCTCTTCCGCTTTCTTCTCTTCAATATCGGTATGGTACGGTTCTGGGTCACCGAGGTCTACATCTCGGTAGAACCCTGCGGCTTGGAGCTTCTTCAGCTCGTTCTTTGTCTTACGCATGACGTGCGTAACACGCTCTGCAGACTCGATATTAGACGCGCCATAGGGCACAATCACGTCCTCTGCAGAGATATAAATGGCTGCTTGACGGCCCAAATTAGGGTCAAAATACACCTTTTTGAAGGCCGAACCCGCCAAACCAAGGCTGTACAGCATCCGTTCGTGCTCTGGACGGTACTCAACCATGTTCTCAGTGAGCTCATAGTTCATATCCGCGCTTACGCGGGCTGCTGCTTCCTCTTTTTCCTGGGTTTCTTCCCCAAGAATCTTGACTCGCACCGGACCTGCGGCTGGCATGGTCTCGCTCATGGTCTCAGCTTGGAAACGGATGGCAGCTTCGGCTAGAATTGCAGAACTTACCCCGCAGGCACCCTCCCAAGGGCTTGTGCGCTCTTCATATTTGAAGCCGATGACATCTAAACCCTTGACAAACGTGTCTGCCCAGTCCTTACGGCCCTCGATATCGGTCTGTACCTGTCCTACAAGCTCGTCTGAGAGCTCGTTTAGGTGACTTTCGTCCAAAACCTCTGCAATGTTCATGCCAAACTCGGTAAAATCATCCTCATCGCCCGGGATAAGTGTGATCTCCATGCTTCCGTCGGAAAGAATGACCGCTTCTGGGTCTAGAATCTCGATTTCCAACGCAGCATCCGACATCTCTGACTCTTCTACAGTGTCAAGGTCGTCGTCTCCTGCGGTCAACCCAAGTGGGGAAGCGTAAAGTCCTTTTTCGATAGCCATAGCTATACCTCTTAATAAAATCCGCCGCGGCGTTGTTTAAAGAACCGTTCTTCCTCGGGTTCATCTGAGGGAAGCCGAATGAATCCCCCCTGTCTAAAGCGCATGAGGGCCATCACCGTAGAGTCCACGAGGTCATCGTTGCTCATAAAAGGGAATCCTGCAATCTCTTCGACCACTTCTTCTGCCCACCGTGTCTGTGGCACCCAGCATAGGCCAGATGCTACAATATCTGCAACGGAATTAAGTCTCGCGAGCTTATCACCCGACCCCCTATGTGGAGTATACTCAGATACCGGCAAGCCCATACGTCGCATCTCTTGATACAAGGCCACACCGGAACTTTTCTTCTCCACAATGAAGGAGTCTGGTTCCCAGTCTCGGTACTCTTCCATCGCAAGTTGCTTTAGCTCTGGAAACTCCATACGCTGTTTGATGCTATTTAACAATATGATATTGTAAGCGTTGTTTTCCTCGTTCAGGAAAACACCCCACGTGGTAAGCGCTGTGTAGTCTGCACGGTTGTGCTTCTCGGCTGCGGCGTCAAGTGACATGATAATATACTCGCAGGATGGTGGAGTGTCGCGGGTCCACTCGTTCCACCATTCCCGTTTGATAAGCGCGGCTTCTTCCGTCGTAGGCTGTTGTTGGTACTGAGAGTTCCATTGGAACACCGGCATAGAAGCCTTGGTCCGCAGGAGCGCTTCCAGGTCAAAAAACTCTGGCCAAAGTGGCTTTTCAACCATCTTATTAGTCTTTTTGTCCTTGACTTCTAGAATAGCCGGAAACTCAACCACTTCGTACTGGTCGGCACGCTCGTTCTTAGCCATGTCACGTGTCACACGGCCTGTCAGGTCGTCAAGATGCCAGCGAGTCTGGATAATAGCCACACGGCCACCGGGCATCAGACGGGTACGAGCACCGAAGGTGAACCACTCATATGCCTTTTCAAAGACTCCAAAGTTGCCGTTGATGACATCCTGCTCTGAGTGTGGGTCATCCACAAGTAGTAAGTCAGCACCACGACCCGCAAGTGCAGAGCCAATACCACACGCATAATACTCTCCCCCGACGTTTGTGTTCCACCGACCGGCTGACTTACTATCCTGTGCCAGTTTTACTGTGGGGAAGATAGACCTGTAAGTATCTGTGGCGATCAGGTTACGCACCTTACGACCAAAATCTACTGCCAGATCAGTGGTGTGGGACACCATCATGACCTTCTTATCAGGGTTACGCCCCAAAAACCAAGCAGGATAGAAGATAGAGACGAGCTGTGACTTACCATGACGCGGTGGGATGTTAACACATACCCGGTCCTTATCACCCCGTTCAATACCCATCAGCATGTCTGCGAGGATGCGGTGGTGTCTACCCACAATAAAGTCGGGCATCATTAGCTTGCAGAACTCAATCAAGTCGTCATAGGCACGTTTGTTCGTGCTTCTCGTGTGGAGCTCATCGACCATCTTGTCGATTTCCAACACTTCCTCTGCACTGAACGTGTCTAGGTTCGCGAGCATCACCTCGATATCAGCTTCTGTGAAATCCGATAGCTCAGTCATCATCAAACCCAAACTCTTCGTTCAAGTCATCTTCCGAATCATCCATGACGAGCACAGCATCAGACACTTCTTCTTCCGGCGGATTCACCAATTTAGCTAATTTACCGCGCAGCTTCTCTTTGATGTCGTCCGTTGTCTGGTGTGTGATCGTCACCTCAGACTTCTCTGTGAACAACCCAACGTCTGAAATCTTACCCAACAGCTCCAGAGCACGCATCCGCACGCGAGGGTCGGGATTCTCCGACTCAATAATGAGCTTGTTCGTGACGAGATTGCGCAGTTGCTTGGCCGACTCTACCACGGAGTGGTTAAACTCCTCTATGATAGCACCTGCCATCTTAATAGACGCCGGAGTCAACTTGGCTGCACGGGTAGTTGTCACCTTGCGGGAGGTTTTCTCAGGGTCTTGGGCAAATGAGGTGACTAGCGCAGCTGCTACATCCTGATCGTCGGCGTCTGGTGTGGTGTCCAGTCCATGATCTTCCAGCAGTGACACAGTCTTGGCCAACGCAGCAGTGCGCTCTGGTAGCGAAATAGTCTTCGCCTCATCCTCCAAGGATACACCCAGCTCTGGCGTTACGTTCAATGTCATCTCTATTCGCAGGTTATTAACCGGTAACGTAATAATAGGGTACAAAAAATTTTTTGACAAGGGGTTGCAAAATAGGGGTGGGGGGTATCGAGAATTGGAGTTTTGTGGTTTCTGGTGGTAGGCTTTGTTGAAAACGAAAAAATAGAGAATCGTTCGGGTAGATTAGTATTACAAGGGTAGCGCGGAGTCTCACTTAGCCCAGCGGGTGGTGGGGGTAGGGTATGGTCGCGCCGTGGGCCGTTTTAGGGAATCCCCTAAACTATCGGGAAGTGCCATGCGTTGCCAAGCCGTGTTGTTTTGTGCGGATATATCCATATCCAAACACGTTATGGCATGCCATAAGTGGTGTATCGGAAGGCACAACGCCAAGCCGAATGTTCTTGAAAGGACACAACATGACAAACTTTACTTTCCCAACAACACTAGCCAACGCCACAACGTCACACGTTAAGGCAATCACGGCCGCCGAGAAAAGCGCGGTCAAAATGCTGGACGTTTACCGCGCCGAGAAAATCCCTGCATCGCACCTAGTTTCGCCTAAGTCCAAAGATAGCACCTGCCCTAGCCAAGAGTGGTGGGATGGCCTGCGTGAAGCGGTAGTCGCGGGGTTTAGCGTCGAGGAAAAGCGCATCTTGCAAGCACCTACTGCATCGCTGGACGACACGGCCAAGAAGGAGAAGGCCAAGGTGCAAGGCAAGATTGGTAGCACGATAAAGGATATCAAGAATGGCCTCTTGCGCAATCCGGACGGCAAGTCACCTGTTCAACCTAAGACGGGTCTGGACAAAGCCAGCGCGGACTTCTTGGCCTACCTTGGCAAGGTCCAGAAATATGAAGATATGCCATTCGACGTCGTCGAGATGATTGCCCTACTCAACGCGGTAGGTAACAAGTTCAACCTCAAGTAAATCAATCGGGTCAGGCCTTCGGGTCTGGCCCTTTTTTTGTCTCCAATATTTCGGGCTGGACCTTTGGGTCTGGCCCTTTTTGCGTTTAGGGAATTCCCTAAATGCTTGATACCAGTTCTTTAGGTAGCCTAGCGCCTCGCCCTTGCATAGTGTGACGCTTTGGCATATACTGGCACTGCATTGCGCCACAATGCACCATACTGCTCAACTAGGCCCGCTTCGGCGGGTCTTTTTTTGTTTTAGGGTATTCCCTAAACATCTGATACCAGTTCCTTAGATAGCGTAGCGCCACGCACCGCAGGGCACCATGTGGTAAAATCATAGACCCCCTATTACCTGGGATACAAAGATACTTCACGTTTTAGGGAATTCCCTAAAAACACGATACCAGTTACTTAGGTAGCGTAGCGCCTGTCGTGTTCCAAGTGGGTTAGAGCACGTTTGTGCAGTAAACCGCAGTAGGTGATAGTTCGGTTTTAAAAAACTACATTAAGAACACCCGCTAAGTCATTGATGTTCCCCGTGTTCCAGGAAAAGAGGGGTCAAAACAGGGTTAAGTTGTTGATATTGCAGAATGTTCCCTGTGTTCCAAGTATTAAAGTATATATATATACCTATTATTCGACTCTGTGTGTAAGCACTTACACAGATAAACTCGTTCAGATTCCAAAGGTATAATATTGGAACTTTTGAACTTTGGATCATTCCTTTAAAATCAATGACTTACAAGCACACGTGTTGGAACATACAGTCACAAACCACCGCACGCCACGTTCTACCATTTCTTGACACAGCACGACAGTTGTGATACTGTGTTAGGAGTAGGACATCAACAATCCTGCCAATACGACCAACCGAGGCTGCTAACACGACCAACCGAGGCTGCTAACGCAGACCTTTTAGGGAA
>Ga0208660_1000448_pt1 | contig 16520 bp, 6 predicted proteins | sample DEB08_DNA_13_FD_184527 | JGI IMG/M metagenome (GOLD analysis project Ga0208660, IMG submission 184527) | Aqueous microbial communities from the Delaware River and Bay under freshwater to marine salinity gradient to study organic matter... | ecosystem: Environmental > Aquatic > Marine > Coastal ... | reverse complement strand
ATCTAACAAAAAAATACTTTTTTGCTTTTTTTGTCAAATTTTATTTTTTTATATTCTTATCCCGTAAAATATGTAGTTGAACCTGATTTGTTCCTTTCCAAGGAAGAATAAACCTTGTACGAAGAAATTTATAAATTGTCTATTTTTTTGACGCTAAAGGACGCTGTTTCAAGTTATGAATAATTATGTTTTTCTATATAAGATTATCTTCTTTCAAAAAGATAAAAAATCATAAAAATCAGCGGAATCAGCGTCAAAAAATAAGCATTATCGAAACAACTAACAAAGCTGTTTTATAATGGAACTTATCGTATCCATGTAACCATCCTATTTTGAAAATTGAAAATTACAATCACAAATCCTCTCCCTCCTTTCCAGCAACCCTCTCCGTCTCCACCGTCACCTTAAAAGGAGAATTTGCTCGATGGTCTTTAATCAATAACCAAGCTAAGTAACTGCCAATAATGATGGTAACTAAACCAAATCCCATCAGCCAATCATAATATTGTTGCAAAATAAAAAAGTCATAAATGCCATGAATAAGCACGGCGAGTGTAAAACCAAAGCCAATCAATTTCCACTTATTGGTCGTATTAAATTTAGCTAAACCTACAAAATACCCCATAAAAACAGCAAATATCGCATGAGCAGGCACCGCCGTAAAAGCTCTGACTATAATAGTATCTATTCCATAATTATAGGCATAAATAATATTCTCCACTACCGCAAATCCCATTCCGACCATCAGACTATAAACAATGCCATCCATCGGTTCATTAAAAAAGGGACGAGGATATGGATAAGCTAATAACATACCCATTTTTACCAATTCTTCGCTAAAAGCTACGACTATAAAAACATAAATTAACAAAAAACCAAAGTTCGCACTACTATCCAACCCCGTTTTCGCTGCCAACATTTGTATACCTACGGCTGGTAGTGCACTCAGCATACCTAAACCAAAAGTAATCAATAAAGGCTTTGGCCCTTCTTTTTCATGCCTATCTAAAAAGTAAATCACCCCGCAAATTAGAAGGCCTGGAAAAATCGCTGCTAGAATTAATAGTATATTCAAAATAGTACTAGTTTGGTTTACAGATAATTCGTTTGGTTTCAGATACGCTTTTTTCCCACAGATTTTTAGTTCCTCACGGATGAAAATAATACGGATTTCTATGGATTTAAGGGTTTTCTTCTAAAAATTGTTGACAAGTTTATCTAAACAATAAAAGTAGCTGACACTTTCCTGCCAGCAGACAGGTTATGAACGTTTAAATGGAAATGGAAATAGCAATAGCAATGGCAATGGCAATAGCAATAGCAATAGCAATGGCAATGGCAATGGCAATGGCAATGGCAATAGCAATGGCAATGGCAATGGCAATGGCAATGGAAATGGAAATGGAAATGGCAATGGCAATGGCAATAGCAATGGAAATGGAAATGGCAATAGCAATGGCAATGGAAATGGCAATGGAAATAGTCTCCTAGAGGCAGGGCTGTTAAGTTCTTAGTCCCTAACCACCTCCTTTACCTATAATTTGTAAAATATAATTAGACAGGTAAGTATCATTATCAGGATGCACTAAAATGGTATTAAATAATAAAGCGGAACGGTCATTATTCGGCCCTTGATAAATGACCTTACCATCTAAATTAAAATCGGCGGCGGAATAGGTTTGGCTAACAAAATTACTGATAGCGTTGGTATTTTCAGGATCTAACAATATCGCTAAAAAGAGGTAAAAGATATCATTATTCGGGCCTTGGAAAATAACTTGATTATCTTGATTCAAATCACCTGCCCACATAGCTAAGGCAGCTTCTGAAGCTGTTCCTGCATCCATGCTAATCGTAATAGGATTGGTAAAATCTAAGATAGGCACATTATTATTGGTAAAGATTTGCGTTGTATTACTAAGCATACAAATATGATTTCGATGCCTTACTGCTACATAATAACTACTAGGAATAGCACTGGGAAAGACAATCAAAGAGTCTCCTCTATTAGAAATAATATCTCCATCTCTTTGCACCAATCCTACCGCAGTTGCTACTACATGGCTTTTATCTAATCGACTACGCAATTCTAATAGCACCCAATCAACAATGGCATCAGCGCCTTCTATATTTAATAAGTCTTCCTTTAAAACTTCTCCTCCGCTTGCTCCGACATGTTCAAATCTATCCAAGTCTGTATAGGGTTCTACTAATGGAATCAAGTTCGCTTTGCGCAAATCATCTCGCATTAAGTTGGGTTCATTACTGTCAATTAATGCGCCCTGCAATATCGTTTTTCCTTTTAAGGCAATACCGGGACAAGCAATAGTTTGGGTAGCTACTTCGGTATTCCCGCATAAATCTGTTGCGAACCAATCTCGGTGGATTATTTGTTCTGTGCCTGTAAAACTGATACGTTCATCATACGTAATTGGCAAAATTTGTCCCGTATTATCCAAAGCGATTAATTCATCAGAAAAATCTAATTGAAGACTATTCGCATCACAAAAATTGTTTGGTTTTTCTAAAGGCAAACTACCTTCTATCACTAAATAACCAATGGTTTCTGTCCGATGTTCGCCATCCAAGTAACTCCATTCTTCCACCCTTACTTCAAAACTATTATTAGTCACATTTTGAATCCGAACCATTGCTGGATCAAAATCGTCAATAGACAAACTATTAGCGATGATTACAGGATTGTTATAGGTATTATCTAAAGTAATTTTTATCCATTCGTTCGTTGTTTTGACTCGACCAGTTTCTCCGATAATTCCGCCTGTTTGATTGCTTAAATTTCCAATATCATCTATGGCTAAGTAAGCTACGGCTTCCGCAAAATGAACCGTATTTAAGTCTACAGAATTCTCTTCTTGTATTCTTAGTCTTCCACTTGTCCAATTTACACTACTATTTCTAACCACCGCAGCATCTGTATCTGTAGTCGTTTGCATGTTCGCAAAAAGTAGTGGGATATTGGAAAATCTTTCTCTAAAAGGTATAGTTGTCCAACTATGCGTAATCGGCACCACATCCGCTTGCCAATGGTAAGCCGTGGTTTGTTCCCCTGTTTCCATTGCCATCCAAGCTACCTTTTCTTTTGTATGTATACCATCGTCTATTTCCGCTTCTTGTAAGCGGATTTCAAATTGATTTTGGGTAATATTTCGCAATCGAACAGTCGCCGCTGTGGCCTCATTATTCGTTATCAATTGAGTAAAGAGGATAGGATTGTCGACAAATTCAAAAGGCAAGTGAACGGTCTTCCAATGCTCGCTAGTAAATTCCATCACGCCTGCTACCATTTTTTTACCATTAGGTAAGGTATGAATGCGAAAAATATCAGGAGCAGTTTCGTCTACTACACTAATCGTTTGAACATGATTCGTTGAATTACCACATTGGTCAGTCGCTATCCAAGTTCGAGTAATCTGATAGTCGTATTGGCCACAAGCTGTATTATTCTGGGTACTAGTTTCTTCAAATTTCAAATCCGTTGTTGGACAATTATCGAAAGCTGTGACCATCGCAGGCATTGGTATTTCATCATCTAAACCAATAGTTATATCTATCGGTAAATCCCCAAAAGTAGGAGCAATATCATCGCCAAAAGTTATTCGAACCACCGCCGTTGCACAGCATCCTGTATTGCCATTACATACCTTATATGAAAATTGATCTAATCCACAAGCATTAGTAATTGGCGTGTAGGTAAATTGTCCAGTTTGTGTTAAGTTAATTCTTCCATGCGCAGCGTCTGCCGCCAAGGAAAACACAGGATCATCTCCTAACGTATCATTATTCGCCACATTTCCTTGAAATAAAACGCCAGGGCAAAATGCATTAATTGCATCATCCTTCGCTCGAATAGCAGCAGGGTCAGAAAGATTGATAATGCCGCCATCAATAGGACAAGCTAAATCACAATAACGAACAAATATAGGATAAGCTCCTGCTGCTAAGTTATTAACCGTAAACTGGTTATCTGGTAAATAAGTCAAACCGCCATCAATACTGACAGCGATACATTGGTTGGCTTCACCACTGATACTAAGCGCAATAGATCCGTCAGCACCACCACAAATAGTTGGTTGAGTGATGCTGACCTCATTGATCTGTAATAATGGGTGAATATTGTGAGTTGTTGTATCTGAATTGGTACAGCCATCTAGTTCGACTTCCAGAATAATCGACTGGAGCGTGTCGGTTAGGGCATCGGGGGTGGTATAAATTATTGCTGCTGGCGCTTGTTTAGTGGCTATAGGTTGATTGGCATATTTGCCAAAGTTCCAATGATAGTTGGCAAGATTTCCAGCCGCTTCTGCTTCAAAAACATACCCTACATTGGCACATAGTTCCGCTTCCTTCTCCGTAGAAAGCGCTATAATATTAGCAATGGGGGTTGGTTTAATAATCTTCTCTATCACATTAGATGCCAACCAATCGTTGCAGGTATTTTTTCTAACCAATCTTCTATATAAAGTTGTTTGAGTAATTAGGGCAGGAAAATAGGAAACAGTCGTTGCCCTATTAATGTCTTCCCAAGTTTCGCCATTATCAATACTTTGCTGCCATTGATAAAAGGTGGTCACTCTAGGGTCAGTAGTTGGGGTGCTAACATTATGAATAATTGTTGGTGAAAAAGGTCGAAAACAAGCGGCTTCTGTTCCTTGAATAATACCTGCTTCTAAAAAATTAGCGCAATCAGGGTCTGCACAATCTATTAATCCATCTCCATCGTCATCTAGGTTATTATCACAAATTTCTGCTGGTGGCAAGGGAATAGATTCACTAAATTCAGAAGTAGTCGAAAAAGCTAATTCGGGTACTAAATTGGTAAAAGCAGCAATTTTAATAATCGAAGTGGTGGCAGCTAGATGATAATTAGACAAGACCCCTTCTGGTAATAATAAAGTTACTTCCGCCTGCGTAACATCTCCATCCACATCTAAATATCCTATATAAATTTCTCCACCTCGGTCAGTTGGGGAACTATTCGCAAAAAATTCTATTCGATAGCCTTCTTGGTCTTCATACCTGTCATCAATGTCTAAATTTACGGCGACTGTTGCCGAGGTATTCGTATAATTCGTTACAGTTAATTCGGGGAAATTCAAAAATTGCTGTGGCCCGCTATCTGTATCATTTAAATCATTTGGGGTAATCCCATCCGCATTGATGCCTGCTGCACTTATATCAATTCCAATACTTGCATTGGCGTAAATACTATTTTGTAAAAGCTTATTCTCATCGGCATTTTGACCAATTAAAATGCCAATTAAATTATGATGAATTTTATTCTGATAAATAAAATTTCTTTCATTTTTTTGGTTCTCCTCATTTGCTTCATTTACTATATTGAGTCCGACCGTCAAATGTTGATAAACTTCATTTTTACTAAACTGACTATTTTTAGTGGCTAAAAAATGCCAACCTTTTTGACTATTCGCAATGGTATTTTTTGTTATGATTAAATCTTGACAACGGTTACTAATTCCTCCTTCATTACTTATAATCAAATCGTTGCTAAGCTCTGCATAGACACCAATTGCATTCTGTTCAATCGTATCTGCTTCTGATTCATATAAATCAAAAGCAGTCTCATAGAAGCTGATAATATTCTGGCTAAATTTATTATGATGCCCAGTAATTGTCTGGATAGCCGTTCCTTCGCTTCGATTTAAATTATTCGTCGTTTTTAAACCTACGCCAAAATAATTTTGATTAACCTGTGCTTTTGTAACTTGATCTAAGAAAATACTTGATTGGCCGCTTATTGTTCCTGCAAATAGATTAGCTTCTGCTGCATCATTTACTCCGTCTAAATCACTTCCAATAATAACTGGGCGATTTGTCTTATGAATTTCAATTAGGTTTTTTTGGGCGACTTTTTGAGATAAGGCGGTTGGCGTCAAGCCAAAATAATTACCGTACAACCAAACCATTCCATTGCTACTTTCTTTAATTTGAATGATTTCATGGCTCGCATTTAAGCTTAATCCTCGAATAATTACTTGGTTATCTGCACTTTTAGCCTCATTAATGGTAAAAATAGGGAAATCTCCAGTGGCTATAACTTCAATACGAATCGCCGTATTTAAAGTCGTACCAAATTCATTATCATTCATTTGCGTTTGCCGCAAATCATAGCCATCAATTAGCACATTATCACATAATGGTGGTAGGGCACTGTTTATAGTTAGTTGAAACCAACTTCTAGGGTAATCCGCATCCTTATCGTCAATGGCAGAATCGTCTATACTGGTCGTTCTAACTCGATTTATTTCTGTTACTTGATTAGGTATATTATCTTCTTGGTAATAAAAATGCCCCGCATCATAATTAGGAAAGTTAAAACCTATGGTATGAAAAATCAGACCGCTTGCTGGCGCTTGCGTAGCCATGATTGCTTCTCGAAGAGAAATTTCCCCATCTGCACCCGAATTGTTTATCAGGTTATCTACAGAAGAAACATCTCCATCTAGCACATCTGCCGTGGTGCTTACTCGAATGGTCTTACATAATGGATCGGCTGCATCTATTGCACCATCCCCATTATCGTCTATGCCATTATAGCAGATTTCGGTGGTAATAAAAGGCATTGCATTTGCTTCTTCTAGCAAAAAAGCAGCTAAAAGCAAGTAGGTCAAGCAAATAGCCTTCTGATATACGGTTTTCATTATTACTGAGTGTTGTAGTGTCTAAATAGTTCAGGTAAGTGTTTGCTCAGTAATTTAGGTGAAGTTCTATTATCAAGTAACTTCCCGTTACTTGATAATTTCAAGTCGATTTCTAAATCATCCAGTAATTTCCCGTTACTTGATAATTTCAGGGCAGTATCTAGCACCATGAATTGTCGTATTAATGGTGGAAAATTACTTGCTAGTTTTAGGGTGATTTTTAGTAAAATCATCCAGTAACGGGAAGTTACTGGATGATACAATAAAAGCGAAAGGAGTATATCTGCTTAATTTAAGTCTCAAGTTGATATACTTTCCTTTACGCCTTATTGTTGGAAGTCGCCTATTCCGTTTTTCACGTCCAATGTGAGTACGGATTTCGTTACGAACGAAATCACTTAGGTTTAAAATATAGGGTGAAGATGTGTTCCTTAATTGATTGAGGTATCGGGTATTAGGTGTCGGGTATCAGGTTAGCTGTAATTACACCCACCTAATACTTGATACCTAGCACCTAATACCTACTCTACTTTAATGACCTTCCCTAGTGATAACTGTTCTTCTTTATCTACTAAGAGAAAATCATAAATACCGTTGCCTAATTTGCTAACATCCAAGGTGAAATTATTGCTTCCTTGTGCTAAATCTTGTTGAAAAAGGCGAACTAATTCACCAACTTCATTATATGCTAAAATATCTTTTTGTCCTTTTGTTCCCTTCCAAGTGAATTGAACATTTACTTCATTAATCGTTGGATTAGGATAGAGTAATTTTTTGTCTATTAAATCAAGCACTGGTTTTGTTGCAACTCCCGTCGTATTTCCACCAGAAATGAGTTCTTCCTGTTTAGGAGGATCTGCATAAGGGCAAAAAATAGGCAAATCGCTTACATTGCCAATATAAGCTTCTCCATCCGCACCTATAGCACCTAAAGAATTGCCAATATTAACACTCCTAGAATTAGGTGGTAAAAAAGCATCTTCTGTATTATTCACCAACATAACTTCTCTGGCGCAGTTGGCTTCAATTGTAAAAGTGAACAATTTTGTTTTCTTAAAAGCTCGATAAGGCATTTCTACCAATCCTTGTGTTCTAAGGCTAAAAAAGATATAATCATAATTAGGGCTTTCATCTGGGCTTTCCACCCTACCTGCAGGCACCCATTCGGTCTTTTCTACATGACTTCTTATATCTTTTACAATAAATTGTCGGGTCGATGCCTTCAAAGTAACCTGTCCTGTAGCTGTTTTATTTTTCGGTGCATACCAAGTTCTTTCTGGCATCATTGATACAGTATATTCAGCAGTCATTGCATTGTAATCAAGTAAAAATTTTACTTGTGCGGGGAGATTCGCTGTACTAATAATCAAAAGGATTAGTGTTTTTAAAATTCTCGCCATGTTTTTTATTATAGGTTTAAATGTGAGTGATAGTTTTTGAGAAATTAGAAGTCAGACCGTTTATATCGATAGCTATCGGGATTAATTTTCGGTCTGACTTCTTCCTGCTCTATTTTCTTTCTGGCACCTGTTCTTCAATAAAGAAGTTAGTGAAGAAATTTACATTATTATTCGGGTGACTAAAGACATTGAAGAAAATATAATCATCAATATCATTATCTCCACCTTGGTATTTAATATCGCCATCCAAGTTACAGTCACTTAAAGAGTAGCCGCTTGCAATGTGATTGTACTTAGGCGGATTATTCGTTTCGTCACCAAAAATCGTGAAAAAGATACCATCTGAGTCAGGAATACCAACTCCACTACCTTGGAAGATAATATATCTATTACCATCTGTATTACCTCCCCAAAGGGCAAATTTACCATCCAGGTCTTTTGCTCTCATACCATGTTCTCCAAAGATTGGTGCAGAACCATCGGTAAAGTCTAAAGCAATTGGCGCTAGTAAATTTCTATCCATTGCAATTGGATCTTTCGTCATAATACCTAAGTGGTTTCTGTGTTTAATCACGATATAGAAATCTGTACCCTCGCTTACAGGGAAATAAACTGGGCTTTCCCCGTCGACTTCTACAATATCCCCATCTCGTTGAATCAAAGCAGCCTTAGTTTCTACAGCAACTGTATTATCGGAAGCACTTCTCAATTCTAAGAAAATCCAATCAACAATAGAATTTTCGCCTTTATCGGCTAATACACTAGCGTCTTTAATGGTCTCTCCGCCACCTTTTCCAACATGCGTGAATGGTTTGTATAAACCTAGTTGAACTGTACTATAAGGTTCTTCCATCGGAACGTATCCTTTCGCTCTTAATTCATCGGTCATCATCAAGGTTGTTCTATGATCATAAGCACCTTGTAGGTAAACACGCATATTCACGAAAACAAATGGGTCTACATCTAAGAAATCTGGAACACCATCACCATCTGTATCATCATTCGTTAAATCTCCATCTAAATCGGTATCTTCATCGACGTCTAGAATGCCGTCATTATCATCATCTGGATCTTCTCCATTAGGTAAACCATCACCATCAAAATCACATAGAGGATCGGTAATACCATTTTGTATACAAAGTGGCGGCAAACAACCCACTACAGGTGGACTACAAGGATTGGCTGGGTCTGATTCCCCTGCTGTAATAATACCGTCCCCATTTAAATCTTCATCTCCATCTAATATACCATCATCATCAGAATCCGTATTTAGTGGGTCGGTTTCACCAAGATCAACTTGACCATTTGCATTCGTATCTTCTATACCATCCACAATACCATCTTCATCAGAATCTGGATTTTGTGCATCAGTTTCGCCATCGTCTACTTCCCCATTTTGGTTCGCATCTTCTATACCATCAGGTAAACCATCGTTATCCGTATCATCGCTTAATGGATTGGTGTCCTCTCCAGGGAAATATTCACCGTCACCACCTGTTTCTACATTGTCAGGAATCCCATCATTATCAGAATCAGAAGTGGGGTCAAACGGATCGGCATCATCTGTGTCATCCACTCCATCACCATCATCATCTGGGTCAATCGAATTATCTAAACCATCCATATCAAAATCACAAGTTGCTAAAGTTGGATCCATCGCACATTCGTTACATATATCTGGATCATCCATAATCGGGTCACAAACATTATTTGGATCAGATTCACCATCATCCACCGTACCATTTTGGTTCGCATCTTCAATTCCATCTTCAATTCCATCTCCATCAGAATCTGGATTTAAAGGGTCTGTTTCCCCAGCATCTTGCGTACCATTTTGGTTGGCATCCTCTACACCATCTTGAATACCATCATCGTCCGTATCAATATCCAATGGATCCGTATCTACACCAACAGTGTAAACGCCATCGTCTCCTGTTTCTACATTATCAGGAATCCCATCAAAATCTGAATCAGAATTAGCATTTACAGGATCTGTATCGTCTATATCTGCTACACCATCCCCATCATCATCTGTATCATCTGCATTGATTATACCATCTCCATCAAAATCACAGTTTGGATCAGCTGCATTTGGCACACAAGGATCCGCATCATCTGGATCAAAATTTGGGTCTGTTTCTGACTTATTGGTAAAGAAACCATCACCATCTAAATCCACAGAACCACAAGCATCCGAATCAGGGTTTGGCTCACAACCATTCAATGGATTACTATCCTGAGCTGGATTATAGACACCATCATTTCCTGTTTCGTCTGTATCTGTAATACCATCACCATCAGAATCAGAATTTGGATCAAATGGGTCTGCATCTTGTGCATCCGCTACGCCATCTGCATCATCATCTGGGTCATTCGCATTGTCAATACCATCTCCATCAAAATCACATTCCTCAAAAGTAGGATTCGGATCACAAAGGGTTAAAGGATCAGACTCTCCATCATTTAAATTGCCATCCTGATTGGCATCTTCTACGCCGTCATCAAGACCATCACCATCGGTGTCTGGATTTAATGGGTCTGTTTCCCCACCATCTTGGGTAGCATTTCCGTTTGTATCTTCTACGCCATCTAAAATACCATCATCATCGGTATCATCATCTAATGGATTTGTTTCTGTTCCTACAGTATAAATATCATCTTCGCCTGTTTCTACGTCATCTGTAATCCCATCCCCATCCGAATCAGAATCTGGGTCAAAAGGATCTACATCATCCCCATCTGCAACCCCGTCGCCATCATCATCCGTATCTGTTTGATTATCTGCCCCATCACCATCAAAATCACAAGTTGGTGATTGATTATCTGGCACACATGGATCTGCATCATCTGAATCAAATTGAGGATCATCTGCTGGAAAATCTGCAAAATAACCATCCCCATCATCATCTGTAGCACTATCCCGACAAGGATCATTAGCAGAACTAGGATCACAAGGATTAAATGGATCACTTCCATCTGCTACTTCGTCGCCATCATTTACGCCATCATCATCTGTATCATCATCTAATGGATTTGTGTCTGTTTCAGGATTGTAAACGCTATCTTCTCCAGTTTCTACATCATCTGAAATACCATCGCCATCAGAATCAGAATCTGGATTCAATGGATCAACATCATCCCCATCTGCTACGCCATCATTATCATCATCTGGATCTTCTGAATTGATAACGGAATCGCCATCAAAATCACAAGTTGGATCCGTTTTAATTGGATCACAAACATTAGTTGGATCAGACTCCCCATTATCTTGTACGCCATTTAAATTAATATCTTCATCGTTGTCTGCTACACCATCTCCATCTGTATCCGCATTAGCAGGATCCGTTTCTCCTGGATCCACTTCTCCATTTAAATTACCATCTTCTACATTATCCAAAATACCGTCTCCATCTGTATCTGGGTCTAATGGATTTGAATCTGTACCTGGATCATAACTACCATCGTTTCCAGTTTCAATAACATCTGTAATCCCATCATTATCCGAATCAGAATTTGGATCAACTGGATCTGCGTCATCTCCATCTAATACTCCATCATTATCATCATCTGGATCATCGTCGTCTACTAATCCATCTCCGTCTGTATCACATTGTCCCGCATCGGCTACTAGTGGATCACATTGATTGGTCGGGTCAGATTCGCCGTCATCAATAACACCATTTTGGTTGGCATCTTCTTGTCCATCTAATAAACCATCGCCGTCCGTATCATCTTTTAACGGATCTGTTTCCCCTGCATTTTGGATGCCATCTTGGTTAGCATCTTCCACGCCATCAGGAATAAAATCATTATCTGTGTCATCATCTAATGGATTCGTGTCTATGCCTGGGTTATAAACACCATCGCCTCCTGTTTCCACTATATCAGGAACATTATCCCCATCCGAATCTGAATTAGGATTAAAGTTTTCTATATCATTTAAATCTATTACGCCATCGCCATCATCGTCATTATCGGTGCCGTTTGGAATGCCATCATCATCAAAATCACAAGCAAGTGAAGTAAAATCTGGCACACAAGCATCGTCATCATCTGAGTCATAATTCTCGTGATCAAAAGGATAATTTGGATAAAATCCATCTCCATCTAAATCAATTTTCACACAAAGTGTGGTATTAACATTCGGGTCACAAGCATTCAACGGATTACTATCCGTAGCAGGATCATACATACCATCGCCCCCTGTTTCATCGGTATCCGTTAAGCCATCCTTATCCGAATCAGAATCTGGATTAAAAGGATCAATATCACTTCCATCTGCCACCCCGTCATTATCATCATCAGGGTCTATGCCATTGATAATTCCATCTCCATCAAAATCACAACTTGGAAAAATAGCTTCTGGATCACAAATATCTAATGGATTACTTTCCCCATCATCTTGCATCCCATTTTGATTGGCATCTTCTTCCCCATCATTTAATTCGTCATCATCTGTATTCATATCCAATGGATCCGTTTCCTCTGGATCTCTAATGCCATCTTGGTCCGCATCTTCAACGCCATCTAAAATACCATCATTATCACTATCCGAATCCAAAGGGTTAGTATCAAATCCTGGATCATATACATCATTATCTCCTGATTCCACATCATCCGTAATGCCATCATTATCAGAATCAGAATTTGGATCATAAGGATCGACATCATCGACATCTGGCACCCCATCCGCATCATCATCCTCATCTTGTTGGTTAATAATTCCATCTCCATCTAAATCACAGGTAGGAGACGCATTACTCGGTATACATGGATCCGCATCATTTGGATCAAATAATGGATCCGTCTCAGGAATACCAGCAAAAAATCCATCTCCGTCCACATCATCGCCATTACAAGCTGCAACGGCATTACTCGGTACACATGGGTCTAAAGGATCACTGCCATCCGCAGTTTCTGTAGAATCAGCCACTGTATCAAAATCAGAATCAGACAATGGGTCAAATTTATCTACATCGTCGATATCATTTACCCCATCATTATCATCATCAGGATCTGTTTCATTAGGGATTCCATCTCCATCAAAATCACAAGTTGGGTCTGTTATCTTTGGATCACACTTATCTAAAGCGTCCGTCTCCCCATCGTCCGTCAGTCCATTATAATTCGTATCTTCTTCGCCATCACCAATATTATCACCATCTGTATCTGGGTTATTTAAATCTGATTCGCCATCGTCAGCCATTCCATTTCCATTGATATCTTCTATTCCATTTGGAATTCCGTCTCCGTCATTATCTTCACAATCGGCCGCAAAAGGTTCATAATTCTGGGAATACCTAAATCGAGCTAAACTATTCCCTAAATCAATCACCCCTAATTCATTACCAGGGTTAGAACTTTCTGAATTGGGTATTTGAGCAAAAACATCTGTTCGATTATCGATTAAACGCAATAAGCCTACACAGCCACCCTCGCTTTTGAAAGAAAACAAGGCTGTTTCTTGCCCTGCGGTATATATTGCTTTGGGCGCCCTATCACCATCCAAACCAAAAGAAATATAGTCATGTTCAGGGTCTTCGATTGGCTGACTAACCCTAGTATCTCCAGCATCCCATTCGCCACCAAGTTTTTGAAAATCAATCAATTGAAATTCAGTTGGCACAACAAGGGTAACCTGACCTGTACCCGTAATGGTATTAGTGGAAATAATGGAATTGGCAGGTGGCTTAGCATAAACCGTATAAGTCAGTCCATCCGCCTCCAATTGCAGCGTAAATTCTATTTGCGCAAAACTAGTCAAGGTGAAAAAAAACAGCCCAACTAATAATAAGCAATTTCTCAATAGTAGTTTATTAATTTGCATTTTTAAAACATTTACCTTTCAAAAAATTCTAGATTATTCACGAATTTTGATAATTATCTCTAAGCATTAATTATCAAAATTCGCCTACTTCCTAACAAAATTTTATTTGTTGAAGTAGCTTAATCATTTAAAAGGTTAGTAGGTTATTTTTTCAAGATGAAATAGCTTCATCTCAAAAAGGGAATAAAATAAGTATAGCTAAGAAATTTGCTTCATTGGGTAGCACAAAGGGTATCGGATATGTAAAAATATCCGATACCTTTGGCTAGTTAACCCTATAAAGCTAGGGGAGCTGTTCTAATATTACGTAATTCGCCAACTTTTTAACTTGGTTATCAGGAAACTGTAAAATACTTTGGAAAATAAGCATTTGCCTATCGTTACCAGGTCCTTGGAAAATAGAACTACCATCCATGTTATAATCTGTTCGGTAATAACCAGGAACAATATAGTTATCCAATAAATCCACGTTATTAGGCTCTGCGATGACTCGGAAGAACATTTCATCTACATCATTACCAGGACCTTGATAGATAATTTTTCTATCAGAAGTAACATCACCTGCCCATAAATACTGTTCGGTACTATCCTTATTCATTCTTTCAGAGTGAATACCTAAAGCATTAAAGGTACTATCCGTAAAGTCTACTCTTGTTACAATTGGTGAAAATAAGCCGGCATCATTGGTCATGGCACCAAGGTGATTTCTATGTCTAACAGACACATAATAATCACCAGCTAAAGTGCTATCAAAGCTCAAATAAGCATAACCATCTGCGTCATTTTTTCTAGGATCTGTAAATGTTCTATGATCTCTTACATCTCCATCTCTTTGTAATAAAGCAGCTCTAGTTGTTACGATACTATCCAATTTAGATCCATCTCGAATTTCTACGAAAACCCAATCCACTACCGCATTATCTAATTTATCATTCAAGAAACCCATATCACCAAAGACAGCCGTACTATCATCCATAGGTATTTCTTCTAGTACACTATCTCTTTTTACATGGACAAAAGCAGGTACTATAGAGTTTAAAGAGTCCAGGACAAAGAAATCTTCATAAGGAGAAATTCTTGGTAATAAACCTTTTGACCGCAGTAGATCTCCCATTAATACGTCATCTCCTTCATCTCGTCCTGTTTTTGGCATCGCTCCTTGTAGTTTGACATTAATATCTAAGACAACTCCAATACAACTTGGACTCAAAATCGGATCACAAGGATCTAATGGGTCACCGTTGAAAATATCATCTGGATCTTCATCTGATGGGTCTGGCATAGCAGGAAAACCTGTAAACACACCCGTTAATGAATCTACCCCATCAGAAAGTCCATCTCCATCATCATCATCTACCTCTTCCCCATTACTAATCGTATCTTCATCCGCATCTTCTTCGTTATCCGTGACAGAGTTGTTATCTGTATCTGTATCAAATTGGGCTACAGAATCTTGTGGTTCAGAACCAGCATAAGTGGTAATATAAACCTCTACACTATCTGTTAAGCCATCATTATCATCATCTAAATCAACTGTATTCGTTAGACCATCTAAATCCCAGTCACATCTACCAATTGTATCTGCAACTACATTTAGTAAAAAGGTATCAGAGAAAACAGCCACGTCACAAGTATCAGAAACAATAGATAAACGGAATTGATACTGATCAAAGTTATAGAAAGTATCTACACCTGATGGTAAATTCTCTCGTGAATTTTCATTTAAGACAGAATCAATCGTCAACACTTTTAAGCCGATACCATTGGTTTGTTCCCCATTGAAAATATCCCAAGTAGTAGAAATATCCGAGAATCCAGCATCACTAGGCGCTTTCCATTGCCAAGTCAAGACAGGAAGTCCAGCTCCTTCATTTACTACATTTGCTTCTATAGTTACGCCGATGTTCGCACAAACATCTGCTGGCCCTGTTAAGGTTGCACTAAATGGTCCTTCTACGGTTAGCTTAGCTAATTGAGAAAAGACGGTATCACAATAAGTACTAGTCACCGCAGCTCGGAAACGATAGCCTTGCATCCCTTCGACATCGCTAACACTCAAGGTCGTAGACATCTCCGTTGCCGTAGAATCTCCCGTTGCAGTTGGCCCTACATCTGCTACAGTGAATAATGGGCCTTCAGTCATCGGATCAATATTTCTCCAAGTAATTCCGTTGTTCGTACTAATTTGCCAGTTTAAGTAATTATCTCCTTGTCCAGTAGAATTAACCATTCTAGCAGAGAAAGAGGTCATTTCACCAGAACAAATAATCACATCTTCTGGATGATCCGTAAATCCAGCAGAACCCTCTTCAATGAGGTAAGCTGCATCTGAAGTATCTTGATTACAAACAGACGTCCAAGTAATCATTCGATATTGATTAGAATCTAAAGCAGTCGTAATATCAATACTTAAAGTATCAGTAGAAGCACCATTATAAACCCCTCCGTTTTGAATATCTTGCCATGGCCCTGAGGTATTATGCTCGAACTCTTGCCATTGATATCGAATACCATCTTGTCCTGTGTATCCATTATTGGTCACATTTGCATAGAAAATAACGCCTTTGTCGGCACAGTTAGTAGTATCTCGAGGTTGTAAGTCAAATACTAAAT
>Ga0208660_1000447_pt1 | contig 16520 bp, 15 predicted proteins | sample DEB08_DNA_13_FD_184527 | JGI IMG/M metagenome (GOLD analysis project Ga0208660, IMG submission 184527) | Aqueous microbial communities from the Delaware River and Bay under freshwater to marine salinity gradient to study organic matter... | ecosystem: Environmental > Aquatic > Marine > Coastal ... | reverse complement strand
ACCTTACAACTTTATTAACGACGCTGGCGAAGTAGACGGATTCGAGCGTGAATTAGGCGACGAGCTTTGCTTGCGCGCTGAACTGACCTGCGAATGGGTCACCAACGAGTGGGACAGCATTATTCCCAACCTCGTATCCGGAAACTACGACGCGATCATCGCAGGCATGTCGATCACCGACGAGCGCAAAGAAGTTATCGACTTCTCCGAGGCGTACACACAGCCAGATCCATCCGCGTTCCTTGCGATGGGCGATGTGGACCTGACCACCGCAGTAATCGCGGCACAGTCCAGCACAATCCAAGCCAGCTATGTGACCGGCATCGTCGGTGCCACTTTGCTTGAGTTCGCGTCACCAGACGAAACAATCGCAGCTGTCAAAGCCGGCGAAGCTGATGCAGTTCTCGCTGACAAAGCATTCCTTGAGCCAATCGCAATGTCCGACGCCGAAATGTCCTTTGTTGGCGATGATGTGTTGATCGGTGGCGGTATCGGCCTTGGTGTGCGACAGTCCGATACAGAACTGCGCGACAAGTTCACGGCAGCCATCCAGTCGATGAAAGCTGACGGCACATTGAACGAATTGATCGTCAAGTGGCTCCCAGGTTCGGCTACATTCTAAGCTATTGCTTGCGCCTCGACTTTGCAGTCGGGGCGCAACACACCTTCATCATCTTGCCCTTTAAACTCAGATTCCGCCCTAACCCCTAGGCACCCCACATTTTTAGTTATTGCACCGATCCTGCCACCCTTGAAGGGCTCCAATGGCTTAGCTGCTACCTGACAACAGGCAAGCACATGTCGATGTATTGGGCCTTTGGAACAGTTTTGTTGCTGCTTGCAATCACGGCCCCAACTGCCCTTGCCTTCGGGTTTGCTGGCGCGTCTGCAGCCCGCAGCGGCATCGCCCCGCTACGCTGGATCGGCAAAACCTACATATCCGTTGTTCGTGGCATTCCCGATATTGCATTCTTTCTGTTCTTCGTCATCGCCCTTGATCAAGGGTTCGAATACATCCGCCACCGCATCAAGTGTCCTGACTGGTCTGATGCAGTGCGCCAAGGCAACGATTTTGTCGTCTGTACCGCTGCCAAACTTCCTTTGGGAAATTCCCCACAATGGGTGCATGAAACCTATGGCTTTATGCTGGCGGTTCTGACATTTGCGATCGTTTTCGGGGCTTTTGCAGCCAACGTTCTATTTGGCGCGATGCGGGCAGTGCCCAAAGGTCAGCTTGAAACGGCCGAAGCTTACGGGATGAACCGTCGCCAGACCTTCTGGCGCGTGCTTGTGCCCCAAATGTGGGTCTTTGCTTTACCGGGCTTGTCGAACCTCTGGATGGTGCTGATCAAAGCCACGCCTTTGTTGTTCCTTTTAGGTGTTGAAGACATCGTCTATTGGGCGCGTGAATTGGGCGGGGCCAAGCAACCGCAGTTCACCGAATATCCCCATCCAGATTGGCGGATATGGTATTTCGGCGCATTGCTGATCTTTTACCTGTGCTTCACCAAAGTATCCGAAGTGGTGCTAGACCGTATCATGGCGCGTCTAACCCACGGCCAAGCCACATCTGCGGGCGAAGCGCAGCGAAAGGCCGCGACATGAGTTGTTGGGAAACCATCGCTGACTACGCGTTGCGCAGCCAAGGCATCGGCGAACGGCTGTTGCCGCGCAGCGATTTCACGCTGTGCCAGCAATTCACCCTGATCGGCTCCGGTATGATCTGGAACATCTACTTTGGCGTCGTGGCCCTTTGTGCGGGGTTCTTTTTGGCAACTGCGGTCGCGTTGGGCAAAGCGGCGCAGACCATTTGGCTGCGCAAACCAGCCGAATGGTTCATCTTCATCTTTCGCGGCTCGCCGCTATTTATCCAATTCTTCTTTGCATATTTCTTGTTTCTGAGCCTCAAAGGCGCCTACCCGTTCTTTAGCCCGCTGACATCTGCATGGGCTGGCGCGTTGGTCGTGCTGTTCTTGAACACCGCAGCCTACACAGGCGAGATTTTCTACGGCGCGCTGCAGTCCATCCCCAAGGGCGACACCGAAGCTGCAGATGCATACGGTCTATCAGGCTGGGCGCGGTTTCGCCGCGTGATCTGGCCCACAATGCTGCGCCTTGCGTGGCCTGCCTACACAAACGAAGCGATCTTTTTATTCCACGCGACAACGCTCGTTTTCTTCTCTGGCTTTCCGGCAACACAGCAACGCGGCGACGCGCTTTACTATGCGAATTACTTTGCCGATAAAACATTCAACCCCTTTGTGCCCTACCCCATTCTTGCAGGTTATTTCATCCTGCTCACGCTGATCGTTATTGGTATCTTTGGGTTTATCAATAATCGCTTGAACCGCCATTTACCCCAAGAAAGGCGCAAGGCAATTAAGATAAGGCCGCAGATAATCCGATGAGTTGGCTTGATGATCACCCAGAAATTCGCAACCTGCGCTGTGGTGCTGCCGACCTGAATGGCCAAGCGCGTGGCAAACGTGTTCCCCGCCGTTTTGCTGAAAAGCTGGAAAAAGACGGGACCCGCTTTCCGTTGTCTGTCCTGAACCTTGATATTTGGGGCGAAGATATTGACGACAGCCCGCTGGTTTTTGAAACAGGCGATGCTGATGGCCTGCTGTTGCCAACCGAACGTGGCTACGTGCCAATGCCATGGCTACGTTCACCTTCTGCTATTTTGCCGCTTTGGGCCTTTCACGAAGACGGCACGCCTTTCAAGGGTGATCCGCGCCATGCGCTTGCGCGTGTCCTTGACCGCTACACAGCACTTGGCCTGACGCCAGTCGCCGCCACCGAAATGGAGTTTTATCTGGTGGACGACAGCGGCAAAGAAATCCGCCAGCCAAAATCCCCAATATCCGGCAAGCGGCGCGCAGGTGCGGAAATCCTATCCTTGCGCGCCCTTGATGCTTTCGACGAGTTCTTTAACGAGCTTTACGAGGCTTGCGATGCGATGAATATCCCTGCTGAAGCCGCGATTTCCGAAGGCGGTGTCGGCCAATTCGAGGTGAACCTCGAACACGTCCCGGACGCGCTAAAGGCCGCAGATGATGCTTGGCTGTTCAAGATGCTGGTGCGCGGGTTGGCCCGTAACCACGGCATGGCTGCCAGTTTCATGGCCAAGCCATACGAAGATCACGCGGGCAATGGTCTACACACGCATTTTTCGGTCATTGATGCAGACGGCAACAATGTTTTTGCAAATGGCACCCACGAAGGCACGCCGATGCTTCATAATGCGATTGCGGGCTGCCTTGCTGGTATCCCCGACCTTGCGCTGATCTTTGCACCACACGGCAATAGCTATGAACGGCTTGTCCCCGGCGCACATGCCCCAACCAGCATCTGTTGGGCCTATGACAACCGCACCGCAACCATTCGCGTCCCAGGTGGCAGCTTTGCAGCAAGGCGTATTGAACACAGGTTGGCGGGCGGCGATGTGAACCCGTATCTGTTCCTAGCAGCGGTTTTGGGATCCGCTTTGATCGGAATCGAGGACAAGCTGACGCCACCCGCTCCGATCAAGGGCAATTCGTATGAACAAAAGCTGCCGCAAGTGCCCGGCACTTGGGGTGATGCGATCGATGCATTTGAACACAGCACATTGGCGAAACGCATTTTTGACCCGCAACTGATTGAGAACTTGGTCCGCACCAAACGCCAAGAGATGTTCCACTTTGCCGCAATGACGGCGGAAGAGCAGCTCGATTTCTACCTTGATCTTGTTTAACCAAAGCCCCCCCTAGCAAGTTGGATTAAGAGCCTCTAGCTTTGGTTTAACAAACATCCAACGAGAGTCTTAGCCATGAAAATCGGCATCCTGCAGACCGGCCACGCCCCAGACGAATTGTTGCCGACCACTGGCGACGTGTACACGTATTTTGAACGCATGCTGGACGGCAATGGTTTCACATTTACCACCTATAGCGTCGTCGACATGGTATTTCCGACATCGATCACCGAATGTGACGGTTGGATCATCACAGGTTCCAAACATGGGGCCTACGAGGACATCGATTTTATTGCCCCGCTTGAGGGATTGATCCGCGATATTTATGCTGCTGACATCCCGCTCGTTGGCATTTGCTTTGGACATCAAATCATCGCGAAAGCCTTGGGCGGCAAGGTCGAGAAATTCAGCGGCGGCTGGGCTGTAGGCCACACAGACTATGATTGGGACGGTGAAACCGTGGCGTTAAACGCTTGGCACCAAGATCAGGTGACTGAACGTCCGGCGGACGCCACCGTTTATGCCGGAAATGCCTTTTGTGAAAATGCAGCGCTCGTTTATGGCAATCGCATTTTCACGATACAACCACATCCCGAATACGGGGCCGCCTTCATCAACGGCCTGCTGGACTATCGCGGCAAAGGCGTGGTTCCTGAACACCAAATGGACGAAGCCCGCGCCAACCTTAGTAAACCAGATGATAGCCCGCGCGTTGCTACACAAATCGCGCGCTTCTTTAAAGAACGGAAAATCGCATGAGTTGGACCAAGAGCATACCAGAGGCCGCACAGGTTTATCTGGAACAAAATCGTCTCGACGAAGTCGAATGTGTCATCGGTGACTTGCCCGGCATTGCACGCGGAAAAACTGTTCCCGCAGGCAAATGGGAAAAACAGGCACATTTTCATCTTCCTAATTCGATCTTCTTCCAAACCATTACGGGCGACTGGGGCGAAGCTGCAGGGCCGGACGGGTTTCTTGAACCTGACATGATTCTAAAGCCAGACCTATCAACGGCGACCGCTGCACCTTGGGCCAAGGATGGCACATTGCAGGTGATCCACGACGCCTTTGATCAAAAGGGCAAGCCTGTCGCGTTTTCGCCGCGCAATGTTCTGCGCCGCGTTGTCGCCCTTTATGAAGCAGAAGGCTGGACCCCGATTGTCGCCCCCGAGATGGAATTCTACCTTGTCGCGCGCAACATTGATCCGGCCAAGTCGATTGAACCGATGATGGGCCGCACCGGTCGGCCTGCAGCGGGACGCCAAGCGTATTCCATGTCTGCTGTTGACGACTACGGTCCTGTGATCGACGACATCTATGAGTTTGCCGAAGTCCAAGGGTTCGAGATCGACGGCATCGCCCAAGAAGGTGGCGCTGGCCAACTCGAGATTAACTTGCGCCATGGCGACCCAATTAAGTTGGCAGACGAAGTGTTCTTTTTCAAACGTCTGATCCGCGAGGCCGCGCTGCGGCATGATTGCTTTGCGACATTCATGGCGAAACCCATCGCTGGTGAACCCGGATCGGCCATGCACATCCACCATTCGGTCATCGACGCAAAAGGCCGCAATATCTTTACCGGACCGGGTGGCGGGGAAACCGATGCGTTCTTCCACTTTATCGGTGGCTTGCAAGAATACATGCCAAGTGCAATCGCTGTGATCGCACCATATGTGAACAGCTACCGTCGCTATGTCGAAGGTGAAGCTGCACCTGTGAACCTTGAATGGGGCCGCGATAACCGCACAACCGGCATTCGCATTCCGATCTCTGATCCGGCTGCACGTCGCGTTGAAAACCGCCTGCCCGGCATGGATTGCAATCCTTATCTGTGCATCGCCGCATCGCTTGCATGCGGGTATTTGGGGATGAAAAACGAAATCCGCCCTGATAAACGCTGGCGCGGCGAGGCATCAGATTCCGAAGCCGAAATCGCAAGCTCGCTTGCAGATGCGCTTGACTTGTTCGACGAAGCGAAAGAACTGCATGACGTGCTAGGCCCTGATTTTGCGCGCGTCTATTCCATCGTCAAACGCGCCGAACACACCGAGTTCTTGCAAGTCATTAGCCCATGGGAGCGCGAGCACCTGTTGTTGAACGTCTAAACAATGAACCCGCTTTACCGCAATGATCGCCAAGGCGTTTTGCCCGACAGTTGGTACGTGGCATCAACGGATATTCCAGCTGACCGCCCGACATTGCAAGGCGAAGTCACGGCAGACGTCTGTATCGTCGGCGCAGGGTTCACTGGGCTGTCAGCAGCGCGACACCTTGCGTCCAAAGGACTTGATGTAGTTGTTGTGGATGCGCACCGCGTCGGCTTTGGCGCATCGGGGCGCAACGGCGGTCAGGTTTGCAGCGGCTATAATGTACCCATGCGCAAGCTTGCAGAAACATATGGGGCGGATCATGCACGGCGACTTTGGGACCTTGCAGAAGAAGCCAAGGACGACCTGCGCGGACTTTGCCAAACGGCAATCCCGGAAGCACAATACAAACCTGGCATTGCAGAAGCCGCCGCAAAACCCGGTGAAGTCGACGGGATGCACCGCGACGTGGAGTTCTTGCAACAGGCCTACGGGCACGACACTGTCCACACTCTTGACCGCGCAGGGATCAACGATCTGATCAAAACAGACAGCTATTTTGGCGGGCATCTGGACCTTGGAGCAGGCCATATTCACCCGCTTCGCTATGCGTTCGGGTTGGCACACTTGGCGGAAAAAACAGGTGCGCGCATCTATGAACGCAGCGAAGTGCATCATATCGCGCACGGGGCCACCGCAGTTTTGTGCACAAGCCAAGGGCGGATCAAAGCCCAGCATGTGATCCTTGCGGGGAACGGATACTTGCCAAATATCGAACGGAAAGTGTCGGCAAAGATATTGCCGGTCAACAGCTTTATCGCAGCAACTGAACCGCTAGGCGAGCTTGCGGCTGAAATATTGTCACAAGATATTGCCGTCAGTGATAGCAAATTCGTCCTGAACTATTATCGCCTTTCCGAGGACAAGCGCCTGCTGTTTGGTGGGCGGCCAAGCTATCAAATCGCCTTCCCGACGGATATCAGCACGACACTGCGGCAACGTATGACACGGATGTTTCCGCAACTGGGCGATGTGAGGGTTGACTATGCGTGGGGCGGGACACTTGGGATCACGGCGAACAAGCTGCCTGCCATTCAGCAGGTCGCACCGAATGTGATCTCTGCCTCTGGCTTTTCTGGGCACGGTGTCGCGCTGACGGGGCTCGCGGGCAAAGTTCTAGCCGAAGCCGTCGCAGGTCAGGCGGGCAGGTTCGATACTTTGGCCGATCTGAAAACACCGAATTTCCCCGGTGGTGTCGCCATGCGTGCCCCAATACTAAGGCTCGCAATGACATGGTATGCGATGCGCGACCGCCTAGGCGTTTAGGTGTCTAGGCGTTACTTGCCCATCTTTGATAGTTTTTCCTGCAAGGCGGCAAGCTGGTTTTTGATCTCGCCCAAATCGTCACCTGCTTGAGTCTTTTCTTCGCCAGCAGCAGGAATAATTCCACTGGTCATCGCCTTGAAAAACGCGGCTTGCTGGGCGCGCATTGCATCAAAGCCAGGCATCGCGGTCATCGGGTTGGCTTTGCCCATGTTTTCGAGCGCCTTAGACTGCCCATCGCGTAGCATCTCAAAACTGGCTTGCAGGAATTCAGGGACAACAGAGGCGGCCTGACTGGTATAGCTGCGCACCAGATCGGTCAGCACATCAACAGGCAACACACTTTCGCCGCGGCTTTCGTGTTCGGCGATAATTTGCAACAGATATTGGCGGGTTAGATCATCACCGGATTTGAGGTCCACAATCTGCACTTCGCGGCCTTCGCGGATAAAAAGTGCGATATCCTCGAGCGTCACATAGTCGCTTGTCTCTGTGTTATAAAGACGGCGGCTCGCGTAGCGCTTGATCAGCAGCGGTTTGTTGGTGTCGGCCACGGGCGTCCCTTTCACGGATGTTGCGGTGCAGAGAAGCCTATGCTGCGTCTGCGCAAAAAGAAAGCCTTAGTCGCAAACAAAAGACGGCCCGCGCTAACGGACCGTCTTTGAAAACTTACCCTCAGGGAGGCAAGGGTGTTTTAAAATCGCTTACTTAGCAGTTGCTTTTTTCGCAGCTGCAGTTACTTCGTTCGTTGCTTTTTTCGCAGCAGCAGTCATGTCCTCGGACATGTCTTTGCCTGCAGCCATAACCATTTCCATAGTCTGGGTCTGAACCATTTTCGCGATTTCAGCGAAAGCAGCCATGTGCTCTGCAGCGGACTCGGCAGATGTAGATGCGAAGTCTGTCATAGCTTTTGCATAGTCAGCTGGCTCTGTTTTTGCAGAGGTCATCGCTTCCATCTTGGCGATGGTGTCTTTTGTCCACTTTGCGGACAGCTCGGCAGATTTGCCAGCAGCGTCAAGTGCGACTGTGGACAGTTTTTCGGCCATAGCGGTCTGGCTCTTGAACTGCTCTTCCATTGCTTTGGTGTCTACAGGGAAAGCGCCTGTCATGTCTTTGAAGATCGCTGTGAAGTCTTGTGCATTGTTAGCCATTGTAGAAGCCTTTCTGTTTGGGTCAGCGCGGATCCGAATCCGCTGTTTTGTTCTGACACCAATATGCATGCTGCAGTGCAGCATTTCAAGTTTTTTCTGCAGTGCAGCATAAAATAGTTTGCGGCCGCAGAAAGACTAAGGTTTGCGGCTACTTAGCAATGACATAAGTCCCCGGTGCGGGTGCCAAGACCGGATAATCATCGCTTCCCGGCTCTCTGGCGGCGATCAATTTGCCTGATTTCTTGGACAACCAAGCATCCCAACGCGGCCACCACGACCCTTGATGCTTGTCTGCGGTAGCGAACCAATCATCTGCCGTCAGGCCCATTTCAGGGTTGGTATAGTGTCCGTACTTGTTCTTGCTGGGTGGATTGATAATCCCTGCGATGTGCCCGCTTTCTGATAGAACAAAGGTCTTGTCTTTCGAACCCATCTTGGAAACGCCGGCAAAGCTGCTTTTCCACGCGGCAATATGATCCGTCTCGCAGGCGATAGCGCAAAGCGGCACAGTAACGTCTTTTAACCGCACTGTTTCGCCGGCGATTTCAAATCCATCGGTCGCAAATTTGTCGTCTTGGCAAAGGCCACGCAGATATTCGACCGACATTTTGGCTGGCAAGTTCGTGCCGTCACCGTTCCAATATAGCAAATCAAATGCTGGTGGCGCCTTGCCCATCATGTAACTTTTGATCGCAGGCCCGTAGATCAGATCATTCGAGCGCAAATACGAAAACGTACGCGACATAAAATAAGAATCCAGGATGCCGTTCTGTGTGACCTCATCCTCGATGCCGTCAATAAAGTCATCGTCCAGAAACACGCCCACCTCGCCCCGATCCGAAAAATCAGTGAGCGTCGTAAACAAAGTCGCGGAATTTACAGAGGTATCTTTGCGCTTTTTCATTAAGGCAAGCGTCAACGAAAGTGTCGTTCCCGCAATGCAGTAGCCGACTGCATTCACCTTTTTGACATCGCAGATCTGCTTCACTTCTTTAAAGGCGGTCAGATAACCTTGTTCGACATAGTCCGTCATCGAAGTGTCGCTATAGCTGGCGTCGGGGTTCACCCACGACACAACAAAGACGGTATAGCCCTGATCGACAGCCCACTTAATCAAGCTGTTCTGCGGTTTTAGGTCCATAATATAGAATTTGTTAATCCACGGCGGAAAGATAACCAGCGGGGTCTCGTATACTTTTTCAGTGCTTGGCGTATACTGGATCAGCTCAAACATATGATTGCGAAACACAACAGAACCCGGCGTCGTTGCGAGGTTCTCACCCAATGTGAATGCTTTTTTGTCGGCAAGTGTTACGACCAAATCACCATTGTTCGCCTCAAGATCGGAAATCATATTTTCCAGCCCAGCAACAAGGCTTTCGCCCTCAGTTTCCGCAGCGAGTGCCAATGCTTCGGGGTTTGTGGGCAGAAAATTTGTAGGGCTGATCATATCGATCATCTGCTGGCTGAAATAGCGCAGGCGCTTTTTCTCTTCGCCATCCAGCGTATCGATGTTTTCGACAGCTTGCTGCACTGCAGCAGCATTCATCATGTACTGCTGTTTGATAAAGTTGAAATACGGGTTCGTGTCCCACAATTCGTGCGAGAATCGCCGATCCTTGGGCGTTTCATCCGTTGGCGGGGCAAGCTTACCCTGTGACAAAAGGTGCTGCGCTTCGACGTAGTGTTTGACGGATTTGCCCCAAAACTCGAGCTGATTTTCGATCATTTTGGCAGGATTATTCATCATTTCAGACATATAAGCGGTCGCCGCTTTGACATATAAATCCTGGTTTGGCCCTTGCAAAGAAGGGGCAACTTGCCGTCCCTGCCCCATGACTTTCAACAAACGCTGGGTCAGTTCTTCGACCCGTGCAAGGTTTGCTTCGAGTTTTGCAACATTCTGGCCAACCGCTTCGCCAATCTCCAAATCATTTGTTGTCATTTTAACTTTCCTATGCGCATGCTGCAGGTGCAGCATTTTTGCGCCTTACCATCGGAGACGAACCAAATGAAGTACATGATAACATATGACCTGATGGAATCCATGCGCAACACCAATCAATGGCTTGGTGCAACTGCGCGCGCATATGCTTCGTACCCTATGATGTCATTGGGGGCAAACCCTGCGATTGACTGGCTTCAGGCATGGGGCACAGTGACCGAACGCACTTTTCAAAGAATGGTAGCCAAGCCCGATTGGAACATTCCAGTTCAAACAAACAAGGATGGCCGTGATATGGTTGTCACCACTGAAAAGGTGGTCGAACGTCCTTTTGGCGATTTGCTGCGGTTTTGTGTTGGTAACCGCCCTGAGCGGACCCGCAAAGTGCTGTTGGTCGCACCGATGTCTGGTCACTATGCGACTTTGCTGCGCAAAACGGTGATCAGCCTTTTGCCCGATGCCGACATTTATATTACTGATTGGCACAACGCCCGCGATATCCCCGTCAGCGCCGGAAAGTTCGATATCGAGGATTACACCGTCTATCTGATGGAATTCATGCGCGCACTTGGCCCCGATATTCATGTGATCGCCGTTTGTCAGCCTGTGCCTTTGGCGTTGGCCGCGACAGCATATCTTGCGGAACTTGATCCGGCCGCACAGCCACGCACCCTGACCCTGATCGGCGGACCCGTCGATCCAGAGGCGAACCACACCGAAGTTACCGACTTCGGCCGTTCCGTCACGATGGGGCAATTGGAAGAAACGATGATTCAGCGCGTTGGCTTCAAGTCCAAAGGCGTTGGCCGTCTGGTTTATCCGGGATTACTACAACTTGCTTCATTCATCTCGATGAATGCCGAAACGCATTCCAATGCTTTCCGTGATGAAATCATCCGCGTCGCCAAAGGCGAAGCGTCAGAGCATGATCGCCACAACGCATTCTACGACGAATATCTTGCAGTCATGGATATGACCGCAGAATTCTACCTGTCCACGGTCGAGCGGATATTTAAAGGCCGCGAGATTGCACAGAACGAATTTGTTGTTGCAGGTCATAAGGTCGACATCGGCAAGATCACCACTGTTGCAGTGAAAATCGTCGAAGGCGAAGATGACGATATCTCTGCACCGGGTCAGTGCCTCGCGGCTTTGCCATTACTAACCGGCTTGCCGGACTCAAAGAAAGCGTCGCATCTTGAGCCTGGCGCAGGTCACTACGGTATTTTCGCAGGAAAAAGCTGGCGCGATAATATCCGCCCATTGGTACTGGATTTCATCGACGCCAATTCCGGTGCACCTGCCGCGGATGCGGACGCGGACAAAGTCGTTAACCTGAAGTAATAAAGTTATTGCGCCACATCAGTGGCGCAATACCAACGGCTGTTTCATCCAACGCTGCAATGCATCAGTTACAGCATCGGCAGCTTCAAGCGTTGGCAAATAGCCCGCTTGCTCAATCACTTCCAAAGTCGCGTATGGAATGAGTTCAGCCATGAATTCATGTCGCTTGAGGTTATATTGCCCGTCGTGGCGCCCACACATAATGCAGGTAGGCTGACGGAGCTGGCGCAAAGTGGCTTGTTGGTCTTTGCGGCGCTGCAAGGCGCGGGTTTGCCTGATATAAGCCTCTGGCCCGATGTCCTGACCCATTTGCGTCAAGAGCCTGACCAGTTCTGCTTTGTCAGAGCTTGCAGCCATCCACGTCGAATTAATCTCGTGGGTAAGAACATCCGACCATCGCCCAGCGCGGGCAGCAATAATCTGAGTTTCACGCGCAGCCGCGGTTTCTGGTGTGTCAGCTTGCGGACTTGTGGCAACCAGCGCGATGCGGGTCACGCGGTCGGGCGCGCGCCTGATGATTTCCATCGCGACCATACCGCCCAGCCCCATCCCCATAAGCGCGAGCTTTGCAGGTGCCCATGACAGGATCTGACTGGCAATTTCTTCCATCCGTTCGCCACATGCGGCAGGCGTGACCATAACCGCGTGTTCACGCGATAAATCAGCAATTTGCGGCGCGAAAATTCGCGCATCGCATAACAAAGGTGGGATCATCACCAGCGTTTCAGATGTCATTTTAATTGGACCTCAACACGCGCTTCTCGCTTGAACGCTTTAGAGGCATTGTGGCCTTTGCCGCCCACCACCGCAACCCGTCAACGCGGTGGCAGTGCCGCAATCCAAGCTAAAATCCGCTGCGCCAATGGTGCTGTTTGATTGGGCGAGAATATGTCGCCAGCCATGATATGTCCCATCTCGTCGTCCGCAGTGGTCTGCTTCAGAACGACGGTGTCGGTCACCGCACCCCACCGCGCAATCGTTTGTTTTATGTTATCGGGATGTACGACCTGATCTTGCGGGTTCACGCAGAATAGCGCGGGTGTCGTGATCTTGGACAGGTCCGCTTTGCGCACTGCACGCACGGCGTCGGCCATCACATGCACGGCCTCTGTCGGGTATTCAAGCGTCCAGAAAGCGGCATGCGCGTCATTCTTGGCCGGAAAAGACCGCGCATGCCCAGCCACATATTTTGCCCAGCTGCGCGCATGCGGCAAATCCAACAATGTCTGGACCGTGCGGTGCCGCAGGCCAAAATTTGGTGACACATGGACCATCGCCCTAACCGCTGACCCTTCGGCAAATGCCAATGTAGCAATAGTGCATCCGGTCGAACAGCCAATCACGATCACCTCTTGCCCGATTGTTCGGGCAACGGCGAAGGCCTCTGTTACATCGCTTTGCCACGCCGAAAGACTAGCGCGTCCCATGGCATCCCCGTCTTGGCCGTGGCCTGTCAGACGGGTGAAATAGATGTTCGCGCCAAGATCTTTTGCAATCACATCGGGCAATGGCCGCAATTCTTCGCCAGTGGCTGAAAATCCGTGAACATAAAGCACGCTGTATGCTGTTTGAACGGCTGATTGGTCCGCCCAAACAATCCGCTTTTCGCACCCTTGGCGCAGATGCGGGACATCTGCCTCTTGCGCGGCAAGCGTCGCTTCTATGGTCGCCAGTTCAAGCAAGGGCGCGCGCCGCCATAGGCCGGTAGACTGCCCACAGACCAATCACAGCCACGATCAAAATCACCGCAGGGATAAGCGTGATCGCATTTAGCAATGCAGCCATCGCACCATCTGACTGGGTCACAACCCCGACTGTCGTTTCTTGCCAACCCGCGGCCGCTAATGTCAAACCAAGAACCGCAGGAGCCGCTGCATTCGCAAGCTTTTGGCCAAATAGCCAGACCGCGGAAAACGCGCCTTCAATCGCGACACCACTGGTCCGGCGGGTCACGTCCATCAGGTCGGGATACATCGCCCAGGGGATCTGCTGATAAGCTCCGTTGGTCATGCCAGCCAGCACAAACATCCCCGCAATCGCAGTGACATTCACAGAAGGCAGCTGCGTGTTCAGTGCGTAAAGCAGCACCACATAAAGCGACAAACCGATGATCAGTGCCCCGACTTTGCCGAGACGGTTGGACAGCAAGACCCAGACGGCTTGGCTTAGGATTGAGCCGATAACGAAGGCCGCAAACATCAGGCTCAGTGTGCTCAGCGCCGCGGCAGCACCTGACAGCATCGTGTCCCCGCTGTCGACGATCAGATACAGTGCCGCAAACGGCAGACCCGCTGTGATCATGGCAATGGCCAATGTCATAACCCCGTAAAGCACGACCAGCACCATGAACGCTTTGTTCGCAAAGACCAAACCGAACATGCCTGCCAAATTGACCTGCGCCGCCATCTTATTGCGCGGCGCTTTGCGTGTCGACCAAAGCGAAAGCCAGACAGCCCCCACCATCAAAGGCGTGACCGCCAACGCGGCCATGGCGTACCCCATCGAACCCGCAAGCCCCGGGATCACCGCGCCACCGATCAAGATGCCGATACTCGCAAAGGCCATGCGCCAGCCCGTCATAGCAGAGCGTTCTTTGGGGTCTTGCGTGATCTCGCCCGATTGCGCGCCATATGGGATCGCGACCATCGTAAAACCAACCGTGGCCAGCCCGAAGAATGCGACCACCCACGTCAGGTTTGCAGACATCGCCATGCCAGCAGGAACCGAAAACAACCCGACCATCCCTGCCGACATCACCAATACACCGAGAAACATCCACGGTGCGCGGCGGCCATAGCGGCTTTGTGTTCGGTCGCTTAAGTACCCAATCAACGGGTCGGTGATCATATCAAAGATCAAAACGGCTGTCGTAACAAAGCCCGCAATGCCGACAGGCACACCCAGAAATGCGGTCAGGTAAGTCAGGATCAGCAATTGCTTGACTACGACAAAGACAACGATGCCCATGTCGGCCAAACCCCAGCCCGCTTTTTGTCCCAGTGATAGTGCCATCGTTGTGTCCCCTCCCAAGGATTTTGCGCACCCTAAGCAGAGGCATACACGCGACCCTAATGGAACGTAGCGTCGCTTTATGAAGTCAGGTTCAACACGTTTTCTACGGAGGCTTCGATCAACTGCAAACACGCCTCATCCGAGAACCTGTGATCAGCCCCATCGACCAGCGTCAACCGCATATCAGGGCCTTGTGCATGTTCAAGCAAGCCCAGCGCCACAGACATTTCAACGTCCGCATCAGCCGTCCCCTGTAAAAACCGCACAGGGAAGTCCAGCGGCAGCGGATCACGCAAGACCAACCGGGTTCGGCCTTCTTCGATCAGGCGCCGCGTGATGATGTAAGGTTCACCATATTCAGATGGCAATGCGACCTGCCCCGCCATCAATTCTGCCTTCTGTGCGTCGGTAAATCCGCCCCACATACCGTCTTCGGTAAAATCAGGTGCAGCGGCAATAGTCACCAATCCCGCGACCTTTTCCGGCATCGCACGCGCGAGCAGCAATGATATCCAGCCGCCCATACTTGAGCCGACCAAAATCACTTTGCCTGCCAGCAATCCAATCGCAGCGCAGGCGTCTTCGAACCAATCGCCGATTGCACCGTCTGTAAACGCCTCGCTGCTTTCGCCGTGTCCTGAATAGTCAAAGCGCAAGAATGCATGGCCAGAGCGTTTGGCCCATTGTTCCAGATGAATGGCCTTTGTGCCGCCCATATCGGATTTGAAACCGCCCAAAAACACGATTGCCGGGCCGGTGCCATCGATTAGATGATAGGCAATACGGCGGCCCTGGGGGGTGACGAAAGACGGGGTTTCATGCATGTTTTCCATGGACTTACAGCATCACAACCACAGGTCCGCTGCAAGTATCTTCCAAGCACTGATTGGGACCAATTGATTTCGCCCAAGCGCTGAAAACAAAAAAGCACAAAGCGCCCTGATGCTGTGTGCTTTTATGAAGCATAAAAATTCGTCAGGTTTAGCCGCCGACGTAAACCGCCGCCTTGGGACGATAAAAAATCTTTTGATCATGCAAACGGCCCAGCAGTTCCTCGTTTTGGCGCTGGTCCTGCTCAATCACGCGGATCGATTCCAAATGGGCGGGGTTATCTTCTTTGAGCGCGAGGCGCATACCGGAAAGCTCGCGACCGCGCGCGCGCAGTGCTTCTTCAATCATATCCACATCATTAATGCTTAGATCAAATTTACGGTTGTAACTTGGCATGTCATTTTCCCCACATCTGGGTTTCCAATCGGAAACTGTGTCGTATTTAGCGGTTCAGGCGTCGTAGTCAACGTATATCTGGGTATACTGGCGCCCGTACCTCTTGACCATTCCGAACGACCCCGTCATTTAGCCCAGATAACCCGCAACCGGGCGTTTCGTAGGCGCCAAACAGACGAGGAGCCAACAAAGATGGCCCAAATTTCCCTTACTTTTCCCGATGGCAACGCACGACAGTACGAGGCTGGCGTAACAGCCGCTGATGTCGCTGCTGATATTTCGTCTTCGCTGCGCAAAAAAGCAATCTCGACCACCGTGAACGGCCAACACTGGGACTTGCAGTGGCCAATCGACGCCGACAGCGCCATAGCGATCAACACCATGAAGGACGAAGAACCAGCCCTCGAGTTGGTCCGCCACGATCTGGCGCACATCATGGCGCGCGCTGTTCAAGAGCTTTGGCCAGAAACCCAAGTCACTATCGGACCCGTCATCAAAGACGGCTGGTACTATGACTTTGACCGCAAAGACGCGTTCACGCCCGATGACCTTGAAACCATCGAAAAGAAGATGAAAGAGATCATCAACAAACGCGACGAAGTCCGCACCGAGATTTGGGAACGTGATGTCGCAATCCAATACTACAAGGATCGTGGCGAGCCATACAAAGTCGAGTTGATTGACAGCATCCA
>Ga0208660_1000444_pt1 | contig 16553 bp, 39 predicted proteins | sample DEB08_DNA_13_FD_184527 | JGI IMG/M metagenome (GOLD analysis project Ga0208660, IMG submission 184527) | Aqueous microbial communities from the Delaware River and Bay under freshwater to marine salinity gradient to study organic matter... | ecosystem: Environmental > Aquatic > Marine > Coastal ... | reverse complement strand
TCATGTTATTCAAATAAGATACATGCCATTATAGTGGCTTGCATTATAAATCCTAGACCAATTGTTAAAATGTTGAGCACATCTTTTAGCACCACTGCTCGTGCAAACAACAACAACAAACCGGTCCACATAAACAGCACAACATCTAAACTAGGTGTATGGTCACTTAGTCCTTGTAACAATGCCAACAATGTAGGGATGGTAGCGCAATGAATTAAAATTGCAGCCAGCCATCCCAGCGTATCGGCTGTGATCCTGCTGAGTTGAAACATCAAAAATGTCCGTATGCGCTCGCGTAATTCGTGTAATGGATTCATGATTTATCTGTGGGTTTTTCTGCGTAAAATATGTGTCGACCAATTTGAGTAATCTTTGGATAGGTCCAGCGTGGATTTATATAATCAGCGTGATAGTATATTGCCATGGTTAATCCAGGTAATCTGAAATTTTCTAACAACACCTTTTTGGCAACTTCTTCACTTTCTTTCCATGTGGCAAGATGTACAGGATCTTTCTTTTTGGCTTTGCCAAGGCAATACCAACTAAATTGGCAAACAACTCGTTTGTAAAATACATTTTTTTCGTAAACTACGCCGCAAACTGTATCCTCAAATCCAGGATTAGGCACACGGTTCAAGGTAACTTGCGCCACTGCAACCTTGCCTTCAAAAGGTTCGTGCGCGGCTTCGTAATAGATGTTGCGTGTCAGGCACTTCAACTGCTGTGTTATTTCTGCCGCAGTGACCATTTCTTCTGTCTGTATGCCTTGTTGACTGGTATATTCGTCAAACTTCCAAGACGTAGCTGTTGCTACTGCTGATACTGTAAAAAACAATGCAACAGCTTTGAATATCCATCCAGTAAAACTTAGTGTGTATACTGCTTTTCTCATGCTTTTCTCCTTCGCATTAGACGGATTGTCAGTTCCGTTAGATACTTAGTATTGTCGAGAGCTTAGAGTCTCTTAGAGAACGATAACGGCATGTTTTTGCCGTTATCTGCGCAGTTTATTTTGCGGCTGTCATTGCTTCTTTTTCGGCAGTGATTTCTTTACGGCGCTCTTTGATGCCTTTGCTCATTTCTTGCAATGCTTTGCGAGCTCGAGCGGCAGCGGCTTTGACACCTTTGGTTGTGAATTTTTCGTTTTCTGAAATGTACGCTTCGTAAGCGGCTACAATAGTTTCGTGTTGTGTCATTATTTTTCCTTTATAAAGTTTGCGTGTTACTTAACACTGCTAACAGTATACATGGTTTTTTTGCAAAAGTCAAGCTAATTTAAATAGATATGTCGCCGATTCCAACAGTCCCATATGGTCACATTGGCAATGCTGTGCTTCCAACTGACTGCGAAAAGATTCAAAGTGTTTTGATCGTAAATTTGGAGACGATGCTCCTCAACGCGAGCACTTGCATGTCTATTGCCAGCAAGCCATTTGGTGAGTTTTTCTTTGGCATCTTCGTCTCTAACTGCTACGATATAAAGTGCAATATTGTTATAATTTTTATTTGATTGGGTTGACATTAATGTAAGGTTTGGCCAGGTGCGTCTGTGAGCATTTGCATTTCACTCATGTACTTAGCAAAGTTCTCGTCCAAACACATAACCCTGTCATCCCACTCAGAAGACACATCATCCGGCACTCCCAAAACTCGCATGAGTCCTCCCATATGTACTTCTTCCAAACCAAACTCATACAACACATACATCAAGCTGAGTATCTGGGCTCGTAGTTCTTCTTCTAAATTGGTATCTTCAAACATAATAATAGTTATCCTTTTTACAAAAACAAAAAGCGGCATAAGCCGCTTTTGTAGTTGACGTAGTCTAGATCAAGACTGTGCCGCTTCCAGCAGTTGCTCGGGAGTCACTTGCTTGGTGCTCTTGGCTGAGATTTTAACTTCGCCACGCTTGGCCACTTTGGTCTTTTCAGACAGTTTGGCGGCCACTGCGTAACCTGCATCACCGTCAACGCCTTGGGCGGTTAAGAATTGCAAAGCCTCCAGCTTGGTCATTGCATGGGGCAATTCTTGCAAGTTGATGTCAGTGCATCCTGCTTTGTTCAAGATCTTGATACGTGATACCAAGTCGTTAGCGAAACGAGCCTTAACGGTGCCGTCTGCGTTTTTTGCTGTGCCTACTACTGTGAATGTTTTTTCGTTTGTCATAATGTTGCCTTTTAAAGTTGCCTGTCTAAGTTTAAAAATGTTAAGAACCATTCCCTAACACATATACATATTATAGTTGATTTTGCATTTGTAGTCAACCATAATTTGTATTCTGGTTTGCCAAATTACTTGGCCAAAATCTCTACCTGGGTTTTTGCTTTGTCAATTTGGTTGTCAAGCACCTTAGCGACCCCACCAAAACCAACTTGGCTAATCACCAAACCTGCTGTAAATCCAATTACCAATCCAATTACCAATTTGATCATGTTGTACTCCTGAACTATTAAAGTGTTACCGTTTTCCAAGCAGTCAATGCGTCAATCATTTCTTTGTTGCCTACGGCACGGCTGTGCCATCCTTCGCGCTCAATTTTGCGATTGGCTCTGCGGATACGAGCACTCAGTTTTTCAGCTTCGGTACCTTTTGCAAAGATGCCGCCAATTTCTTTAATGCGATCTGCGGCGTTGTACTTTGAACGGTATGTGCTTAATGCCTCACGTGGGATTGACATTGCGCCAAATGTGTTGGTATTGAAAATTACTCGATCCATCTTGTACTCCTTGTTTTGCTTTGCTATGTATATATTATAGCAAATTGGCAAATATTGGTCAACCAAAATAAGTGTTGTTTTTAAGCAACAAAATCGTAAACATATTCACCGCCCATTTGGCTCTGCTGAACCTTGCAGTTAGTGGATTCTTGCAACATTGTCAGCACCTGTTCAGCGGCATCAGAATCACACTCTACGAACAGTGAACCGTTAAAGAAGCAGGCCTTGCGTTCAGCTTGGATAACGTCTGCTACTTGGTTTAGAACAACAGTTTCAAATCCCATCTTCAACTCCTTGTTTTGCTTTGCTATGTGTATATTATAGCAAAACGGGAAATATGGGTCAACCGTTTTGTCACAAAAAAGCCCCTAATTTTGGGGCTTTTTTTGTTGTTTTTTAACAACACTTTACTCAGTGTTGTAGCCAGGTTCCATGATGGTAATTGGCGGCGCTCCAACTGGAAGAATGAATGTATCAATTAGTACTGCATCTTTTTTGCCAAGATTGGCCGCACTCATTGGAGTATTAGGTGGCATGTAATAACAAGTACCGGCTGGATAATTACCGTTGGGTTTGCCTTCTACAAAGTCTGTGATTTCTCCACTCAGCACACAGGTATGTCCGCCATATTCATGCACATGGATACCAACTCGAGTTCCTGCAATGCGTGTGCCTTTCATAACAAGCAGACGATTCCCATCAGTTTGTACAGTATCAATCATGGTTGTTGTGTTGGCCAACGGCTGTAGTTTACCTTCGGGTACTGTGCCATTGATTGTTGTTATCGGGTACGTCCATTGTGTCTCGGCACCGCATGCACTTAAAAGTAAAACACTGATTGTTAATAGTCGCTTCATAGTAGTTCGATTCGTTCGTTCGTTCATTCTTCAACTCCGAAATGTTCTCGAATCTTCTCTACGCAATCTCCGCGGAAAGCATCTTCAATTTGATTACGATAATCGTTGTAACCAGGAGATAGATTTTCTACAACACCTACACATTCTCTAACAATCAACTCGGCGAACTTTTCAAATTTTTCAACATCTGGATTAGCATAGAATCCAGCCTCTATAGCAAGTTCTCGAATTTGTTCGTTCATTCTTCACCTCCAAACTATTTAATAATCAAGTGATTGAAATACGCATAATGATTCTCCAACGTCCACGTTTCAGGATCAATTACTATGCCGTCATGTGTTTCAAACTTGGCATCGAACACTTGCGTATATCTGCGAAACGGTCGCCACATGTCAGGCGTGGTACTGGACCAACCTGCTTCTTTCAGTTGGGCATGCTTGCTACGACTCAGTCGGACTGTGGGCACATTCAACGCCTGCTCCACAGTGATTGCTTGCGCCAACAACAAATCTCGAATACGTGCGGCAGGAATAAGGTGCTCAAAATCAGTTTCGGCATCTGCGCCTACTTCGTGATAGTGAGCACTCATTCTGTCACGTTGTTTGATACAGTATTCGTGATATCTGCGCAAGTAGTAATCAATGTCGTTTCGAATTTCACGCAACAGTTGTTGATCATTTTTTACACTACGATATTCTTCCACCAACCTTGTGATGTTGCCAGTACAGTGTACTGCCACAGTTCGGTATGTGTCCGGTGTACGTTTTGTCTTGCCGTACACCGGAGCAATAAATTGATTTAGAGATTCTTTAAGCATGTTATGCTACTTCAAACAAGATGTTGAATTCATCAGCACAGTTGACAACACCACCAAACAAACCCGGAGCAACGTTACCTTCTTCAACGCCCATCTTGCTGCCTTCGCCATGGTAGGGCAAATTCAGTCGGCCACCATTGCGAATGTAAATTTCACGCATAAAGTTGCTCATAGCACTGGGCGCACTCCAGGTAGCACCGGGTCTGACATGTATCCACTGATCCTTGGCTTTGTTGTGAACAATGTGAGAGGACTTAAAAGTCTTGCTACATTCGTACAGCACTTCTTTCATCCAACCTTTGGGCAAACTGTTGACTTCGGCACTGGCCAATTTGTGCAGTTCTAACAAGCCAATGTAAACACCTTGATCAATTTCTTCTTGTTTGGGGAAAGCATCTCGAATTGCTTCCAATATATCAAACAACACTCGACCTTTTTCGTCCACTTCAATACCTTTTTGTGCATACTTGAAGTGACTCATGAAGTATTTGTGGTCGCCACACAATGTGGCACTGTCTCTGCTGCCTTTGTCTTGCAGATCAATGCCAGCGGCATCAAATTGATTTTGCATGATTCTAGCACGAACCACTTTGGTATCTCGACTGCCATTTTTGTAACGTACCAACGCATTACGGTGTAGGTCTCCAGGAGTGAGTCGTTTGACGCCTGTGTCATTCAACAGTTCAAATGCATAGCTGGCAAAGTTGACATCGTCGTCGATAACTATTGCACACGGAATTTGTGTAAATCCCAACAGTCCTGCGGCCACAGTGCGATGTTGTGCATCGTAAAGATAAATGTTGCTGTTTGCTTTGGTGGTACGGCAAGCGGATCCTGGACTGCAAACTCGTGGGTCCCAGTTCTTCATGATGGTAACAATGTGCTTGTACAAAACATCACGTTGAACTTCATAGTCAATCCACAGGTCCTCAATCGCGACCATTGTGCTGACTGGAAACTTGAAAGGTTGAGTTTGAGCTCTGGTGCGCCAAGCATCAAGTTGCGCTTGTGTGACGCCGTAGTGTGCTTTGAGTTGTGCTTCAACTTCAGCAATAACGTCGACTAATTTTCGTGTGAGGCGTTTTTGTGCCATTTTGTTTTCCTTCTTTACCCGACACAATGCGGGATTGGTTAATAAAAGTATAGTGTACAGGGTACACAGTCAATTGTCAACTGGTTATTTTACCAAATTGATAATTTCTTTGGCCTGATCAACGTTTGTGATTTGATCAGAGAGTTCATACAACAACAACATTTTTAGCAGGTCAGCCTGTTGTTGATCGTGTGTGTCTAATGTTTCGTACCAGTCCAAGTAGTCGTCAGTTGATTCCAACGACCACATGATGTCCAACATTTCTTTTTGCTCAGGTGTTACCCCTTCGATGTAAATCATATCAGACATTATGCAATCTCCAAAGATAAATCAGACTCTTTAACAATCCTGCCATCACGCATAACGTAGGAGCAGGTGTAGTTTTCACGCTGGCCCTGCATCATCAGATCCCAGGATTGAATCTGCCTTGCAATCTCTGAGCGCATGAAACCATACTCACCGTTTTCAGTAACACAGTATGCACTCCAGCGACCGTCTTTCCACATCAGCTGAGTGGGCGTTTCCCAGTCTTCGTATATAGGCGCACTATCAGCTTGGATGCTGGTTCCAATGATGTACTCCTCACACATTGGGTCAGCATACTCAAGCAGAGCTGTCAGAGTAGACATTCCCTGCTCGATGATTTGTTCTGCTTCAGCACGATCCGACGCCGCAACAATGTAAGTAGAGCCGCCTTTGAACTTCCAGTAGGGTTCAGCTACCGTACCGTAGTTTTCTTTGTACTGGGTGTTGATTACTACTTTCATCTCTTACTCCTGTTTGTTGCTGTCTATGTGTATATTATAGCAGTTTGGGAATTATGAGTCAACCGTTTTATTCTTGTTCCAACACCAGTTCAACTTCGTAACCGCTTTGCTTCAGTACTTTTTCTGTTTTGACCAGATGGGTAAATGCTTCTGCCCAGGTCATGTTTTGGGCTTCCATCAACATTGTTGAGGATTGTATCATGGAATCTGCGCCTTTGGTGGCAGTCAATCGAACAAACATTTTTAACTCCTTTTTACTGTTCATATGTATATTATAGCAAAATGGGTATTTTGTGTCAAGCCCATGGGCGTTGGCCGCGCAAAAAAGCAATCTGTTGTTTTATCACAACAACACGCTCGGCGATATTTGTTGGAATTCTTGCAGGCAAATCAACTCGTTTGGGACGAATTGGGTTTTTGGGTCTGACGGTAGATACTTTTATATCACGCATTTACTACTTACGTATTACCGTACAAAATTAATACACAAGTATTACGAACATTTCATAACAAATGCAAGGTAATCTGCTTCGCTATCAAAGTAAAAAATGTACTGGCCTGCGGCAATATCAGAACTGGCCTGTATCAACTGCCAGCGCCATTCATCAGACATTTCTGCTTTGGCCCAATCAATGATCGAATCAATAGAACCAAACGGTTTACTTATTTTAATCGCATGATTAAAACTTTCAGCGGATCTTATTTCGAAACTAAAAGGTGTAGGTTTTTTGACGAACGTGGTTGGCATATGCCACAGCCTCTAATGTGTCGCTGGGGATATTCCAATGTTTGTAGCTGGCCACCATGTCAGATACATAAAGATACCCCGGAATACCAGAACTCATCTCTGGTGTCATTTCATAAAAGAAAAACTCTACGTCATCTTGGATCCAAGTTTTCTTAGTGTAATAAGTTGGATACCCTTCAAAGCAATCCAAATTGTATTCACAATCATCTGTGACTGTCCATAGTACACCAGGTACCGTGGCGCTTTGGTTTGGTACAACAGTTGCATGATTGTAAAACTTCAATTCCCAACCACGTAGATCAAATTGTTTTACAGGCGTTGCGTTGGGGCAACGATGTTGCATGCTTTTGGGATGCATGTTGGCACCGTAAGCAAAATATAGTTTGGTTTTCATATCACAGACTCACTGAATTTTAAACGGAACAACAAAGCATCTCTTTCATCAGCAAATGAAAATGTCATGTCGTCAAATGTAGACTCGCTTAGCCAACGGCTTGTGTCGGGGCCAAACAAATCAAGTGTGGACACAATCACTTGATCCCACTTGGAAACATCAGTGCATGTTATTTTAACTTTGTGAGGGAAATCAACTCGCATATTTCTTCAGTGTTTCGTTATAATTTGTCATATCAGCACATGTGTATTTTTGATACGAGTCTTTGAGTATGTTGGGCATGGGAATTGTGTTTACAGGAACATTGTACAGATTGGCCACATCCATAAAACTTTGTGTTTTGCCAGTACCAACATTCCAAACTCCAGATTCCGGGACAGCCATGAACTTGACATGTGCTTCGACTATTTTGCTCACATGCACAAAGTCACGTTGATATTGCTCACTGTTTTCAAACACGTTGATTTGTTTGTTTGTGTCGGCTTGCTTTTTGAATTGGTTATGCGGGCTTGCTTGATTGCCTTTGTGATTTTCACCATCAGGTCCAAACACATTAAAATAACGAAAGCCCTGAGCCACTGAAGATTGTGGTGGAAACTTTTCAACAAATCGCTCAAACATGTACTTGCTCCAGGCATACGGAGTACGAGGATCAACCGGACTTGTTTCTTTAAATTCACTTACCAAGCCATACACACTGGCAGAACTGGCGTATTGAAAGTTTATTTGGTGGAAGCGACATTCACGATATAGCTCAACACTAAAATCGTAATTTTGACGCATTACTTTGTCAACGTCACGTTCAGTTGTGCTACTGATAGCACCCATATGTACCACCCAATCGTGCCCATTGACTGTGGGTTTCGACACTTCGTCCCACTCGTAAGTGGTCACATCGTGATCGGCTTGTTCTAATGCAGTCAGCATGTGACTGCCAATAAAACCTTTATGTCCGGTTAGTAAGATTTTCAAAATATGTCTCCACGTTTGTTGCTTTGTCGTCGATCCAAATGTCATAAGCAGGCTTGCCCAATTTTAAACTGGTGTGCTTTACATTCCATTTGCTCAGTTGTTCAGTGGTCAACTCTGTCCAGTCAATGCCGCTATTGCCGCCACGGGCTGTCCAGTAATGTACTTCGTGTCCTTGGTCAAACAACATGTTAAAGTGTTGTATACGATCCAGCATTGGAACAGCATTGGGATAATCGCTGTTGCTTGAATTGCAAATGGTACCGTCGATGTCGATTATGTATTTCATAGTTGACTGTCGCCTTTGCCCACACGGTAATTGTCTTCGACTGAATCTGGAGTACTGACTTCGATCAGTGTTCCTGCTTCAATGCAAATCACCTGATGCGGATGCAACGGCTCGTTGCGCCAAACATCACCTTTGTTTAGTATTGCACTGCCCTGATGTGCATCTGTTGTGTTGATAAACTTGACTTCAAATTTGCCATCCAGCACAAACCATGTTTCATCTTTTTCAGCATGAAAGTGCATTGAAAACTTTGCACCTTGATTGAACTGCAACAGTTTGCCGCAGTACTTGTTGTTGGTGGCCCAGATCAATTCTGATCCCCAACCTTTTTTTACAAAACCCTCTAGTCTTGACATTGAATTTCCTCTAGTGTTGGTGCATACACACCTATGTGTTGTACAGTTGCCGCGGCTGCTCGATTAGCAAACGCAATGCTGTCGGCAATGTTGCGTGTATTTAAAAACTCTGTGACCAGTGCAGATAAAAATGTATCGCCTGCTCCGCACACATCAGCTACTTCTACACTGGGCGAAGCGTAGGTGTGATCCTTGTATCGTGCGCCATCTTTGCCACTGGTCACAATTAAATCGCCACATTCTGATTTTAACAAACTGTATTCTAGCGAATTGATCTTCACAATAGCACCTTGCAACCGTGCTAGGTCAGTTTTCTTTGTATCAACAAACACTGTGCCTGTAAACTCTTTGATCAACCATTCAATCAATTCATAACTCACAACACCTTTGTTGTAGTCGGACACCACAACTGCGTCATACTCGTTGATGTGATCAATGCATCCCACTTCTAACGGCAATGCCTCAACGTCTGTGTCAATTCGAACAATGTGCTGTTTACTACGACTGTCGATTAGTCTGGTTTTGGTACTGCACAGTTCATCAGTGAAAAATTTTACATTGCAACCCAGTGCTTCAAGGTTGGCTTTGACGTTGCCGGCCATCCCAGGCTTGGTTTCTTGGTGGCTGAATTTAAACACAGGCACCGGTGCTTCGGGACTGATACGATCTATAGTCCCGTACTGGTAGCAGTCGATACAATTGTCACCTACCAGTAATATGTTGAATTTTTTCTGTTGTTGAGTATCCATTGATCCTGTTGAACCATTCTGTTTGCTTACAGTGCTCTTGTCCTGTATAACCTTTGTGTTGCCAGTCACTGCCCTTGACCATGATGTCGGCATTGTATTCTTGGAGTATGTTGGCCAGTTCTTCACTGGTATCGAAAATTTTAACTTCGTCTACTGCCCGTAAACTTTCCAACAACTCTTTGCGCTCTTGTTGTGTATTTACTGGCCTGGTCGAGCCTTTGATATCTTTTACTCGTTGATCCGAATCTATACACACCAGTACATAATCGCCTAGGCTTCGTGCATGATTCAACATGCGCAAATGCCCAACATGCACAATATCAAATGTTCCGTTTAATACAATTTTCATTTGACGTAGTATTTTTTTATATGTGTGTTTGCTCTGTCAGGATCATTGGTGTAATACAATATGTAATCAGTGATGTCAAAGTACATACAAAAATCTTGACCGAAACGATGCCCGGTTTTTAGTGCATTGAATGTGTATTGCTTGCACCATTTCTTGTAGTCATTGTAGGTCACTGACTGTATTCCATGAACAGCATCTGTTACACATTTGGTAGCAAATACACTATAACCGGTGTTGCTAATCATCCCGTTTTACAGATTTTTGTTCGCGTTGGTCTTCACGACCTTGATTGTATGCGGCTTCCAGCCACTTTACAACCACACTCCATTGTTTAGGCTCCATGATTGCATGCAACCGTTCTGAACGTAAACCGAACAGTTCTTGTTCGTTGAACCAGTCGTCAAATGTTTTCATTCGCCTGCTACCGCCAATGCTACAACAACTGCCCAACAAATAATAATTAGTTCCAACATGATAATGTTTCCTTTAAAATTATATTATACACTAGTTCTATTTGTTGGGCGACCAGCAATATCCTCGGCCAACAATGTTTGCTTCTTTGTATTGTGTCACGATATAGTTCAATGCCGACTCGCATTGAGATTGCGTAGTATAATGGTCCATGATAACAGGCTGGTTAAAATGCATGTTGCCCGGCACCAAAAACGAATATACCAAAATCCACGATGTCATTTTTCAATCCCATAAGTTTTGATAGTATTTTCCAAACAGGCGGAAGCCGTTTTGGATACGTGCTTCGTATGCTTTGCGTCCTTCCCAGTCGTACACTTTGGTATCGTTAAGACCACGCACCATTTCGTAGTTGCCGTTCTCTAGTCGCTTCCACTGCATGTCGCTAGTACCGCTTTCGAACTGTTCTTCCCAGCGTCCGTCGTTAACTTTGCTGTCAAACGCAAAGATCATTTCGTCCATAACCCAGTCCCATCGTTTGAAGAACTTGTCATCAGTTGATCCGTCTTTGTCGAACGCTGCCTTTTCCTTCTTGGTCATGTGCAGTTCTTTGGGCACATCTTTATCATCTACTTGAGGTGCACCGTGCTTACAAGCCTTCAATTGCTTGAGCATAGGCAGCACGATGTAGGCAAGAGTACTATCCATACTCCATGTATCCCAACGATCAATGTGTACTTTGATAGTACGCTTCTTCTTGCTTTCGACCCAGATTAAAAAATTATGTAACCAAGTATTAGGCCGTTCGCGATCCCAGGATGTAATTTCGCCGACTTCAGGCTCAGGTTCTACACTACCGTGCGCAAGCCATTCGCCAAACTGATGTACCCAATGCGGCTTGCTTTTCATACCGTATTCATCTTCAACAGGCTTAGCCCAGAAGCACAGCTTTTCTGCTAGTTGATAAGGGCCCCACCACGAGGTATATGGTCCAATTTTTATTTTCATGAGGTAAACTTATCTAAAATTGTTTTTGCATCGTATTTATTGGTACACAGCCTGGCGCATTCCTCAACAATCAACTGGGCAAATTTTTGTACATCAAAATGTAACTGTCCGTCTACTAATACACCGTCGACTCGACAGCTCCAGCATTGTTTTTCTATTTTGGTAATTCGTTCGTTCATACCATCCCTTTTACTTCAGGCTCTTTGCTCAACGCAACAATTGTTGCTTCGTCATCAGATGCCAGTGCAGCCTGCATACCAGGATATCTGAGTTTAAAACGTTCTGTAAGTTCGGGAATGTTTTTGCCTTGGCACACAAACTCGTTGGTCACTTCATCGTAACAAAAATATTGCTCGTCAATTCTTTCAACATTTAACGTCATTACATTACTGATTTCCTCTTGGGCTGTTTTGTTCTGTGTTAGTTCCTGACGCACTGCTTTCATTATTTGAAACATTACATATTTTTCAAGCAATGCCATGATTACGCGAAAAACAAAATAGCAAAATGCAACATTAAGCAAAAACTCTATAAACTCGTTCATATAATAATTACTCGTCTTCGCCTGTGTCGTAAAATTTGTATTCGCCGCCTTTGCCATTGGTGCTGTAACCATCGTGGCCTTCGATGTCCACACCGTTGTATGTGACACCGTTAATCAAACTCCAACCTTCAACATCCATGTAACTGATTGCCAGTTTAGCAGGATCAAAAGGTGTAGTGAGGTCTAGTTCGCCTTCAAAGAAGCAACCCTTCTCAATACTTTGTCCAACAAAACCCACAGTATTCGCCCTATCTTCTCGGTCCGAACACAGGAACTCGTCTGTTTCGTCTACTTCAATGCCGGCATCTGTCAGCGTACTGTATCCCAAGTTGGACTGCCAATGCTGTTCACCAGTTTCGTTACTGACTGTGATATAATTAGAATCGCTTAGTTCACATCCGTTTTCGTGTGCAACGTCGTCACACTCGTGCCAGCTGCCTGGTTCGAACGGCTGCATTTCTTCTGGAACTTCTGATTCGTTATCCCAGTCGCTGGCAAATTCTTCAATGTCAATGTTGTTGTCTCGAAAGTACTCGTACTGCTTACGGGGCACACTGCCCAGCACAATCTCGCCACCGTAGCCTGACAGCATCACTGTGTAGGTGCGTGGTGTGAACTTGAGCGTTTGCATCAGTTGTTCTTTTTGCTTTTTGGTTGCCATGTTCAATACTCCTCTGTTTCAATATCAATTCTCAAATTACCGTAAAACTCCAACAAGTCTCGATTGCTCCATTGATCCCATGGCTTCAAATCATAATTGATCGGAACCAATTGCATCAACTTTAAAATCTCGTCAATCACCAAGTTTCTCATGTTAGTCTAGTGCAACATCGGGCATAAACTTTTTCCCAGTCCAATGATCGTGTGTCACACAAAATCCTTTAAAGGTCATAGTAGCGGAAGTAGATTCCGAATCTATAATATACTTCCGCTGAGCACATTCTTGTTGGGTATCGATTGGTCCTTCGACATATTGATCAACCCACTTGCCATCTTGGCCAAACATTGCAATAATCAAAACCCAAGCATCCATTTAGTTCTCCAGAATAATCATTGACAATGTGTACAAATTTGGTTGAGTGTTAGCTGCCGTGTACAATTTTTCTCATTTCTGAATTTGCTTGATCATACCAATTTCTTTCCAACATTAACTGTTGATTGTGTTCCAGTATTGGCAATACTTTTTGATATACATCTTCAGGCTTTTGACTGCATACCAATCGAATTTGTTCAAATGCCATGTCCCATCTTTTATGATCGTCTGATTCGGTATCGTAACTTTCGTCTATAACACAATCAAATGTCTTAAACCCAAGATGTCTAAGATCTTGCAAGGCGCCCACGGCACCGATATAGACAAACATTTTTTTTGCCAAAATAGCTTTGGCTGTTTTTTCTGTAAAAAAGTTACGTTGACTTGAAGTTTCTGCTACAATACTAAACCAACTCTGGTTGTAGATTTTCCAAGGCACCCATGTGGCTATGTTTGCAGTTTGCAGGCCATTAAATGGCAGCAATGTCCCGGCTAGATTACTGTTTCCTGGTGACATTTTAAATTTTGTCAAATTTTGCTCGCTATCAACATCAACACCAGATAACCATTTATCTTTATAAGTAACCAAACAACATTTTTTTGTATCTTGGTCGGTTGTTATTAAATGGTTGATATAATCACGGTGCAATCTGTCACTACCCATAATGCAATCAAACACATAAGTAGGTTTAGACAAAAGTGGATCAGTTAACCGATTGATCAATTGTTGGTGGCGGTTAACTTCGATGGTCTGCCACCACCACCAGAAGTAACTGTAAAATCGATCCGTGCCCGGCTTTACCAAGCTGTCCCACGCATGTATTCTTGAATCAAGATTGATCATATGATCAATATTGCCCTCTTGCCCTACTAAGAAAATTCTATCAGCAGTTTTCCATTGTGGAGTATTGATTAATTCATTGTATGTCCAATATTTTTGGTGGAATGTATGCCAAAGTATTGTGTTGGTATTTTCAAGGCCAGCATCGCTAAGATGAGTGTCGACATTAGAAAAGTTGTTATAAAAGTACATTTTATTATTTTAAAAAATCAATAGATACAATTGTTTTTTAAATATAGCTATATTTATCGGTAATCACATCCCCGAACATCAGTGTTCAAGTTGGGCTGGTACTGTTTGATCAGTTCACGTTCTTGTGTATGAGCCTCTGCTTTGCCACGTACAACTGAAACAATGGACTTGACAAAAGACTCAACACCACGTTCACGCATGATTTCGTAAAGTGCCCAGCTCTTGTCTTCGGTACGTGAACGATACACATGTTTGTTGAAACGGGTCAACACACTTTTGTTCACAGTGCTTTCAGTCTTGGCAGTTACACCAATGTAAAAGTCATCGCCTGACTCCAACATATAGATGATGTGTGTGCGGTCGACCCGTTTTTTGCGTGGTTGTTTTTTTGTGTCCATACGTATATTATAGCAAAATGGGCATTTTACGTCAACCAAAAAGTGTTGTTTTTATACAACATCTAACTCCCACATTTTAACAGTGGGATCCAATTTCAGCAGTTGGGTGCCTGCTTTGGTAAGCGTCTTGAGTTTGCGTCGAGCTTCAGTACGACTGATTTCGCCGTCGCAACTGAGATTTTCAGGACTCAATGCTGAGTCAATCTGTTCTGCAATTGCTTGCCGATCTGCACTGTTGTTCAAACACCACACAGACTGTTTGCACATTGAACGGAAATAGTTTTCGCGACTGACAAATTCGACTAGTTCTTTCATCTTTGGCTCCTGTTTTGTTAACCTATACACATATTATAGCAAAATGGGAATTATGGGTCAACCAAAATATGTGTTGTTTTTATGCAACATTTTTGCGGCGCAAATTGAAGAATTCTACGTTGGGAATCCATTTGTTGTTGACCAAAAATCCCCAATCTCTTTGCTGTGGACCAGGCATAAACAATGTCCACGGGGTGACGCCAGGTTCCAATTCTACACGGTGATAAGTGTTGGCCTGAGCAGTTCTAAATGACCCGGGTGCACGCCAGTGACGAGTTTCGCTGACCATTTTTCCGTTGCTGTCAAACTCAGGTACCCATTCCCAATATCCGCCACGCAGGATCAGTGTGGCATATGGCCAAGGATGATCATGCACCACGTCTGGATCTGATTTCAGAAACTTGTGTACAAAGATGTTGAACGGGCAACGCTTGCGATCTCGAAGAAACAGGTAGTACCGTTCCAAATACGGTTCCTGTTCGGTGCGATCTAGAATCAACCTGTAACGACCTAAACTTTGAAAGAGTTGTTTTATCATGCTTTCATTGTACGGCAAACAGAATTTTTAGTCAAGAAAAAAGGTTACCAGGGCGGCAACCTTTTTGCGTGTGTTACAGTTTCCCAGAGGACTTTGCTGACAAGTAAGCAGCTATTTCTTCGTTTGTAAACCCTTCGTCTCGTGCTTCATAGTATGAATCTAGAGTCCAACCACGGCCCGTGGCCAGCCATGGATCAGTATTCCAATCCCAATTCTCTTGCATTGGCTGCCATCTTGTCCAATGCTTCATTGCGCTTGGCATCCATTCGGGCGGCGTATTTGGCCAGCTCCTCAAACGGAACGCGTCGGTGCGTACCTACCATCCTGTGAGGTAGATTGCCCTTTTCGATCTCTTCACGTAGTGTTTTCATAATATTATTTATAAATAAAGGTGTAGTTCGCGATACGGGAATATCCAACTACTCTAACGCTTTAAAGGAGCAACCAGCATGACTATTTACTACGTTTACGCTTATCTACGCAAAGATGGCACACCTTACTACATTGGCAAGGGCAAAGGCCGCAGAGCTTGGGACAAATCTGGACATTTTCATGTTCCTGAGCAACCTGACAACATTATAATGTTAGAAACCAATTTAACTGAATTAGGCGCATTTGCCATCGAGCGTCGTATGATTCAATGGTATGGTCGCAAAGATTTAAAAACTGGCATACTTCATAATAAGACTGATGGCGGCGAGGGCTGTGCAGGTATAACACCGTGGAACAAAGGCAAAAAAGGCTACTCAATGATCACTAAAGGATCTACCCGGCCATCAATTACTGGTGACAACAATCCTTCCCGGAGACCCGAAGTCAGAGAAAAATTGCAACGTCCTAGAAAACCACTTACTAACGAAACTAAGGAAAAGTTACGCCAGGCAAATCTTGGTAAAAAGAGAAAGCCAGTGTCAGAAGAAACTCGAGCCAAACTCAGAGCCGGAACATTAGCGCATTATGCCAAAAAGAAAGCCGGCATTGCACCGGCTTGTGTGTAATACTACCGAACGGAGTATTAGACGAGACCTAACGACATAGCCAGGTATCCGGCTGCAACGATTTTTCTCGATGGTTTGCCAATTTTGTATTCAGTGACTTTGACACCGTTGCCAGCTTTACGGCTGTCTGCATAAACAGCAAATCCTGAGGAACGGATACGTGACACTTCA
>Ga0208660_1000443_pt1 | contig 16556 bp, 15 predicted proteins | sample DEB08_DNA_13_FD_184527 | JGI IMG/M metagenome (GOLD analysis project Ga0208660, IMG submission 184527) | Aqueous microbial communities from the Delaware River and Bay under freshwater to marine salinity gradient to study organic matter... | ecosystem: Environmental > Aquatic > Marine > Coastal ... | reverse complement strand
GGCTTGGCGTGCGCTTTGGTTTGTTATAGCCGCTTACTCCTGCGTTAGTTAAACGTGAGTCTTTCTTCATTTTCTATAGCTCCTAGTTTTCTTTGCAATCTTTTTAGGCTGTGCGCTGTGTTGCTTTCCTTTGGCCGTATCAGCCCTTTTCTTTTTAGTGGTAGCTGCATACTCCTTAGACGTTAAAGCCTCTCTAGCCTTCTTAGGAAGGTATCTTTCACCTGTTGCTTTCTTACCTTGGGTACTGGGCTTACCTGACTTAGTGCCCCACTCTTCTTTAGTCCATTTCTTTAAAGACTTCTGTGATTTTGCAAGTGCCATTATTTTTTCTTTCCTTTTTTAGCTTTTGAAAGCGCAATAGCTATTGCTTGTTTTTGAGGCTTACCGCTTTTCATTTCAGTTTTAATGTTCTTTGAAATAGTCTTTGCTGACTTTCCTTTTTTAAGTGGCATTATTTGTATCCTCCTCCAGCTTTTTTATACTCTGTTGCAAGCAGCTGAGCTTTTCTTGCTGACCACTGGCCTGCTTTGCCGCCCTTTGTGCCTGCTTTGATTTTGTTAAACAGGTTCTTGCGCATAGTAGGCTTAGTGTAATTTCCTGCTTTGTTGACTGTTGATTTTGTTTTAGCTGCTGGCATTTATATAACTCCAAAGATTTTAAAACCTACGTAGAGCGCAAAAGGAAGAATTACTAAACCGCCTGTTCCCCACAACAACGCTGACCAAAGCAACGCTAAGGTAGCTGCTTTTTTTTGTTTGCGTAGACGCTCTGCTTTTTCACGTTCTCTTTTGCGGTCTGATTGAAACTGTAACCAGTCAGCATACATATCAGGACGACCAGCATAAATCATGTGGTCTTTCAACCACTCTTCTTGCTCTTTAATTTTTTCTAGTTGCATAAAACACTGGAGTTCAGTAGACCCTCCAGTGCGTTTAGCCTTCTTAGCTATTGCGGATTTGTTGTCAAAGTACTTTGTAGCTTGTTCTGCTACATCATATAGCTCCCTGCCATTTGTTAAAGCTCCTTTAATGACTTGAAATGCCGCATTAGCTGCTGCAATTTCAGCTATCATTATCTTTCCCTTTGTACGCCTTTTACTTTTTCTGCGGTTCGCATAGCACCTAAACCTAGCATGCCCATCAAAACGCTTGTAAGTAATGCGCTATCTACCGGAGGAACCGTAAACCATATACCAAGAATAGGACTAATAATTGTAGAATACAATAACGCAAAACCACATATCCAGCCAATCGCAGGTCGCCACCCAGCAACAAACAAACTTTTGTGTGCTGCTTCAGTTTGGTTAACTGCAAGCTGGCCTTTTGCAAGCTCTTGTGCGTGCTTCTCTGCCAGAGTGCTTAGCTCAAATGCTATGGCATTCTTCTTGTCTTTGTCTTCTATGAACTTATCGAGAAGTCCAGTAACCGGCCCAATTAACGAAGTTAGTATAGTCATATTAGTTCCTTAGTAGCACCACATTACAGGAGCTTTGTCAGCTCCGACAATCCTGCTATCCACATGGATGAAAGTACGAGCGATTCCAACGCCAGTAAATCCCAGTTTGATAGCTTCTTGTACAATCTTGTATCTTTCATTTCCGTTACGTGCTCTAATGTCTGCTGCAATACCTTGGGCATGAGTTCCTGCTTTCTCCTTTTTCTTTTCAGCGGAGTGGTTTTTACTTCTGTATCCACTCGTTATAATAAACGGAAAGCCACATGCCTCCCGCAGTTGGTCGAGTTTGTTAATAAACTCAATTGACATTTCATTCTCGCCGGTTTCTTGGCAATCAAAATCTTCTAGTTTAAAGTATTTAAACATTTATAACTACCCCGTTTTTAATTTTTTTAAAGCTTTAAGTGTGCGGCTTGTAGGAACCTCAACAGGCTTATTTGTTTCTAATACTGTACTTTGTATATTTTCTGAAACACTTGGAATTATTGTTGGTGCTACAGCTTCTTTAATTCCCTGAATAGGTTCTAGCTTTTTAACCTCAGAAGCTTGTGATATAAACATATCATCATCTACAGTGTCTTCAATAATACCACCACTAGCTGCGCCTTGTCTAGAATCAGTGGGGTCAAATACACGAGCAGTAACAGACTTAAATTGTGTAGGCTTAAATAGAATATAAGAATAAGCACTTTCGCCCACAAAGCCTTGTTCGACTTCGTTATTATATTTAATAGAATCAAAACCAAGTTCTTCTAAAAGGTTTCTAAATTCTTTATTGATTTGATTTCTTTTTAGTTCTTGGCGATAGAACCCAACGATATCTGTAGCTTCACCAACGGGTGGGTCTAAGAATAAACCTTCAAATTCTTCAGAGCGTTTAGTCAGAGAAGCAATCTTAGCCTGTTGCTTTTTAGATATTTTTATGTTTCTTTGAGCTATCTCAGGCTCGAAGTATTCATCCCAACCACCACCGGGAGAAAGTATTCTTTCTGCTTCCCAGCCCGGTAGGTCAGTATCAATCAACAAAGGATTTCTAACATCAACATAGCCTGCATTCATTGTAATAGGTTTAATTTTGGTAAGCTCTTCTCGCTCAACAGCTTCGCCACCAAAGTAACCGTATTCATCGATAGGCATATCATCTTCAATGCGAGTAGAAGAACTCAACACAGCTTCTTCTTCTTTAAGCAAATCAGGATTGCCAAACATTTCGGCTGAACGCTCACGAGTTAAAGACTTAGCATCTGACTCTAGTTTAAAGTCTTGCTTAGCTTTGGTGTTAGGTAAGCCCCGAATTGCAATGGTTGTTGCTGCGCCTTCGGTGCCTACGTGTACGCCAATCTCCCGAGGAAATTCAAAAGCTACAAATGATTGAGCCTCTTGGAAGCTTGTCTCAGCTCGAAAAACTATTTCTTTTTCAATTGATTTTTCACGATAGCTTTCAATAGCTTTTAATCTTTCTTCGTTGCTTAATAATTCAGGATACTTATCATCAACAGTATCTTTTATTTTAGGAGCTTTAAAAGTAGTAAAGTCAATATCACTTTCTGATGCTAATTTAATAAGTACATTTTCGGCTATCTTATCTCCGCCAATTTCTGACAAAGTATCCATTCGCAGTCTAGCCGAAGAAGATATAAAGTCATGCAAGTTATCAAAAGTAGGGTCGTCAAACTTTTGACTTTGAGCCGCAGCCACTTCGTCAGGGGTTATGTTAATTTTAACTTCATCATAAGCATTTTTTAAAGCCCGAATCATATCAGGAACCATAAACTCAATTGTTCCTTCGGGGTCTACTTCGGCTTTATTCTGTTGAATAATTCTTAAAGCTTTGCGGTGCTCTTCACTAAAGCCCATTGCTTTTTGAGCACTGGCCCAGTTAGTAATCGCTTCTTCTTCACTTGTGCTTTCAATAGCTTTTTTCCATTCAGGAAGTTTTTCAAGTTCTTCAATGCTTTTAATATCTTTTTTAATTTCACTATGAACCATAGCATCTACGAATTCAAGATGACTTAAATCATAAAAATCTAAAGCTCCTTCCATTTCTAATTCTTCTAAGCCTTCCGATATTCTGGTAGATGTTAAGTTTAAAGTATCTGTATTAAAATAATTTTCAGTAGCTTTAGATAAGTTTTCTGCAAGTTCATCATCATACTCAGTAGGCTTTTTAGAAAGTATTTTAGACCCAAGAGTTCCGAGCTTATTACCCATCAAATCAGAAGCTACATTCGTAGCTGCTTTTGCTCCAATCTTAACAATGCCACCAATTGCAAAACCTGCTGCTGGAACTTCTTTATCAAACTCAGGAATTAAACCACCAAAAACATCTTCCTGTGCTTTACGTAAACTTCTACGATAGTGTGTTACTTCCTTTTCGCCGATAAGAGCTTTGCCCATATATGTGCCAGACAAGACAGGAACTTTTCCGCCGAGCGTAGGAATGATTCCCTGTTGAATTAAGTTTAAAGCATCTGAACTTGCAGGGCCAAAGGGCAAAGTAGCATAAGACAAAGCGCTGCCAGAGTACTTAGCAGAAGTCTTAGCACGATTAAAGCTATCAAGCAATAGACCGTTACCACCCCAACGAGCTACAGAGTTATAAAGAATTTCATCGAGGTCTTTGCCTTTTTCACTTTCGCCATTAGTACGCAAGTAGTTAGTCCAACGAGACATGCCTGTCATTATTAAAGCTGCAGGAACTAGCTTGGCGCTATTACGTACGGGAGCTTTAACTAAAGACTTAGCAGCCCCTTTAAGCACAGTGTTTGTAAAGGCCGCAGGATAGCTTAACAACTGAAACAACACAGCAGTCTTAGGATTTGAGTATAACAATGGCTTAAGTCCAGACATTGCAGTAGGCTGTAATACTACAGCGTTTGTATAACGTGCTACGCCACCTAAGACTTCTGTTTTATAAAAGTCGTCATCTGTTTTAGCGCCTGCCTTATGCCACGCAACTGCTTTCTTATAATCAATACCAAGCTCAGCAAGCTCTCCAGCTCTAGTCTGCATATTTTTATCAAGCTTACCAGTTCCATGACCCGCTAGTTTGGCAATGTTATCTGCAACCATGTGCTTACCGCTTGAGAAAGAAGCAGCCTGTACAAACTTAGTCCACTGGTCTAGCATGTTTAAACGGAAGAATTTATTACTGGCGTTCTGTAAACGCTCATTAACTAAAGCATCTCCAGAAAGCCTATCGCCTACTTGAGCCATTGCTTGGTCAACATGAATGCTAAACTGTCGCATTTCAGACATGGCTTCTTTAACGGTCAGGCCATTATTAGTTACTAGTTTAGTTTCAAGGTCTTTTGTAATATTTTTAAACGAAAACTCCATAGCTTCGCCCAAGCCTTTTACAGAGTTGCGCACTCCGGCTTTGCCTAAGTTTAAAAAGACTTCGGTTAAACTTGAAAGAGTTGCCAAGCCTAGCATAGAAACACGATTTACAAAGCTGTATGTATCAACAACATCTTGAGCAGTTTTTCCGTAGCGGTCTAAGCCTTCGCCTGTTGCTGTGCGGTAAAGCATTTCAACTTGCTTTTCTTGTTTAACAGAAAATGTTTCACCTTTTTCTTCCATCTCTTTGCGAATGCGATTAATGTAAAAGCCTTTAAACTGGTCAAAGTTATTAACGCCTAATACACGATGTTTAGCAATAGACTTACCAGCTTGGAAAGTATAAGCATGTAAAGAACCTAGAATATCATCATTTAAAAACTCTTGAAAATCTGCATCTTCTCCAAGGTCATTCAGCTTTCTTTTAGATGAAAAGAAATAACCGCCGCTGCTGCCAGTATCTACTTGGTTTTGAATATCTAACATTGAGTCTACAGTTCTACGAGCATCCCCTTTAGACATGTTGCCTTTGGACTCAAACAAATCCATTAAGCCTTTTTTATTCTTTTCAATTGCAGACCGGCTCCACATACGAGGAACATAGTTATCTACTAGTTCATCAATCACGCCAATCTTTTTAAGCTGTACACCCATATCAGCATACAAAGACTTAACACCTTTTGCTGCTGTGTTAATTGCTTTGTTTGTAGCTTCATCAAAGCTCTTATGCTTCAAAGGTTTTGAGCTACGCACAGACAACATAAGAGCCGCATTCATTTCTTCAGCTAGTGTTCCCTTTGCAGAGTGCATAGAAATATCTTCTACAATAGCTCGGAATTGGTCATTAAACTTTCCGGTTACTTCACGCTGTACTTCAGACAAGTCTTTTTCTACAACCGTGTCTTGGAGTTTATATTTAATTCCAAATTCATAACTTAGTTTTTTCTGTAACTGCGCTGCAGTACCAGACAGGTTTGTAATTGGCGATAACACACCAGCAGCTTTACCAAAGAAGTTTCCGCTTAAGTCAGACGCAATAGTATGTAAGCCTTGTTTAACTCTATTACTAACACCTTCTGCAGTTTCTTCAGCGTCAGCCGCAGCGCGAATAACACGCAGTATTTCTTCGCGTGTTTTTTCACCGCCACCTAAATCATCTGCAAACTTTTTAGCTGCAGCATTTAAAGAATCGCTGCCCTCTACAACTTTAGCAGTTGCTCCTTCGGGGCCAACAAGTCTTAAAGCTTCAGATATAATTGTATTTCCAGAAGCAGGAATAAACTCTCCGTTAAGAGCTTCCTCATACAAAGACGCACCTACTTCTACAGAAGGTTCTTTAGGAGGGGTTGTTGCTTCTCTGAAATATTTATTGCCTACTTTAGAACCTGCAGCATACAAACCCATGCCTGTTAAAGCGCCTACAGTGGCTCCTACAGCAGTCTCTGTTACGCTGTACTCATCTCTTTGGCCAATAGCTAAGTCAAGTTCTTGGGCAACGTGAGCGCCTGCACCACCATAAATAGAGCCTATACCTGCAACAGCTTTATAAGGATTTGAAGTTTGAGCAGCTTTAGTAGCTTTGATAGCATTTGCTAATACATTGCGTGCTCCTTGCTGTGCTACTTTACGTGCGCTAAAACCCGCAACAGCAGAAGTTCCGCCGGTAGCCGGAGCAGCAAAAAGAGTTCCAAGAACTCCAATAGTCTCAGGATTAAAAAGTACATCCGCACCATAGTCGCCTACAGCAGAAGCCCACTCACCGGCTCCAGAAAGTTCAGCAGCATTAAACCTATCTTGCATTAAACGATAAGCAGACTTAACATCTTCTGGAGCATTTTTAAGTATAGTTGCTTTGTTTAACGGAGCACCAATACGAGCTACATCATCTCTTATAAACTCTGGAATATCTGTTTGTTTTCCAACTGTAGCTTGGTCAATCAAAGCAGAACCTAAACCACGATGCTCTGATAAATAATCTGTAACTTTATCAAAAGCCACTTGAACTGAAGCATCCTGCTCAAAATCAGAAACTGAATAATTTTCAGGTACAAAAGCTTTATCAGCATTTAATTTTTCAGCTTCTGTTAAATATGCAGATGGGGCATTGCCGCTTTCATTAAGGTAATCACTAAAAAGTTTTGACATTAAATTTTATCCTTTAACATACATTTTTTTGTACATAGCAGCTTGTTTTTCAAAATCTTCTTGTGCTTTGTTTAATAGTTTTTGATATGCTTCACCTGTAAGTACTGATTTGTCAAAACCTAAAACACGCTTAAGTTCTTTATTAGATTTTAATAATCCCATATAAGCTAGACGCTGTTCTCTTCCTTGAGTATCTTTTCTTCGTGCTGCCCTGTCCTGTGGAGCTGCTGGAGGAATAGGAAGATTAGACATAACTTCATCAACAGAAGAATCAAGAACTACTTCTTCTGTTTTATCAGGAATGCCAATATTAACAGGAGCTTTTCTTGGATTAAACAAATTAGCATATTCTCGAACTAAGTTTTCTTCAGTTCCCTCTACGCCTTTATCAACAACAGACTTAATAGTTTTATGTATATTACCAAACAAAGACCCTACTTTGCCTTCAAAATAATTGTTAGCTTCTAGCTTTGCATCAATAGCTGCACGCCCTGAAACTGTTTCAGTGCGGTAAGACTCATAAAGATTCATTAGGTTTTCTTTGTCTCCTAACATAGCCAAGCCATCGCTATTGTTTATTTTTTTACTTTGAATTGCACTATCAATAGCAAACATAGTATGATAAGGATTATTAAAACCTGCATCAGCCAAAACCCGATGCTCGTTTTTTCCAACATACGCTTCAACTATCATCTCTCCAGCAATCACAGAAGCTTCTGAGCTTGTTGCCCAGCCTTCATTTTTTGCACGATAAATAGCTGCACCGGCTTTTGAACTAGCTTTCTCATTTAAAGATAGCATCATTTCTTGACCTGTTTTGCTTGTGCTTTTATGGCCTGCAGCATCTACAATTTCTTCAAAGGCTTCTGTTAGCTGTTCGCTTCTATTTCCGCCGATACCCACTAAAGCTTCTTGTCCTGCATTTAAATATGTTTTATTTGTAGACGAAGCAATTTGAGAAGAAAGTAAATTAAACTGAGTTCTTTTTGTTGACGCTTGTGAAGTATCAAAATTAAAGTTTCCTTCTGCATCTGTTGAAATCATTGAAAGACTTTTAACTCTTCCTTCCTCGTCATACGTAGTCATCGGTATAACAGGAGCTTCTCCTCCAAAGTCAGTTTTTTGCATTACTGGAGTTCCAAACGTAGGAGCTTTAGTACCTAAATCTACGCCTTTTAAAAGTCCTTGTTCAGCTATGAATACAGAAAGAGCTGAATCTCCTGTACCTTCATAAGCAGATTTATAAGCTGTCAGTTCTTCTGCAGTTGTGAGTAATGTTTCAGTAGAGTTGTTTACATCTGCTTTAAGAATACCTGTGCTTTTGCCTACCAGATTAGCTATTCTTCCAGTTATTCCGGTACCTCGTTCTCTTTTAATAGAATTAATATAAGCATCTTTTTCGCCGCCGCCAGCCGCCAAGAAATCTTGAGTTAGCTTTAAACCTTCATTATGTTCTGTAGTTAATTGCTGTGCCCATTTTTTAGAAAGCTGCTTTTTAAATAAATTATATTCATTTTGATTATACGTTCCGGCAGCATAAGTGGCCTGCATATAACTATCAACTTGTGGAAGTGCTTGAGATTCCCAATAAGCAGTTTCTCCACCCTCAAAAGCTTTTGCAGACGCATCAGTTGAAGTGTATCTAGAACTTTCACCAAGTGCAGTAGTAGTTTTTAATTTATTAGCAAGATTATTTTCATTGTTTAAAAACCTATTTTCACGCTGAGTAAAAATATCTTTAGCTACGTCCATGCCGATTTGTACAGCCGCACCTTTCCAGAAATCTTTTTTCTTATCGGATTTAGCTTGTTTTGCTAGCTTATCGTTTCTATCACGAATATCTGCTAAAAGACTTTCACCGTATGCAATTGAATCTTGTGCCATGTTTACTGTCCTTCAGGTTGCGCCATAAGGCTAGGTTGTTCTGGAGCTACTTCTTCTTCTTCTGTTATTACAGGGGGTTCAAGAAGACTAGGAAGTTCTTTCATTTCTTGAGCCATCTCTTCGCTAATAAAGCCTTTAGGAATTATTGAGTTTCTGAGCTGCTCTAATTTCTTTTCTTCCATTTCAACGCCAAAAATATCGCCTTCTTCTTCATCGTTATCAATTTTAATATCTAGGTCTAGACGCTCAGCAAGTGCAATAAGCATATAAGCTAGCGGCTCAGCAAGCATCAACATCAAGTCAGGATTCCATTTTCCTTGTTGAAATTCATTAAACAGAATTACTTGTACAATACTCATTACTGGAACGCCCTTTGAAACTCCAGTCATCAGTGCCACGTATGTTGTTTCTTCTGTTACAAAGTCCCATAAATACATAGTAGCTTCGTGTACATTAGTGAACTGTGGAGGACGTTCATAAGGTGCAGGGTTCTCCGGGTCGCTTGTTAGCGATTGTCCCGGAATAGGTCTATTAACCTTTGAAACTTCTGCCATGTATAGTTTCTCATCCATTATACTGTGCCTCCAATACTACGTGCCATTTGCTGTGTATAAAAGTGAGCACCTGCACCAAAAGGCTGTTGTTGATAAAAATTAGTTCCAGACAGTTGTAGTTGCATAGCTCGGTCATTTATTTCCGAAGAACCATAAGTGCCTGCAGGGGCTGTAGAAAACTCAGGAACATAAGAAGCGTATTGCTGTGTAATATACTCAGGCTTATCTTCAAGTCCAATGGCTTGCATAGCTTTTGTTTCTAAACCACTTGTAACTCTTTCATCAATACCTTGAACAAACTTATCAGGAGCTTCTAGAATTTTACCCGGAATAGACTTAACAGCTTCTACGGTTTTCCCTGCCAGTTCTTTTCCGTAGTCTGTAACTTGAGACAAAAGGCTTTCAGGCTCTACCATAGTCGTTGCTTTTTGAGAAGCTTCTACGATAGGGTCTATATTTTTAAAACTAAACCGTTCTGCGTAGTCATCTTCAAGAGCAAAACCTTTGGCATCATACGTAGCACCGGTAGCTGCTGTATCAACTGTTTTCTGAGCCGCTTGTACTGCGTTTGCTTGCGCAGCAGTAGTTACAGTAGGCGCTTTGCCTATAGCTTTATTAAAGTTTTCTAAGACTGCAGTTGCGTTTTGTGTCACTTCATTTTGTACAGTGCTCCATGCGCTGTTAGGCCCTGAGAAAAAGGTGTCTGAAGCTGAACTTAAAGAAGGCATAACTGTTTGCATACCGGGAATTTTCTTAAGAGCAGTTTTAGAAAACTCACCAATAAAACTAGAAACACCGTCAGTTACAGTACGAAATGCGGAGTGACCTGCTTTTGCAAAGTTCGCTCCAGCTTCTAAAAGTTTACCTGCGCCCTGTGCAATTTTACCACCTTGAGCTAGAGCACCTGTAACTTTACTAAACACTCCACCGGCTGCTTGTCCTATGCCTGCAAACAGATTACTCATCATGGCCCCGACTGGAGTAAACATAAGAGCTAGCTGGCCTACAATGCCAATCTTACCCATGAACTTACCAAACTTTTTAAACGCAGACTTAATGCCTTTGCCAATGCTTTTAAAACCTTTCTTAACACTTTTAAATACTTTTTTAAAGAATCCCATTATCTTCTCCCTTAACCTACTGAGCTTAGCGCTGCTTCAAGTGTATCAATATATGACTGAGTATTATTTACGTTTTTAAACACAGCCTCATTACCAATAGCTGTTGCAATCATTTGAGCTTTTCGTTGTTGTTCATTTTCATAATTCTGGCGTATGTAAGCTGCTTCATCACGTAACTGTTGCCATAGCTGAGTCTGCTCCTGAGAGGTTAGGTTATATGCAATTTGTGCATTTTGTTGGTTTGCAGTATTCTGAGCCGCAGTATCAGACAAGTTAGCCTGTCTACGCCACTGTACATTAGACTGCTCTACAGCTTGTGCGTTTGAAGCATTCCACTGGTCACGTTGATAGTCTTGCTGCTCATTAAACTTTTGAATGTCTGCGCTTAGTTGCTCATTAAACTGAGCTACCTGCATTTCATTTCCTGCTTCAATTGCAGACATTCTATTAGTTTCAGTTGCGTTAAACTGTGAACGTGCGGCAATTGCTGCGCTGTTGTATTGTTCTATTTGAACACCCATGTTTGCCATAAACTGGTCAGCTTGTAGCTGGCTTGAAGCAGAAAACTGACGAGAAGCATTTGTAGCAGCAACGTCACTTAATAAAGTTTGTTGTTGGTTTTGAGCTGTCATTACATTTGCTTGCTGCTCATTGCTAAGATTAGACATGTCCATAGATAAAAAGCTTTTAGCATTCTCTACTCTTACACGCGTTGCAGTATCTGCATTAGCTAAGTCTACTTGAGTTAGCATTGTAGCATTCTGAATAGCCGACTGTTGCTCTGCATTAAACTGCGTAGCTGTCATGCTCTGCATAAATTGACTATTAGCTAAAGCCATTTGTTGCTCGTTAGACATTTGAGCAACATCTAAGTTTGCATTAATCTGAGCATTAAACATTGCTGCGCTTTGCTCGTTGCTAAGATTTGCCAGTCCCATTGTTTGTGCAAGCTGTGCATTAACCTGTCCGGCTTGCATTTTCTTTTCGTACATCTGAAGCTCTGCAAGATTAGCAGCGCTCATGCTTTCTGAATCAGCTTGGTTATTAAAAGTAAGGTTAGCTAATTGTACTTTTTCAGAAGCGCTAAGCTTAGCCATTTCTGCGCCTTGTCGCAAGTCTTCATTCTTAGCCATCATGCTTGTATAAACAGTAAGCTCTTGGAGCTTCATGCGATTAGCTTCAGTAAAGTTTGCGCTGTCTGTTGCGGCTCTTTCAGACAAGTTAGCTAATTCCATTTGCTGCTCGTTGTTTAGATTAGCTAAATCCATCTGCTGTGCAAGAGAAGCATTAGTCTTTTTAAAGTCTACAAGGACGTTAAGATTTGTTAAACGTTCTTGGTTTTCAGCACTCATTGTTTCCCGAGAAGCTGCATTTTGTTCTGTAAGGTTAGTAAGCTCAACTTGTAGCTCTCCCGACAAGTTCGCTTTTTCCATATCTTGAGATAGCTCAGCTTGACGCATAGTACGTGCAACCTTAGCATTATATGTAGCAAGCGTAGACTGCTGCTCAGCAGATAAGTTCTGAGAACCGGCAGCATTCAGAGCTTGCAAGTTTGCTAAGTCCATCTGTGCGCCGGTATTCAAATTAGCAATAGCTGTTTGCTGACGCTGTGAAGACTCTTGTTGTGCGCGTTGCTGAGCCATTTGTGCATTAGCTAAAGAAGTTTCTTGCTGCTGCTGGGCCGTAGTCATCACTGCTTGTTGTTCAAATGTACCTTGCTGCACTTTAATCTGCTGTGCCATATCAGCTGTCTGAGATGCGGCAGTCTGTTGGTTAGCAAGATTCTGCATACGCACTTGCATAACATTCTGCGCAGTTGACATGTTAGCTTGTTGCTCGTTGCTGAGGTTCTGTTGAGCACGCGCTTGAAGGGCTTGTGCGTTGCTCTGAGCGATTGGAAGCGCACTCTGTATGATAGCATTAAACAAAGCATCACGACCTACAGAAGATGTTGACAGTCCTCTACGGGCCATCTGAGCTTCAATAGCTGAAACAGCCGGTCTTGCCCACGCTGGAGTTTCTCCGTCTTCCATGCCCGCTAACAGACTTTCTATCTGAGTAGAAACTAAAGCTTCGGTTGGCAAAGCCGCCACAGCCGCAACTGTTTTTGGGTCAGCACCAGAATCTATCTGAGCTTCTACGCTTGCGGGGTCTTGAGAAATAGCGGCTGTAATTTCTTTTGGCATATTAGCTACAACAGCCATCATGTCCGCAGCAGCCGAAGCTCTTTCTTTTCCTGTTACTGCTTGCATTGTTGAAGCAGCCGCAGTAGGAACACCACCAATTTGTGCAGCATCTCCTTTAGGTGCTTCGCCTGTAATAGCTTGGCGACCTTGAAGGTCTGCAGACGGAGTATCTTTAAGTTCATTAGCAATTTTAGTTTTAGCTTCGCCTACTTGTGCAACACGCTCTTTAGCTAATAAAAACTCAGGAATAGCTTCTAGGTCAACGCCTTCTGTAGATACAATATCCAACAGGTCTTTCTGCGCTCTGGTTGACATAGTTTGTGCAATGCGTGTGCTTACTTCGGGGTCTCTAGCTTCAATGATTTTAAAGCGTTCATCAGTTGTAATACCCTCTGCGTATGCTTTTTCTTCAGGCCGCATAGCTGCAACGCCTTGAGCAGCAGCTTCAGCAGCAGCATCACGTTGAGCTGTTTGTACTTGAGCAGCCTTAGCTTCTGCAGCGGTTGCAATTGCTTCGGGAGAAACTTCACCTTCTGCTGCAGTTACTTTTGCACCATAGCCAGCACGCTGAGCAATATACTCAGCGCCTTCTACAGCTTCTGCGGGGCCTTTAACTTTTGTTATTGCGCCTTGAGTAGCATAACCCGCCATCTCTGGAGCTGCAATATCTTTTACAGCAACCGTGCCTGCGTAGCCCACCGACTGAATGTCGTTCTTTGCTGTGGATGCGCCATATCCAGAAATCTTTGCGGCTTGCATTTCGGGGGTACTATACGTCGGGTTTACTTGAGTAAGGTCAGTGGGAGCATTAGTGCCTATTTGTTCAACTTTATTGCCACCTGTTCCACCACCGCCACCAATAACGGTGTCGCCGCCATAACCTGAGCCGCCGTCTTGGTCACGGGGAAGGACTGCATTATCACCTGTGTTTGCCATTGTATCTACTACCTCTTGTACGTCTGCGTTATCTTCGGGGGATATTTTATTGTTAGCCTCTATTTCACGGTCAAGGTCTCGTTGTGTTTTTTCTGCTAAAGCATCTGCCTCAGCCTCTGTAGTATCTGTAGTATCTGTAGTATCTGTAGAAGAACCAGTTGTTCCGTAGCCTGCGGTTCCTGCGCCCGGAGGCAGTTCATAAACGGGAGCAGAGTAAACTCCGTTCTCGTCTAAGCCGCCCTCCGATATTAATATAGGTTCTGCTTCAACAAGAACTTCTTCAACTACAGGTTCTTCTACAGTTTCTTCTTCAGTCTTAGGAGTTGAGACAGGGCCGCCGCCATAGCCACTACTGCCACCACCGCCACTGCCGCCACCATAAGAGTTGTTGTAAGACGAGGGTGGACGGTAAGACCCGCTGGTCTGCGAACCGTACTGACTATAATCAGTTGACCCCATCCCCCCCCTACTGCCGGTAGTTATAACCTCATTTATACCACCGCCACCATAAGCCATAGCTCTAAGACCGGCAGTTCTTTTAAGTTTTAAATTTAATAAAGTCTTTGATGCTCTAGCCATTTAAGTTTTCCTTGCTATGCTGCATATTTTTTTAAGTAGTGGTAGCTTTTAGTGACTGAGGCCACTGTAGCGTTTCTAGGAAGCTCTATATCTACCCCGTCTAAACTGTGAGTATAAACTTCTGTAAGTTTATAATCCCCTCTTTTATAAGTAACAGGATAATTAACCTGTAGCTCAGGAAGCTTTACATTTTCATGTAACTTATTATCGTCTTCCATTTTCTGTAGTGCGTTTAAGTATACATCCATCCACTCATAATCAGAACCAAAGTTAGACACACTCATAACCGTTCCTGCAGTTCTTTCATCATACACATAAGTTGCAGGAGTTTCGTCTGTAGTATAGAAACTTAAATTACCTAGTACTGCTTGATTTTTTAACTCAAACATTTGTAAGGTATCTTCACCTACTATAATGTTTTCGTTGAATTTAAACTTTGCTGCTTTTTTGCTTAGCCACGTAACGCGACAATGTACTTCTGCGTCTTGCGAATACTTCTGATGTTGAGTATAAAACTTGTAGTGTAGGCTCTGGAAGTATGTAGATTTTTCTGAGCTTAAACCATAACTTTCTTTAAACATTGTATAGTAATCAGACTTTAATAAATTTGAATAATTTACAGTAAAAGGCTGCAAAGAATACAAAGTATTATCTATGTGTCTATAAGACTTTTGGTTTATTAGACACACTGCATCAGGAGTGTTGTCTAAGCTTTCTAAGTTTTTATACATCCATACTCCGTGCGGAGTTAAAAAATCATCTCCGTCCACCATAACACAATAGTCATTATCAGACTCTAGGAAAATCTCCAACAAAGAGTTTTTACCTCTTGCTGGAGTTCCGTTGCTTTCTGTAACATAATGCTCAATTTCTTTTTCTACACAAAACTCTTTGGCTTTTTTAACATAGTCTGCATCTAAACTGTTGATAACTACTACTGCATCTTCTACTTGGATGTTACTATAAGCAACATTAAAATGCCTAACAAGCGCATTGTAATCAGTAGATGTTAAAATATAAAACTGCATTTAATCATCCTTGTGTACAAGTTTTTGAATAGTTTCAGATTCGTATATCCGTATACCTAACCATATAATAGTAAACAGTGAAGCCGTAGGAGGGAGCCAAGCTACTAAAGAAAGTAGCCCTGTTGAAGCGGCTACAATATCTACTGTTTCTTTTACTGATTCTTCGACAGCCATTACCAAGGTGTTCCAACAGAAATAGCCGGAGCCTTTTTCTCTGCAAGCTGTGCAGCGATAGAGTCTTCAATGGCTGTTACACCTTCCTCGCCAATGCTTTCTTTTACCCAGCCAATAGCCTGAGCTTCTGTGATGTCTGCATAGGCTGTGTAGCCTTCAGCTTCTGCATCAGGAGTAAAGCCACAAGTGCCGTAAGAGCTGCCTAAGTGGTCGCCGTCTACTTCTATTACGCGCCAGTGTGCTACTACTACGCCGTCGTCTGATGTGTTACGCTCGAGTGTTGAAATTGTCCAAGTTACTGCCATGATTAAATACCTTCTTCTAGTGATGCGTTATAAGCGGCAATAACCGCCTCAGTATGCACAGCAGCACAGATAGCCTGTACCTCTGCTGATTCGTTGCTGTAGTCCTGTCCTGCGACTACAACGTGCCTGTGATAGCCAGAGGATAGCTCAACGCCGTCTTCTAGGACTTTGGTGCAGGTTCGTACTTGTACTGCTTTGTACTCGCCTACGATTTCAATCTTGTCTTCTGTTACTACTTTTTCTAAAGCCATTGTGTTGCTCCTGTCTGTGCCTACCGTCCGATAGGCGTATGGTTATTAAGCTGTTTGATATGATGCAACTGCGTATGCGTATTTTCCACTACCCGCTGTCAAGTTTGCAGCAATCCAAGTACCGCCTTGAATTAAACCCAAGAACTCCATGTTTGAACCATTGCCTGTTATAAAACCTGCTAAAGTCTCGCATGGGGCGTCAAATGTACTTAGGTATGTTACAGAAAGTGGAGCCCTTTCCGAACCATTAGTAAAAGGTAAACCTGATACAATGTAATCGGGAGTTCCTGAAATAGTTGAGTTTTCAAGAGTAAGGAAAACAGTAACTAAACGTCCAACTTTTGTATATTTTCCAGACATATTAGTAGCTGTAGCTCCACCGCCTAAAGTAGGAGTCCAAGTACCCTCCTCATAGTCATCCAGCTTATTAGCAGCACCCGTGCCGCCTAAGTAGACACCGCCTGATAGGTAAAGGTCTTTGAAGCGAGCCGCTGAAGCACCTAAGTCAATAGCGTTATCTCTAGGTGCGCCTGTTGTGGTTACTGGAGTAATTTTACTAGACCCAAAACCAAGCCCTGCATCTGTTGAAGAAGGTGAGG
>Ga0208660_1000439_pt1 | contig 16648 bp, 16 predicted proteins | sample DEB08_DNA_13_FD_184527 | JGI IMG/M metagenome (GOLD analysis project Ga0208660, IMG submission 184527) | Aqueous microbial communities from the Delaware River and Bay under freshwater to marine salinity gradient to study organic matter... | ecosystem: Environmental > Aquatic > Marine > Coastal ... | reverse complement strand
ACTAGTAAAATAGACCCTTACCCTCGAATTCTTCACGGCGGCACTGCTACTTGGAACACTAATGATAGCTGGGCACTTTTATGCGGTCACAACGATGCAGGCCACGGTAGCGGTACAAAATACTCCTTTGCGGCGGTTGCTATAAGTGGGAATAGCGCGGTACTAACAAGCACGACCAGCATAGATTTTGGAGGAGACTGGCAACATGTGTGCATAACTCGAAATGGTACAACTCTCTCTCTGTATATAAATGGTATTAGAGAAGACACTGCTACCACGAGCAACAATCTTAATTCTTCTGCCGCTAATGCTTTGAGTATTGGAAGAAACAGCGCCACTGACTCTTCTTATCATGGGTACATGCGAGACATTCGAATAATCAAGGGCAGCGCCTTTAGAGACCTAGCAGCTAGCGGATCCTTTGATCTCCCTACGGGGCCTTTAACTAATGTCAGTGGCCCAGGGTATGCAACAGCACTGCTTGCTTGTCAGGGCAATAACTTTAAAGACTACGGAGACGGTAACTTGAGTCTTGCAGTTCAAGCAGGTGTCTCTATGAAACCAATAACTCCTTTCGATATTCAATTAGGATACTCAGAAGCAGTGCACGGCTCTTCTGGTTATTTTGGTGGGGCTAATAAATTAAGCGTTTCAGATGACGCCTCGCTACAGTTTGGCACGGGAGACTTTACAATAGAGACTTGGTATAAAAACGATGGGAGTAGCGGTAACTACAGAACAATAGTAGAGAAGGGTGTTGTAAGTGGAACCCCCCAAAACGGCGCTTATAGTTTTGGCGTTCGGACTGACTCAGATGCGTTATGGTTTGCATACTATAATAACGGATTCACAGATCTTACGGCAGTTTCAGTAAACCCTAACGACGGTGTATGGCATCACCTAGTAGCTGCTAGGTCTGGCACAGTCTTTAAAATGTTCTTTGATGGCGCTGAAGTGCATTCTAGTACTTTGTCTGTAAATCTTGGCAGCTTTAGTGCCGTAACAAATATAGGGTACAACCAGAGAAACAACGCTTACATAAAAGGAAGTGTGTCTAACCTGAGGATAGTAAATGGTACAGCGGTTTATACATCCGCATTTACACCCCCAACCGCACCCGTAACAGCGGTTGCGAATACCACATTCTTACTAAACCCCGATCCGAGTATTATTGATAAGGCTCAAAAGGCTGGGCATTTTGAATTTTATGGTGATGCTACAGGCTCTGATCAGCAGCAATTATTTAGTTCATCCACCATGAAATTTGATGGGAGCGGAGACTATATATTACTGCGTGAAGGTCTTCCTATACCTTCCGGAAGTTCGTTTACGATAGAGGCTTGGGCTCGGCCGAACACATGGTCGTCGTCATCGATGACAGCATTATTTGCTTTTAATGCTAAAACCAACGGTGCAAATGCCCTAATGTACACATCCCAGGGAATAAATTATGGCGACTCTAATTACTATTCGGGAAGCGCTCCACTATCAGTCAGTGTATGGAATCATGTTGCTGTAACATATGATGGTACTAATTTAAAGAGCTATGTTAATGGAACTTTAAGAACCACAAATGCATATACCCCAGTTGTAGCTCTTGAGGACTGTACTTTTGTAATAGGTGCCGAGTTTGACGGTGGTAATGCTGGAACTCCAGGAAACTATTTTCTTGGCTATATTCAAGACGTTAGAATATCAACAGGACTTGTGAGATACACTTCAAACTTCACACCACCCACAGCTCTTTTAGAGGGATAAAATTATGCCAATAAACTTTACAGATAGCCCCGCAAATGGGGCTACAATTACTCAAGGAAACACCGCCTACACTTACAATAGTTCGAAAGGAGTGTGGAATAGGACAATAGAGGCGGCGAGTGCTCTCTCTGAATATGCAACTCTATCTGCGCTACCTTTAGTTGATGTAGAAGATGATACGCTCGCAAAAGTACTTGATACAAATAAGCTTTATAAGTGGACGGGCACCGGCTGGTATTTTCTCGACCCCGTAAACACAAACCCCACAATTACTACAGGCGGTAATGCCTCTTATGAACTTGCTACTGATGGAACTCCAACTGTAGTAACTCTCGCTGCAAATGATCCTGAAGGGTTTCCAATTATTTGGAGTTATGTGGTTACAGCGGGGTCTCTTGGCTCTACCGCTACCGTATCACAGGCAGATAATGTATTCACAATAACACCTTCTATCGTTGATGCGAACGCAGGAGACTTTACTCTGACTTTTACGGCTTCTGACGGCGTGAATCTGGCTACTTCAGCTTCTGAGTTTAGCTTATCTTTTATTCTTCCTTCTCCGACTTTATCTGTTTCCCCAACTACTGGATTAAGTACAGGTACTTTTGAGCTTGAACAAGGCGATAAGTTAGAGCTAACAGGATATGGAGATGTAACTAGTGTAACTGGCTACAATACAGCTTATGGTATTGTATACACGTTTACTCCCAACTCCTCGGGAGATATATCAGTAAAAATGTGGGGTGCTGGAGGCGCTGGGGATTCATTTACCGCCGCTTCCGGCTTTAATGGAGGAGGAGGCGCATTTATTGAAGGTATCGTATCTGTAGTAGGTGGGCAGCAATACCAATTTATAGTTGGAAACGGGGGTTGGAGTGGCGATACCGCTGTTTCTAGTGCTGTAGGAGGTTGGGGCGGCGGCGGCGGCAACAATTCTCAGGCTGGGTATGGTGTTACTCCTGAGGTATATGGTACAGGAGGCGTTCAAGTAGCCACTTCCAGGGGTGCTATTGGCGGTGGGGGTGGAGGCTGTACCGGTCTATTCTTAGGAACTGTAGGGCTTGGTAATGAAATTATGGTCGTTGGAGCAGGGGGTGGTGGAGGCTACAATACCGGTACGGGTGGAGCAGGTGTATACGCAGGTAGTAATAATGCGCACCCCGACGATCCACGGGTTGATGGTGCCGGAGGATCAGATACCAGCGCAGGAACTAACGCAGGGGGCGCAAACACAGCTGGAGCAAGAGGGCGTGGAGGCCCTGGATACATGAGAGGCGGCGGAGGCGGTGCTGGATATTATGGGGGCGCTGGAGGACTGGATGCCTCTTCCAGCCCTAGTGGCGGTGGTGGTGGCAGTAGCTATACCCACCCAACTTTAGTAAACACAATTGTATGGGCCAATGGGTCTCCTGGAAGAGCAACTAGGCTAGCAGGAGGTTATACTGATGTTGATTATGCTGATAATGCTGGAAAAGGTGGACTTGGTGCGGTTGATCAGTTTGTAGCAGGTGGGGGAAGAATAGTTATACAAAAAGTACTTTAGAGGTCTAATAAAAAAGGGGCTAAAGCCCCTTTTCTAATTCCTCTTGTAATGATATTTTGAAACCTTTAATTGCCATCTCTAGCTTTTGTATCTTTATTACTTCTTCTTGGAGATGTTCTTGCAACTCTTTTATTTGAGCTAAATAAAGCATAGCTAAATCTGATATGTCAGATGGGGGAGTTTCTCTCCCCTCATCTTCCCATTCATGAAGAGCTGCTAATTGTTCCTCTTCAGTCATTTCCGTCATCGACTTCAGTCTCCAATTCAATTTTTAGCATATCTGTAAAAGCTTTTGCAGCTACCTCTATTTGATCCAATCGAGCACGAGTCTGTACTCCTTGGGTATTAAGGTCTTGAATTTGGTTGATAAAATACTTCGCTTTATCACTAATAGAGTCAATAGTGTACTCTTTATCATTAAAGGTAATTGTTTTTACTTCTTCTGTCATTATTTTATTCCTTATTTAAATATATCTTGCCAATTGCCAGTTGTACTTGCTTTAGAGTACTCAGTGGCGCGGTTTTCAAAGAAGTTGGTATGCTCAACTCCGTTTAACATATAGTCCAACCAGTCCAGAGGATTCTTTTCACTACCAAAAATCTTCTTTAGGCCGAGACCAAGTAATCTACGATCCGCAATATAGCGAATGTATAATTTTACATCTTCTGGTGTTAAATCAGGTACATCTGCACCCTCAAAACACAAATCAATAAACGCATCTTCTAACTCTACTGAACGCTCTGCAGCACAATAGATTTCATACTTTAGATCATCGTTCCACAGCTCTGGATTTTCTTGAATGAAAGTACGGAAAAGTTGTGACATACCTTCTACGTGCAAGCTCTCATCTCTCACAGACCAAGTTACAATCTGCCCCATGCCTTTCATCAAGTTATGTCGAGGAAAGTTCAATAGAATCGCAAAACTACTAAACAGCTGTACTCCCTCTGTAAAACCACTGTAGATAGCCATAGTTTTAGCTATATCCATCTTAGTGCTCATACCGAAGTTACTCAAGTGCTCATGCTTATCCAACATAGCTTTGTGCTTCATAAACTCTTGATACTCGCCCTCACCATAGCCAAGAGTTTCTAATAGCAAAGAGTACGCTTCTTGGTGTACTGCTTCCATTGCTGCGAAAGCAACCAGCATCATTCGTACTTCTGGCTGCTTGAAAGTAGGCAAATAGTGCTTTGCGTAACCACAGCATACATCAACGTCAGCCTGTGTAAAGAAGCGAAAGATGTTAGAGAGCAACAACTTGTTGCCCTCGCTCAAGTTCTCACGAAAGTCTTTTAAATCATCCGCAAGGTTCACTTCATCTGGAAGCCAGTGCATATGCTGCTGGCTCTTATAATGTTCAAATGCCCACGGGTAGTTAAACGGCTTGTAATATTCTCTTTCTTCTAATAAGTTACTCATTTTATCCCTCACACGCTAAACAAGCGCCTTCGTCTATACTATCAAACATATACTGTCTTAGTGCTTCGTCAGATACTGTCTCAGCTCGCTTCATTGCTTCACTACGTAGATAATACATAGTTTTTACACCTTGCTTCCATGCCATCATATGAATAGCGTGTAGCTCCTGCTTGGAAACGTTTGCAGGGAAAAATACATTTAACGATTGACTCTGGCAAATATGCTTCTGTCGATCTCCAGCAAGCTCAATAACCCATCTCTGGTCTATTTCCACCGCTGTCTTAAACACATCTTTAGTGTATTCATCCAGAAAATCAAGGTGTTGTACACTACCGCCATTCGTAATAATACTCTTCCAAACTTCATCCGTATTTTGATCAATCTCATCGAGAGCGTGTTCCAGATACTCATTTTTAAGAAGGCTTGAACCACTCTTTGTTTTCTGAGTGAACGCATTAGCTCGATAAGGCTCAATCGAAGGGCTTGTGTTGCCACAAATAATACTACTACTAGCATTAGGGGCAACAGCAAGAAGATGAGCGTTCCTAACACCCGAACCAATCCCGTCTGGGCACTCGCCTCTTTCGATTGCAAGTTGTTGTGTTGCACGTACTGCCTCCGCCTTAATTCGTGTAAACATTCTATTATTAGCACCTTTTGCAAGGACGCTCTCAAACGGAATGTTATGCCGCTGAAGATAGGCGTGGAATCCCATAGCACCCAGGCCAATACTTCTTTCTCTTTCTGCACTTAACTTAGCTCGGTAAAGCTCGTCGGGTGCGTTTGCTATAAAGAATGTGAGAACATTATCTAACATTCTTACAAGATCAGGAATAAACATATCATCGTCTTTCCACTCATCATACTCTTCCAGGTTTACACTTGACAAACAACATACTGCTGTTCTATCTGTAGTGGTTGCAAGAGTAATTTCAGAGCAAAGATTCGAATGGTGTACTTGTAATCCCAAATCTTTCTGAAATTGTGGTAAAGCTGCCTGAACTGTATCTTTAAACATAATATACGGCTCACCAGTTTCAACACGATTCTGTACCAACTTCACCCAAAGAGTTTTAGCTGAAACAGTTTTTACTACTTTCTTACTGTGTGGGTCTACTAATTCCCATGAATCGTCAAAGCCTTCTATACGAGTGGCTTGTTCAATTAGCTCCATGAACTCATCTGGGATAACAACAGCATGATGCAGATTAGTAGATTTTCTGTTAACATCGCCCCCAGTTGGTTTACGAATATCAAGGAACTCTTCAATCTCTGGGTGAGATATATCCAAATATGCTGCATAACTACCTCGTCTTGTTACACCTTGTGAAAAAGCAAGCATTTCCGCATCCACTACTTTTAGGAATGGGATTACTCCAGTACTCTCTGACCCCGCTGAGGTTTTACTGCCTACAGAACGAATATCATTCCAGCAGCCACCAATACCGCCCCCAACAGAAGAAAGAAAAGCATTTTCTGTATAATGTCCAGTAATTCCTGCACGACTATCCTCCGCATAGTTTAAAAAACAACTAATAGGCATACCACGAGAGGTACCTCCATTAGTTAAAATAGGCGTAGAGAACATAAACCATAACTTACTTGCATAGTCATACAATCTCTGCGCGTGTGCCTCGTCGTCTGCAAAAGTTCTTGCAGCCCGCGCAAAGGCGTCTTGAGGAGATTTTTCTCCGTTTACCAAATATCTATCTTCGAGAGTTTTTATACTGAACTCTGATAGATATCTATCCCTTTTATAATTAAGCTGCATTTAACATTATCTCCTGAAGTTCAACCAAATTGGCTGAGCCGATTGCGTCATCGCAATATGTTACTAAATCCATTAACTCATAGTTCATGAGAAGTACGTGAGCATTCGCATTAAGTTCTTGAATATATTTATACTTACCATCTATAGGTAAGGTGTTGTAGATTGTTAGCGCATCTCCGTACTGCTCTATGAGCTGCTGTGCACGCTTCGGGCCTACTCCGTTTATTCCAGGAACATTATCACCTTTATCGCCTGTTAGACACTTAAAGGATATATAATCTTCTGGAGATACATCATAGTGGTCATACCAGTTATCTATAGTTACTTCTTTACGAGTAACATATGAGAACCTACTAACATCTTCTTGTATTAATAAGTCCCAATCTCGGTCACTTGATACTAACCACATTTTGTCGAAACCATACTCTTTCTTTCGTTTTACAAGATGGGCAGCAAGATCATCTGCCTCTACATTTTGAAAACGTAATACTATGTATCTTTCAGACAACAACTCAAGAGTTGCTTCATACTCGTCAAAAAAGTCTATAAAAGCCTGCTTTTCTGCTTCTGTCTGCTCTGCGTATTTATCTTTTCGATTCTGCTTATACTCTGGAAGTATCGCTTTTCTGTAGCGAGATGATCCAAGATCTGCAGTAATTACTATTCTACCACACTTATAAGATGCGGCTAAAGACTGGACAGTTTGAAGATAATCATTACGAAAATCGGTTCTTCCTGCGTGCTTCCATCGAAAAGCTAAGTTAAGGGCATCTACTACTAAGGTATTGCCTGCGTTACTCTTTGTTTGTTCTGCGAAACTAAAAGCCACCTATCCACTCCACTTTCTCTACTTTCAACCAGTCTTCGGCTACTAATATGTAACAGTCTAAGAACTTAATATACAGATAATCATCTGTGTTTTTAGGCTCTTCTTCTATTACTACAAATACCTTAGATCGATCATATTTAAAAAATAGCATAGGCTTTTGATCGCCACCTGCCGCTTGTATTACAACTTTCTTCCACCAGCGTATAAGATTGTTCGTCTTAGGCTGTGTAAAGATTTTATCTGTTAAAGGTGAGTCTTTATAGTTCTTGACCTCGATACAAAAGTGGTTTCTCTGATTGGGGACATATAAGTCCCCTTTCAGGTATTCAAGAGCACCAGATGCCGGTACTCTCTCAAACTTCAAACCTGTACTGTCTCGAAGCATATCACGAACTAAGTATTCGCCTCTCGCTCCCTTCGCTCTGGAGTCTACCATGTTCTTCCTCGCTTTTACCGCAGTAGTTACAACTGCTTCCTTTCTCTACTGAGATTACAATATTATCACATTTATGTGACCACATTACCATATCTTTTGTACCTCTACAATGTGTCCACCACAATCTACGCCTACCAGCTCCCATCACTCTAATCCACTCACGTTTCCGTTCTTGACTACCTCTATCTTCTCCAGTAGGGGATGCGTCCAGCCGTGTGAAACAATATAAGTATTTAAGTCTTCCTTCAACAATACTTCTACCATCTTTTCTCGGCCTACATCATCTAATACATTGATAACTTCGTCTAAAAATAAAATATTGATTCGAGACTTTGAAATACTACTCATTAGCTTACGAATTGCAATGAGAGTGGCAGTATTTACTCTGGCAAGTTCCCCAGAGGAGAGTGCTAAAATATCTACTATATTTCCATTGTCTGTTATCTGTACGTTTAACTTGTCATTTGAAACTACGAACTCTAAGGTAAATCTACCATCTGATAGTTCTCCAAGATATTCGTTTGTCAACTCTTCCAGCTCTTTTACAAGATTTTCTATCTTGTAGGCCAGTAAACCATTAGTGCTGAAGGCTTTCTTTAATACATCTAAATTTGAGTCAATCTTCTGCTGTTCTTCGAGTTCGCTTTGGCACTGATTAAGTTGACTGATAAACTCATCCGTTTGTTCCTGAATTACTTGGATTCTGGTGTTTCTACGGGTTCGTTTCTCATTTTCTCTTGCGTTTTCAGCCAATACTTCTTTTGATTCCTGTAGTCGATTATGAACGCATAGTATGCGACTATCAAGCTCTCCTTTGTCCACAGGAGCACTCTGCAGGTCTTTGTCAATAGATCGGTACAAGCCTTCCCAATCGGCTTTAGCTTTCTGTACACGATTGAACTCTGCGTTATCTCTTTTAATTCGAGATATCTTTCCTTCAATTTCATCAATTTTCTCCTGTGCCTCTAATAACTTGGCCTGTTCCACAGCAATCATAGACTGCTCGACGGAAATATCAATAGATTGCTCACAAGTTGGGCACTTATCCTTCAGCTTTTTTAGCCTTGCCAAAGTTCGTTGAGCACCCGTGGCGGCTGCGTTAATACTACCTAACTCTGATTGCAGTATATCATAGGATTCAATAGATTGAATACTACAGCTATTTAATTGATTAATATCAATAGCTTTTATAAGTGCTTTATATTGATTATTGGCACTAATTTTTTTATTTTTTTCAGAGATATTTTCAAGTTCTATTGATAAAGAACGCAAAGTCTTCTCGTCTTCAGATGTATCAATTTGTAAATTTAACAAGGGCAGTATGTTGGTATCACTCAATTTATTATCTTCGAGCCATTTTTCTACGGTCGCTAACTTAGAAGAGATACTGTTCATTTTGAAAGAAGAGCTTTTCGAAGCCTCTTTAAACAAGTCAAACAACTCTACATAATGCTCCAAGTGTAGCAGATCAATTAGAAACTTCTTGCGGTTGGCATCGGTTGCAGTAAGAAACTGTAAGCTCGCATTTGTATTCTGATATACTAACTGCGAGAAGGTCTTAAAGTCAATACCAATAATCTCTTGTAGAGTTTTATAGGTGTTTGTAGCTGTGTGACTGGAAATATCTTCTCCATTCTTCTCCAGCTTTACTTTTATATTACTCTTTCTGTTGATGGTCACTTCATAACTGTTATCATCTTTCTTGAAAGAAAGTGATATATTATAGCCATCATTTATATACCTATTTGGTATGTCTGCCTTTTTAATACCTTTTGAATTCTTATTATAAAGGGCTTCTTCGATAATTAACGGTATGGAGGACTTCCCCATACCGTTAGTACCAATTATTTGTGTGACAGTGTTATCGTCAAGCTGCAGCTCATTACCAGAACCGTAGCTAAAGCAATTATCCCATTTCAGCTTTTGAAGCGTAATCATTGTAAGTTCCTAATATATCTGGTATTTTATCATCTGAGATTTCAAGTATATAACTTAGATACTCTACTAACTCTTCTTCTATAGTCATATCTTTATCGATTATGAGTGCTGCTTCAGATTTTCGCTTTACAACTTTCTTATCGAGAAGGTCAGAGTTCTTCACTCCTGCCAAATCTTGTATATCTCCCTCTAACTCATAGATGGTATGGTCATAGTCTGTAGGAACCATCTCTGAAGGATCTGTAACAGTCTTGCGAATTAACTGCGGAAGTCTAAACTCTTCCCACATCCAAGTCCAATCCTGCTCATTAATAAAGAGATAACCTGTTTTAACATGATTCCTATGGAACGATGTCGTCATAGGACTACCAGGATATACTATATTACGTTGAGTATTACTATGAGCGTGTAGATCGCCCGCAAACACTACTGGAAAGTCTTCTAATAGATCGAGATCAATCTCTGGCTTCACATGAGGTGGAATCTCTCCACGAACATGGGTAAACAAAGGTTGGCTCTTATTAAAATGATCTATACTACCCTTTCTGTGTAAGTCTGCATATGGAAGAATACCAAACCCTAAATCGTTATCAATGTAGGAAATGTCTATAATATGAATTAACGGGTTAATGTCCCGTGAGACTTGCTTCAACTGTGAAAAGAATGTCTTATTCTTTTTAGTTGCTTCATGGTTTCCGTCATAAATAATTGTTGGAATCTTTACCGCTCGAATAAACGAGAAGTAAAGTTCCAACTCTTCCATATTTGGCAGCCTATCAAATAAATCTCCACCTATGATGTGCATACTGCACTCTTTCTCAAGTTCATAGACTTGTTGAAAGAATAAGTTATAGCGATTTACTGCCCACGCTACTGGGACATTCTTCTGTCCCAGTTTAATGTGCCAGTCTGCCGTATATAATATCATACGATTTTAAACTGCTCTTCGAGCATTTCATCGTCGTTATCATTGCTACCAGTACGCAGGCGATCAAGAAGCTCTTTCTGCGCATCAGGAGTTGGACGAGTCATAACATCATCCATAGATTTAAGGTTAGCAATAGAAGCCATCTCATCTTCATCGAGAGGGCGGTTTTTGCACTTTAGTACTTGCAACTGATACTCTACATTATATGGAAGTGGGCCAGTCTTTACTCGCTTGAAGCAAATATCCCAACCATTTACTGGATCAGTAGGATCGCCGAGGCCGTCCTGTGCTGTTCCAACGATTTGTTCCCAAAGTTTTTTCTTTAGGTTTACTACTTTTACTTTTCCATCAGCAGGGTCGATAGCTTGACAAGCATAGCTCCAGCCACACTTCAAGTCTGGGTAGTATTCACGAACCCAATCTTTTTCTTGGTTGTTGAAACGCTCGCTGTTGCGATCAAAAGACAGACACTCCAAAGGAATGTTTTTGCCGTTCTCGCCTTCAATCCAATAAACATAACGCGCAAGGATATCTCCTACGATACGCATTTTGTTTTCGCCATCGCGATATTGAAAAGTGTCGATTGATGATTTTTGGGCTGAACCCTGTTGACTGTTGAATGATAGTGCCATTAGTGTAATTTCTCCGGTGTGACTTCTTCATATAGAAAGTGAACATATTGCTCATCTATCCGAAGTAGTCTATTGTCGTTAATTAATTCTAGTTCTACTGGTAAATGTAGTAGTTCTAGTGTGGTTTGTTGTGTTGCTATGTAGTGCGCCAAGCTCCGGATCGAAGCAATAGCGTAATATTCGGCAAGCTCACGCTGCGAATACTTATATGACTCGTAGACGAGTACGTCAGGGTGCAGCAGAAAGCTGGTACCCGCGAAGTTTTTCTGAGAAAATTTATAGATCGGATCGTATTTATTAATTGGAATACGCTTAGTAATAAGCATTTCCATAATACGATTGCACTGGGAAATACTCCCGTTTGCTTCGTCGTAAACCTTCTGCCAGTCAAATAAGAACATTATTATACTCTAAAATTGGATTATTGTCAAGAACTATTTTTTTAAAGGTACTTCATGTTGTATCCCTCTTTCATGTAATATCCCACCCTATTCGAAGCTTGTCGCTGTGCGGTCTTGCCGCGAAGGTGTATATCTACAATCACTGGGTCTACTTTACCTTCCCGCTTTCGTATGACTCGGCCTATTAGCTGCGTCAATAGCGGTTCATTGTTTACTGGTGTAGCAAGTATGAGACAACTTAGTGTATCAACCGAAATACCTTCTGAGAAAATTGCCTGCGTACCGTAGAGTACGTTCTTATTTCCTGTAAGTATCTCTTCTACTAACCTTTCTCTTTCTTCGTGTGAAACCTCACCTGTAACACATACTGCTCTGTCACCTGTTAGCTCGGCGCAAGCCTTCAGAAATTGCACTCTATCACTTACGACTAAGACCTTGTGCCCTCTTGCGGCGTAGGCCGCCGCAAGCATGGAAATAGTGTGGCGATATTCTTCATCGTTTGATAACTTTGTAACTCTATTCGCCCAGGGTATCTTTGCACCATCCATGAACCGTATTTCAGAATGTACTAAGTGAATAGTCGGCACCATGTAATTCTCTTTCGGTGGTTTAAATATCTTAGACCCAAAGAAATCTCTAAATACTACGTGCTTTCCGTCTTTTCTTTCGATAGTTCCTGATAGACCTATCTTATATCGACAATGGTTTGTGTCAATAATTTTAGAAAAAGTTGGACTACTCACATGGTGCATTTCATCAAGAATAATAGTGCCAAACTCTTTACGAATCTTGTCTATATTTCGGTACAAACTCTGTGTATTCCCAATGACGATAGGAGCATCAAGTTCAAACCTTCCACTGCCAATGATTCCAGCTGTGATTCCATAGACTTTTTCTACCTCTTTCGCCCACTGATTTCTTAGTGGTACAGTATGGGTTACAATAAGAGTTTTTTGTCCAAGTTTTCCAGCTATGGCAAGACCTGTAAAAGTCTTACCCCAGCTGACCCAGGCGTTAATTATAGCACAGTCATCAATCTCATCATATACCGCCTGTTGACTATCTCGGAGCGGGAACTTAAACTCTGGAAATTCAACTGGCACATATAACCGCTTATCAACTATCTCATAGTGGTCTGGTATTTTATCCACACAACCAGTCGGCAGCGAAATCAATCCATTACGAACTATGCCCATACTCTTTATAACCTGGGGCGGATCTAATGGATTGTATGATGGAATTGTATATGTAAGCTCTCTATCGAGCTTGTCTTGAAACTCGGCGGTGCATTCCATATAAATTCTGTTGCTAATTACTGCCTTCATAGTTGTAGTTCATTCTTCGCTATAATATAATTTTTAACAAAATCGCTTCGAACAATATCTTCTACTTGGAAGTCGATAAAGGTGAAACAGTCCATGCGTTTAAGAATCCTAATAAAGTCTTTTAGACCGTTGCCTTTTAAATCGGCCTGCCTAAAATCTCCACAGAACATAACTCTACAATTCTCGCCCATTCGGGTAATAATTGAGTCTAATTCGTGAAAAGACATATTCTGGCACTCATCAATAAGAATAACAGCATCCCTAAGTGTGATTCCGCGTATAAACGAAGTAGTCATAAATTCTACTAAACGTTTCTGTTTGAGTATTTCATAGGCATCGCCTCGTCCAAACAAATCGTTAGCAATATCTTTATAAGGCTCTTCATACACAGAACCCTTCTCTTTCTCCGTACCTGGCAGAAACCCAATGTCTCTGGTTGGTACAGCACTTCGTATAATTACGAGTTTTTGATAATCACCTTTTGTCATATCATCAAAAGCTAAATATGACGATATAAACGTCTTACCTGTGCCCGCTAATCCATGTAATACAAGGTTCTTGTCTGATTCAAATGCTTTTAGTTGGTTACGTGTTAAGGGTTCTATCTCTCTCAGGTCAAAATTTACACCCGATAAAGTTTTTCGTCGTTTGCCCATAGTTATTAAACTTTCCTTCTTGAGTCTTTGAGTTTCTCGTCTGAGTACTCATAAAGCATCCACGGTAGTCCATGTAGATGCAAAATACCCGCCCAGGTCATACCAACCTCTGGCGGACGTGGTACAGTAAAAGGAAACTTACAGCCTTTTACCCAAATTATTGAAGCAACGTCCTTTCTATCTATTTTAGTAATTTTAAAATACTTTAATTTACAAAAAACTGTCTTTTCGTAGATAAAAGGCATACCATTTGTATCAATGAAGTACTTTGTAGATTGCTTCAATAAGCCATTTGGTGATACTATAGCTTTCTTTAAATCCTCTTGACCTCTTTGAGGTGTTTGTGCTCGACGTATGCCCAGAGTATCTCCAGGCATATTTTTATCGTCTAACAGTTTTCCCTCTAAAAATAAAAGACCATCTGCATAGTCCCAGTTTCCAGACTTTAATAAATATACTGGAAACCTTAACTTAGCTATATTTTTATAAGTAATTACCATACATCTTCTCGAATTTACCCATAGAATAGTCTTCTCCTATCTCAAAGTCGCACCCTACTGGGACACCTGGAATAGAAATACCTCGATCCATCTGAATAAAGTTCTGTAGGGTTTCTACATATGAGTCTACTTCTTCATCTGGTACTTCGGCGAGAATCGAGTCATGTACCAGTGCAAAGATGCGTGCTTTAGATTTTTTAGCCTTCAAATGCTCACTCATGTCTATTGCGCCTAATAAGTTAATATCAGAAGCAGCAGACTGCACCAGAAAGTTAAGACCAGACCTAATGCTATGGCTCTTGATACCCGCGTCTGTCGATCCAACATTTGGTAATCTCCTTTTTCGACCGAAATAACTATAAATGAACCCGTTTTGGGCAATAAACTTTTGGTTCTCTTCAATCCAAGATTTTAACTTGTGAAACTCTCCAAAATATTCATTAATTACTTCTGTCGCTTCTTGTGGGCTAAAATATTTGCCCGAGTCCTTGGTTACTTGTTCGCTGATCTTCTTCGGCCCAGCTCCGTACATGATACCAAATGTTACTGCTTTTGCAGCCTGTCGTTGTGTGCTATATAGCTCTGCTACTTCTTCTGCTTCACAGGGTAGTTTAAATACTTTCTTTGCAATCTGTGAGTGAAAGTTTCCTCCCGCACGGAATACATCCATAAGGGCTTTATCTTTTGCAAGAACAGCAGCAACATATACTTCTGCTGTTGTTAAATCCATTGCTACAATTTTATGCCCCGGAGCAGCTTTGATACAACCTTTTACAATTGGATTATCACGAGGCAGCTGCTGCATATTAAGTTTACCACTAGAGCTAAGACGACCGCTAGTAGTACTATGGAGATTAAAACCTGTACGTAAGCGAGAATCTCTATCCAATTGTGGAATGATTTTGTCCAGATAAGTATTTTTAATCTTTGATTTTTGTCGGATAGATAAGATGAGTCCTGGAACTTCTGATTGCTCCGCCAGTTCTCCAAGTACTTCCGCATCTGTAGAATTCGCGCCTGTACCAGTCTTTTTTCCAGTAGGTTTGAGACCAATGAAATCAAATAATAAACTACGAAGCTGCATAGTACTATTAGGATTAAAGTCTTTTCCATTAATTTGCTCAAATTTAGAGATTGCCGGATGCTCGTAGAGTTTTGCTACGGCTGCGTCAATATCTTCTTGCATTAATCGCTGTGAAATTACTAATCTATCTTTATCAAAAGGTACACCATTGTCTTGTACGTCTGTTAAGAATCTGCAACCAGGTATGAGAATATTCTCATAAACAGATTTAAGTTTTACATTCTTCTTAATTGCAATAAACTTCTCGTAAATAAGTAGAGTACATACTGCATCTAAAGCTGCGTATGTTTTCATAATCTCAAAAGGGATCAAATCCCAAGTGAAATCACCTTTTAGCATACCATGCTCTTTTCTATACTTATCCATCCAATCATACATTGGCTTCTCATAGTCGCCATAGGGAGTAAAGTGCATTGATAGTTGCTTTAGACCATGCCCTCCGGGATTCTCGTCTATGAGATAATGGAGCAACATTGTGTCTTCGAAGCGAGGAAACTTAAAGTTGAAGTGGTACTCAAAAAACGCCAAGTCAAACTTAGCATTATGAAATACTACTATCTTTTTATCGAACAGCGTCTGTAGTAGCTCTTCTGTAGTCTCATCAAAGCACTCTGTATTAATATACACACCTTTGTGTGGCTCGTAAGAAAGAGAGATTCCTAAGATATGGCCATCGCGTGGGTATAAGCCTGTGGTTTCCGAGTCAAGTGCAATGTATGGAAGAGGTGCATCAATTGCTGCTTGAATATAAGCATTGCACTGTGCTGTATCTTCGATACCGTAGCAATCTTCTTCAGAGACTACTACATCTACTGCTTCGCCTTTAATATGGCTAATGATTGCATCACGGGACTTTTCCCAAGTAGGGCGAGCCTCTGGTTTAAACGCAAGCATTGCAGGATTAATAACAGGCAAGAATTTATCTTCCACTTTCTTGCCAGAATATTCTGTAATTGAATTAATTTTAGTAAAGTACTTGAGTGCATCACTACCTACGAGGATAATCCAATCGTAGGCGTCAATATCAACCTGGATATCGCAATCGCGCTTTAATACTTTTTTGATATTAGGGTCAGAGCATAACTGAAATTGATCAAATTGAAACTCATGATCAAACTCTGATTTAAAATTAGTCTTACTTATCTTAGTCTCTATTAGAGCGACTCTTGGGCTCGTCATATATACCTCTATTTGTATAATCGTTTCATTAGTTTTTTAACTTGTTGTTCTGTTAGTGCGCCTGGATCGGTATTGCTTAAATGTATATTTCTATGTAATAGTTCCGCACTTTCGCATAGAATCTTTACTTTCTCTGCTGATCGCTGTCCAGCCTCATCGCCATCAAAGAAGACATCAATACTATCTACGCCTTGAATGGATAGCATTCTTAGCTTATCTTCATTGATGTTCTGAGTGCCGAAACA
>Ga0208660_1000424_pt1 | contig 17022 bp, 27 predicted proteins | sample DEB08_DNA_13_FD_184527 | JGI IMG/M metagenome (GOLD analysis project Ga0208660, IMG submission 184527) | Aqueous microbial communities from the Delaware River and Bay under freshwater to marine salinity gradient to study organic matter... | ecosystem: Environmental > Aquatic > Marine > Coastal ... | reverse complement strand
TTCCGTACCTATGGGACAGGATGAAACCCGTGCTCGACTTGGCGGTATGACACTTAATCAGTACCTCAATGCCCCCGACGGAGCTGTATCTGGATTACGTACTGACCCACAGGGTCGTATGATTCCTAGTCGAGGACGTGCAGCTCAAGATGGTGTATTTGCATATGACGATATGACCCGTGCGGATGCATACGGTCAGTACGAGGATGAAGTGTCACAAGCTTACCAACGCCAGTCCGAGCGGATGCAGCAACGCGCTGATCAACGTGACGGAACTGCTGGCCCTCGTACCTACGGTGGTTACACAACAGCTCAACTACGTGGTATGGTCGGCGGAGGAGACAACCTAAGAGCCGCTCAAATGCGAGCAGAGGCTGGACTAAATCCAGTTACAGGCAACCGTGAAAAGACTGCGGAGGAAAGACAGCTTTCCACTGATATACTAAATGCTCAACTTAATAAGCTGGAGAAGAGTGAACCTAATAAGTACAATTCCGCAGTTAGCGAAGTAGATAAACTAGTTGCTAGTGGTATCCTTCCCGCCGACAAAGCGCAGGAGGCGATTCTAAGCAAGCTTGGATACGAACCTGAAGAACTGCTGGGTATTGATGGTACTGGTGCAGGTGGTGGCGGTGGAGGTGAAGTCCCAGATAGTATTGCGGGATTAGCTTCTCAATATACTAATAAAATAATTACTGGTCCAGATGGCAAACAATATAAATCGGACGGAAAATCTTGGACAGTAGTACAGTAAATAATGGATAATCTACCAGAAGGTTTTAGCCTAGTTGATGATGCAGAATTACCAGAGGGATTCAGGGTATCTGGAGACTCTGACTTGCCGAAGGGTTTTAGTTTAGCTGAAGAATCTGACTTGCCGGAGGGTTTTAGTTTAGCTGATGAGGAGGAACCCGGCATCGGGAAGACAGTAGCTGGCCTTGGTGCTGAGGTTGCTGTCGGTGAGGGTGCTAAGTACGCTGGTGCTGCTGCTGGATTTGCCTTAGGTGGACCAGTAGGTGCAGTAATAGGCTATGGTGTTGGTGCATTGGCTGGTGGCGTGGGTGGTTCATTACTAGCTCAAGAGATCGAGGGACGTGATGAAGCAAGCTGGGGCCGTGTAACGGCTGACACAGCCCTTAACCTTATTCCCGGCGGTCTAGGCAAGGCTTCCAAGGGAGCACGTCTCCTACCACGTCTAGCGAAGGAAGGAACTAAACGTGCAGCAGGTGGTGCTCTTATATCAACTGCTGGTGCTCAGATCGAGAAGGGTGTCGAGGAGGGTGAGTTACTTACTCCTGATGAACTCGGTAACGCTGTACTCGTCGGTGGTGGTCTAGGTCTAGGTCTAGGTGCTGCTGGTGAGTTAATGAAGAAAGCTTATCCTAGGTTCGGCGGTAAGAGTGGCGAGTACCTCAATGAGGCTTACGATAAGGGTGATCTCGATGCAGCGCAAATTGCGGAGACATTGGCTGGTGAGAATCCCGTAGGTATGGGTTCACGGTTTATGAGATCCTTGTACCGAAACGTCATACCATCTAAGCTTGTTGGTAGGAATGCTACAATGGATTTACTCCGAGCTAAGAATGAAGCAGAAGCTGCGACTGACCTAGCTGCCAATGTTCGTAATATTATAGATAGTGCGACTAAGAAGTCATCCAAGGCTGAGACCGATGCACTCAATGACTACGTGGCTGGGAACAGCAATAGTCTGCCGGAATCCTTTACTGGAATTAAAAGCACTCTGGACGATGCTCGTGTCAAGATTGACCAGTACCAGAATACTATCTATGCTCTTTACAAGTCCGGGGACCTGGACCTTGATCCACGGATAGCAGCGAAGATTAAGAAAAGTATTGATGCTAAGAATTACTTTACCCGTGAGTACAGGTTCTATGAGGACAGCAAATATCGTCCATCTGCTAATGTGGAAAACAAGCTTCGGATGGAACTGAAGCAACAGGGGCAAAGTGACGATGAGATAAATCAATTCCTCCAGAATTTACAGGATAGTCGCTCGGACTCCCTCAAGCTGATGAATACCATTGCTGGTAACAAACGTGTATTCAAGAGGAAGAACGAGGATCTTACCAAAACAATGCGTGAGTATCTTGGTGAGTACACAGAATCAGGGGAGAGACTTTTCGGAACAATTTCTCGTCTCGGAAGATTGGCTTCATACGAAGCTGGTAACCGACGTATAGCTGACGATATGTTGAAGGCAAGGATGGGGCAGACCTTTTCGCCAGGTCAAGTTCCTGAGGGCTTTGAGCCACTTGTTGTGCGTGGACGTGCTATGCGATCCGGAGATACACGTGTTCCCCGGAAGGTAAAAGTACCCGTAACGGAGGAGAACCCGACGGGATACGTTCAGTCCAGTAAGCTTCAGAAGGGTGATATTATATACGTACCCAAGGAGGCTAATGAAGCACTCAATGAGTTATACGGTAGTGGAGTAGTAAAGGATACTGGACCGTGGCTTGCCCGTGTTGTTGGCGGTGCGCTCAAGACTACCACTGCTGCCGCAAAGTTTGTGCGAGTCCCTTTGAATCTAGCTTCTTATCCAGTGCAGCTTATAGGACAAGCGATGCTAGTTGCTGGACAGGGACTCAACCCAGCGAGAGGATACGGCAAGGGTATGCGTGTAGCTATCAATGAAGCTCTACCCCAAAGATTTAAGACGGGTCAGATTTCCTTACTAGAACTTAACCGACTCAAGGAGTTAGGGCTAGTGGACAAGGGAGTTACAGCATCCGACATTCGCGACGGATTCAAGAATGGTATTGCACCTAAATTATTTCAACGTTCAATTAATGCAACGGGCAAGGCATATAATAGTTTCGATACGGCGCAGCGCATATCCGTGTACGAGAACTACAAGAAGTTCCTTGGTGACATTATACCTGAGGCTGATATCAAGCGTATGGGTACACGTGAGTTTGAACAACTTGCCGGTGATCTTACGAATAATACCTATACGAACTATGACCGAATCAATAAGGGCCTACGTTCTTTATCTCGATACGGCATCCTTAATGAGTTCGGCGCATTTAACTTTGAACTTGTCAGGACCACATTCAATCAAGCAAAACTAGCCAAGCAAATGACCGATGGTACATTCTCTCAGATGTTGCAGGAGAAGTACGGTGTTCAGATGAATGATGATACGTTGCGCAGAATCAAGAATGAAGGGTTCAAGCGTATGGCTGCACTGAGTGCTATTATCTCGGCTGGATCTACTATACCGATGGTGCTAAACCGGGAGGGTGGCATTGATGAAGAGCAGGAGAAAGCAATGCGTGAGACGGTTCTAGCTCCGTGGGAAGAAAATGTAGCACTTCATATCCGTAAGGATGGCGACAAAATTAGAATAGCTAACTTCGGGTATCAGATTCCAACCGCTGAACTATCATCAGTTGTTGGTTCAGCACTACGTGGCGACAACTTTATGGATGCAGCGGGTCGATCAATTGATTCAATGTGGAGTAAGTTCGGTGGTGACCTTACTATCAATATGAAGAATATGGTGGCCGCAATAAACAATATGGATGCCAACGGTCGCCGCATCTCGGACAAGGTTGACGGCCTATCTAAGAACCTTGACCTTGTAAGCTGGTATATGGGTGAGAATTTTACCCCTGGTACTTACTCCGATTTAAAGAAACTAGATGAGCGCACCACAATGGACAATGCCCTTAGGTATACTCTGGGTTACCGCGTTCGCAATCTAGGTATGATAGAGGGTGCTGAGAATAAGTTCCGGGATATGAAGAAAAGCTTTGCTGGTATCAGATCTAAATATTCAGCATCCAGTTACCGTGACAATGATATGTCAGGTGCTTATCAAGAATTGAATGGGACGTACCAATCACAGATGGAGCAGGGCATACGTCACGTAAATAACCTGCGCACACTGGATGCATCGGAAGAGGCAATCAAGCAAAGTCTAAGGAAAACATTTACTAAGTCAGAGGTTCAAAACCTAATGACTGGTACGGTCCCCGATATGCCTATATCAACTAGTGTTCCTTCCAATCGCATTGATAAGAGAGCACGTTATGTACAGCTAGCTGGCAAGATGCCGGAGGAGATGGCAATGAAGATGCTGCGGGATGACTACGAGGCTGGCAAGCTCAAGCGCAGTGACGTACAGGCCGTCATACGTCGAATGCAAATGCAGCAGTACCCAAGGTAACGAAAAGCCCCGTCCTCCACATAAAAAGGACGGGGCTACCGTAACGAAACAAGGAATCAAATAGGACATAAACCGATCCCGCTGCGGATTACTCCAACAGCTTACCTTGTTATTTCAGTGAGAACAAGGAAGCAAACTCACTGATAAGTATTATACACTATGGGTTCTTATAATTGATAAGTAAATCTTTTAGGTTACGCTTCTCATCCTGTAGTTCCTTACGCTGCTCAATCATACGATCAATGCGGTAGGATAGAAGCCGGGATTCCTGCCGAATCATATCGATCTGGGTCTGGATTCTTTCGATGTTTTCTTCGGTGTCTTGCATACTCTGAACTTGTGCGGAAGCCTTCTCCTTGTCAACAAATAACTCGGGAAAATTTAACCCTTCTAGTGGATAATTTAACGCCTCGTAGCAGAAGGTATCACGGGCGATAGCGGCCTCCTTCTCGTCATCAAAGTATCCCAGTTCGTACCGCCTCCTGCTCTTGCCTTTACCTACATCAATTGTAACTCGGCATTTTTTCTTGCCAGCTGGCCAGCGCACCCCCCGATACTTAGAATTACCTGTTATCTTTCGTGATCCCCTAAGATTCTGAGAGTGTGTGACATACCGCAAGTTGGATGGTGCATTATTTGAACTATCTCCATTGATATGATCAATGTCGTAGTTGTCCGGTCTAGGTCCAAGGAAGGCTCTTGCGATTAATCCGTGAACGCTCAATAATTTAAATCCTACGCACAGTCTCCGATACCCCTTTCCATCATCATAGCCGAATGATTTTCCCTGACTGGAACGTCCGTGACTCTCTACACTTCCGTCCGAGTAACAGGTTACTCTTATTCCGTTTACGCTTATATCCTTTGATGTTTCTGTAGCTATCATAGTTCTTGTGTATTGATGGTGTGTGCGCTGCGATTGTATAGGTAACCGGTACGCTTGGTTATTATTTGTACTGCTTCAAAGTCCGTAGTCCAAGGCATCTCACGATCCTCGAACCCGAAGTCATAGTCATCCCGAATTAGCTTAGAGATATTCCAGACATACAGAAGGTGTTGGTATCCATTAACATAGATGAAATCCTTCTTTACTGATTCAGCGATACCGATATTGGTATCAAGCTTTAGCTGCTCAATAATCCAGGGATCATATGCCTTTCGGCGTACCTTGATTTCAACTAAGTAGTCAATGCTCTCGTAATCAAAAGGACTGAACTGATCCTCGGCCTTTATCAGCTTATTCATTTTAGGAAAAGCCAACATTATATTTTGTGCTACTTGTTCTTCTGTCATTATCCGAACCTCCCTGTGCAGTGATAGAATTTAAACGTACCTCCGATGTCGCGCTCACCTTCACGGTTCTTAGCTATCTCGTAGGTTAGACTGGTATAACCCCCACGGGCATCTTGACTCTTTGACGAATCAACATCTCCGTTTGATGGGTACATAAGCAGAACAACGTCGGCATCATTCTCGATGTCCCCGGAATCCTTTAGGTCATACAGTTTGAGTCGGCCATTCTTGGCTCCCTCTCGGTTGACCTGTGCTAGTAGGATAATGGCGATATTGAGATCAATAGCCATCTGCTTAATTTTGTGAGAGATACTGGCGATGCCCTCGGCCTTACCCATCTTGGAAGAAAAAGGTATAAGCTGTAAGTAATCAATGACCAGTAGCTTTACTCCGTGCTTGTTGACGAACTGTCGTGTCTGGCTGTATAGATCATCGGCACTCTTGACTGAGTGCGAGGTGTACACAGGCATTGTCTTTAGATTAGAGATAGTCTCGTGAACCCGCTTGACCTGTTCCGGCTGGGCTACGTTGTCCTCCACGCTGCGTAGGTTAACGCCGGAGATAACTTGCGTCAGTCTCTTAGTAAGCTGCTTCTGTGGCATCTCCAAGGAGAATACTCCACAAGCGTGACCATCCTTTGCTACAGCCTGGGATACAATGTACAGGGCTAGTGCTGACTTACCACAGGAGGTAGGTGCAGCTACAGTCATTACTTCACCAGCGGCTATGCCCCGATTGCCAAGCTCACTATCCAAGTTATTGGTATGCGTCTTAACAACGTCAGGTACGTAATCACCTGCTTGCATCCTAGCGATGTCCTCCAGTAGCTCGTCAGCGGACGAACCGATCCCGGTTTTATCTTGGCTGAATAAAGGACGTGCAGTAATCTCGGACTCAAGGGTGCTACGAATCTCGTCATAGCTAAGAGCCTCGGACTCCACATTCTCGACAGCAATCCGGCAGGACCGCATAATCTCACGGAGCCTAGCCTTCTCTGCTACGATGTTAGCATAGAACTTAGCTGTAAGCTCGCTGTAAACGCCGTCAGCTACCGATAGGATACCTGCTATGCCACCGACATCGTCAAGCCCTCTAAGGGACTTCAGGTGCTCTGCAATGGACACCTCGTCAATAGGCTTACTCAGTTGAGCAAGGTCACCTATAGCTTGGAACAGTAATCTAAATCGTAGTACGTAAAAATCCTCGGCCTCCAGTAAAGGACGCACCATATCATATACGGATGCGTCACCTGGGAATAGGCAGGATGCTATTAATTTTCTTTCAGCCTCGGCACTATGTGGCTGGTTCGTCGTCAGTAGGTTTATTTCGTTCATTTTCAAGTAATGCTACCAGAGAACGAAGGACTTGTCCAAGAGAATTATGGGCTACACGATTCACCTCCGACAACCTATAACTATCAATTGAATTATAGATGGAGAGTGATACTTCGGCGGCTTCTTTTATTTTAGTCATTTCGTTGCGGTCTATTTTATTATGTTGGGTCATAAGAATTACTTGCCCCCTACCGAATTGTAAGGGGCAAGCATCTTAGCACAGGGACTTACTCCGACTCTGCTCTTTCGAGCATCCCTATGGCTATCAACGAGTAGCCAATTAGGTCGCGGAATATGTCCTTGGATTGGTCGCCATTAGTAACTACTTTTAGCTGACCGTCGTTACAGAAAGCCTTCGCTCTCTGGAATTTGTCCTGCATCCGAATGCATACACCTGTTAAGGGATGAACACCGAACTCGGAGGAGCCGTCAAAGTTTGCGAAGGGGTTATCGCAGCTTTCGCCTCCTGTGTAATCCGAGCATTTGTGAGCGGTTAGTTCCAAAATAGAACTGACCTCGTCACGCCGGAATGTTTCCCACCAGATCTTATCGAATGAGGACATTCTTAGAATGGGGTGTTGTCATTGGTTGGCGCACTTGCAGCTTTTGGCTCAGATGAACCACCGGCTGCTGCTCCGCCCTCTACTGGGTTGAGTGCCAGGGAGAGGAAGTTAGTACCGCTCTTGGCCGTCTTCTTCCAGCCCTTGAGGTAGTAGTCCTTACCTTCGACATTAATCTTCCCGCTGTAGTCAGGATGATTTGGTTTTTCTTTACGGTCATTGACGAAGAATGTACCGGAGTTTGTGTTATCGTATTGTGACATAATATTACTTTCGTTATTGGTTATGATTAGGCGACATCTTCATCCAGCTTTACAGCGCGGATGGTTGTGTCAGGTTGTTCTAGCTTGACGCTCAAGTGTTTAGCAAGTGCGTCGATTTTCTGATTAAGCAATTGGTTCTGCTTATCCAAGAGGTTATTGTGCAGGTGTACTGCTTCAATGTTTTCTTTCATCTCTCCGATGATAGTTTCGTAGTGGTTGTCCAGCATTTGAATGCTTGAGATGACATCTATGATTTCGTTTCGTAAGTCCATATTATTTGTGCGCAACAGAATGTTTCGCTTAGAATCCTTGTGATTGTTTAGTTGTAGGTTTAGGTAGTTTGCTGCCGTGGTCATTAGTAGCATCCGGATCTTTGGTATCGTCAATAGCAAAGAGGCCATTCAGTGCATATTTTCTGGCGTAGGATGAGGCACTGCCAGTAATCTGGGCATCGTCCATACCTTTCTTTGTCTCAGCCTCACGAGCGTAGGCATTAACGTGAATCGAGCTATCACTGCTATCATCTGTGGATGCAATAACGGCGGTTGACTTGACGTATACCCGGCCACCGACCTCAACCATTTCATCGGTGATGACTAAGGTGCAGGCCCACTCAGCCAGCAATGGCTTGACGGATGTAAGGATGTCCTCAGCGGAACGGTAGCGGTAACCACCGAACTTATTAGTCTGTCCCTTCGGTGCTTTCAAAGAGGACTGAATCCCCTGGAGTTTCTTATGTATGTTCATCGTGATTAATTTGGTTTTGTTATTACTCATATGTTTTTTTGGTTAGTTTACGGAACAGCTCTTTACGCTGCTTTTGATTTTTACAGGAATCAAGATCACCTTCACTTGCTCCTAGGTCTTTTAACTCTGTGACTTGTTCAGAGGCTGTCAAGGAATTTCCGAACTTTCTTGTAAGTTGTGTAAGTCCTACGGGATGAAGGACATCGGTCATCTCCTGCTCCAAGTAAGCGGCCATTGCCTCTAAAGTATTTGGCAAATTTTCCTTATCACCCTTGCACATCTTGAGGAAAAAGTTCTCAACCTTTCCTAGAAGACTGTTGGCCTGGCGAGAGATTACACCTCGGACCATTCCGGTCTGGTGGTCGTGGTCCAGCACCCAGTCCTGCGTCTTAATGTCCAAGATGGGACAGGAGATTGGCTTGTTAGCCTCCCGGAACTCCTTGATTTGGTTTTGTGATAAGTAAGTCATAGTATTTAATACGGAATCAAAGATAGAAATATACGCTGTTTACCCGATATAATTTTTCCTTGAGTTGAGTTATGATTGGTGGATGAAAATGCTCTGCCTATTCTTCCTGCTTGTTTCCAATTCACTTATCGCCTCACCAGCAGCTATCGAGGTTCTGTCCGCTAGTGGCCTTACGCATTCGATTGCCCAAGCTAGGACTATTTATGCCGACATTGGTGACAGCGTATTTTTCAAGCAAGTAGAGCCATCCGAGGGTATGCTGCTGCTGACTGATGATGGAGTCATAAAGTTCAAGCCGGGTGCTGAAAGTAATCGTGTGGTAGTTGCGGTGGTAAAGAATTACTCATAGCGCATCATAATGAATTAGTAGCCTCATCCTTGATGGCAGCGATTGCCTGCTTGAGTTGATTGTTCTCCTCCTGTAACCGGAGGTTCTCATTGCGTAGGTAGATGAAGTTCTCCCTTACATCCATAATGATGTCCGCAAGTGGTGGTTCGTTTAGGTTATCTGTCATAATGTTTTTGAGTTGTTTCCGTTTTGGAAATAGTTGGTAGTTGATAATTAGGTAGCTTGAACTGTCGCCGCCATAGTGCGTAGGTTGACTTGTGGATGCCGGACTGATCAGCTGCTGTCTCAAGTGATATACCACTGTCCCGCATCTCGTCAATCTTTTTCACTACCTCGGCCTTCTCCTCGGTGCTGAGTCGATGAGTGATTCGGTTGCAGTTACTGCCAGGGATAAAGTGTCGTGTCCCTGCTGCTGCCTCAATCCTCTCATTGTCCTCAACCTCCTTGGCAATCCGAGCTGCTGCCCATTCCATAAAGCTGCTGTTTGATTCTGCTGTTGTTTCGTACATTCTTCTTATTTAGTTAATTCCTTTGCTGATAGTATTTTTCCTGTGCCTCCTCGCTTGAAGACACAGACACCGCTCTTGTCCGGCATCTTCTTGAGAAGTAGGCGCACCGCTCCTTGTTCATCGTGCGCCCACTTGTAAGTCCTGCCGACGTAGCCCTCCGGCATATCGTCGTGGTGTGTTCTGATCTCGTACTCAGTCATTCAGACGTTGTATCAAGGTAACGAATGCCTTGGCCGCAGTAGCAGGAACTACTCCGTTGCCCAAGAGCCTAAGTCTGTCCACCCTACTGGAAGGCCCATTAGACTTTCCACCCAATCGGGGTTCAGCTTGCCCTGTGCCTTGCCGCAGTGACCCGCGATCTCCTCCTCTAGGTTCGCCTTCTTCCTGTTCGCCAGTTGCTCCCGATTCTCCTCGGTGATTACTGGATGAACTTTGTTGGCTCTTGGTGTCGGCCACTGCTGTGACCCTTGGCTCTTCCCAGTCGTGCTGGGGTTCGCTTGGTCTGGCTGGCCAAGCTCCCCTCCGGCTGCCATTGCGCTCAAGCACTTGCTCGCCTGTGAGTTTCCCTTGATCCTGTATTTCTCCTCCCCGACTGTGACTGTCGGCCAGTTCTTCGCCGCCTTCCTGCTGTGATCCATCTCTGGATAATGCACTTGCTCTCTTAGGTTCATACATCCCGCGTTCTTCTCGGCTCTGGTCTGCGCCAGCTTCTCCGGTGTCCGAACGATGTTGTTTGAGTCGAATGTCTGCGGTGTTGCCCAGCTCTTCTTCTCGTAAGTCTCGACTGCATCTCTCAGCTTCGCTCCAAAGGTTTGATTGCTCTTGTGCCTCTTGCTCTTGAAGCTCCCGCTTGTCATCTCCGTCTCGATGCTTCCGCCTTCCGCGTCCGATGTTCTCGCCGTTGGCCATCCCAAGGATGTAGACCCGCTTTCTCTGATGTGGTGCGCCAACTTCAGCCGCACTGAATACTCCCGCCGTTGCTCGGTAACCCAAGCCTTCCAACTCTCGGAGGACATACTGGAGAACTGACTCTCCGTCTGCTGTCTTGGCTGAGATGATTCCTTCAACGTTTTCGAGGAAAACAATTCGAGGTTGGCACTCTCTGATTCCGGCTGCGATGTATGGGAACAAGTGTCGAGGGTCTTCAACGCCGTTACGCTTTCCAGCAGCACTGAAGGGTTGGCACGGGAATCCGCCAGAGAGGATGTCCACGCATCCACGAAACTCTCCGTAAGGGAAGGTTTTAACGTCCGTGTACACAGGTGCTGCATCCAGCTCTCCCGCTTCCATCTTTGCAACCAAGTTCGCGACAGGGAATCCTTCCCTCTCCACGTAAGCGATCTCTCGCAGATTTGGGAGAACTCTTCTGAGTCCAAGCCCGATTCCTTCGTATCCACTGCACAAGCTGAGGTGATTGATTTGTTTATTGGTAGTATCCACATTTATATTTCGGTTAAGTTATTGTTTATTATTTATTGTTAGTCCTACATTCTCAAGAGCCAGTAAAGCTCAGCGCATTTCTTTGCTACCTTGATACCCTTGTCAAGCTCCTTGTCATTCCAGACCTTGTGGTGGTGCTTCTTGGTATCGCAGTCAATGATGACGGAGATACAGCCCGGCAGGTAGTCCAGCTTGCGCTCCTTCATTAGCATATAAGCTTCGATGCCTAGCTGCTGGCAATCCTTGTCATAGCACTTGGCCTTGCCCTTGGTATTAGTGCGGCACTTGTAGTCCGCCAGGAATAGCTTATCGTCGCTGTCGTAGCCAATGAAGTCCACGCTGCCAGCGATCTTGATTCGACTGCTTGCAATGATGTGCTCACAGGATACAGGCTTTACGCCCTCCTCGTGAACCCAATCCACAAACGGCATCGCCCATTCATTCCATACGCTATCATCCGGCGCGCTACCCTCGGCGAGGTAGTTATGATTGATGAAGTCCTCGATTACCTTGTGGACTGTCGTACCGAACTCCGAGGACTCAATAGTTTCACCCGTAGCCGGATGCTCCCTTGTGCCATAGGTAAGACGCTCTAACTCCTGCCAAGCTAGGCTAGGGTACGCCCTCGCTAGTTGAGCCATCATACGGGGCTTATAGATGCTGTCAAGGAACGCATCCTTTACGATGCCAAGCACAGTCGTAACAGAAGGGTAAACCTTCGCTACTTTCCGCGCTTGTGCGGGTGTCATTATGTCGGCCTCGAACTCAGGGTTCAGGACATCGTTGCAATTATAGAAGTGGCTCATTTTCTTTTCTTTCCGTATGTTGGGTACGATGCGCGTCCCGTTTTGGTACGCCGTGCATCCTTGATTAGACCTAGCCGCCGGAAGTGGTCAACCGCCTGGCGACCCTCCTCCATTAGCTTGCGATTCCGCATTACTGATTCGTAAAGGTCAGCGAACTTGTTTGCTAGTTGACTTGCGTTACTCATTACAGCTCCTCTTGGTCCATAATGAACTCCACACCTTCGCGGAGGATGTCGATGCGCTGCTCTGATTCCGCAAAGTAACGGCCAGCGTACAGCTCAATGTTCTCTTGGTCAATAATGATTAGAGTATCCTGTCCGAGTGTGCTTTGGTCGGATTCCGGGATCATTGCACCTACCCAAATGAAACGCAGTTGCTCCTCCGCGATGAAGTGCAGGAGGTCATCGGAACTGCGGCGTAATGTTTCTAGTTCTGTTTTTTCTGTATCCATTGTATTATCTTTAGAATTTAGCAATCAGGGCTGCGACCAGTAGCATAATGCTGCCGCCTAGACAGCAGGCCAGCACCACACAGGCGGAGTAAAAGACCTTCTCGCCGCCTTTGACGAGATGATCGAGGTTAGTATTTTCTTTGCGGTTTTTCATTTTTATTACGTTCTTATCGGTGTTTAGGTATATCAAGGCTTGACATACTTTTTGATGTGATGTGTACCTTAAGACAGTCAGCCCTTGGTAGTCAATCATTAATTAATATAAAAAAGGGAGTCAGTGACTGACAGTCATATGACTGACAGCCATAAGGTAGGCTAGATGTACCTTAGGGTCTCTTCGTAGATGGTAGCCCGATCATCGTGAGTCAGTACGATGGTAGGCAAGTCAATAGGTGTATCTTCATTGGGCCAGTAGACCAGCGAGACGATCTCGAACCCGTCAAGGTCGCGTTCCTCCCAAGCTTCTGTGACTTGGGACTCCCCGGCTTCGCTGCTGCTCTCGCAATGAGTTGTCACGGCCTCCGCTTCGACTGTTATGTCAAAGTATTTGTCGGGCCGTAGCTCGATGCCTTCTAGTTGTATAGTTTTCATTATGCGAATGTGATTTGGTTTTTATCTTTTGGCGATTTGCAGGTAAAGTCCGAGAGGTAGTCAGTTGACGCAATAGCCTTCTGCCGCGCCCACATTTCGAGTCCTTTGGTCTGCTTTAAGTTGCCGCGATTCCAGCCTGTGCCATCGCACGATTCAATGCCCATCGCCTCTAACTCGTAGAGTTTTTCCGGCGAATTGCAGCGTAGCACGTGAACCCTAGGAAATGCCCGCGCCCACATCTCTACTGTCTGCCACTTCCATTCTGTCGTGCCGCCAATGGCAATAACTTCAGGACGCGGAAACAATGAGCGCACGTCGTCGCGTGTCATACCATCCTGTACGGCCACCGCCAAGGGTATGCCGCAGGACTGGATGATCGGCGCGTAGGTGCTCCACTGCTCGATGGTGGCAGCTCCGTCACCAATGACGTCGGGGACGATGGCCCATCGCGCTTGTGTCTTTTGGGACTGTGACCAAACGAGCAAACGCCTCCACTCATCTTCTTTTTTCGCCCATTTGTCGTGGTCAAAGCAGTTAGCTCGCATATCCCAACAGCTAAACGCCCCATTATCGAGTGCGTACGGAAACCAGGGCCAAGGGCCGCGCTGCGCCCCCGGTGAAAACAAATGGCCGATGCGCCCGGTCTCGCGACCCAGGCAATGCCAGAACCATCCAGTAGAGTTTGCAGGCATTACAAGCATCGTGTTGGCCTTTCTAAGCGACCCTCACGGATCAGTGCTAGCATTAATACTTCAGCCTCGTAAAGGGTATACATTCCCTCATCGATCATAAATGCTTCGACGTGGTCAAGCCACTCAGCGCGTGATAATCCCGGCACAGTTTCGATGCCTTCTAGTTGTATAGTTTGCATATTAATCAGCGTTTAATTGTTCAAGTGTCCGGCATCCTGTCCGTACGAACAGAATATCTAGGTAAGTTTCCTCGCTGTTGCCATTGATTGACGTAACAAGGGAAATTTCCTCTTCGGTTGCTATGTTCATTTCTATTAGTGTTTCGTATGTGTCCATTTTTATCCTTTCTTATGTGTTATGCCAGTGACTCATAGCCCGTTAAAGCATAGAGTAGAAGATCATCTAGGCGAGCGTTGCACTCATCCCTTGAACCGGTGCAAAACGTCGTGCCGCTTGTGGATTTCAAGGCGTATTCGTCCTGATATCCAAAGGGCGCAACGTAAAGATCGTGCTGCGGGCCTTCGCTTATAAATAGCTCATTGGCCGCGTGTATTGTATTGTTATACGATTTGATTAATGTTTCCATTTTTTTCCTTTCTTATGTGTTATTGATTTGCACGTTTTTTGATTATCCTAAAGCAAGGGCATAAATCAGTCCCGAATGTTTCAGCGAACCAAATTGCGCGGACTACGTTTATGCATTGTTTACGATTCATATGTGTTTATGTTTATGTGTTTAACCCTTCCAACTTATGCGAAGCGCATCGACCTTCACGCGCAAGGCAAAAGCCTTCTCGCTTTCGCCCGCTTTTACTAATTTAGTTATTTCGGAATAAATTAGATCTATTTTTTCTAATCTATCGGTATTTGCTTTATTGTTTTTCATTATTAAAAGCAGTTTTACAGGTCCGCAAACTGGTTATGTTTTATGTGTTATGCTTCTTTCGCAATAACGAGATCTTCTATTGAATCGTAAAACTCAGAGACTCCACCCTTGAACGCTTCGAGTAATTCCTCAATAGTATCGTATCGAGGGTAAAACTCATCGCATACATTGACATAGAAAATACCTGTTTCCTCGCTCATTTCATCGCATTGAAGCGCATTAGGAACAAATATCTGAATCCACTCGCCCTCGAGGGTTTCAAAGCCTACAGATGCCATTGTATCATTATGGTAAGAAATATCCTCCCATTGTTCGCCTAACTCTGAGAGCAGTTGAGCAATGATAGGTGTTGAGATCGATGGATTGTGATGTGTGTTCATATTGTTTAGGATTTATTGAGTTAATGTGATGGTTCGAGCTACGTTGAATATGCTAAAACAAGGTTAGTCAAGTATATTTTCAAAATAACTTAAATTTCTTTTCCCATCAAATGCCATCCACTAGACGAGAGGATAGAGATAAACCTTGGCGAATGACAGTGCGAACAATAGCCGTGCGAATTCATCCCATCTTCCCAAAAGAAATAACAAGCTCACACACGAAAGCAAATCCAAAGTCGGACCGGACAATAGCGCACGGCCGCGCGGGCGTTACACCTGGGCGCGCGTGTATAGCACGTGGCGCGCGAGACAGGGGGGGAGGGGGTTGAGTTGAGTCGCGTCGTCAGTATATATATACATATACAGCCCCTCAAAAAAATTCAGTCCTCAAGGGGCTTCTACCCACCAGGGCTTCACTTACTGTGTACCATACCCGATCTAGATCGGTTACTGGGTACACTTATAGAAACCCTAGTAATCTCGTGTACCATAAGATGTCAGTTTATGACTTCTCTTTTATGATTCCCTTTATTTTATATTCATTAAAGGAATAACCTTTAGGACTGAACTGTCCTATGAAGTTGCTGCCTTATGGTACGCAGAGTATAACACGAAATCCGGGATTGTATACATATATAATGTACTTTCTTTTATGTATTAGAATTACTAATAGTATATTAACTTGACAAGTAGTAAATCTAATGATGAGGTACAGGTATGGAAGATAGAGAAATGAATGCTACTGAGAAGGAGAAGGAGGCTTTGCTGAGCGAGATCCAGCAGAGTATCCACGAGGTGGCTAATGAGAAGCGGGGTCTAAAGCTCAAGTGCTTGAGCGTCTATGATCCCGCGAAGGTGGCTAAGTTGCTTTATCTGTACAGTACGGGTAGTTCCCAGACTAGGCTAGTACGTCACTATGGTTTCGAGCGAGATACTGTTATTAGTGTACTTACTGACTACGCTGACCATATGGGTACGTTCAAGGAGTTAAGTGGTCGTATCGCGGCCAAGAACTATCTGAATCTCAGTAGCCTAGAGGAGGATTTAATTGATAAGGTACGCGACCGTCTGGAGAATGATCCGGAGATGGAGGTCGGGTTCAAGGACATCAAGGAGTTATCCATAGCTAAGTCCAATGCTTCCAGGGAGGCTATGACAGCTAGAGGAGAAGCTACGCAGATTACTGAGGACCGGAAGGTGTACACACAGGATGACTACGAGGCGACTATAGCTGCTGCTAGGAAGAGAATCGAGCAGGCTAAGGTAGCTGATATAATAGAGATACAAGATGAAGATAACAATTAATAGCGACGACGAGGAGGTATCAATTGATACTAAGCACGATGACCTTACCGCTAATCAAGTAGCTGAGCTTATGTTTCGTATTAGCTTAGCTAATGGTTACTATCAACAAAACGTAGCTGACGCATTCTATGAAGTCGGTAAAGCACAGATAGAAATGGAGGAATACTTTGAGCACTAAAGGAAGCGGCCCCCGCAAGGGACACAATGCTGAGAAGCAGCGTAAGAACTACGACGATATTGATTGGTCCAAGAAACCCTTGGCTCCTAAAACCGAACAACCAAAGGGTAGCAAATGAAGAACAAGAAACCTGAAATTGATCCGGACATTGCCTTTAACCACGTTCGACGAATGCTTGGAGATATTTCTCCTAACTTTGCCTTTGTTGTAATGGATGAGGACGGGGATCTATTCTATGATTACACGAACTATCGTATTGGCAGAATGCTTATGACTGAGGCTTTGGATGATATGGACTCAGATTTCGGTGACTTTGACTGGGATGATTTAATTGAGGATGTCGAGGACGAGGACGGGGATGACGAGGATCTATTTTAAGTATGCTTGATTTCACAGAGCACCCAATCCTCAAGCCGCCCACGGACGAGGAGATTGTCCTTCTAGGAGAAGCTGACCCCAAGCTACTAGAGGAACTACACAGGGCGCACGAGGGCAGAATCCGAGCAGCTACGGATGATCCTATTCGCTATGGGTTCGACCTACCAGGCTGGGAGCGTATGTCGGACTCCTTCAGGGA
>Ga0208660_1000421_pt1 | contig 17066 bp, 10 predicted proteins | sample DEB08_DNA_13_FD_184527 | JGI IMG/M metagenome (GOLD analysis project Ga0208660, IMG submission 184527) | Aqueous microbial communities from the Delaware River and Bay under freshwater to marine salinity gradient to study organic matter... | ecosystem: Environmental > Aquatic > Marine > Coastal ... | reverse complement strand
TTACTTTTACTTTTGCCTTTCCTTTTCTAGGACTTGCCATTTAGAATCTCCTCTTCCTTTTTAGTCATCCAAGACAGTATAAATAATAGTAGTGTTATTGCAATAAAGCGCATCATACCTTTCTATGCTTTTTAGTTTTCTTTGCAATCTTCTTAGGCTGTGGACTGTGCTGCTTACCAGCCTTAGTATCCTTACGTTTCTTTGCGCTTGTCTGAGCATACTCAGCAGAGCTTAGAGACTCTCTAGCCTTCTTAGGTAAATACCGTTCACCTGTTTTGCTAGACTTCTTACCAGACTTAGTACCCCAGTCCTGAGCTGTCCAAGCTTTTAAAGACTTCTGTGGTTTTCTAATAGCCATTGCTTGCACTCTCCTTTATACAATTTTAAATACTTTAAACGCTACGTAGAGTACAAAAGGAAGAACCACTAAAGCGCCTGTTCCCCACAACAATGCTGATCCAAGTAACGCTAAATCAGCCGCTCTCTTTTGCTTACGCAAACGCTCTGCTCGTTCTCTTTTTTGTTTACATTCAGACTGAAACTTTAACCAGTCCTCATACATATCTGGACGACCAGCATAAACCATGTGGTCTTTGAGCCATGCTTCCTGCTCTTTAATCTTTTCTAGCTCCATAAAGCACTGAAGCTCATCAGAGCCTCCAGAGCGATCAGCCTTTTTAGCTATTGCAGATTTGTTATCAAAATATTTAGTGGCTTGTTCTGCTACATCGTAAAGCTCTTTACCGTTTTCTAATGCTCCTTTGATGACTTGAAATGCTGCATTCGCTGCTGCAATTTCAATTAGCATTACTTGTACCCTCCACCTTTAGCTTTGTATTGTCTAGCTAACATCTGAGCCTTACGTGCTGACCACTGACCAGCTTTACCGCCTTTAGTCCCAGCTTTAATCTTATTAAAAAGATTCTTACGCATGGTAGGCTTAGTATAGTTACCTGCTTTATTAACCGTAGATTTTTTATCAGTCATTTTTTTTATTCCATAATTCAAACAGGACACGAACTTTTTCTTTTATAGTCTCAATATCTCCATGCATTTTAGCCAACACAATTACTAAAGTAATAAAGCCCATGAATATAGGCCAAGTAGAATTTACAAATTCCATAGTTGTCACTACTTAGACACCCCTGATTTTTTCTCGTAAGTTCTCATTGCACCTAAGCCTAACATTCCCATCAACACGGGCATCATGGTCTCCAAAGGAACCAGAGGTATAACTATGTCTAACTCAAGTAGAGCCAAAACAAAGTTACTAAACGGAATGGTAATAAAGTTACCAAACATTCCTAAGCCACATGTCCAGCCAATGAACGGTCGCCAACCACTTACCATGAGGTTAGAGTTGGCCGCCTCGACCTGATTGATAGCCATTTGACCCTGAGCAATTTCTTGCGCGTATTTCTGTGACATTGTTGCAATTTCATGCGCCAACGCAGCCTTCTGATCCTTGTCCTCTATGAACTTGTCTAACAGGCCCGTGACAGGCCCTATGAGAGCGTTTAAGACAGTCATCTAGTAACTCCATACCCAAGGTCTAGGGCGGTTCTCAGCCCACTCAATGTCGTCTAAATGGATAAATCTGTTTGGGCCTTTCTGATTAATACCTATGCCTGTCATACCTACGTTCAGAGCCTCTGTAAGGAGCCTGTAAGCCTGATCTCCGCTTACTGCGATATCTAGTGCGTGTCCAGTAGAATGCGCTCCAGGAGCCTTCTTCTTGCGTTCTATGATGTGGTCTTTACAACGGTAAGCAGATGTAACTACAAAAGGAAAACCTAAGTCTTGGCGTAATGCTTCTACTTTAACCATAAAAGATTCATCCATATTGTGCTCGCCACAGTGTTGACATTTAAGCTCATCTATGCTAAAATATTTATACATTATTAACTTTCCTCTTCAATGCTTTTAAGACTTTACCACCTTTAAATTTTTGTTTTCTTTTATTTATTTCTTTTTGATATATTAAATCAGCTAAAGCAATTTTATTTGTTCTATTTTCATACTGTGGTAAATCTTCATTTTCTCTTCTTTTATTAATAGTATGAGATCGTTCGTGTGCATGTATAAAGCTTCTCCAATCTTCTAAACTATTAATAGCATTTTTAGGAAGAGGGTTAACGCCTTCTTTTTTAGGAGTTAGCCATGCTTTTAAGGCATATCTTTTTTCTAATTCTTTATCATCTATATAAATAACGTCATCTTTCTGACTATAGAATGCCCAAGCTTTTGTGCCTTTGTCATCATAAACAAAAGGTTTAATTTCTACTTGCTTTTCTTTAGGTATTAAAGAAGGTAAAATAATTTTATCTTTTGGGTCAACTATGTCTTCATAAGTTTCAAGATTTTGAGCTGTAAAACTATTGTCTTCTAAAATTTCTAATTCTTCTGGAACATAATCTGGATCATCAAATTCTGGATTTTCTTTTTTAAATCTTTCTCCTGCTTCTAAACTAAATCTTTGCTTACTTGTAACACCTTTAGAAAATCTATTTTCATAGTTTGCTTTTTCTACAACAGATGCTTCAGAAACATCAGTAGGTTCTTCTCCTAAATCAGGATTAAAAAATTCAACATCTTCTACTTCTTCTAATTGTTGATCTAAAGATTTATCATACCTTCCTTTGTACTGAGTGCCTTTACTTTTATCTATTGTTTTAGTTCTATTAAAAGGTTTAAATCTTTCTTTTTCAGACTTACTTAAAAGTAATTTATATTCTTTATCAGTTAAGCCTTGCTTTAAAAGTTCTCCAGTTTTTTTATTTTTCTTAGGCACAATTTGTTCTGAAATTTCTTGTATGTTGTCATCAAAAGATTTTAATGTTTGATTTAAAGTAAGTGATCGTAAAACACTAACTTCTTGACTAGGGTATTCTTCAAGTGGTTGTTGGAGATCGTCTGCATCAATATTTAATAATCGAAACTTTCTAGCTTTGTTAGTTAAAATATTGTTGTCTTCAGGATGATAAAGAAACTTATTGCTGGTTTTAACAGAAGTAATTAATTCTTTAGTTGTAAGAGCATTACTTACATTTAAAGATTCTTGACCCGGAATAATTTCTAGCTCTACATAAAACTGTTCAGAAACTATGTATTTTTGTCGTATCTTTTTACCTTTTTGCATAACTTCAAAACCTTGTTGCTGCTTTATACGTGCAGCATTCAAAGTATTTTTTAAAGAACTAAGCTGTGCAGAATCTGCTTTTAAAGAATTATTGTTAACTAAATCTTCAAGTAATTCTGGAGTTAATTCTTTGTAAGAAATAACAGATCCAAAACTATCCTTTGTAGCTGTCGAGATAAGATTAAATACTCCGTCTCTTTCTATTGTTTTTAAAATATCTCTAGGTTCTACACCTATTCTTTCTACATCGTTTTCAGCTAAGAAACCTAAACGATCTTCTACTGATGATTCATTTACAAATTTTAATTCTTGTTTTGTTGGAGTTTCTGTAAGACCAAAAGGTAGTATCTGTTCTTGATTAAAAATTAAATACTGTTTGATTGAGCTGCCTTCAGTAGTTGCTAAAATTTTATCAACTTGTGAGCCTAGTAAATCTTCAGTAGGTATTTCCATATCTACTAATTGTTCTGGTATAGCATTTTCAGGATCACCGTCTTCAATAATGCTATATGAAGTATCTGCTTCTCTAGGATCTTTTAAACCTTCTGCTTCTAATTGTTTTAAATAAGAAGACATTCCACCAGCTTCGTTAGCATTTAACACAGCTTGTAATTTTGGTGTTGTTTCTTTTCCTGTTACTGTTTTAACAAGAGGAACTTTAAACGTAGAAGGATTTTGAGATATTGTACTTTTAGTAAGGTTAGGTTTAAATATTTCAGAACCGTTAAACTCAATAGAATCGTAACCTTCTTCGTTAAGTAACTTATAAAGCTGTTTGTTTCCAGAAGTAAGGACTTCATCAGCTATTATTTGCTTATCAAATAAAGAATTAGAATCATCAATATTTTGTACAATGTCTAATTTTTTAGTTATATCTTTTTTAAGAGCTTCAAACTTTTTAGAGTTTTTCATTCTAGAAATAAATTTACTATTATAAATTAAGTAAAAAGGTATGTCGGGCATTTCTTCTTCAAGCTTTAAAGGCTGTCGAATTCTAATTTTATTCTTAGACATTCCAACATTAGGAGCACGTTCAGATTCTTTATACTTAGGAGCATAAGATCCCATTCTAGAACCGTACAACCCAGTGTCTGCTTCTTCACCTATTACAGCATAAACATCTTTAGCTTCTACTGAGTTTTCTACAAAAGAAGATGTGTAATAATTCTGTTCTTCAGGAGTAAGCTGCATATCAAAACCAGAATTAACATCTTTTAAAACTGCTGCTTCATCTACAGTTTCCATATTACGCAGCATAGGAGCTAATTCTTGGTACATTGGATCTGCTTCTAGCTCTGCTAAAGTTACAGGTTTACCTGACTTTGACATGTAGGATTGGATACCTTTACGTATAAAGCCACCTAGTCTAAAAGTTTTTCTATTTTGAAGTATAGCTCCTGCTTGTTCTTCGTAAGATGTTCCTGTTGTTTTATCTACGCGAGCACTAGGATTTTCTCCTGTACGCTCTATAAACCTATCAATTAAACCACCTGCAAAGTTTCTATCTCTATCGTAAGCTTTTTTAAAATCTTTATATGGTTTAGCAAACTCACTATATAAACTTGGTTCTTGTCTAGGTTTACGTAACCCTGCCATTACTCCTGCTGTATAATCTATTTCTTGTGCAGGTTTTTTGACATACTCTTTACGAAACTTAGAAGGAATCATAGAATAAAAAGGAAGGTTAGTTGCTGCTAATTCAGTAGGGCCTTTACGATATAGAATAGCGTCGACTGCATCTCCTACAATAGGGCCTGTAACTGACTTAGCAAGAGTACCTAATGTGCCTCCACCAACTTCAGCGTTTGTTTTAGCATTTCTAATGTATTCCCCAAAGCCTAAACCACCCCAACGACTAATAGAATCTACAATAATTTCATCAGGATCTTTTTCAAAACTTTCTCCAGCAGTACGTAAACCATTTAAACCTGTGGCTACTCCTGTCATAAACAAAGCAGTAGAACCAACCTTAGCAGTACCTACCAAAGGATCTCGCTTTATTTGAGTATAGTAATTTTTTAAAACTGTATTACTAAAAGCAGTGGGGTATCCTAAAAATTGAAATAAGATAGAACCTGTAGCTGAAGTTTGTACGTGCGGTCTAGTTACAGCAGCTTTAGAGGGATCAAGAATAATTTCATTAGCAAATCTAGAAGCTCCTTGCATTACTTGTTGCTCGTAAAAAGAGTTCCATTCTTGTATATTAGTGTTTCTATTTTTACGACCTGAATATCTTTTAGCACCATTCTTTACCCAAGAAACACCTTGAGGTATGTTTACGCCTAAGTCATATAGTTCTTGGGTTGCTCTGTTTAGTTTCTTTTTTTGACCGCCACTAAGTTTTGTACCTTGAAACTCTGCTACAGTTCTAAGATTTTTAGTTATTAAATCTTTACCCATAGTAAACGAAGCAAGCTGTACAGTACGTGTCCACTGACTTAGTAAGTTAACTTTAAAAAATGCAGTTTGTATTTTTTTAGCTATAGATCCTTGTAAGCCTTCTCCTGCAATGCTGTCAATACGTTGTGCAACTGATTGCTCTAAACCTAAATACACTCTGTGCATTTCTCTATTAGCTTCTTCTTTAGTAAGACCATGCTCAGACTGAAGAATATCCATAGTGTTTTTTTGATTAGTCTTTGACCAGCTTTTAATAGCTTGCCCTATACCTTTTAAGTAAGTCCCTGTAGAAACCCTAGTTAAAGGAATAAAAGCTTCTGTAAGGCTTGAGAACGTGGCTAAAGGCAAGTGAGCCATCTGCTGTGAAAGTTTAGCGTAGTCTGAAGCTGTCTGACCTTTACCACTTTCAAATGTTGTATTTTTTAAACCTGTAGCATATTCAAACATATCAACTAAATCAGCACGATCATTTTCTTTTAAAGTTCCACCTGCGTTTTGTAGCTCATCTCTAATTTTATCTAAGTAATTACGACTAAACTCTTCAGTATTAATACCAAAAAGTTCTTTACGTGTCATAGCTCTTGAAGTATCGGTTAAATAATCACGCATTAAAGTATTGTAATCATTGTCTATAAACTTACTTATAGTGCTATCGTCAAGCATATATAAATTACGAGAGCTAAATGATGAAGGAGTCATGGTAGTACTAAATTCACTATCTACATCGTTAACTAAGTTACGTTTATCTACCATAGTATCGATAATGTCGTTAGCTACTCTAAATTTTTCTGCTTTAATAGTTGAATTATCTGGTAATGTATTACTTAAATCATATTTACGTTGTTGAATTTCATGAAGCATATCTATTAACGCTTCAGGAGTACCATCCATTCTTTTTTCTTCAGGTCTAAACTTAACATCTAAAGCGTCTATACGAAGTTTAACTTCTGAAGTAGGTAATCTTTTAAAGTTTACAAGTAAATCTTCGTACAGATTTGTATACTGCATTAATTCTTTGTATTGTTTTTGCTGATCTTTAGGTAAGTACTGTAAAACTATATCGTCAGATAACGAAACAGCATTTTGTTCTATCATAATTTCAGCTAATTCATTTCTGTTTTCTTCAATTACACTTTTTTTCCAGCGTCTTGCAAACCAAGCATTAGGGCCTTTAAACAATTTACGTGTATACAGACCTACTGATTTAGATTCTTCAAGTGCAGAGTCAGTTAATTTTCTTGACTCGCGTATAGTATTTATGTGGTTTAAAGTTACACCTTGATCACCATAAATGTTTAAAGCTTTTTTATTTTGTGCAGCTCTTGTTGCTTTAAATCTTTTTGTAAATGCTGCTGGTGCTTCATCGTCTTTTCTTATAGGGTCTTTTAAAAGTTTTTCTAAATCTTTATTTCTCATTAATGAATCTAAAAGAATATTATCTTCATCAGATAATTTTTCTTTTTTCAATAAAGGACGGATAGCATCTTCATATTTTCCAATATATTTACCTGTTCTGTTGTTAAGCTGTTGATTGTAGCTCGTGTTACTTGAAGTAACTCCTGCCCTAGCTTGTTCTAGTAACTTTTCGTTGTAGCCAGTTCCTAAAAATCCAGAACCTCCACCTTCTTTAAAAGTATCGTAACGAAACCTAGTAAGTAAAGCAGCTAACGTAGGAGAAGAATTAGAAAGAGTTTTAAAACGAGTTGTTGGCTTTCCTATAGTAGCTGAAATAGCATACTCGGCTGCTCTAGCTGCTCTGTAAGCACCGTCAGATTCGTCTAGAAGTCTTTCATCTGAAAACTTTTCTATTGTCCTACGTACTTCAGAGTCCATTTTCTGAGATACTTTTGTAATACCACCAGCTAAAGCACCACCAGCTACAGCTCCTAAAACAGTAGACGCACCTATATCAAATACATCTAGACCATAACGTAAATTAATACCATCTACATCGTCTTGTTCTTGCTTTAAATACTCAGCTACTCCTGAAAATACTGCGCCTTCTGAAGCTCCTATTAATGCAGTCTGTTTAACATCAGCACCAAAGTGAGCTTTAATTTCTTTTAATCTAGCTGCCTTAGCTTTACTTGTACCACCTTTTATATTAAGTAAATTACTATCCCGCATAATTTTTGTTAAAGGCACTGTCTGCGTAAAACTTTTACCAGTGCGTGTTAAACCCATAGGAGTTACAGGTATTTCTTTTGTTAAACTTTTACCAATACGTTTTAGTCCCATCTTAGTAGCTTCACCAGCAGCCACACGACCGCCCATAGAAAGCCCTCCAGTAAACGGAACCATAAGAGCACTAAGAATCATTGTAGGGTCTGTAGCTACGTCTATGCCTATGTCAGCCGTTGCTCTCATCCACTGCTTTAAACCGCCAGTGTCTGCATTTTCAAACTTAGTTCTAAGATACTTATAATCTTTCTTTTGCTGATCTGAAAAGTTAGGCAGTTCTTGAAAAGCACGATAAGCTCCTGACGCTAAGTTATAGTCAGCATCACGCATATACTCATACAAAGATTCAACAGTATCGTCATCTTCTCCAATGCTTGTTAAAAATCTTTCAGCAGTTGATGAAAACTCGTTATCGTTTTCTAAAGTATCTAAAGTAGTTTTACCTCTAAAAGAATTTTTAGATTTTAAACTAAAAGAAGATTTGTCAAAATTACTTAAAACAGACTCTAACTCTTTATCTGTAAATTTAGTCATTTTTTAATTCTCATCTAAAGATTTTTGAAGAGCTTCTAATGCTCTTTTTTGAGCTTCTTTTTTTTCAATTTTTCGTTGTTCGTTTTGCTTTGCCCAAGCTTCTGCATTAAACCAAGGAGTTTGATTTTGTATAAGTATTTCTTCAACTTTTTCATCAGACATTGCTCGTCTATGTGGGGTAAAATTTTTCCAATCATTAATTTCTTGCTTAGTTATTGTAGGTTGTTGTACTTCAGGATTTTCAAAATTAGATTTTAAAACTAAATTATTTCCATCTATATCATAAAGATCATCTATATCTCCCATTTCCAGTTTTTGTAAAACTAAAGAAATGTTTTGTATAATTTTTCTTTGAACAAGAGGATCTTCAGAAGAATTTATAATTGTATTTAAAGAAGAAGTTAATTTGTTAGGATCATTTTTATTTGTTGTTATTAAAGAAATAGCGTCATCAGTTAATTTAGTTTCTTTAGTTTTTTTGTTAACACTTAAATTACCTATTGTTGTATAATCTATATTTTTAATAAATTGTTTAAACTCATTAGCTATAGTAGTATCATTAGTAGGTATGCTAACTACATCATCTATTACTGTGAAGTTTTTATTTAAATAATCTAAAGTAAACGCCATTTGATTTTCTTCTGAAATGTATCTAGTACCTAACCTATTATTATTTAATGTTTCAGAAGATAAGAGATCTACTTGTAATTTTATATAACTTTCAAATTGTGCTAATTGTTCACTAGCCATACCACTTTCTTTAAGTAAAATTTTTCTTGTTTCTACATAGTCATTATTAAGAGATAAACTATTAACAACATCCATACCAGCTAAAGTTCTATCTGAAGCATTGAATTGATCCATACCTCTGTTTAATATATCTATATTATAAGAACTAAAAATAGCTTGATTTTTAGAATCTTGTACAAGACTACTAAAATCTTGAAGATCTTGTTGTACTATATCTTGATTTTCTTCAGAGTTTGCTATTGCTTCTAAAAAACCGCCAACATTTATAATTTCAGAATCAGGATTATATTTATCGTTTAAACTTTGAATTAAATTTTCAGGAGTACCTGTTCCTGCTGCATCTAAAGAATACTGTCTTACTGTATTTCCTAAAGCTCCATAATCTGTACCTGCTTTTTTTACATCAAAAGTAAGTTGTTGTTCTAAAATACGAAGTTCTTCTAATCTTGTTTTACGTTCTCTAGGATTTTTAATATTTTTTTCAACATTAGCTCTAGTATTTTTTACTATTTCTTTCATGCTAGACTGCCAATCTTGATATTCTTGAATATTTAAATATCTATTTTGTAGTTCAGCTCCTGTAGGTAAAGCTGTAAATCTTAAAAGATCTTCTTGAATTAATTCAATATTTTTTTCAGGAACTTTTGCGTTTCTCATACCTGTTATTATTTTAGAATAAGCGTACTGAGTGTCTGTTAAATTAGGACTTAAAAATCCTGAAATTAAATTATTAGCTGCGGAAGTTACATCTTCTTGAGTTAAGTTAGTTCCACCTTTAGTAATAATTTCGTTTAATTGATTCCATACTTTTTCACTATTAGGCTGAGCTTGTAGTAAGGTAACTGTTTGAGCGGGTAAACCTAAATAAAATACATCTTTATTTTGACCACTAAGAATTTCTTGAGCCTGTTGTACATTATTAGGATCTACTTGTTTTAATTTAGCTATAGTTCTTTTAGCTTCTAATTGAGGCTGTGTAATAAATTCTGATCTAAATTGATCAAATGTTTGATCTTGTCTAGTAATATTTCTTCTAGCTCGCCCACTTAAAATATCTAGTAACGAAGACTCACTACCGTCAAATTTAATTTTCATTTGCTGAGCTTGCTTTAAAAAAGGAGTAATTTCATCAACAGCAACAGATTTACCTTGTAGTAATAAATTTTGATAGTTTTTCATTTGACTATCATATAGATTAGTAACTGCTGAAGATAAATTCTGTATAGATTTATTATCTAGTCCTGTTTGTTCTAGTCTTTTTAAATTTCTTTTAAAAGAAGCAGGACTTTTTAAAAGTTGTTCTTCAGGATTAAGATCAGATATTTCTCTTAATTGTTCGTTAGAATTAATCGCTTGTCTCCAAGCTTTTTCGCTTAAAGGAGAACTTTTTAAAGCTTCTAAATTACTATAATCAATATCTCTACCAGCTAGTTCCATTAAATATTGAGATTGTTCGTTTGATTTTTTAGCTCGTATTAAATCTTTATGTGCTCTAGCTGTTTCAAACATGTTTTGTATGTTGTCAGTATCTACTTTTTGATTAAGTTGATCTATTTCATAATTTTTCCACAAAGAACCTACGACACCTAACAATGCCTGATTGCGTCTTCTAGATCTGCTAGGGCCTTTTTGTCTTCCACCTATATTCATTCCTGCTACAGATTCAACAATTCCAAGCCATTTATCTTTATCACTCATTTAAAATACTCCGTAAATAAATTATGCTGGTTTCTGAAGCAAACTAGCTTTAGGAATTTCTGCTGTTTCGATGCTTTCAAGAATTTCTGTAGGTACACTTTCTTTTTTAACTGGCGGCATTTTCATACCTTTAAAAGTCATGTCTTGATTAATATCTTTAGCTACGTCTTTTACAAATTGATCTGCATCTTCTTCATCTAACTCTTGGTTTTCACCTTGGTAAATTTCGTAATCTCCAATACCTGCTCTTTCTGCTATAGCCATAATAATAATTATAGTAGGCTCTGCGAGTAGCAGCATTAACTCAGTATTCCACTTACCGTCTCTCCAACCTTTTTCTAAAAGCATTTGAGCTACAGTAATAATATCGTAAGCACCTTCAGCAAGTATTTCTACAAGAGCTAAAAGTTTTTCTTTCTGAATTAACGAAATATAAATATCATCAAGAGCATCTTTAACTGTTACAAACTCAGGAGGTTTTTCCCATGCGTAATTACCCGGAGAGTTAGTTAAAGACTGTCCGGGTACAGGGCCTTCAAAAGGTTTAACCATTGCTACTACATCTTGATTTATATCTGTATCTGCCATTTTAATATTCCTTTATTTAACCGTAACGTCCAGCATTCATACCTCCGCCACCATAAGCATAGGACATTCCTGCATTGTTATTAATAGCCATAAGCTGTTTAAAATAATCAGGGCTTGTCCAATCCATTTGCATATACATATCAGCAGGGCCTTGACTTAAAGGTTGCATAGCTATAGCTTCTGATGATTGTCCTAACTGTTTTGCTATAGATCTAGCTTCATAGTTAGGTGTAAAAGGTTCTTCAGGAGGCTCTGCAAGCAACGAAGCAACAGTTGTTACTCCTGTATATGCTGTACCTGCTGCTGATCTACGACCTAAAAATCCTCCTATTCTGCCGTCAGTTGCTTCACCAATAGAAGTATCCATTATTTTTTTACCTACGTTAGCAGTGCCTTCAAACACGTTTTTACCGCCTCTAAAAGCATCACCTAAAGTACCAAATTCTGAAGATCCGTATTCTACCGGAGCTTTAAAAGTAGAAGTTAAGTTTTGCAAATCAGTTGTGTAAAAAGCACGATTAGCTTTGTTAGCTAAAAATTCTTGTTTTACAGATGTCGGAGTACTATTCCATACAAGTTGATTATTCATTTGAGTTTCACTTAACTTTTGTCCTGCTGCATTTACATTAGGTAAGTTAGTTTGTCCTGTCTTTAAAAGATTTAATTTTTTAGTAGCTGCGTCATCCAAGTTTCCGCTAAATATTTCTTTTAATTCATCTGGATTATCAAAAACAATATTTACATTATCAGCATTAGGAGTAGGAGCATTTATTACAGGAACACTAGCATCTCCTACAGCAGCAGCAGTTTCTGCTACTACAGCTTTAGTAGTTTTTTTAGTAGCTTCTACTTTTAAATTTTCTTGTAAAGCTGCTTCTAAACCTGCTGAAGATTCAGCTATACTGCTATATACAGCACCTTTAGCTAAAGCTGTTTGAGTTACTCCTTGTGCTACTTTAGCTAAATCACTTCCATTATTAATTAAAATTTTACCAGCAGAATCTATAGTAGCATTAGCTAAAGGATTAGCAGCAGCTTTAGCCGCTTGCGTAGCTGCTTGAGAAGCTGATGATCCCGGTATACCTACAGCTGCTGACTGAGTAGCTGCTCCTGCTACTCCTTTATATAAACTTGCAAAAATACTTCCTATATTCCAAGCTAATAAAACACCACCCATAATTTTACCAATTTTAGAATTCATAAATTTTCCAATTTTTCTGAATCCTCTTTTAAGTTCCTTACCAATTTTTTTAAAAAAACTTTTCATATTTTTATCCTATTAAACCTAATAATATATTAATACTTGACTTCATGTTAGTGTTCCATTTGGAATCATCAAAAGTATTATCTGCTGCGCCTAAAGCAGCAACAACAATAGAAGCTGCTCTTGACTCAGCACTTTCATAAGCTTTAAATTCATAATCTGCTTGATCTCTCATTTCTTGATTTAAAAATGCTAATGATTGTGTAGATAATTTAAAACTATTAGAAGCATTCTGCATATTAATAGCATTGGTAGTTGCTGTATCTATTTCGTTTCTTCGTCTTTTATCAGCTATATCTGCTGCTTCGACTGCTGCTGCATTAGTAGCATTAAAAGCATCTCTATTATTTCTTGCTTGTTCATTAAACTTAGACATGTCTTGTTTCATACTAGCATTAAACTTTTCATAGTCTGATAAACGATTAGCATCTCTAGATTCCGCAGCATTTGCAGAATTAGCGTTAAACTGTTTCATACCATTTACAGCAGCAGTATTAGTAAGTTCTATTTCTTTAGCTATGTTAGCCATAAACAAATCTACATCTTGTTCAGATTTAGCACCAAACTGCCTAGCTACGTTTTCAGCAGATTGATCCGAAAGTAATCTTTGTTGTGACAACTGTTGATCCATAATTAAAGCTTGCTGCTCATTATTTAAGTTAGCCATGTCCATTTTTAAAAAGTTTTGAGCATTAGTAATAGCTAATTTAGTTCTTTGATCAGCAGCCGCTAAATCCATAGATGCTAAAGCTGTAGCATTTTGCATAGCTTCTTGTTGTCTAGCGTCAAAATCTTTTACAGTCATTGACTTCATAAACTGACTATTAGCCATAGCCATTTGTTGATTAGCATCAAACTGTTTCATGTCTAAGTTAGCATCAATCTGAGCATTAAACATAGATGCTTGTTGCTCGTTGCTAAGATTAGCCAAGCCCATTTGCTGTGCTAAGTTAGCATTAAGCTGGGCAGCACCCATTTTCTTTTCATAAACCTGAAGCTCTGCAACATTTTCAGCAGTCATAGACTCTGAATCAGCTTTATTAGTTTCAGACAAATTAACTAACCTAATTTTTTCTTCCATTGAAAGATTAGCAAGGTCTGCCTGTTGAGCAAGTTGCTCGTTCTGAGACATAACAGAAGCAAATGTTTGTAAGTCTGAAAGCCTTCTACTGTTTTCAGCAGTCATATTAGCTGAATCTGTAGCAGCTTTTTCAGCTAAGTTAGCTAACTCCATTTGCTGCTGGTTAGCCATATTAGCCATGTCCATTTGTTGAGCCATAGCAGCATTAGTCTTTTTAAAGTCTACGAAGTTATTTAAATTAGCTAAACGCATTTGCTGATCTGAGGACATGTCAGCTCTATTAGTAGCATTTTTTTCAGATAATTCTGCTAACTCACTCTTTAATCTAACATCAAGATTAGCTTTTTCCATATCTTGATTTAGCTCTGCTTGTCTTATCTTACGACCTACTTGAGCATTATAAGTAGCTAACTTAGACTGCTGTTCCGCAGACATGCTATCTGCATCAGCTTTATTAAGAGCTTCAAGGTTTGCAAGCTCCATCTGTTGACGCTGACTGAAATCTTGAGTAATTACTTGCTGACGCATTTGAGCGTTTAACGTACCTTCTTTTAATTTAGCATCAAGATTAGCAAGCTCTGTCTGTTGTTCAGCAGACAAGTTTTCAGAAGACGCTTGATTTTTAGAAGATAAATCAGCTAACGCAAACTTTTCTTCGTTACTGAAATTAGCAAGTTCTGTTTGCTGAAGTAATTCAGCATTTTGAGACATGAATTTTGCATACGTTTGAAGCCTAGTAAATTCAAGTTGATTTTCAGAACTTACATTTGCAGAGTCTGTAGCTATTTCATCTGCTAATTCTGCCATTCTTACTTGCTGTTCATTAGACATCTCAGCTAAGTCCATCTGCTGGGCCATAGCTACATCAGTCTTTTTAAAGTCCACAAGATTTTGTAAATTTGCTAAACGCATCTGTTGCTCAGAAGACATATCAGCTCTATTAGTAATACCTTTTTCTTGCAGGACAGCCAACTCAGTCTGTAAGCTAGTACTGAGATTAGCTTTTTCCATATCTTGTTTTAATTCAGCTTGTCTTACATTTCTTGCAACAACATTATTAAGTCTAGAAAGTTCAAACTTATTAGCCTCAGTCATGTTAGCAGAATCAGTAGCTGCTTTATCTTGTAAAGTAGCTAAATTAATTTGCTGTTCATTAGACATGTTTGCCATGTCCATTTGCTGTGCAAACTGAGCATCAGTCTTACGAAAGTCTATAAGTGTTTGAAGATCTGTTAAACGCTCTGTTTGTTCTGCGGTCATTGTATCTTTAGCGGCCGCATTAAGCTCTGAAATTCTTTGCATTTCAACTTGTAAAGAAGGAGAAAGATTAGCTTTTTCCATGTCTTGTTCAAGTTCAGCTTTTCGCATTACTTTAGAAATTTGAGCTTGATAAGTTGCCATACGAGCTTGTTGATCTGCATCTAACTGCTTACCTGCTCTTGTGCTTTCAGCCTGTAAATTTGCAAGATCCATTTGAGCTTCAGCACTTAAAGTTTGAACAGCAGCTTGCTGTCTTTGTGCTGATTCTTGTTGCGCTTTTTGTTGCTCAAACTGAGCAGTTCCCATGCGAGCTTCTTGAGCTTGCTGTGATTCAGTTATAACTGCTTGTTGTTTAAATGCCCCTTGCTGAACAGCTATTTCTTGCGCCATTTGAGCTGTTTGAGAAGCTGCTGTTTGAGTATTAGCAAGGTTTTGCATACGAACCTGCATAATCTGCTGAGATTCTGCTAAGTTAGCTTGCTGCTCGTTGCTAAGGTTCTGCTGTGCTCGCTGCTGTAGGGCCTGTGCGTTGCTCTGAGCCATAGGCAAAGCACTTTGAATAATAGCATTAAACAAAGCATCACGGCCTACAGTAGACGCTGACATACCTCTCTGAGCCATCATTTGCTCTATTTGTGCTACAGCAGGTCTAGCCCACGCAGGAGTCTTACCATCTTCCATACCCGCTAAAAGGTTTTCCATTTGTACGGATACAAGAGCTTCTTGAGGTAAGGCAGCAATAGCAGCATTTACTTGTGGATCTGCTCCACTATCTATTTGAGCTTCTACAGTTGCAGGGTCTTCAGAAATTGCAGCAGTAAGATCAGGCGGTAAATCAGCTACGACTCCTGCCATATCAGCAGCAGCCATGTTGCGTGTTTTGCCTTGAACTGCTTGCATGGTAGCCGCAGCAGCAGTAGGAATACCACCAATTTGGGCAGCGTTACCTTGAGGTGCTTCGCCTGTAATAGCTTTACGGCCTTCTAAGTCTACTGAAGGGGCATCACCTAATTCAGAAGCAATGCGTTCAGCAGCTTCACCTGTTTTAGCTTCTCTTGTTTTAGCTAGTGCATAAGCTGGTACATTTTCAATAGTAGTATCTGAACCGGAAACAATAGGATTTACACCATAAGCTCTAGTCTGGGCTGCTACCTCTTCAGGCGCTACACCTAGTTCATTAGATCTTTTTTTAGCAAACTCTCCTGATTTTGCTTCTCTTTGAGCAGGGTCAAAAGAATAAAGATCTTCAGGCTTTATTGTTTCTGTTGTAGCATCATCAATAGCGTCAGTAGTAAAAGTTTTTCTGTCTTTTACAGCGGCTTGCTCCCGGCCCATTTCAACCTTTTCGGTAGGCATAGCTGCTGCATCGCCTTCAATGCCTTTTCTACTTGCGGCTGGTGCAGTTCCTGCGTCTGCTATACTTTCTTTTTTACCAGCAGCTACTTTTTGCATTACATCATAATCAGATACAGCCGCTCTTTCTCTAGGAGCCATTCCTAAATCTTGTGCTCTTCTCCAAGCAAAGTCACCTTTTTGAACTGCACGTTCTTTAATTGCAGGAAATCTTTTCATTACTTCATCTACAGGTATTTCTCTACCCGGAGCAATTTTTCTAAGCTCTGCAATTTCTGCTTCTGACATAACAGATAAAACTCTTTCTCTTACATCAGGATCATCAGGATTTTGTACAATGTATTCTTCTGTACTTATTATACCATCTGCATATTCTTTTCTTTTAGGTCTTTTAGCAGCAGGAATATCCATAGCTTCTGTTTCTTGAACAGAATCTCTTTCAGCAGCTTTAGCCCTTTCAGTCATTGAAGGGCCTTCAGCTACAGCTTTACCAGTATCACCAGTAGCAAATTCAGTATCTTCTAAATCACCAGCTTTAGCAGCATCATAACCTTTTCCTGTTACATCTCTTGTAAGTGTTGAAGCACTAGCTGTTTCAGTAGTTACTATTTCACCTGTAGGCTTTCCTGCTTGTGCTGCTGTAGGAGCATCTCTTTGATCTAAAGGTACAGCTATTCTGTCCGTTCCTTTGTAAGCCCATTGATAACCCGCAGGAGGTGGAGTATTATCAAAAGGACTTCTTTTTTGATTACTTTGTGATGAGTATTTATCCCCGTCTCTCCTAGGAGATTGATAAGGTTTTTTTAAAGAATAACCTT